>Ga0208787_1000029_pt1 | contig 66769 bp, 55 predicted proteins | sample Wag4_2014_7_11_FD_187362 | JGI IMG/M metagenome (GOLD analysis project Ga0208787, IMG submission 187362) | Fresh water microbial communities from Ohio, USA - Utica-2 Time Series HT 2014_7_11 (SPAdes) (version 2) | ecosystem: Environmental > Aquatic > Freshwater > Water tank | place: USA: Ohio...
AAATCAAAAGGGTTAAAAAAAATAATAGATCTTGGTGAATATTGGGAAAATCAAACAGGGCTGCCCATACCTTTAGGTGGTATTGGAATAAAAAGGGGGTTTTCTCAGGAAATAAAAAATAAGGTGGATAGATTAATAAAAAAAAGTATTCAATTTGCTTTCAAATATCCTTTGTTAAGTTTACCTTATATAAAACTGAATGCACAAGAAATGGATAATGAAATTGTCAGAAAACATATTCATCTTTATGTTAACGAATATTCTGAAGACATAGGTGAAAAGGGAAAGGAGGCTGTTATTTATCTATTTAAAAAAATTAATAACCCAACCACCAAACTAAATATTTGGGTGTAGAAGAAATGACGGAATAATGTCTTCTAATTTTGAAACAATCATTGTAGGCCGTATATGTTTAGGTAGTTCTTTTTGTTTTATGTTAAACCATATCGTTTTAAAGCCGAATTTCTGAGCACCTTCAATATCAGAAAAAGGATTATCACCTACCAGTAAAATATTTTCTGAAGGTATGTTTCCCAATGTTTGTTTTGCCAATTCAAAAATTTCTTGATTTGGTTTTGAAATACCAATCTCATCGGATACTAATATATGATCAAAAAAATGCGAAATGCCCGTTTTTAATAATCTTGGACGTTGAGCTTCTTTTAATCCATTCGTTAAAATACCCATTGGAATTTTGTCTTTAAAGAAATCCAATAAAGACGTAGCACCAGTTAATAGATTGGATTCATTTATTAAAAAAGAAATGTACTTGGCATTCATTTCAAAGGCGTCTGCTTTATCCACCCAATTCATAGAAGCTAAGAATCTTTCAAATCTTAAGGATCTAAGTTCATGTGATGAAATCAGATTTTGCTCAAATTCCAACCATGTTTGATGATTCCCCCTTTGATACACGTCAAAACATTGTTTATCATTAGGTAAATCATAATGATCCATTAAACGTATAAAAGCCTGCATAGAAGCGTTGGAAAAATCCATTAAAGTATCATCTAAATCAAAATAAATGAATTGAATATCATAAAACATACCTGGTATTTAAATTAAATCAAAGATAGTAATTCAAAATAAACCATTGAGATTACGACATAAAATACTTAATTTTGTCGCGCTCAAAAACCAACTAAAATACACAAAATGAAAATTGGCGTACCTAAAGAAATCAAGGCTCAAGAAGCCAGAGTGGCATTAACTCCAGGCGGCGTGTTAGATTTTAAAAAGAAAGGACACATTGTTTATGTTCAAACCAATGCTGGATTAAGCAGCGGATTCAGAGACGATTCTTACAGAGACGCCGGAGCTGAAATTTTACCGGATATATCTTCTATTTATCAGCAAGCAGAAATGATTATAAAGGTAAAAGAACCCATACAGGAAGAATATAATCTTATAAGAGAAAATCAGTTGCTTTTTACCTATTTTCATTTCGCTTCAAATGAAACTTTAACTAAGGCGATGATTGAAAAAAAGGCCATTTGTCTTGCCTATGAAACAGTAGAACAAGCTGATGGATCACTTCCTTTGTTAATCCCCATGTCAGAAGTAGCAGGTAGAATGTCCATTCAGGAAGGGGCGAAATTTCTGGAAAAACCTTCAAAAGGTAAAGGTATTTTATTAGGAGGCGTTCCTGGTGTTGAACCTGCAAAAGTAATGGTCTTAGGTGGTGGAATTGTTGGTATGCAGGCTGCAAGAATGGCTGCTGGATTTGGGGCTAAAGTAACTATTTTAGATTTAAACCTAAACAGATTAAGATATCTTTCTGAAACCATGCCTTCCAATGTAAACACTCTGTATTCAAGTGAATATAATATCAGAAGGTTAATCAAAGACCATGATTTAATTATTGGTGCTGTGCTTATTCCAGGGGCAAAAGCACCTAAATTAATTACCAGGGATATGCTTAAAGACATGCAACCAGGTAGTGTTTTGGTAGATGTTGCTGTAGATCAAGGAGGTTGTTTTGAAACAACGAGACCAACAACCCATGAAGATCCTATTTTTATCATTGACGATATTATTCATTATTGCGTTGCTAATATGCCGGGTGCTGTACCTATGACATCAACGATTGCATTGACCAATGCAACCCTTCCATTTGCCATTCAATTAGCTACAAAAGGCTGGAAATCAGCATGTAAAGAGAACAATGCGCTTCAGCTTGGCCTAAATATTGTTCAAGGTAAAGTCGTTTATAAAGGGGTAGCTGACGCTTTTGACTTACCATTAACACCCATTGAATCAATTTTATAATTAATTGATGTTTCAGCGAAATTTATAATACTGATTAGCACAAAATTCAGCAAATTAATGACTCTGAATAGTTATTAATTTGCTGAATTTTGAAAAATACAAGCTAAAAATAAAAAACAATTTGTTACTCTTGAACTGGATTAATTCATTTATTTCAGAACGGGAACTGGTATTAAAACACCATTTACTTCTTTAACAATATATGCATCTTTAAATCCAGCCAATCTAATCTCACTTAAAATTTGTTTAACATTATTCTCTGAATAATCTCCAATAACTTTTGCCGTGATATTATTTGGTTTTTGATAATCTTTTATGGTACCCAGATGAGCGACTTTCTTACCATCAAAAAATCTGGTATCTCTTAAAGCAACCAGTTGAATTTTGTAAGTTACAGAATTATTGAATACGGGTGCTTCAACTACTACAGGTTTCTCTACTTCTACAGGGGGCTTAGGTTTAACCATTTCAGCTGGTTTTTCTATCTCTACCATTTCAACTGGAACTAAATTGGTAAAACCAGGGCCATTTGTCTCCTCTACAATGAATGCTTGCGGGTAACCATTTTGTCTAACCCTTTCTAATGCTATTAGAACCTCATTTTGAGATTTAAAAACCCCCATTCTTATTTTTACCTGATTGTCTTCTCTTTTGACATAAATGTCTGCAATACTCCAAAGGTCACTAAATTGATTAGCAGGAGGAGTTGAAGAAAGAGCTAAAATTTGAATGGACCATCCTTTATTCAAACCATCATTAATGGTGGGAGAAGAATTATTAGTACCTCTTGTTAAAAATATTTCTCCTAAGATAGTTCTGTCTCTTCCATCAATTGTTGTTTTTATAACTTTTGAATAGTTGAGATAACCATCTTTTTTTACCATCAAATTATAAGAAGAATTAGGTTTTAATGCAAATTCAAAAACACCATTTGAACTACTCTGTGCGTTCATTATTAAGCCATTAGCTAAATTTTCAATCTGTAACTCTACTTCATTTAAAGGAAGTTTTGATTGATTATCAAATATCTGACCCAGATAAATTTCACCCAATCTTATTAAAGGTATCGTTATTTCCTCAGCATCAATATTTGCTTGGGTTAAAGTTATCTTTTTAGATGAAAATCCTTCTTTCATAAAAGTTAGTGAACATGGTATATTAATATTTTCAGTTAAATTGTAATAACCGATAATATTCGTAAGCATAGCAGGTTTATCAGGAGGCATACAATTCCCCCACTCTATTTTAACCTCAGAAACTGGTAAACCATCGAGCGCATTAACAACTTTTAATACAATACCAGAGGAGGATTTTTTAAATGAATAAATATCTTCTGCGCCCAATCCACCTGTCCTGTTACTGGTAAAAAATCCGCTGTTATTTATGGTCATAAAGTCAAAATCATCATAAGGAGAATTAACAGGCAGTCCCATATTATTAATGGCAGACCACTCATTATTTTCATTAAGGTTAACATTGAATATATCATAACCACCAAAACCAGCATGCCAATTTGATGAAAAAAATAATGACTTTCCTTTTAAAAATGGACTTATTTCATCACCCTGTGAATTAATTTTAGGTCCTAAATTTATGGGTGTTGTCCAATTTGAACCTTCTCTGTAAATAACATATAAATCCATACCTCCATAACCACCTTCCATATCACTGGAAAAATAAAGTGCATTTCCATCGTTTGATAAACAAGGATATCCGTAATTAGCCAAACCTTGATTTATTGCAAAGGGTAATTCATTTATTATATAGCTATTATTTTCTAATTGGTAGTTCCCCCATTTGATTTTACTTTTTAGGCCCGAATCCGGAATTAATCTACTGTTTTTTTTAATAGTCCATTGAGTGTAAGCAATGAAAGATTGATTTGCAGAAAAGGAGATTTGGGCTAAAGAATTATTTACACCCTGGAAACTAACAGGTTGAGGTAAACTTACCTTTTGGGAAGAATAATTTTCAGCACTATAATTTTGAATTTTAGTATTTCTCAGAGATGAGAAAATAATTGCACCTTGATTTGAAACAGTTGAAAAATCAGGTTCTTTAGAATTAAAGCCAGCATTTGTAACAAGGTAATCATCTGATTTATTGCCATTTGCCATTGCCCAATCACAAGCACTTACAAAATTATCACCAATACTTTGATTGATTTGGCTATACCTTAAAAACATATTTTTTGCTTCCCTATAATTTCCAGAGGATCTTAATGATTGTCCATAGTATAAGTAATAAGATGGAGGTAAATTGCGTGCATTGGCAATAGAGGAGAAAATGCCATTCGCTTCATACATTTTATTACAACGCCAAAAACACTCTCCTAACTTTACAACTACTTCAAGGTCACTGTTCTTTTTCTTTAGTGCTTCTGAAAAATAAGTTTGAGCCTCAGCATAAGACTTATTATCATAATATTCATTTCCTTTCTGAACCAGACTTTTATAACTTTGGGATTTTCCAATAATTGGAAGAGCTGTGAAAATAATAATGCAAAATATGTTTGAAACAAATATTGACGCATTTATTATTTTAATTTTATTCCTCATTATATTTCTTTTTAAAATTAAGCATTGGTTATGAAAACTGTCTCAAAAATAATCATTTATCCGATAAAATCACTTAATGGTGTTTCCCTCCCTTTTGCTAATGCAACATCTACTGGTTTTAAATATGACAGAAAATTTATGTTGATGGATTATGCTGAAAAAAAAATGATTACCCTTAGAGAATATCCTTCGTTGTATAGCATTAAAGTAAGCCTTATAAATGAAGATATTTTACAATTAGAGAATGTGGCAAAAAATCAAAATCCTATTTTCATTCATTTAAATCCTCCTTATCAAAAAAGTCCAATATATAAGGTAAACGTTTGGGATGACGTTATTGATGTTCAATGTATAGATAAAAATATAGATGAGTGGTTTACTGAAGCATTGGGTATTCGTTGTATGCTCGTAAGAATGGTACCTGATTTTTTCAGACAAGTTGATTTAAAATACGCAATAAAAGGACAAGGAGTTTTGTTTGCAGATGGATTTCCTTATTTAATTTGTACAGAATCAACCTTAGCTTCTTTAAACAAACATTTGGACAAAAAGGTATCTATATTACATTTTCGACCAAACATAGTTATTGAAAATAGTGATCTCCATGAAGAAAAATCGTGGAAATCTATTGAGATTAATACTCAAATTTTTAATTCATTTAAGCCTTGTGCGAGGTGTCAGGTAATAAGTATTGAACCTGAAACAATGAATATTAATGAGGAGATACTGCCATTTATGGCTAAGAATTTTATTGAAAATAAAAAAATAGTTTTTGGATTGAATGCCTGTTTAAAAACAAATAACGATAAAGACATGATTCAGATACATGTAGGTGATAAAGTAACAAGCGTCAAATAAATAAATCCAAGATAATAAATGCACCTAAAATAACACTAGCCATTCCGTTTGTAGTAAAAAAGGCTTGGTTTATTTTGGACAGATTTTTATCATTTACTAATAGATGTTGTCTTACCAGCAACATATTAAATAAGCTAAATGCGCCCCAGGATAACCATCCTATAGAGGGATATTGTTGATTCATTAGGAAAATACCCACAAAAAGAAATATAGACGATAAAACATGAGATATTCTTGAAATCGTAATAGCCCTGGAGATTCCAAAATGTGAAGGGATTGATTTCAAATGAAAGGAAGCATCAAAAGTAGCGTCCTGCAGTGCATAAATAATGTCGAATCCGCCTACCCAAAAGAATACACAAATTCCTAGTATTATAGTTAAAATATTAAATTCTCCACTAATTGTCAAGAAAGCACCAATTGGTGCTAAGGCTAAACCTAAACCTAAAACATAATGACAAAGCCAAGTAAAACGCTTAGTAAAACTATATCCTAATATTACCAACAATGCGATAGGTGAAAGATAAAAACATAATTTATTTATAAAAAACGTAGTGACTATAAATGCTACCATACATAAGATAATAAACCAAATGGCTGCTCGATTAGAAATTTTACCAGACGGAATTTCCCGATCTTTTGTCCTTGGATTTTTTGCATCTATTTCTCTATCAACGTACCTGTTAAATGCCATAGCCGAACTTCTCGCAAAAACCATGGCTAAAAGCACTAAAATAAATTTTGAAATAAAATCTGTTGGTTGATACTTTACATAAGCCAGATAGAAGCCAATAAGTGCAAATGGCAAGGCAAAAATAGTGTGACTAAACTTTATGAGTGATAAGTAAAGATTCAGCATAATAAAAAAAAAGGGAACCTCAGTTCGAAGTTCCCTTTGTTATGTTAGATATTTTTAATTTCCTTGTGGAGCTGCACCAGTTACGTCACCTTCAAGGTAAAGAAATGATTCTGGTGGATTTGTATTAGAAACGATAGTAACTCTTTTACTTTGAGCACCACTTTTTCCATTGCTATCAAAAACAACCTTTATTTCACCTGATTTTCCAGGAGCGATAGGTTCTTTTGGCCATTCCGGAACGGTACAACCGCAGCTACTACTTGCATTAGTGATAATTAGAGGTTCTTTGCCAGTATTTTTAATTTTAAAATTATGCTGAACCTTTTCACCCGCAGCCACTGTTCCAAAATTGAATCTTTCTTCTGAAAAACTAACGCTGGTAGTAGGTCCACTTGGTGTTTCTGATGGCATTGCTGTTGGATCTGTAGCTGTGGCAGCAGTTGTACTAGCCTCAGGATTAAGACTATCTTTTGCTGCATCCCTAACATCATTTTTTGAATCACAGCTAACTAAAATACTTGTTGAAACAAACAACATAAGGAAAAAACTATTTCTGTTCATATTCATTTTTTTTAAAATTTTAGTAATTTAAAATCAAGCGCAAAAATAGGCACATTTATTCAAATACTATTAATGCGGGATAATTTTTTTGTTAATACACGGTTAATTTACTTTTTTATTCTTTTCAAAAAGGTAGGTACATCGCAGGCATTTAAGCAAAGTTCCTTTATTAATTTTCCTTTCCTAGCCATATCCACCCCATATTGAATATCATTTATTCCTTTTACAGAGTGAGCATCAGGGTTAATAGAAATAAAAACATGTTTATTCATTGCATAAGGAATCCATTGCCAGTCAATATCTAACCTTCTTGGATTAGCGTTAAGTTCTATGGCTACTTTATTAGCACTACAAGCATCAATAATTTTTTTCATATCCAAGGGGTAGCCAGGTCTTGAAAGTAGTAACCGACCTGTAGGATGGCCAAATATTTGAGTGAATGGATTTTCAATCGCCTTTATTATCCTGGACATTGCCCTTTCCTCATCCATTTTAAGAACACTATGAACGGAAGCGATAACAACGTCGAAGGTTGATAGAATTTCATCATTATAATCTAAATCTCCATTGGAAAGGATATCACATTCTATCCCTTTTAGAATAGTGAAATCTACATTAATCTTATTTAGCTTATCAATCTCTTGTTGCTGTTGAATAATTTTATCCCATTTCAAACCATTTGCATAAAAAGCTGCTTGTGAATGATCTGTCATTACTAAATACGAAAATCCACTGTTTTGTGATGCCAAAGCCATTTCGGATATTGTATTAGAGCCATCGCTATAAAGAGAATGAGAGTGAACGACCCCCATAATATCCTCCATTTGAATCAAATCATTTAAAGTATTGTTACCTACCAAATCATTTAACGGATATTCTCTTAATTCAGGAGGAATAAGGTCAGTGCCTAAAAATTTAAATACTTCTCCTTCGTTGGTAAAACCTTGCGTTTCTGGTGATAATAAATTAACAGATATACTACTGATAAAAGCATTGCTACCTGTATGAACCAACAATTTATTCCCAAATCTATCACCCTCAGAAAAATAAAAAATCACCTTATAAAACTCTTTCCATTTTCCGGTAATAAAGTCTTCAATTAATACTATCTCACTCAGATCAGGTACTTCAACAAAGAGTTGTGTATCAGGTACTCCATTTATAAGAAATTCAATAGCATTTGAGTAGGGTAATTTCCTTTTCAAATCACCCGTTAATTCAATTTGAATAGAAGAATATATAGAATGAAAAGAGCTTAATAGTGCATTTGCTTCATGTAAAAGTTCTGGATATAAATATTGATTTTCATGGTGTAATAAAAACTGAACCTGTTTTTGTAGTTCATCCTGAGATTTTTGACCGAATCCTTTTAAGGCAAGCAATCTATTTTCTTGAATAGCATAAAGAAATTCACCCGGAGTTTCCGTACCAAGTTCCGACCATAGTTGTTTAATCTTTTTGGGACCAAACCCCTTTATTTTCAATAATTTTAAAATTCCAGGAGGTGTTATTTCTAACAGATTATTAAGAGCGGTTAGATTACCTGTGCTTAATAACTCGACCAATTGTAAGGCAATAGATTTACCAATCCCCTTAATTTTAGCTAAATCAGACTGAGGTAAATCTTCGAGAGAGACGTCTAAATTTCTTATTGTTTGATAAACAAATTGATAAGATTTGATGCGGAATGGATCTCCATCATGTAATTCCATAAGATTTGACAAAAGCTGGAATGTCTGTGCAATTTCTTTGTTAGTCATGGAAATTATTTACTTTTGTAAAAAAAAATATATGAAACAAGTAGGATTTTTATTTATGTTGGCTTTCTTTTTTTCTTCATGTACTAAAGAAGTAGTTGATCAAGACATGGTAGATCAGGAAGTTATAGTTAACTACCTGACAACTAATAAATTGACTATGACCAAAGATCCAAGTGGTATACACTATAACATTATCAATACTGGCGTTGGAAATAACCCATCACCCACGGCAACGGTAGAAGTAAGGTATAAAGGAACCCTTATGGATGGTACAGTATTTGATCAAACCGCAACAGGTAAATCAGCTACATTTCAACTCACCAGTCTCATTTCAGGATGGAGAATTGCCATTCCATTACTTAAAAAAGGCGGAAAAGGGACTTTTATTATACCATCTAACCTGGGATATGGACCATTTGGATCTGGCGGTATACCTGGTAAAAGCGTTCTTATTTTTGAAATAGAACTCCTGGCATTTTCCAATTAAGCTTCTCCTCTCGTCGTAAAGTGCATTGGCGGGATATAATTATTAGCATTTGGATCAACAATTTCACCATATTGATGCTCATATCTTTTAATATTATCCGCCAATGCGCCTAACAATCTTTTAGCGTGTTGAGGCGTAAGAATGATTCTGGATTTTACCTTAGCTTTAGGCACATTAGGCACAAGTAGTATGAAATCTACTACAAATTCTGCATTACTGTGTGAAATGACAGCAAGATTAGAATAAATACCTTCCGCAATTTCTTCAGACAACTCAATATTCATTGAGTTTTCCATTATTTCCTGATCCTCCAGGTTTTCGTTTGTTTTCGACATGGATTAATTATTTAGCTTTTGATTTTTTTGCAGCAGCTTTAGGTTTGAAAGCGTCAGGAAATTGTTTTTCAATGATTTTTTTAATTGCCTCTAAGTCAAACTGAGCAGCAAGTTCATCATCGATTTTAATTCCATCCGTCTTTGGAAAAGAAATCATTTCTTTTTTAAATCGAATAAATGGCCCCCAACGACCTCTTTCTACGCTAATCTGTTCGGACTCCCACTGGAGGATAAACCTATTATTTTCTTTATTAATTTTCGCTGAAATAAGTTCATCCATGTCCTTTATAGAAATGGTATCTGGATTATATTTTTTCGGAATATTAATAAAATAGTCTTTCCATTTTAAAAATGGACCGAAACGACCCTTTCCTTTTGTTACCGGTTCATTTTGATAATGATGGACGGGAGCGTCCTCTTTTTCTTTTTGATCAATGAGTTTTTGAGCCTCATCTACCGTTAATGTAAATGGATCTATTGTTTTTGGAATGGAGATAAATTTTTCTCCAAATTTCACATAGGGACCAAACTTACCTTTTCCGATGGACACTTTTTCATCAAGATAGGTTCCCAAATCACGGGGCAATGAAAATAGAAGTAAAGCTTCTTCGAAAGTTAGCGTTTCTATAGACTGACCTGCTACTAAATTACCATATTTGGGTTTTTCATCTGGTCCTAACTCGTCTGGAGCACCCATTTGAACTACTGGTCCTATTCGAGTCATTCTGGTTAGAATGGTTAAGCCAGTTACAGGATCTTTTCCTAAAATTCTCTCGCGTGTAGGTCTGGAAGCACTTTCCATAGTTTGAACGACAAGCTCATGAAACGGAAAATAGAAATCTTTTAGCATTTTAGTCCACGCAATTTTCCCAAAAGCAACGGCATCAAACCTTTCCTCTATTTCAGCGGTAAATGAATAATTCATTATTTCAACAAAATTTTCATCGAGAAAATCTGAAACGGTAATTCCCATATCCGTTGGCACCAGTCTATTTTTAAATGAGCCTGTATTTTCTTTGAGAGAAAGTTGCGATATTTTATCATTTTCAAGTTTCAGGACTTGAAAAATGTGTTCAACGCCCTCTTTTGATTCTTTAACAACATACCCTCTTCCTTCTTCCATTATTTTACTTATGGTAGGAGCATAGGTTGAAGGTCTTCCAATAACAAGTTCTTCTAATTTTTTAACTAAACCCGCTTCTGAATACCTTGATGGACCTCTTGTTTGTCTTTCTGTTGCTTTCATTTCACTTAACGGTAATACTTGCTTAACTTTAAGTGGAGGAAGCATTCCTTTTACTTCATCTTCTTCTTCATCATCATTAGATTCGAGATAAAGTTTTAAAAATCCATCAAATTTCAGTACTTCTCCTTCAGCTAGCAAAACCGCTTTAGGTAACGTTGATATACCAATTTTAACCTGTGTTTTTTCAAGAAGCGCCTCAGACATTTGAGATGCCATTGCTCTTTTCCATATCAATTCATACAATCTAGCCTCATCTTTATCTCCAGTGATTTGAGATTTTTCAAAATAAGTTGGCCTGATTGCCTCATGCGCTTCCTGAGCATTAGCCGATTTACTTTTATAACGTCTTGGCGTTGAATATTTTGCCCCAAAAGATTGGACTATTTCATTTTCAATGGCCAGAATAGCTTGTTCACTTAAACTGGTTGAATCTGTTCTCATATAAGAAATATGACCAGCTTCGTATAATTTTTGAGCTACAATCATCGTACGTTGAACAGAAAATCCTAATTTTCTACTTGCCTCTTGTTGAAGTGTGGATGTTGTAAATGGAGGGGCAGGTTTTCTTGACAATGGTTTAACTTCAATGGATTGAATATCGTATTGAGCGCCTACACAAGACAGTAAAAAATCATTAGCCTGGGTAATTCCCGGTAGTTTATTTGTAAGTTCAGCTTTTAATAAAACCGATTTCCCCTGTTCATTAAAAACGGAAAAAAAGGCCTCGACCTTAAAAAAAAGTTCAGCGTTAAATTGATTTATTTCCCTTTCCTTTTCGACAATAAGCTTTACAGCTACAGATTGAACTCTTCCTGCTGATAATTTACCTTTTACCTTACGCCACAAAATTTCAGATAGCTCAAACCCAACCAATCGATCAAGAATTCTTCTTGCTTGTTGAGCATTTACAAGATTTAAATCTAAATTCCGGGGTGATTGAATAGCTTTTGTAATGGCTGGTTTTGTTATTTCCCTAAAAACAATTCTCTTCGTTTTATAAACATCCAGATTTAAAACTTCACATAAATGCCAGGAAATAGCCTCTCCTTCCCTATCCTCATCCGTCGCTAACCAAACCTCATCCACTTTTTTAACCGCTTCTTTTAGTTCTTTAACTAATCTGAGCTTTTCAGGTGAAATAATGTAGTGAGGCTTAAAGTCCATGGAAATATCCACAGCACTATTTCCTTTCTCTAAATCTCTGATATGACCATAACTTGATTTAACAGTAAAATCGCCCCCCAGAAATTTTTCAATGGTTTTAGCTTTTGCTGGTGACTCGACAATAAGAAGGTGTTTGGGCATAATAAATTTTTATCTTCAAGAAATGATTTTCAATTAAACCCCAAAAGTATTGTAAAAAAAATAATAATGTCAAATTAATCTATGAAATTTAGGCTTAAATTTAATGGGAAACAATTTTAAACTTTTCAAATCTAATGAAAAATGATCCATTTAGACGGACTATCTTGCAAGTACATATACGTTGCAGCTTCTAGTCAGCACGTTGGTAAAACAACTTGTACTTTAGGTATTGTAGCAAATTTATTGGCTAAGGGCTACAATACAGGCTATTGTAAACCGGTTGGACAAAAATTTATATCTTTAAATGGTACCATTGCAGATAAGGATGCTGTTTTGTTTTCTGAAGTAATTGGATTTAAAATGAAGCCTGAAATACATAGTCCCGTTATTTTAGGGAGAGGCGTTACTAAAGAATTTCTAGACAATCCGGAAAAATTTAATTTTGAAGAAAAGTTAATGAATGCTCACAATGAATTGAGCAAACAATATGATATTGTTGTGTATGAAGGTACCGGGCATCCCGGTGTTGGAAGTATTGTTGATTTGTCAAATGCACGTGTGGCTAAATTATTAAATGCGGGCGTTATTATGGTGGTTGAAGGAGGCATTGGTAGTACTCTTGATATGCTAAATATGAATCTCTCGTTGTTCAGAGAGGAAAATGTTCCCATCCTTGGAGTAATAGTAAACAAGGTAAAACCAGAAAAAAAGGAAGAAATTGAGCACTACCTAAATATTAAGCTTAAACAGTTAAATCTAAAATTATTAGGTGTTTTACCTTATGAACAATCCCTTTCTTTGCCCATCATGGAGGCTATAAGGCAGGCCGTAGAAGGAAGAGTTGTTTTAAATGAGGAATACATGAATAACCGAATTGAGGATTTCATTGCGGGTTCATTGATTGACGCTGAGGAATTTGCCGCTACAGAAAATCTTCTTTTGGTTACCAGCATAAAAAGAATTGGTGAAGCACTCAAAAAAATTAAGACCATTACCGCTGCAAAAGGATTAAAGAAATCTCCATTATCTGGTGTTATTATAACCAGTGACGGAAGGCAACATAAATGGATTGATCCTGAAGAACTTAATCTACCCTACCTTAAAACCCATAAAATCCCTGTCATTACAACATTGCTGGATACTTATGGATCCGTTGTCAAGGTCAGTAGAATTGAAGTTAAAATCAATAATCGCACCCCTTGGAAATCTAAAAGAGCCATCGAGTTAATTTCTGAAAATGTTGATTTTGATACATTGTTAAATAGTATTTGAAACCTTAAATAAACTTATGATTACTGCAATTTCACCTATTGACGGACGATATGCCGACAAAACAAAGGAACTTTCTTCTTATTTTAGTGAATTCGCCCTAATTAAATATAGAATTTTCGTTGAAATTCAATATTTAATCAAATTTTCTGGTCAGATTTCCTTTATTGGATCTCAAAAGGTAAATGAAAATAAAGAAGCCATTGTAAATCTTCTAACAGCTTTTGATATCAACGAAGCATTAAAAATCAAAGAAATAGAATCTGTTACAAATCATGACATAAAAGCAATAGAATACTATTTAAAGGATAAATTCGAGGAAATGGGTTTATCTGATATTTCGGAATGGATACATTTCGGCCTAACCTCACAGGACATTAATAATACAGCGATTCCTTTATCTATTAAAGCATATTTAACTGATGTTTTTTATCCTCAGATTCATTCCTTGGTTAGTGAGATAAAATCAATGGAAGATTCATGGGCTAATATACCTTTATTGGCCAGAACTCATGGACAACCAGCCTCACCAACAACATTAGGAAAAGAAATGGGGGTATTTGTTTCCCGATTAAAGGTACAAATTGATCAATTAACCTTAGTACCCATTAATGGTAAATTTGGCGGAGCAACTGGAAATTTTAATGCTCATTATGTAGCATTTCCCTCAACAGACTGGCATCTTTTTGCGGATGAATTTTTATCCAATATCGGATTGGAGAGGTCAAAACCAACCACTCAGATTGACCATTATGATAATTTAGCTGCTCTCTTCCATAATTTACAACGTATTAATACTATCCTAATAGATTTTTCAAGAGATATATGGACCTATATTTCCATGGATTACTTCAAACAGTCTATTATTAAGGGTGAAATTGGTTCTTCTGCTATGCCTCATAAAGTTAATCCAATAGATTTTGAAAATGCAGAGGGAAACCTTGGAATAGCCAATGCTGTTTTTCAACATTTAGCTGAAAAATTACCTATCTCAAGGTTACAAAGAGATTTAACGGACAGTACGGTACTTAGAAATACTGGGGTTCCTTTTGCACACACCTTAATTGCGATAAAATCTATAAAAAAGGGTATATCAAAATTAAGGGTTCAAGAAGATAAAATAACATCAGATTTGAGTAAGAACTGGATGGTTGTAGCCGAAGCAATTCAAACAGTATTGCGAAGAGAGGGTTTCCCAAAACCTTATGAGGCATTAAAAGATCTAACCAGAGGTGTCAATAACGTTACCGAAAGCGAAATTCATCAATTTATCCGTACTCTGCAGGTAAGTGAAGATGTTAAATTGGAGTTACTTAAAATATCTCCATTTAATTATATAGGTAACCCTGAAAAATCAATTTAAATCTACTAACATGAAAAAACAATTTTTATTTTTGTTTTTATTCCCGCTTATTTTGTTTGGTCAAAATGAGGCAATCACTCTTGAAAAATTAAAAGAAGTTGCCGTTGTTGACCAAAAAGTAATGATGCCTATGCGCGACGGGATTAGACTTGCAACTGATATTTACAGACCTAAAGGACCTGGAAAATATCCTGTTATTCTATCTAAAACGCCTTATAATTTCAACCAATGGATTGATGGAAAGGAGATGATAAGACAGTACGAAGCTGCTTATGATGCAGTAAAAAGAGGCTATGTCTATATTGTTCAAAATGAAAGAGGCCGGTTTTTCTCTGAGGGTGTTTGGGACATTCTGGGTACACCTACTACAGATGGTTACGATGCATTCTCCTGGATTTCCTCACAAGAGTGGTCCAATCAGAAAATTGGTACCATAGGTTGTTCTTCAACGGCAGAATGGCAAATGGCTGTTGCGTCCCTCGATCATCCGGCGCATACTGCACTTGTTCCTCAGGGATTCGGTGCCGGAGTTGGTAAAATTGGAAATCTTTATGAGCAGGGTAACTGGTTTAGAGGTGGAGCCCAACAAATGTTATTCACTTCCTGGTTATATAGTGTTCAAAATGATAGAGTAAGACCTACTTTTCCTGTCGATATTACCCAGGAAGAGTTAATAAGAGTATCCAGAAACTTTGACTTGGCCCCAGAAAATCCTAAAGTTGACTGGAGTACAGCTTTAAAACATTTACCTGTTCAAGATATTATTAAAAATGTTAATGGACCTGTTGGTGTTTATGAAGACATGATTAGAAGAAAACCTAATGATCAAAAATGGTTTCAAGGTGGTTTATTTCATGACAATATGGCATTTAAAAAGCCTTCCTTTTGGTTCGTTTCATGGTATGATGTCGCTACTACACCCAATATTGCTCTCTTTAATTTATTGAGAGATAAATCCAAATTTCCTGAAGCTGCTGATAATCAATACTTAGTTATAGCACCTACACTTCATTGCTCTTTTAAAAGAGCAACAGAAAATACCATTGTGGGTGAAAGAAGTGTGGGAGATGCACGATTAGATTATGATGCTCTTACCTACAGTTGGTTCGATTATTGGCTGAAAGGTCAGGATAATGGTGTTAAAAGTAAATTACCCAGAGTTCAGTATTATACCATGGGTTCTAATAAATGGCAACAAAGTGAAACATGGCCACCAAAAGAAGCGCTGGCAACTCCTTTTTATTTAAGTAGTAATGGCAAGGCTAATTCTAAAAATGGAGATGGTGCATTGGTGCTTACAGCACCTAAAACAGATATGCCAGACCAATTTTCTTATGATCCGGCAAATCCGGTAAACTCTTTCGGGGGGAATGTTTGCTGTATTGGTAATGCCATACAGGGCGGTTCCTTAGATCAGCAAAATATGGAATTAAGAGAAGATATTTTGGTTTATACCACTCCGACATTAACTGAAGACGTTGAAATTAGTGGCTTTATAGAATCTGTTCTTTTTGTTTCTTCTGATGCTAAAGATACTGATTTTACCTTAAAATTGATAGATGTTTATCCTGACGGAAAGGCTTATAATCTAGACGAAACTATTCAAAGAGTAAGATATAGAGAAGGTTACGATAAAGAAGTATTTATGGAAAAGGACAAAGTTTATGAAGTGAAGCTATCCGCTTTATCAACCAGTAATTTTTTTCCAAAAGGTCATAAAATCAGAATAGAAATATCGAGTAGTAATTTTCCCAGATTTGATCGTAATCTAAATACTGGTGGAAAAAACTATGATGAAAGCGTTGGTGTGATAGCAAAGAATAAGGTACATCATAGTACTAAATATCCTTCAAGAATAATTTTACCAATGATTAAAAAGTAAGAACTATAAGAATTCTTGTCCCGAATTAACTGGTTCGGGATAAGAAATTCTTTGGTGGTAAAATGTTTTTATGTAATCTTTAAATACCTCTTTACACAATTCAAGTTCCTCAAACGATAAACGCGATTCTTGAAATTGACCCATTTTTATCTTGTTCTCAATCAATCGATCAATCAAATCAAATAAGTCATCTTCTGTTGGATTTTTCAAACTTCTGCAGGCAGCCTCAACGGTATCTGCCAGCATTACAATAGATTGTTCTCTGGTAGATGGTTTTGGTCCTGGATAGGTGAATACAGATTCATTGCCATCATAGCAATTACCAGAGGCTTTATATTTCCTATAAAAATATTCTACCTTGGTTGTGCCATGATGCGTTCTTATAAAGTCTATAATAATTTCAGGCAACCTATACTTTTTTCCTAATTCTATTCCATCCTTTACATGCTTGATTATCAATTCAGCACTTCTTTGAAAAGATTGGTTTTCGAAAGGGTTAATATTATAAATATTTTCATTAAAATAATCAGGATTAACCAACTTACCAATATCGTGATATAAACCTCCTACTCTGCATAATAAACTGTTTACATGAATTTTTTGCGCAGCTGCTTCTGCTAAATAACTCACTTGTATTGAATGCTGATAAGTACCAGGAGCTTTTAGCGCAAGCTCCTTTAACAAATAATTATCAAGATTTCCTAGTTCATTTAATGAAAATGTAGAGGTAAAGGAAAAAATCCTTTCTAAAAAAGGTATGATTAAATAGGCTAACAATAATAAAAATGACTGGATAAATATAAAAGGGATAAGTTCATCAAAAGATATTTGAAATGTATTGTAGGTAAATTTTAAACTGACAGAAATTAAAAATGAGGAAATACAAACTACTAAAATACTCCCAACAATATAGGTTGGTTTCTTACTGTCAAAAGGTAAAAAAAGAATAAGCAATCCAGTGAAAATTTGTAAGAACATCCACTGAACGGAAGGATTCAAAGAAAGATAAATACTGGAAATAGTAGAAAAATAAATACCAAAGGACAGACTTTCATTAAAGAAATATTTGATAACTATAATGATAATGCCTACTGGCAACATAAATAAAAATGGTGGATTATATTGACTTATCAAATGGGCAATTAACGTAAAAAAAGGAATTAGACCCAGTAAGAAAAACATAGACCTCGAAAGCGTTTCGTCAATATTAATGGTTCTATAAATAATGAGGGTAAGCAATAAAAAAACACTTACCATAAGGATAGCAATACCTAAATTAACATAAAAATCATCTGTAAAGACACTGAACAAGATAAACAAGGAAAAGACAATAAATCCGGTAAAGATTATAATTGAGATAAACCGTAGCGAATTTGCTGAAAAAACGTTGTTACTAGGCATAAACCGAATTGCCCTGCAAATTTATACGAAAATTAAAGAAATCAAAATTAATTTTAAGTTGCTTTCCAAACAATCTCTTCTACGTTTAGTTTGTGTGAGGTGTACCTCGCTAAAATGAACAAATAATCTGAAAAGCGATTTATAATAGCCAAAATTTGACTTTCTACTGGTTCGACATCAGAAAGGGAAACGATATTTCGCTCAACCCTTCTACAAACTACTCTGGCTAAATGACAATATGAAATTAATGTATGTCCTCCTGGAAGTATAAAATTGGTTAATGGGGTTAAAAAAGAATCCATAAAATCAATCTCAACCTCTAACTTTTCAATTAGATCAACGGGAAGATCGGGAGCTTTAAACGTGCTGTCAGTAGGTGTTGCCAATTTTGAACCAATAACAAACAATTGATTTTGCATGTACCTAAGAAATTCTATATGACGGTCTTCACCTATAATATCAGCCAAAAGACCAATCCAGGCATTTAGCTCATCAACACCACCATAAGCTTCGATTCTGATATTATTTTTTGAAAGAGGTTTACCGCCAATCAGAGAGGTTTTTCCTAAATCCCCATTTTTAGTATAAATTTTCATCCTACATACAATTTTAAACAGGTATTTTAACGCTTATAATAGACTTATTCAATTCATCGCTTTCTATAAAACCATCTTTCAATTTAACTATTCTGTGGGCATGTTCAGCTATGTCAGGTTCATGGGTTACAAGAATGATTGTATTCCCAAGTTTATGAATTTCTTCAAATAACTGCATGATTTCATAAGATGTTTTAGAATCAAGATTTCCTGTTGGTTCATCTGCAAGAATGATAGAAGGATTATTGACTAAAGCTCTTGCAACGGCAACCCTTTGCCTTTGTCCACCAGAGAGTTCATTGGGTTTATGATCCATTCTATCTTTTAGTCCAACTGCGGCTAACATATCTTTTGCTCTACTGAGCCTTGTTTTAATAGGTATACCTGCATAAACCAAAGGTAAAGCAACGTTTTCTAAAGCAGACAATCTGGGTAAAAGGTTAAACGTTTGGAAAACAAAACCTATCTCTTTATTTCTAACAAGAGCTAATTCTTCATCCGCCATATTGGCCACATTATTTCCATTAAGGGAATATACGCCCGAAGTAGGTGAATCAAGACAACCCAATAAATTCATCAAAGTTGATTTACCCGAACCTGAAGGCCCCATCAATGCAACATATTCATTTTTATAAATATTGAGGCTGGCAGATTGCAATGCTTTAACCTCACTATCGCCCATAATATAGGTCTTTCGCAAATTCTCTATTGAGATAAGAGGCTTTTTTTCCATTTTGGTCTGTTTATAATTACTTATTATTCAAATTAATAACCCGTGGAACACTATAAAAGTTTTCTTGTGCTTCAGGAGCATTTTTTACTGCCATCTCAGCTGAAATCAACGTCTCGCTTTCGTCATTTCTCCAAACATTAGTTTCATTATTGATGTAAATTAAAGGTTCAATCTCGTCCGTTGGCAATTCCTTTAATTTTTCAACAAGTCGTAACATGTCAGACATATTTGAAATCATAGAGACTCTTTCCTCTTCGGAAAGTTTCAATCTGCTCAAATTTTCTAGTCTCAAAATTAAGTTTTTGTCTATTTTCATAACAAGTTTATAGAAGTTTATACCTATTTATTCGTCAAACGACCAATTTAAGGGTAAAGCTAAAAATAAATTTTTGGGAAGGTGTTCAGGTTATTGTATTTTTACGAATAATTTATCAGTTGTTAAAAATAAATAACTTGGAATTAATCCCTCAAATAAAACATGTTGCCATTGCAGGTAATATAGGTGCTGGTAAAACAACCCTATGTTCGCAATTAGCTAAACAATTCGGATGGCAGGTACATTATGAAAGCACAGATGATAATCCATATCTGGTAGACTTTTATACTGATATGCGCAGATGGTCATTCAACTTACAGATTTATTTCCTACATACGCGTTACAATCAGATAATGCAGATTTTAAATGGAGAAGTCACCGTTATTCAAGACCGAACCATTTACGAGGATGCCAATATCTTTGCACCAAATTTACACGACATGGGTCTTATGACAGGAAGAGATTTTAATAATTACACTTCTTTGTTTAATTCTATGACAGCCCATATTCAACCGCCTGATTTACTTATTTATCTAAGAGCCAGTATTCCAACGCTTGTAGATCACATTCAAACAAGAGGAAGAGATTATGAGGGTAGCATTAGTATTGATTATTTGAAAAAATTAAATGAAAGATATGAAAATTGGATTAATCAATACACTTTGGGTAGATTGCTAATCATTTCAACCGATGAATTAGACTTTGTCAATAAACAGGAAGATTTAGGCTCAATTATTCAATCCGTTAGGTCTCAATTACATGGTTTATTTTAAACTTTTACTTAATGAATGTTAAAAATTACCGGAAAGTTCTTGACCAACTCTCCCCTTATGGAGCTAAGTTAATCGTTGTATCTAAATTTAGGAGTTTCGATGAAATTGAAATAGTAAAAAATTGGGGTCAAAATATTTTCGGTGAAAATAGAGTACAGGAACTTTTGGCTAAAAATGATTTGCATGGTAGTAATATCGATTGGCATCTCATTGGTTCTTTGCAAAAAAATAAGGTAAAAGCAATTATTCCAATCGTCAAACTTATCCATTCTGTAGATTCTCTTTCATTATTACAAGAAATAAATAAACAGTCGATAAAACAGGAAGTAGTTCAGGAATGTCTCTTACAAATTAAAATCGCTAAAGAAGATACAAAACAAGGATTACTTCCATCAGAAGTAAAGTCGATTTTATCCGATGAAACATTTGAACAAATGAAAAACATTCAAATCAGGGGTTTAATGGGTATGGCCACAAATACAGAGGATAGTCAACAGATTCGGTCTGAGTTCAAACAGTTAAGAATTCTCTTCGATGAGATAAAGCAAGATTATTTTTCTGACAACCCCCACTTTACTGAAATTTCCGCTGGTATGTCAGATGACTTTCCCATAGCTTTGGATGAGGGTAGTACACTAGTAAGAATCGGAAGTTTGATTTTTAATCCTTAAATAATAAAAATGTATATTTCCTTAAAAATATCTTTTGCCTTAACCATTTTATTATTGTTAGTGGGTTGTAAATCAAATACTACGATAAGTTATGATTTAGACGAGAAAGGTAAAGAATTTCAGGATTACCCAACAAATATAATTTTACTTATAGGGGATGGAATGGGATTAACCCAGATTTCAGCCGCAATGTATAGCAATAATAATCGATTAGCTCTAGCTACATTTCCTGTTATTGGTTTTCATAAATCTCATGCTGCTAATGAATTAATTACAGATTCTGCAGCGGGAGGTACAGCTATTGCCTGCGGAATCAAAACCAATAATGGGAATATAGGAACCGACGAAAATGGACTTCCAACGGTAAGTATCCTGGAGGAACTAGATTCGATGAACTTTTCAACGGGAATGATTGTCACATCCACTATCGTCCATGCTACGCCGGCAGCTTTTGCAGCGCATCAAGCCCGTAGAGAAATGTATGAAGAAATTGCTTTAGATTATTTAAATGCTAACGTCGATTTACTCATTGGTGGTGGTCGCCAGTATTTTCAGAACAGAGAAATGGATGATAGAGATTTAATAAATGAATTTGAAAAAAAAGGCTACGTGGTGATGGATCAGCTTTATACTACCATGAATAAAATAAAATGGCCAATAGATAAAAATTTACTATACTTCACAGCAGACAAACAACCATTAACTGTCAGTGGTGGAAGAGATTATCTCTCATTTGCCGTAAGACAAGGCGTTCAGTATTTAGAACAAAAAAGCAATAAAGGTTTTTTCTTATTAGTTGAAGGCTCACAAATTGATTGGATGAATCACGCTAATGATGGTCGTGGTGTCGTAATGGAAACATTAGATTTTGACAGAGCCATTTGGGAAGCTATCCAATATGCATATAGAAAAGGAAACACCTTGGTTTTAGTTACTGCTGACCACGAATCCGGAGGAATGAGTATTGAAGCTGATTCAAGAATGAATAAATTAAAATATGGATTCACCACCAATGGACACACAGCGGCAATGATTCCTGTATTTGCTTATGGCCCAGGATCAACTTTATTTCGTGGAATCTATGAAAACACCTCCATTTATCATAAAATGAGAGCTGCCCTTGGATTAAAGGAAAAAATTAATCCTCCTTCTCCCAATCCATTGTCCGAGTAACCGCCTTTTTCCAACCTTTATATCTTTTTTCTTTTTCCTTTTCTGGCATGGATGGTGTAAATTCCTGATCAAGTTGCCATTGTTTGGAAATTTCTGACATGGTCCAAAAGCCAGTGGCTAAGCCTGCCAAAAATGCTGCACCCAAAGCAGTTGTTTCAAATATTCTTGGTCTTTGAACAGGAACACCTAGTATATCAGATTGAAATTGCATTAAAAGGTTATTCGTACAAGCACCTCCATCAACTCTTAATAGGAGTAATTTTTGTCCGGCATCTATTTCCATAGCTTCGAGAACATCTCTGGTCTGAAAAGCCAGTGACTCAAGAGTGGCTCTTATAAGGTGTGATTTTGAGGTTCCCCGTGTCAAACCAAAAATAGCACCTCTTGCATACATATCCCAATATGGTGCACCTAAACCTACAAAAGCAGGTACTACATAAACACCTTCAGAGTCAATAATTTTCGATGAATAAAATTCAGAATCTGCTGATTCATCAATTAACTTTAGACTATCGCGTAACCATTGTACCGCAGCACCAGCAATAAAAACACTACCTTCTAATGCATAGGAAATCTTACCGTTTAATCCCCAGGCAATAGTGGTTAACAAACCAGCTTTTGATACTATAGGTTTTTCTCCCGTATTCATAAGCATAAAGCAGCCTGTTCCATAGGTGTTCTTTGCTTGTCCTGGATTGAAACAAGCCTGGCCAAATAAGGCTGCCTGCTGATCCCCTGCTACGCCACTTACTGGAATTTGAATACCAAATAAAGATTGGTCTGTTTGACAAAACACACCACTACTTGATAAAACTTTAGGTAATATGGATGGTTGAATATCTAATTCATTTAGTAAAAATTCATCCCACTCTAGAGACAAAATATTAAAAATCATTGTTCTGGATGCATTGGAATAGTCAGTGGCATGAACTTTACCGCCACTCAATTTCCAAATAAGCCAACTGTCAATGGTTCCAAATAAAATATCACCAGATAAAGTTTTTTCCTTTAGATTAGGTATGTTTTCAAGTAACCAATGGATTTTAGTTGCACTAAAATAAGCATCAATAACCAATCCTGTATGTTCTCTTATGTAAGACTGAAGATTATCTCTTTCTTTTAATTCGTCGCAATAAGCAGCTGTTCTTCTGTCTTGCCAGACAATGGCATTCGCCACAGGTTTTCCTGTATGTTTATCCCAAATAACCGTGGTTTCTCTCTGATTAGTTATCCCTATGGCTTCAATTTGCTCCGGCAGAATATTACTATTTTTAAGAACAACCTGAGTTACCTCCCATTGAGTAGCCCAAATTTCTTCTGCATCATGTTCTACCCAACCTGGTTGAGGATAAAACTGGGTAAATTCCTTCTGAGCAACTTGTTGAATTTCTCCTTTTTTATTGAACAGAATAGCTCTCGAACTGGTAGTACCCTGGTCTAACGATAAAATAAACTTTTCCATATATTTCTTTATACTTCTAAGATAAGAAATAGGACCGATTAACAAAAGAGATATGCTTAAATTTACTTACTTTTGTTTTTTTTGCAAAATAAAAATGAGCAAAGTCTCCAACCATAATTATGAAAAAACTGGTTATTCCCTTCCATCATATATCTCAATTATCTTCTAAAGATATAGCATATTCTACAGGAAATCAACACCTTAAACCATTTTATAAACATTCAGTCAATATAGAAAGTTTTCAACATGTTGTTTCTGATAAATCCACCCAGGATATTCCAAGAAAACTTATAGTTGAAGTATTAAAAGAACAATATGAATCACTTCCTACTTCAGAATGGACGTTAAAAAATATTGATTCTATCCTTCAACCTACTACGTTCACGATAATAACAGCGCACCAACCCGTTCTTTTTACAGGTCCTTTATATTATATTTTCAAGATATGTTCTACCTTAAATTTATGTAAACAATTAAATGAATATTACCCATCAAATCATTTTGTGCCTTTGTTTATTAATGGTGGAGAGGACCACGATTTTGAAGAAATAAACCATGCCTATTTATTTAATAAAAAATTGACCTGGGAACAAGATAAAGGAGGTTCTGTAGGTAAATTAAAATCAAATACGCTGGATATTGTATTATCTGAGTTAAAAAATTTATTAGGAGATTCATTAGAAGCAGAGGAAATTTATCACTTAGTTCATGCGGCTTATACAGAAAATGAATTATATGAAAAAGCATCTTCTGCACTGGTCAATGCTATTTTTGGAAAATACGGCTTGGTTACTCTAAACATGAGCCATAAAGGTCTAAAACAATTTTTTAAGCCTATCATAGAAAAGGAATTATTTGAACAACCTTCCCAGGCTATCATTGAAAAAACGCAGCAGGCTTTGGGTGATGTTGGATTTAGTGTACAGGCTCATGTCCGTGAAATAAACTTGTTTTATCTTAGGGAAAATGATAGAAACAGGATTGAAAAAATAGGTAACGATTTTCATATTGTTGGGACAAATATCGTTTTTACTGACGCCCAATTACGCATTGAGTTAGATTTATATCCTGAAAAATTCAGCCCTAACGTGGTACTTCGTCCTTTATTCCAGGAATATATTTTACCCAATCTGGCTTATATAGGAGGCGGAGGAGAAATTGCTTACTGGTTAGAGAGAAAAGCGCAATTTGACTATTTCAACGTACCATTTCCTATGTTAATCAGAAGGAATTCTGCCTTGATATTAGAAGATGTCTGGGAGAAAAAGTGGCATAAACTGGATTTCAAATTAGAAGATCTATTTTCTGATACAGATGCGTTAATCCGAGCCTTTATTCAGAAACATTCGGCTAATGAATTATCATTTGACAATGAAATTGAACAATTCACTAAAATTATAGAGCAAATAAAAATAAAAGCCATTAAAGTTGATCCTACTTTAGAAAAAACAATTATTGCTGAAGGACTTAAGCAACTTAAATCGTGGGAACAAATTGCTACCAGGCTTACAAGAGCTGAAAAGTCAAAATATGATGTTCAGATACAACAAATAAGAAATATAAAGGAAAAGTTATTCCCTGGAAATGGTCTTCAAGAAAGACATGATAACTTTATTCCTCTCTTTGTGAGATATGGATTAAGCATTTTAGACTTATTCATTGAGGAACTTAATCCATTGGAAGAAGGCTTCTTAGTGCTTAGTCTGGGAGACTGAATAAAAAGGGGGTAAAAGTTCAACGAATAAAAACATTTACCCCCTTATTTTTTAAAACTGTTTTAAAAGCATCACTGCGTTTTGAATCATTCGGGAGGGTCCCCTCCAAAACATTCTAAATTGAGTGTTATCCAATAATAAAACCACTTTTCCTGCACCCATTGGAACCACACCGGCAAAACATTTACCAGACAGATGTTTCAAGGATTCCTTTGAGGCGTAACCACCCGTTAATAATTTTGCAGGATCTGTATGATAACTGCCAACTACTTGCATACCCGTCGTAGGTAAAAAGGACGATACATCTTGTTTTAAAGAATGAAGCGTTGGTTCCATACCAAATGCCAGAGGATTTGACACATCTATATTGCTTAATAAGGCGGAACCTGGGATTCTTTTCTTGCCAAAATAATCTTCTCTTTTATCATAAGAAACAGTTTTGGACATTGTAGAAGTATCTGCTGGAATTTCAGACCATTTTACCTGAGTAAATTTACTTCTGTCTTGAGTGAAAAATTCAACAGCATTTTCTAAAGCTATTAGCGTACCACCTCTGTTTACCCAATCTTGTAACTGAGAATAGGCTTCTCTTTCAAAAATATAGCGTAAATTATTACCTCCTCCAGGTAATATAAGAACATCATAATCATTTAAGTCTGCATAACCATAACGCTCACCAAATTTTGGCATCGCAGATTGCAATAAAATAGAAGATCTTATTCGATCGACAGGTAAACCAACCTCTTCATCGAAGAGATACCAAACCTGACCGGCGGTTTGCATATTAAATGGAGCATCGACCATTAGAGCGACTCTCGGTTGTTGAACGGGTCTGTTTTTTGACGATCCTAAATCTAGTCCCTCTGTGGCACGCCCTGTTGAAATGGAATGAACAGATACATTATGTTTTAAACTAACAGCCTGTAAATCAGAAGATAATATTGATTTTTTATCAATATTAGCACCAGTCAAAAGAATTAATGTTCCCGCTGAAAACGAAATATTATCCATTTTAAATGGTTTGGAAGAAGATCTAACCTTATATCCTAGCTTCCATAAATGGGCTAAAGCAGCGGGCGCATTGCGTTGATTCCAATCTATTGCATAGCTATAAGCATTGGGCAAAACGGTATTATTTACTTTAGTATCGCTCAGAGGTTCTGAAGAAACGGTTACATTTTCTTTAGTAAAAAAAGCATGTAAATTATAAGCAATGGGAAGGGCCCAAACAGCCATATCATACATTACAGAGTCCTCAATTTCCAATGATTTATCCATTACACTATTAATCAACAAATGCTGTGGTTGATTGCAAGAAAGCAGAATAGTACCTTTTGGAAATGTTTTACGTTGCGAAGTATTTGATTCATAATCAGATACTGAATTCACCGTAAATGATTCCTTTGCTTGTTCAAATTTAACTCCATGACGCTGTAAAATTTGAACTACATCAGGCGTGTACATATCACCAGGAGATAAAAAATAGGTTTTATTAGCCGATAATGATTTAGAAGGCTGCCAAGCATCATAACTATAGCGTAAAAGCTCTTTTTTATGTTTTACACCTGTAAATAATGACTGAATAGAAGTAGTGTAATGGTCCCAGATTCTCTGTCTTAAAGTCAGAATTGTTCCATCTTCCGTTTCAATGGCACGACCACCTGCAATACCTCCCTGTTCCGTTAACATAGCTATAGCACCCATGACACTTGGGTAGCTTGAACCATATCCAGGGTAGAAAAAATCAAAAGCTTCTCTCGTAAAATAGCTAATATCATTTTTATTAAAGGCCGCTATGTTTGCTCTGCCAAAAGTGTCTGACCATGCCTCATAGGTAGGCGGTAAGATTTTATTTCGAGGTGTTGTACCAGGCATGGTAAAATAATTACTATTGTAACCTTGCTCATGATGATCTACATGTATTTGAGGCATCCATTTTTGATATTCAGTAGTCAAATTTCTTGTTTCCGGATGAATGCCCCAGGACCAGTCTCTGTTAACATCAAACCAATAATGGTTAGAACGGCCATTTGGCGCAGGTTCATAATGCTCCAAATCATTTTTAGATGTAGCCAATTGTTTTCTTCTTACCGAGTTATACCATTGAATGTAGCGTTCCCTACCATCAGGATTAATACAAACATAGATTTGAATAACTGAGTTTTGCAATAACTGTTTAGTTCCTTCATCTGTGGCTGCGGCTAGCCGATAAGCAACTTGTAGCGCTGCTTCACTGGTAGATGTTTCATTTCCATGGATATTGTAACTCAAAGATAGAAAAACAGGGTCTTTCTCCATTATATCCTTTGCCTGAGCATCATTAGCCGTCATTAACTTTAAATGATTATTCCGAATACGCTCTAAATTCAATAAATTTTCAGGAGATGAAAAAACTAGTAAATAAAGAGAACGATTTTCATACGTTTTTCCATATTCCACCAATCTAAGTCTATCCGACTTCTTGGATAAGTCTTTAATATAGTTTTCAATACTCGAATAATACGTTGACTGCTCCCCCAGTTCATATCCTAGAAATGAGGCAGGCGTAGGAATATTTTGATTAACGGCTAATCCAGGTTCAAAAGAAAACCTCTCCAGATTCATCCATTCTTTTTGAGAAAACAGTCCGCTAAGGGAACAAAACAAGAAAAATAAAACGATAACATTTTTCATTTAATTTTTATTTTAGTTAACGACGAGATGAGATCAAAGTAGTAGGATAAACGATAACACTTTCATTTCCATCGATACCAACGGATGCGATGCCAAATAAAAAATTATCAATAATAATTTTATCCAAGGTAAATTCATTCAGGCCTTTTGGAACAAACTTTGAATATTGCCATTGAGCTGAAGTAGTTTCTCTCCAATAAATTTTATGTCCTGCCAGACCCTCGAAAGTGGAAGGCTTCCATTTAAATCGGGTGGAAGGTTGTACAATGCCACCAATCTGCACATCTTCCGGTGGTGGTGGAGCCCAGGCTAAAGCAGCCAGGGTTATGGCATTTACGCCAGTTAATTTAGCTGCATAATCAAAATTAACCCCTTCAATGACATCTCCGTATTTAATTCCATTTTCAATTCTAATGTCTTCATGTTGCCTGTAATAATTTTCATGAGTCTCCATGATTCTTACCCCTGGAAAACCTTCATCATTAAATGGTTTATGATGTCCTCCTCTTCCGAATCTATCCAATCTGTAAATCATTTTTGCATCTAAATTAGTACAATAAAGATCTGTCAGTTTATCAATATATCTGGCAATTTGCCTGGAAGGACCATCTATTTCTCCACCATATACTCTGTGCCATGCTCTTTCTCTTTCCGTTTCCAGAATAGAAACAGGTTCAGAAAAAATCCTGAAAGTGGTATTATCAATGATACCATCAACTCCTTCAATATTACCAATCATGTCATTATTTAAGACAGCAATGATATCCCATTGATTAGTTTTAGCAAATTTTGCTACCGTAGTACCACCTAAAAGACCTTGCTCTTCGCCGGACAATCCAATATAAATGATACTTGTTGGGAAACTGAACTTTGATAATATTGCGGCGGCTTCCAGCACTCCCGCCATACCGCTGGCATTGTCATTAGCACCTGGATTATCCTTTTGAGCATCCAAAACATCCGTGACCCTTGAATCGATATCAGCCGTCATAATTACGTATCTATTTGGGTAAACCGTACCTCTTTGAATAGCTAATACGTTAGAAATATTAATATCCTCTTTTATTCTGGGATTAAAGCCAGCTTTAAATACTTCGTTCATGTAGGAAACTTCCAGGCATTGATTGCAAGAAGAGCTGATTTTTTGAAATTCGCTATGAATCCAGCGCCTGGCTGCACCAATTCCCCTTGTGTTTGATACCGTATCGGATAACGTGCTTCTTGTTCCAAAATTGGCCAAAGTTCGGATGCTATTTTCAATAGCTTTTGGATTTGGTGCTTTGGCAATTTCAAATAATCTGTTATCTAATTGGCCATAAAGAAGCTGTGATGAAAGAAAAATTAAGGGAAAATAAAATGATTGTTTGAAGTGTTTTTTCATTGTTTCAGGGGTTATATAAAACTTAATTAGGAAAAAGATGCTTATTAATCTGACTTACTGACAAAATTTTAATCTTAGAGAAATAGAGTGGAAAATACTGATTGTTTATCCAAATGGGAAATAAATTTCTATAAAATGGACTATTTGGATCACCAGATTGTCCTGGTGTATTAGTGGCAAGACAATAATCCCAGTTTTGTAAATCTGAAATAAATCTGAAACTGGCACCATGTGTTTGATTATCTCCCCTACCAGTTACATTGGCCGTAAAACCATTTCCACCTCTCGGAGCAGGTCCGACTTCCAATAAGGAGCGTATATTTTGATTAACAACCGCGCTGAAAGGATGTTTTAACAGAACATATTTATTTTTCAGCTGGCCGTATTGCCACATATTTACCTCTTTACCCAATTTTAGTTCCAGGTTTTGAATAGCCTTTTCAAATGTTTTGAATAAAAAATCATTCCTTCCTTGAACAGGTTGAGAACCAAATTTTGCGTCAGGAAATAAAAGGTTATCCATTATCATTTTAAGTTGAGGGGTAACCAAAGACCTAACCTTTTCTGGAACAAACTGTAGTTTATAATCCGACATTATAACTCTTTCCCATGCATCATAAATTGAGGCTGCGATAGAATTGGGCGACAATGTATAATCCCAGTCATTAAAAAAGGCAGTAAATTTTTCATACTTTTTGAACGCAGGAATGCCTGGAATAATAGGGACCAATTGCCTTGCAGGCAGAGACAGATAATCAGATTGAAGCATCATAAAATCGAGTGCAGATAATTTCTTTCCACTGCCCAAATACTCTTTTATTCGCAACCCCCGGTAAGGATCTGACCATGAATAACCTACAGTATTTGGGTATTTAAAGTTGAGAGGCACTACATTTTCATTGGCTGTGACGACATAATTATGTGAAGGATTATAACTGGAAGGTCTTTCAGAAATAGGTATAAATCCATCCCAATCTCTACTTCCATCTCCAATTACTGGAACCATGCCACTACTATTATTTCGAATGGGCGCAATGCCTACCGTTTGCCAGCCAATATTCCCTGACCGGTCAGCCCAAATCATATTTTCACCTGGAATATGAGAATAAGTGCATGCCAATTTAAATTCATCCCAATTTTTTGCCTGATTCATTCTGAGACTAGCAAGATATGGTGCGCCCCCTTTTTCTAACCACGCACATTTTACAGCCACAGCTATGTTCTTTTCATTTATCATTTTAAGCACTGGGCCATGAACGGTATAATGCAAAGAAACATAATGCATCCCCTTACCTTTTATAAATATAGAGTCTTTTATTTCAATAAAATCAAGCCATTTTCCCTCATATTTATATTGCATTAAATTTGAAGGATTAAGTTCATAAACGTACATATCTTCTGAATCCGTAGCATGAATGGTAAGTCCCCAAGCGCCATATTCATTATGTCCAATTGAAACACCTGGTATGGTAGGTTCACCCCCACCTATAACATTCCAGCCTGGTGAAACCAAATGAGTAATATATCGAAGCGAGGGAGCTGACATAGCCCTATGAGGATCGTTAGCTAACATGGGAAACCTACTTTCGGATAATGCACCGGAAACTACCCAATTATTACTGCCAATCACTTGCTTTTCCTCATTTAATGAAATTTGCTCTTCATTCATACGAGCAGAAAGTGCCATATAATTCTCTGTTGAATTTCTGGATGAGAAAGCGATTATATCTTCTGGAATATAATTTACCGGGCGTTTAAAGGCTTTATAAAGATCCATGACATCAGTATATGAAAGAATCTCTTTTACTAAGGAATCCAATCTTAAGTCTGGATTATTGGGATGGTACCAATTAATTTCTTTTGTTTTATCTTCTCCAATTTGATGAACGACAAGCGCTGTTTCCCATTCATCTGTTAAGTTGCCAAGCAGTCCCTGATGCCTCGAAATAATATCTTCTGGCTTTAAATGCTCAGGTTTGATACCTAATAACCTGAACTCAACAGGCAAGGAATCTAAATTTAGTAGAGCTAAATCTATCGCCGCATTAACTCCATTTACGAAGGAATGTATTATTTTATAACCATTTGGATGATAATGATTAAATTCAGCCACTAGGTCACCCCTATAGGAAAAAAGCCTGGAGGCGATATCTTTTTCTAACTCCCTTTCACCCAATATATCAGAAAGAAGACCCCTAGCCTGCCTTCTCCACATTTCAAATTGAAATAATCTATCCGATGCTGCTTGAAATCCTTGAGCGAAGAACATATCATTTTCATTTTTTGCATAAATGTGGGGAACGCCGAAAGGATCTATCATTATCTCCACCTCTTCCTGCAGCCCTGAAAGTTTTCCGATTTTCTGGGAAAAAGCAGAAAAACAAATTGAAATTGAAAATAATGATAATAATAATTTCATAAAAGAATATTTTTGACATTTAAAAGTACGCTTTTCCCTTTTAAATTTTAATTTTAACAAAGAATTTCAATTACAGCTTAACCTATAATTACCTAAAAGAATGAGTATATCAAGGAAAACATTTGTCAAGAGTGTCGCAGCAGCAACCTTATTGCTTCCCATAGGTATAAAAGCAGTCATGGGGAAAGGAAGTAAGACATCCGGCAATGGTTCTGGAATTTCAAGCAAAACGTATTCCTGGAAAATGGTTACTACCTGGCCGCCTAATTTTCCTATTTTAGACGAAGCTTGTAAGTTGTTCGCCAGTATGGTAGAAGAAATGTCAGGAGGACGAATTAAAATAAGAGTGTTTGGAGGTGGAGAACTAGTTCCTTCCTTAGAGATATTCGATGCAGTTAGAAATGGTTCAGCAGAAATAGGTCATGGTTCTGCCTATTATTGGGCGGGAAAATCTCCTGCTGCGTCATTCTTTGCCACCGTACCCTTCGGTATGAATGCCCAGCAAGTATCCTCCTGGATACATGCTGGCGATGGTTTGGCGTTATGGCAAGAATTATACGCCAATTTTGGATTAATACCTCTTCCTGCAGGTAATACTGGCGTACAAATGGGAGGTTGGTTTAATAAGGAAATAAATACAATATCCGATTTGCAAGGTTTAAAAATGAGAATTCCAGGTCTAGGTGGAGCCGTTTTAGCCAAAGCAGGAGGATCGCCCATTCTTTTAGCGGGAGGTGAATTATATACAGGTTTAGAAAGGGGTATCATAGATGCCACAGAATGGTTGTCACCATTTCATGACAGTTTAATGGGTTTCGATGAAATTGCAAAATATTATTACACTCCTGGTTGGCACGAACCAGGTACCAATCTAGAGATTATTCTCAATAAGGAAAAATTTGAAGAACTTTCTGATGACCTAAAGGCAATTATTAAAGCTGCATCATCCTACAGCGGAACCTGGTTACACGCTCAGATGGAAGCAAAAAACGCAGTTGCCTATAGTGAACTTCTGAAAAAAGGCATTGAGATTCGTACATTTCCTACTGAGGTTATCAATGAATTAAGGAAGCTAACCAAGGAGGTAATCAATGAATTAGCAGAAAAGGATCCTTTTACTAAAAGAGTATATGCTTCTTATTCTGCTTTTCAAGAGAAAGCTAACAAATATTCTAATATAGCTGAAAAAGCTTTTTACAATAATTTACAAGAGGATTTATCTTAAGATATATTTTATGGTGTTTTTCCGTGACTAATTGTAGGGGGGTTCAGCATTTAAAAAAAATCGTGTGTTAATTTGCCATTAAACTTTATGTTTAGCCTTTAAGGAATAATTAATAGATTTGGCATAAATATATAAATGCATAAAACCAATAGTTGAATGAGTATGAATGGAATAATCCCTCTATAAATTTGAGCCGTTGTAACGGAAGGGGGAGCTACTCCTTTTAAATAAAATAGGGAGAATCCAAAAGGAGGAGTTAAAAATGATGTTTGTAGATTAAGACCCAGCAATACGCCTATCCAGATAAGGTCAACGCCCATTTTCTGAAATACAGGGGCAACCACCGGAACGATAATAAAAATAATTTCAATAAAATCTATAAAAAATCCAGCTATAAAAACAATCAACATAACTAAAAATAAAAACGCCATAGGAGTCATGTTTGCTTCCTGAATGAGGCGAACTAAAAACACATCCCCTCCAAGTTCGCGAAATACAAATGAAAAAGTAGTTGCCCCCAACAATATTAAAAATATCATGGATGTAAGGTGGGTAGTTTCAAGACAAACACTTTTAATAATACTAAAATTCAATTTCCTTTCGAAAAAAGTTAAAATGGTTGCTCCCATGGCACCTACGGCTGCAGCTTCTGTTGGCGAAGCAATCCCTAAAAAGATAGACCCTAATACAGAAATTATAAGAATTAATGGCAAGGCAAACGCTCTCCATACCTTTCCATAGAAATTATTCTCTCTAAACTTATCAATTTCTTCTTTAGGAATCGGTGGCATCCATTCTGGTTTAATTTTAGAAACAACAAAAACGAAAATTATATAAAAAGCTACCAATACTAAACCAGGAATTAATGAAGAGGCAAATAATTTTCCAACAGATACATTAAGAACGCTCCCCAGTAGCACTAAGACAACAGAGGGAGGGATAATCTGACCTAAAGTACCCGATGCAGCAATTACACCCGTAGCAATTTCGGCCTTATATCCTCTCTTTAACATCGTGGGCAAACTAATTAGACCCATGGTAACAACCGTTGCACCTACAATGCCAGTAGAAGCGGCTAATAAAGTACCTACAAGAATGACCGCAAAAGCCAATCCTCCGTGCATTTTTCCAAAAAGAATAGCTACCGTTTCTAATAAACTTTCAGCAAGTCCGCTTTTTTCCAACATAATACCCATAAATACAAAAAGAGGAACGGACAATAATACATAATTGCTAACAACACCCATAATACGTGGGGGAAGTGCTCCAAAGGCAGCTGGATCTAAAAAAAAGTAAGCATACATAATAGACAATCCTCCTAATGTAAGCGCTACAGGATAACCGTACATGATTAAGATAAAAATACTTACAAATAAGATGATTGCTATAATTTCCATAAAAATATCAGTTAATTACCTTTAAAAGCTATTTTGAACTGGTTAAAAATGATGATTAATCCTTGAAAAAACAATAATAAAAAGGCAATGGGAATGGCCATTTTTATTAAATAAAAAGCCCCTAAGCCACCTGGATCAGGAGATGTTTCTTTCATTGCTAGACTGGTTAATGCATATTTGAGAGAATACAAACCTAATGTTAAACACCATGGAAGCAAAAAAACAATGGTTCCAACAACATTTACCTGCGCTTTTTCACGTTCAGAAAAGTTTTGATAAAATAAATCTACTCTAACATGTTTTTCTTCATTAAGGGCGTAAGCAGAACCAAATAAAAACAAAAGTCCAAATATGTGCCATTCTATTTCTGCTACCCAAGCCACAGAAAAATTGAACAAATATCTAGATATGACGTCTAAACATATTATAATTACCAACACAAAACTCAACCAGGAAACACTTTTACCAAAAAAAGCTACTACTTGAGATAATTTATTCATCCATTTTTCCATGGTCAATTATTTTTCTGTCTTACAGTTAACGAATATAAACATATAAGATACTAATAGAAAGCAACTTTACAAAATTCTTAAATAAACGATAAAAAAAGGTCAGTAAAAATTACTGACCTTCGTTATTAATTATCGGAATCATCAGGATGAACACCATCCATCATGAGGAAGGCTTTTAAAAATGGTTGTAAATCACCATCAAGAACGGCATCAGTTTGAGATGTTTGGTATTGAGACCTATGATCTTTCACCCTTCTATCATCTAAAACATAACTTCTAATTTGTGACCCCCACTCATTTTTCATTTTTCCAGATTCCACTTTAGCTCTTTCAGCCAACTGCTTTTGTAACTCAAGTTCATAGATTCTAGATTTAAGCAACTGAATGGCTTTTTCTCTATTTTGGTGTTGAGATCTTTCCTGCTGACATTCTGCTACTAAACCTGTAGGTAAATGTCTTACCCTAACGGCTGATTCAGTTTTATTCACATGCTGACCACCCGCACCACTAGCTCTGAAGGTATCCCAATCTAAATCAGCGGGATTGATTTCAATTTCAATGGTATCATCTACACTGGGGTGAACAAAAACGGAGCAAAAAGAAGTCATCCTTTTACCTTGAGAATTATAAGGACTTACCCTAACAAGCCTGTGTACTCCATTTTCACCTTTGAGCATACCATAAACATAGTCTCCGGTGATTTCAATTTCAGCAGATTTAATACCAGCAACATCACCTTGAACTTCAGATAGAGCGGTTACTTTAAAGCCTGACCTTTCAGCCCATCGGACATACATTCTAAAAATCATTTCAGCCCAGTCACAAGCTTCCGTTCCACCTGCACCGGCGTTAATTTCAAGAATCACGCCAAGTTCATCTTCAGGTCTATTGAGGGTTCTATGAAATTCTAAATCTTCAAAAGCTAAAATTGCTTCTTGATACTTAGCTTCAACTTCGTCCTCTGTGGCTTCACCTTCCTTTTGGAAATCGAACAAAACCTCGGCGTCTTCTACTAATAACTTAATATTTTCGAATTCACCTAAATATTTCTTGTGCGTTTTAATTTCCTTCATCACCAATTCAGCTTTCGAAGAATCGGACCAAAAATCAGGGCTGGTAGAAAAACTTTCTTTATCTTCTAGTAGTAAAACTCTGTTATCCACGTCAAAGATACCTCCTTAGCGACAACAATCTTTCCCTCAAATCTCGCAGTTGCTCGATAGTCATTGGATGTTCTTTTTTTAAGTTTAAAAATCAAATTTTAATACAAACGTTATTTTTTAACGTCAAGAATTTCAAGATAAAACATTAAATCGGCATTTGCAGGAATAGAACCAGAGCCTGCGCCCTCTTCTCCATAAGCAAGCGCACTCGGAATATATAAAATAGCTTTAGTACCCTTTTTCATTAAACCCATGCTTTCGTCCCAACCTGGTATAACTTGTCCCGTCATTGCTTCAAAAGTAAAAGGTAAAAGCCCCCTTTGAAAAGAATTATCAAACATAAAACCGTCAGAGGCCAAAATACCATAATAATTGGTTGATACTTTGTTACCTTGCTGGATTAATTCACCTTTACCTTCTTGTAAAATTTTGTATTTCAAGCCAGAAGCAGTTACAGAATAGTCTAGTTTTTCAGCTTTTGTGTCTTCGAAAAGTCCCTTCACTTTATCTGCAATTTCCTTCGTTGCTTTCTCTATATCTGTATTAGGAATTCGCTTTTCCACGGTTATTTTATAAACGATAAACTTAGTTTTCTCAAAACCTGGAGGACGCATACCTGGGGCGCCCATTGAATCAATAGGTATAAAAATGCTTATACTATCTCCAACCTCCATTAAACCAAAAGATTCCTCAATTGGAGATAGCTTTTTAGGTTCTTTTTTTACGTCTGGATAAAGGCCAATTTCCGGATACGGCTCATTTGCATTAGAATTCATTAAAGAATCATCTGCATACATGGCATAACGAAGGTAAAGAACATCGTTGGGTTGAACCTTATTTCCACTTTTATTCTGAAAAAGTTCATATTTAATACCAGTACTTGTTTTTCCACTTTTCCCTTTTCCACAAGAGTTTAGAGTAACAGCGGCGATCAAAAGGATGAATAAAATTCTCATTATTTTAAGTTAAAAAGTTAATATTTAAAAAACGAAACCAAAAGTAATGTAAAAATAGCGTATTTTATAATCCATCTCAATTATGAGATAATTGTTCTGCATACAGAGGAAGGAGTTCTTTAAATTTTCTAACGGTCGATTTAAGACCAATGAATGAAGCAGCACCTGAAGCATTTTTATGTCCGCCTCCTTTGAAATGTTTTGTTGCAATTTCCTGGACTGAAAAATCTCCCTTGGAACGCATTGAAAGTTTAACTATCGTAGGTTGTTCTGTAATTAGAACAGCTACTTTTATGTTTTGAATACGCATTAACATATTAACAATCCCTTCTGTATCTCCTCTTTGTATGTCAAATTCTGCATAATCCTCTTTAGTTATAGTAACCAGTGCGGTAGCATATTCTTCCAAAATTTCTAATCGCTTGTTTAAACAATGTCCAATAATCTTCAATTGCTTAATTTCCAGATTATTATGTAATCTGTTTTGGATGCTTACATCATCTACTCCCCGATCCAACAAAGTGGCTGTAATTCTAAAAACCTTAGAAGATGTATTGTACAAGAACGATCCCGTATCTGAGACAATACCAACATAAAGAGCATCTGCCGTAGCAGGTACCAAATATTTTGATTGATCCAATAGATGAATAAAATCAAAAATTAGTTCAGAAGTAGAACTTGCTGTTGTATCTGATAAAATAAAATCCGCAAAATTTTCAGGAAACAAATGATGATCTATAACGACTTTAGGCGCGGATTGCTTCATCATTAAATCGCCACATTTATCAATTCTATCCAGTGAGTTAAAATCCAGACAAAAGAAAATATCTGCCCTTTCAATGACTAATTTAGCATGTTCAGGCACCAAGTCATAAATCACGATATCTTCAACACCGACCATCCAATTCAGGTAATTGGGGTATTCTGAAGGCAGAATTATTTTTACAGAATGATGTTGAGCCAAAAGAAAATGTGCCAAACCCAAACTTGACCCTAAAGCGTCACCATCAGGATTTCTGTGAGAAAAAATCACAATATCTTTCGGTGTTGAAAGCAAATTTTTAAGTTGGTTGAGATTTTCCATATTGATAATAAAACAAAAGCGTAAATTCGCCGCAATTTAAACACATTTATCTACAATTTAAAAAAATAGTAATGACAACTGGAAATCGCACCTTTACGATGGTTAAACCCGATGCAGTAGCAGCTGGAAACACGGGAAACATTTTAGCTATGATCGAGCAAGCTGGCTATAAAATTGTTGCCTTGAAATTGACTCAGTTATCTGAAGCAAAAGCGGGAGAATTTTATGCTGTACATAAAGAAAGACCTTTTTATGGTGAATTAGTGTCTTTCATGTCATCTGGCCCAATTGTTGCTGCAATCCTTGAAAAAGACAACGCAGTGCTTGATTTTAGAACACTAATTGGTGCTACAGATCCTGCTAAAGCAGAAGAAGGAACCATTAGGAAAAAATATGCTAAAAGCGTAGGTGAAAATGCTGTTCATGGTTCAGATTCTGACGAAAATGCAGCCATTGAATCAGCTTTCCATTTTGCTGTTACGGATATGATCTAATTATTTTATTTCGATCAAAGTTACGCCATCCCCTCCTAATTTAGGGTCGGGATGGCTAATTTCCATTTCCACTCTATACTCTTTTAACTTCTTCCTTACTGCTTTTCGAAGGATTCCATCCCCTTTACCATGAATTATTTCTAATTGGGATGAACTGTTCATTAGCGCTGAATCTATGTATGATTCAACTACTTGCAATGCTTCCTGCATCCTCATGCCTCTGATATCCAGTTTATTCTCAAATGATGCTATTTTTTGAATCGTATCAAAATGAAGTGATTTTAACTTTTTATCTAAAGGTTCAGGACCTTTTTCCAAGTCCCTTACATCAATAATAAGGGTTAAATCACCCATCAGTACATTTGCTTTTTCTTTATTAATACCAGTTAAAAGACCGACTGCTCCGCCACTTCTTAGCCTTACGTAATCACCCATTTTCAAAATATTCGACGATCCTTCCGCGTTAGAACCATAATATAGTTCTTCTTTCAAATCTTCAACTTCCAAAACTTTTTTGGCTCTCTCCTCTCTTAACCTAATAGCCAATTCTCTGGCTTTTTCTATGTTTTTTTCCTCCTTTATCTCCTTAATTAAGCGTTCAACCTCTTTATTTACCAAACCTGTGTCTTGTAATTCCTGCTGCTTTTGTTCTAGTTTAAATCTTTTTCTCCGGAATTCGTAATCCTTTTGCATAGATTCATAACCACGAACCAATTTATCAAGCAAATCCTGTTTTTCTTTTAGCGCCACTAACGAATCACGAACCGTTTGTTTTTCCTTTTGTAAATCGACCAATAATTCATCGACTTCTTTTTCACTCTTCCTGGTTCTTGATTGTGCATAGGTAATTACATTATCGGGCAAACCACTTTTTGAAGCAATTTCAAAGGCATAAGAAGATCCAGGTTTACCCTCAATAAAATGATAGGTAGGCGTAAGATTATCCATATCATAAGCCATACAACCATTTATAATACCTTCCGTATTATAAGCAAATATTTTCAAATTTGAATAGTGAGTAGTGATAACACCAACCACTCCTTTTGTATTTAACTCTCTTAAAATACTTTCAGCTATTGCACCCCCAAATTGTGGATCGGTGCCAGAGCCAAATTCATCAATGAGAAGCAGTGACTTACTACCTGATTTACGAATAAAGGAATTCATATTAATTAATCGGGAACTATAGGTACTTAAATCATCTTCAATAGATTGTTGATCCCCAATATCCGCAAAAAATTCTTTGAAAATACCAAACTCACTTAATGGGTCTGCAGGAACAGGGAGTCCGGATTGAACCATGAGTTGCAATAACCCCAATGATTTCATGGTAATAGATTTACCTCCGGCATTGGGACCACTTAAGACTAAAATCCTGTTTTTCTCACCCAAAGTTAATGAAAAAGGAACCGTAGGTTTTCCCAGGACTGCATTTTTTAAATACAATAACGGATGTCTGCCTTTATAAATTTTTATAAAAGGCAAATCCTTTATAATAGGCTTGGTTGCCTTTAATTTCAGAGAAATTCTTGATTTGGCCTGAATTAAATCAAACTGAATTAGTACATCTTGAAAAACCTTAAAACCAGGTGCATAAGGCCTTAAAAAAGCACTAAGAGCCTTTAAAATTCTATAAATCTCTTTTCTTTCCTCTTGTTCTAAGTCAAATACGTCATTATTAATATCTATGACGCCCTCAGGTTCTATAAAAGTAGTTCTACCTGTAGCTGATTCGTCATGAATAATACCTCTGATTTTTCTTTTGTGTTCAGATGGCACACTCAATACTCTCCTACCGTTTCTATAGCCCTCTAAGTTATCTGTTAGCCATCCTTTTCCTCTGTAATCTTGTATAATCTGCCTAAAAACTTTATCCAGTTCTTTCATTTTAAACTGCATAGACCTTCTTATCCTACCTAGTTCTGGTGAGGCATCAGGCCTAATATTTCCTTCCGAATCTAAGACTTTATCAATTTCTTTCGCAATGGCAAAATCAAAATCTAACGATTTAATTATGTTGTATAAATTAGGATAGACAAGGGTTCTTTCTGTATTAAAATATCTGTAAACTGTAGATACTGAATGTAACTGCTTACTAATTCTTTTAAAGCCTTCTTCAGGAAGAACGTAATCCTCTATAGCTAACATTTTTAAATCATCCCTTATATCCTCATAATTAGATAAGTTTATTGTATCTGCATGTTGAATACCCCTCATGAACTCAGAAACCTCATTTAATCTTTTTTCAATTAAAGATAAATTTAACTCTGGCCCAATATGGTAAGCTTGTTCAATTCCGAGATCACCCAAACAATTATTGGCGATTAATTCAATAATTTTATCAAATTCAAGTCTGACTAAAAAGTCACTTGGTTCGTAAGTCATAAAAATTGTCTTTAACTTTCCGTGTGGAACAAATAACAGGGTATATAAGTTTGTTATATTGTGTTCATTTTTTAAAAAGATCCACTTTAAGAAAGTTTAATATATGGGAGGGAGTATTTTCGGCAAGCTATTTACCATAACCACCTTTGGAGAATCACATGGTAAAGGAATTGGGGTAATTATAGATGGCTGTCCTGCTGGAATAGACATTAACGTCGATTTTATACAATCTGAATTACGTCGCAGACGACCAGGACAATCAAATATTGTTACCCAAAGGAAAGAAAATGATGAAGTTCAAATTTTATCTGGTGTCTTTGAAGGTATAGCAACCGGAAGTCCTATTGCAATGCTTATTCCGAATGACGATCAAAAATCAGGTGATTATAGTCATATAAAAGACTCCTTTAGGCCTTCTCATGCTGATTACACCTTTGAAGTTAAATATGGGCATAGAGATTATAGAGGGGGTGGTCGTTCTTCTGCTAGAGAAACCGCAGCAAGGGTTGCCGCCGGCGCCATAGCTAAACTTTTTTTAAATCATTTTGGCATAACAATTAATGCATGGGTAAGCCAGGTTGGCTCCTTTGGCATGCCTTATCCACCAAATAATATTGATTATGGACTTATTGAATCAAATGATGTAAGGTGTCCTGATCCAAAATTAGCTGAGGAAATGATTCAGTTAATTAAACAAATAAGAAAAGACGGCGACACCATCGGTGGATCCGTGACATGTAATATATCTGGAGTTCCCGTTGGTCTCGGTGAACCGGTATTTGATAAACTTCACGCTGAATTGGGAAAAGCTATTTTATCAATTAATGCCTGTAAAGGATTCGAATATGGTTCTGGTTTTGATGGTATCAGTATGAAAGGATCGGAGCACAACGATTCATTTTTTGCAAGTGATAATGGCAATATTGCTACAAAAACAAATTTTTCAGGAGGAATTCAAGGTGGAATTTCCAATGGTATGGATATTTATTTTAGGGCAGCGTTTAAACCCGTTGCCACCATTATTCCTGCACAAGATTCAGTCGATAAATATGGTCAATCTACAATAATTACAGGAAAAGGCCGACACGATCCTTGCGTCGTGCCACGAGCCGTTCCGATTGTTGAGAGCATGGCTGCGCTTGTACTGGCCGATTTTATGCTAAGAAATAAAGCAGTAAAATTATAACTACAAGCATTCAAATGATTAGAATCGGGCTTTTAAGTGATACCCACGGATTTTGGGATGAAAAAATAAAGAAACACTTTATTGATTGTGATGAAATTTGGCATGCTGGTGATTTGGGCAGGCTACCTGAAAATATGACCTTTTATGAAAACAAGAATTTCACTTGTGTGTATGGAAATATTGACGGGGGATTATATCGTATTACCTATCCAGAGTACCAAATTCTGCAAAAAGAGGATCTGAAAATTGTTATGCTTCACATAGGCGGTTATCCTGGAAAATATACGCCGTTGGCTAAAAAGTTAATCGCAGAAAATAAACCCGACCTTTTTATCTGTGGACACTCTCATATTCTCAAAGTATTGAAGTGTCCAACCCTGGGTCATTTACATGTAAATCCAGGCGCCGCAGGCCGGGAAGGTTTTCATCATGTTCGAACCTTAGTCAGGTTTTCTATCGTAGGAAAAACCATAAAAGACATGGATGTCATACATCTAAATAATTAATTCTTTTTTATAAATAGTAAATCACCCAAATTAATTCTAATGGTTATAGGAGTCATCTGATCTTTTGGAGAGGGAATGAACAATGTTCTAAGACCAATTTCCTTTTGCTCTTTCACTTTATATTTCGGATGCAAAGGAAAATCAAGCTGTCCATTTTTCACTTGAATATCCATCCCCATTTGAAAAGGATTATCACCCAAGATAAATACTTCCGAATTAGTTGCATTAAGGCGTAGAGACTTCAAATTGTCATCTAATAATAACTTAATCAGTCCGTATTCTGCATTAATATCAACATTTCCGTATAATTTTTGTAAAAACATATCTGTTCGTCTGGCATTCAAGGTTAGGTTTCCCCATAAGTCGGTTCCTAGTAAATCCCCAAATACAGATTCAATGATCATGTTTCCATGAATATTTTCCAAACCAACTTTACTAAATCTGCTATTAATTTTTATCTGACTATTCAAATTTTTAAGGGAAGCAATCCCATAGTTATTCTTAAGATACACAGGGCATTCGGCAGGAACCTTTATAAGATACACTACTTTTAAAATAGAAGTAGGCTGATCCCCTTCATTCATTAAATAGTTCCTGACATACAGATTATTTTTGACCCTTTGGATCATGTATTTCATCTTTTCCAAGTCCTTTGTTGCCAGTTCTCTATCTAAATTTTTTGCAGTAATCTCCATTTGTATCTGAACAATAGGTTTATCCCAAGTTTCAATACTCACTTCTGCTTTTTCACCATCAATATTGAGGTTATAGGCCTCTTGATAAGGAAAAGATTTATCGATTCTTTTAGACACTATTTTAACGTTACTTTGGGCATTTAACCAAAAACCAAACGTAGTAAAAAGACTCACTGCAAATAAAATGATAATTTCCCTCTTCATCATATATCTATATTAAATACGTTGTGCCATATTTCGAATAATCCTTGTTTTTTCCAATTCAATTCTGCGCAATTGCTGCATAATATTTTCAGAATTACCCATTCTTCTAATTATATTTTCCAATTCTGCTTTAGCATAGACTAAATCTGAAAAATCATTTACTAATGCACATGAATTTTCACTTGGATAAATTTTACATTTTTTAATATATTCATCTAATACTTCATTTATAGTTTCTTGATCATCAATAAAAATAGTCTTATTTTTTACTTGTGAATAACTTAATTGAGGGGTATTCAATGGTTTGTTGTTAAACCAACTACCTAAACCAAAACCTACCGTTAAAAGAACTACAGCTGCTGCGGTCTGAACTACCCATTTCCTCTTAAAAAGTCTCATTCTAACAGAGGTGATATTTTTTTCAATTTCACCCCAAATATGTGGAGGGACCGTTCTTTCAGGTAACTGTTCAAAAAGAGGTTTTATGTTATACTGATAATCCAAATCAAATTCAATCTTGCTCCATAAATCTTTAGGAGGTAAATATTTTTGATTATCCAGTTTAATTTGATTGAAATCTTCCATAATTATTCAATTTTAGGAGTAATTAACTCCCTTAATCTTTTTTTTGCGTAAAATAATTGAGATTTTGATGTCCCGACGGACACACCTAATAAATCTGCTACATCCTGATGGGTATATCCTTCGACTTCAATTAAGAGAAAAACGGTTCTATAACCTGAAGGAAGGGAGAGAATGGCTTTTTCAAGATAATCAATATCATGTGAAAAATGAAGATTAGCGGTGGATTCATCTACTTCGGCAATATCATAAGATAACTCCTTTTTTTCCTTTTTTAGGATAGCCAAAGCTGAACGGACCACAATCGTTTTTATCCAGGCGCCCAAAGTAGATTCACCCCTAAAAGTATAAATATAATGAAATACACGAACGAATGCCTCCTGAAGAACATCGGCTGCCAATTCCTTGTCCTTTGTTATTCTATATGAAATAGTAAACATAGCATTTGCATATCGATTATAAAGTAACTGTTGCGCCAGTCTGTCGTTTGCCTTACAAGCGGCTATAAGTTTCTGCTCTTCCATGAAAACAATACATCAGAGGTGCTACATTACTAAAAAGAAACAAAAAACCCTTTCGAGGTTGTACGACGAAAGGGTTTTTTATTTTTCTTATTAATTATTTTTTAAAAACGGAAACCCACGCTTGCTAATAATTTAGGAGGACGAGTAGATATATCAAAATCTTTTATAAAATTTACTGTTCCGTCAGCACTCGAGAAATTTCCATCGTAACGGACATCCAACATAATTTTACCAATGTCCAAACCAACACCCGCAGTATATCCAAGCGTTAAACCTGAAAAATTAACATCGTAATTATTAATTTTAAAAAGATCTCCCGTTTTATTTAAAAACAAATGACCAGATGGACCAGCATTTACCCTTAATGGTCCTAATTTCAAACCAGCCATAACAGGTATTTCAAGATACTGAAATTTTTGTTTTCCAACATTAACAACAGATTTCCCTACCTCCTTCCAGGTAACATCAAATGAATTGGAATTAAAAACCAATTCCGGCTGTAAAAACAATGGACCCAATTTAACTCTTAAAAGACCAGCAAAATGATATCCAAAGCTAGAATTATTTAAAGCTAAGGAAAAAGACTGTTTGTCAGCAATGGCTAATTTCAAGTCGTCAATATCCATAGAGTTATTCAATCCCAACCTAAATCCACCACTAATAAATTGAGCATTTAAGTCAGTAAAAGGAGTTAAAATGGCGAAAAATAGAAATAAAAACAAGCACTTTTTCATAAAATTATTTTGTGACGTAAACAATCCATTTCAAATAAATATATATCAATAACGAAGGTTTAAGAAAAAATGTTACTTTTGGTGTAAAGTAAAATGGAAAGCATGAAAAATATAATAGCAGAATTTAAAGGTAGTTTTCCAGATTTACAGTTATGCCCGGAAACAAATCAGCCTGAATTTGCCTTCATCGGAAGATCGAACGTAGGAAAATCTTCGTTGATTAACATGATATGTAGTAAAGATGAATTGGCTTTAACCTCAGGAAAACCTGGGAAAACAAGAATGTTAAATTATTTTCACATTAATAATAAATGGTTTTTAGTGGATTTACCAGGATATGGTTATGCCATTACTTCAAAAGCCATGAGGAAGGAATGGGAGAAAATGATTAGAACCTATTTAAGTAAGCGTGATAATCTTTATTGCACTTTTGTGCTCATAGACAGTAGAATTCCGCCCCAGCAGCTTGATATAGATTTATTAAATTGGTTAGGTGAAGCAAGAATTCCTTTTGTTATCGTTTACACAAAGACGGACAAATTAAGTACGGAAGAATACGAAAAAAATACACAGGCATTTAAAGATGCACTGTCCGAAACTTGGAATGAATTACCCATGCAGTTTCCTAGTTCCGCCAAAACATCTTCAGGCAAAGAAAATATCATAAACTATATAGAAGAGCTTGTAAAACAGTATGAACAAGCCTATTGATTATGGAAAAAAAAACACTTCCCGGTACTTATCCCCCTATTTTACCGGACATAAACGATTGGCCGATATTTAAATTAAGTGAAGACAGAAAAAGATTCACTGAAGATTTAGAGGATTTTACGTTGGATAAAATCGAAAATATACATAAAGATAATCTTACCGATTTATTGGCAGAAACTATTTATTTAGAAAAAATAAGAATTAAAGAGGAACCGTGGAAAGTGGACCCGCCCAATGAAAGACAATTTTGGTCCAGGATTAAAAAAAGGTTGGTTAAGTATTCTGTAGATAAAGACGAAAATATAAGCGCACAGAACAATAATTATTTGCTTAAACAAATAATACACAGATATGCGCTTGAAATTGTTGGTACTTTTAAAATAAATACCTTTCAATTTGCAAGAAAGTTTCTAACCTGGTTTTTCAATCAATTACTCCAAGCCAGTTTTTGGAAAATAAGAATAAGTGGTGGTAAAAAAAGACTCGTTCAAAAACTGATAGTTAAAGGTGATATTGACCATGTTAGAAGTTTAGCTCAAAAGGGAACTTTAGTTATAGTACCCACTCATTTTTCTAATCTTGATTCGATTCTTATAGGTTATGTCCTTGATGCCGTTACAGGTTTACCCGCTTTTTCTTATGGTGCAGGTTTAAATCTATATAATACTGGTTATACGGCCTATTTCATGAATCGGCTGGGAGCTTACAGAGTAGATAGAAGGAAGAAAAATAAAATCTATTTGGAAACCCTAAAATCTATGTCAAGTCTTTCAATTCAAAGAGGTACTAACAGTATTTTCTTCCCTGGTGGTACCCGGTCAAGATCAGGTGCTATAGAAAATAAGTTAAAAATGGGCTTACTCGGAACGGTGGTTGAAGCGCAAAGAGCCATGATTGAAAGAAATGAAAATACTAAAATTTACATAGTTCCCCTGGTTTTAAGCTATCACTTCGTTTTGGATGGCCAGTCTCTAATAGATCAATATTTAAAGCAGCAAGGCAAATCTAGGTATTTTAAAGAAGGAAAAGACTATTCAGGCATATCCGGTATTATTCGATTTGTATGGAAAATTCTTTCGGAAGGAAATGAAATTACCCTTTCTTTCGGAAAAGCAATGGATGTGATTGGTAATCCAGTGGACCAAGAAGGAAATAGTAAAGATAAGTATGGCAACACCATAAATATGGCCGATTATTTCATTTCTGAAGGCAAGGTTAATACCGATGTACAACGGGAGATTGAATACACTGGATTATTGGCTGAAAATATTATCAAGCGGTTTCATTCTGATAATATTGTTTTAAGCAGTCACCTTCTGGCTTTTGCTGCATTTGAAATAATTTGTAATGAAAATCCTAAATTAGATTTATTTGGTGTTTTAAGATTACCAACCGACGACTATATTTTTGATTATAATGTTCTATCAGCAACGGTGAAACAGTTACAAAAAACCTTGGTTATTTTTGCTGAAAATGAGAAACTCATCTTATCTCCTGAAATTAATTCTTCAATAGATGAATTGATAGCAGATGGTATTAAACATTTAGGTACTTTCCACATCAAAAAACCATTAAAAAAGAATAAATCAGGAGAAGTTATCAGCGAAAATTTTTATCTCCTATATTTTTACCATAACCGATTGACAGGATATGGATTGGAAAAGTGGATTAAACCTGGACGAATAAACATATGAATTTTATAATATATGATTTGGAGGCTACCTGTTGGAACCAACAAGCATTTAAGCTCCGACCTCAGGAAATCATAGAAATAGGTGCGCTAAGTTTAAATAATTTTGGGGAAATTCAAGATACTTTTTCCTCCTTAATTAAGCCAACATTATACCCTGACTTATCTTTATTTTGTCAGGAACTAACCAATATAACTACCCATGAAACCAACAAAGCGCCTTCATTTCCTGTCGTTATAGAACGATTTTTAGATTGGGTAAACATTGAAGAAGATTATATGCTTTGTTCCTGGGGACATTTTGATAAAAAAATGTTCATACAAGATTGTAAACTTCACCATATTTCGTCAGAATGGACAGATCATCATATTAATTTAAAAAAACAATATTTAGATTTCAAAAAACTTAAGCGTTCTGTTAGTTTACCCCATGCTTTAGAAATAGATGGCTATGAATTTGAGGGAAATCAGCACCGGGCATTACCTGATGCTGAAAATTTGGCGGTTTTGTTTGTTCACCACCTCGACAAATGGCAATACTAAACCTTTTATTATTTACAGAGGAATATTTCCGTGTTTTCTACTAGGGGCAGCCACTTTTTTATTCTTAAGCATACTAAATGCTTTTATCAACTTTATTCTGGTTTTATCAGGGTGAATAACTTCATCAATAAATCCCCTTTGAGCGGCCTGAAATGGATGAGCAAAAGCAATTTTATATTCTTGTTCTTTTTGAATAGTAATCGCTTCTGGATTTTCTGCTGCGGCAATTTCTTTTTTAAAGATAATTTCTGCGGCACCTTTTGCACCCATAACAGCAATTTCTGCTGTGGGCCATGCAAAATTCATATCGGCACCAATATGTTTTGAGTTCATAACATCATAAGCACCACCATAAGCTTTTCTGGTTATAACGGTAATTCTGGGAACAGTAGCCTCGCTAAAGGCGTAGAGTAATTTTGCGCCGTGAGTTATAATTCCATTCCACTCCTGATCGGTACCTGGTAAAAAGCCAGGTACATCTACCAAAACAAGTAATGGAATTTGAAAGGCATCGCAGGTTCGCACAAATCTGGCAGCTTTTCTTGATGCATCAGTGTTAAGTACGCCGGCTAAAACCATAGGTTGGTTTCCCACAATACCTATAGACATGCCAGCAATACGCGCAAAACCTATAATAATATTTTCAGCAAACAGCTCTTGAACCTCAAAAAATGAATTTTCATCTACAATGCCCTTTATAACATCTTTCATATTATAAGGCTGATTAGCATTTTCAGGAATTATGGTATTTAATGTGGAAACTACTTCCTTACCGAGCGTATAGGGTAAATCAACGGGTTTTTCCCAACAATTTTGGGGCAAATAAGATAATAAGCCTTTTATCTTTCTTAGACATTCTACATCATTTTCCGCAGTAAAATGGGTTACTCCTGATTTGGAAGCATGGGTAAATGCTCCCCCTAATTCCTCTGACGTAACGGTTTCATTGGTAACCGTTTTGACAACATTGGGACCTGTTACAAACATATAAGCGCTTTCCTCCACCATAATGGTGAAATCGGTCATTGCAGGAGAGTAAACGGCACCTCCTGCACAAGGTCCCATGATAGCTGAAATTTGAGGAACCACACCGCTGGCACATACATTTTTGTAAAAAATATCAGCATATCCACCTAAAGAAACTACCCCCTCTTGAATTCTTGCACCACCAGAATCATTCAAACCGATAACAGGTGCGCCATTATTCAAAGCCAGTTCCATGATTTTTACTATTTTTTCTGCATGAGTCTCTGACAACGAACCGCCAAAAACAGTAAAATCCTGGGCATATACATAAACTAAACGCCCATAAATAGTACCATAACCTGTTATTACACCGTCACCATAATAAATTTGATCCTGCATGCCAAAATCGTTACACCTATGGGTAACCAATTGACCAATCTCCTCAAAACTACCATTATCAAGCAAAAAATGAATTCTTTCCCTCGCGGTTAATTTACCTTTTTTATGTTGATCATCTATTCTTTGCTGCCCCCCACCTAAATGAGCTATTTGAATGCGTTCTTCCAAAGATTTACTTCCGTTCATTATTGATTAATTAGCTTCATTAAAAGTATGTCATAAAAATAAGGTTTATACTACCTAAAAACAGGGTAGTTTATATTATTTTTGAAATTAATTTTAATAAAACCCAAAACAATGTCAAATAATCTATTATCTCAAAGAGTTTTGAGAATGGCTGAATCAGAAACGCTCAAAATGTCTCAAATGGCCAGGGAACTTAAGGCAAAAGGTCATGAAGTAATAAATTTAAGTATTGGAGAACCAGATTTTGACACACCCGATGCTATAAAACAAGTAGCAAAAGACGCCTTGGATGCTGGATTTACAAAATATACTCCAGTCCCAGGTATTCCTGAATTGAGAGAAGCTATCAGTAAAAAATTAAAAGAAGAAAATAATTTAGATTATAAAGCCAGTCAGATAGTGGTTTCCAATGGTGCTAAACAAACTTTGGCCAATATATTTTTATCAATTCTTGATGAAGAGGACGAAGTAATTGTTTTAGCACCTTACTGGGTTTCTTATTCAGAAATAATTAAATTGGCTGAGGGCAAAACCATTTTATTAAAAGCGGGTATTGAAAGTGATTTCAAAGTCAGTGCGGAAGAAATCGAAAAGGCGATTACACCAAAAACAAAAGCTTTATTGTTTTCATCTCCTTGTAATCCAACAGGTTCTGTTTATTTAGAGTCCGAGCTAAAGGCAATCGCTCAAGTAATTAGTAAGCATCCTGGAATTCTTATCGTAGCAGATGAAATTTACGAATATATTAATTTCACAGGAAAACATGTAAGTATTGGTTCATTTCCTGAGGTAAAAGACCAAACAGTAACGGTCAATGGATTTTCAAAAGGTTATGCCATGACAGGTTGGCGCTTAGGTTATATGGGAGGTCCTCAATGGCTTTCTGATGCCTGCAACAAAGTTCAGGGACAAATTACCTCTGGTGCAAATTCATTCAGCCAGAAAGCAGCCACCTTTGCTCTTCAAACAAAATTGCCTGAAACTGAATTAATGAAAGCAGCTTTCTTAAAAAGAAGAGATATGGTCCTTCAATTATTACAGGAAATACCAGGTGTAAAGGTGAATCTACCTCTAGGTGCCTTCTATATTTTTCCAGATATAAGTGCCTATTTTGGAAAAAAATCAGATAAAATGGAAATCAATAATGCGAATGATTTCTGTGATTACATTCTTCAGGAAGCCTTCGTGGCCGTGGTATCTGGTGCAGCATTTGGTGCCGATGAATGCTTTAGAATTTCTTATGCAGCCTCTGAAGCAGAATTAAAAGAAGCGGTAGCCAGAATGGCAAAAGTTTTAGCCCAATTAAAATAATACATGAAAATATCCCATTTAGTTCCTCCTGTTGCATCTGAAAAACCTTCCATTTTGGTGGCTCACGGAGATAAAAGAATTGATTCTTATTTTTGGTTGAATGATAGAACTGATAAAGAGGTCATTGATTATCTGGAAGCGGAAAATGACTATACAAAACAGGTCCTTGCACCTTATGATTCATTGCAAAATGAAATTTATGAGGAAATAATTGCCAGAATTCAACAAAATGATTCCTCCGTTCCATTCTATCTAAACGATTATTTTTACCAGATTAGGTATTCAGAAAATCTGCAATATCCATTTTTATACAGAAGTAAATGGGAGGATTTTAGTGCTGAAACCTTGTTATTGGACCAAAATAAACTGGCAGAAGGACATTCTTATTATCAACTCTCCTCTTTTAATCCAAGTAATTGTAATTCCTATTTGGTTTATTCAGAAGACACCGTTAGCCGCCGTCTATATGACCTTAAATTATTGGACATTGAATCTGGTAATTTAAAACCCGATACAATAAATAATACAAATGGTGAATGTATCTGGTCCACGGATAATCTCTATTTCTTTTATGTGAAAAAAGATATTGACACACTGAGAGATTATTGTGTTTGCAGGCATAAACTGGGTACTTCCAACAGTGAAGATGTAGAAATTTACACTGAATCAGATGATACTTTTTATATAAGCATTTCAAAATCACGTTCTAATAAATTTTTAATAATCCATTCTTCGCAGACTATTTCAAATGAAGATTTGTATTTGTCATTAGATAGACCTCTTGATTCTCCACAGATCTTTTCAAAAAGACAACCTAACATTGAATATCAGATTGATCATTTTAAGGACACTTTTTATGTTCTGACAAATTATGAGGCGGAAAATTTTTGCCTAATGTCCTGTGAAGAAGAAAATACAACAATGGATAGATGGAAAATGGTAATTCCTACTGATTCTTCTATTTTATTGGAACAATTCCTTCATTTTAATGATTGTCTGGTCATAGCTCAGCGGCAAAATGGATTAACACAAATTAAGATTATTTCCAATTTGGAGGGTGAATCGCATTTACTGGAATTTCCTGAAAATGCCTATATGGCTTCTATTGGAATGAATGCCAGCTATAGTTTACCTTTTGTCAGAATACAATACCAGTCGATGAGCACGCCTTCGACGGTTTATGACTACGAATGGAAAGAAAAAAAATTGAATTTCAGAAAGCAGCAAACCATTGTTGGAGATTTTAAATCTGAAAATTATCATTCTGAAAGGATATTTGTACCTGGAAAAGACGGAACACCCATTCCAATGTCTTTGGTTTATAGAAAAGATATTGCTGCACCCGGTAATCATCCACTTTTACTTTACGCTTATGGCTCTTATGGCATTAGCTTAGACCCCTATTTTAGTTCGTCCAGACTTAGCCTTTTGGATAGAGGATATGTGTATGTTATTGCCCATATCAGAGGAGGTGAAGAACTTGGTCGACACTGGTATAACAGTGGTAAGTTACTTAACAAAAAAAATACTTTTTACGATTTTATCTCTTGTGCTGAATGGTTAATTTCAAATAATTATACCTCTGCAGATAAATGTTTTGCTATGGGTGGCAGTGCCGGTGGATTATTAATGGGTGCCATTTTAAATATGGCTCCTCACCTTTGGAAGGGCGTCATAGCTGCAGTACCCTTTGTCGATGTAGTAACTACTATGTTGGACGACACTATTCCGTTGACTACCTTTGAATATGATGAGTGGGGAAATCCCAATGATCCGGTTTATTATCACTATATGAAATCGTATTCTCCAGTAGATAATGTTACTAAAATGGATTATCCTGCTATTTTAGTGACTACTGGATTACATGATTCCCAGGTTCAATATTGGGAACCAGCCAAATGGGTAGCTAAATTGAGAGCATATAAAACAGATAAAAATGTGCTTTTATTGAGAACAAATATGGAAACCGGTCATTCAGGTGCAACAGGTAGATTTGCTCAACATAAAGAAACCGCAATGGAATATGCTTTTTTAATTTCATTAACTAATAAATAAAAAAAGACTAACTTCGTTTTATTTGAAAAAATTTAAACTTTTAAAGTTACTTGCTTTACTAAAAGTGTAGAATTGATTAACATGCTAAATCGAAAACTAATTAAGTTGGATTTAGCATGTTTTTTTTAAAATCAAGGAACACAAATTACTGATAGAACAGCAAGCAATTGAAAACGTATTTTATTAATAAAAAAACCAGGAAACTTTAAAAATGTAATATATAAATATAAAACTATATATGATACAATTGTCATTATTGGAAGATAAGTTTGTTATGCGTTTAATATATAAACCAATTTAATCCCCATTAAAGAACTTAGAATGGACATTTAACAAATTTTAGAAAAATTATGAAGAATAATCGTTTTGGGATATTTTTCTTTCTTAAAAAAAAATTGTCAATTCTTAATATCCTATAATTCACAATATGATTCTAAGAAAGCGACTTTTTTTCCTTTGACATGGTAGGGATGAATTACCGTGAAATTTTCGATAAAAAATAATTCAAACACCAAATCGGTTACAAATTGGGCATTTCTCTATTATATGTCCCCTTGCCGGACAGTAGGATCGGCCATAAAAAATAATCTGTAAGTGGAGTTTATTCCAAATCTTTTTAGGAAAAAGCCGTTTTAGGTCCCTTTCTGTTTCCTCTACATTTTTACCAGAGGTTAAACCCCAACGCGTAGCTAATCTATGAATGTGTGTATCCACAGGAAATGCAGGAACGCCAAAGGCTTGACTCATTACCACAGATGCCGTTTTATGACCCACACCTGGTAAACTTTCCAGATCTTCAAAAGTATCAGGAACCTGCCCATGATATTTATCTATCAAAATATTGGATAAACCTGAAATAGCCTCTGATTTCTTAGGAGATAGGCCACAAGGTCTAATAATCTCCTTTATTTTAGCCACAGGAACTTTTGACATTTCTAAAGGATTATCAGCCAGCGCAAACAGGAAGGGGGTAACCTTATTTACGCGTTCATCGGTGCATTGAGCAGATAAAAGCACGGAAATTAACAAGGTATAGGAATCTTTATGATCTAGTGGTATAGGCGTTTCCGGGTAAAGCTGTTCTAAAAAAACAGCAATTTCCTTCGCTTTTCTTGCGGGAGACCGCCATTTTTTACCTGTAAATGAATGTTCCATGGCTACTTTCTAAACGAACTTCATTTTGTTCCGCATTTTCAACAAAACCTGCAATGCAAGCGTCAATGTTAAATGATTTAGCTAATGTTACGATATCATTCCCCATTCCTTTGTCCACATAAACTTCTAAACGTTGCCCCATATTAAAAACCGTGTACATTTCCGACCATTCTGTATTACTCTCTGTTTGTATCAAATTGAAAATAGGCGGTACAGGTAATAAATTATTTTTTATAACTCTCTTATTATTGAGAAATTTTAAGACTTTGGTTTGTCCTCCACCCGTGCAATGGATTAATCCTTGAAGATGAGGCCTGAAAGTATTAAAAAGAGAACGAATAAAAGGTAAATAAGTCCTTGTAGGTGATAAAAGTAACGAACCAATTGAATAATCTTCTCCTTCAATCGTAAGCAAATCAGTTAATTTTTTAGAACCTGCATAAACATATTTTTTGTCTATCGAAGGATCAAAAGACTCTGGATATTTAGCAGCATAACTATTGTCTAAAACATCATGTCTTGCCGAAGTCAAACCATTGCAACCTATACCAGAATTATAACTCGTTTCATAGGTTGACATTCCTGATGATGATAAAACGACTAATTCAGCTCCCTCCTTAATATCAATATCAAAAACATCTTGCTTTCTCATTCTGGCAAAGGCTGTATAACCAATATCCGCTACCCTAACGATATCTCCCACATCCGCCGTTTCGCCCCCAGCCAGATGAATATTAAAGTCCAGACCCTTTAAAAAATCTGCGAAATTGGAGGTTCCTTGAATAATAGCAGATAACACCTCACCTGGAATAAGCTTTTTATTTCTGCCGATAGTAGAAGAAAGAATAAAATGATCATAACAACCAGCACAGGCCATATCATCTATATTCATAACTATGGCATCCTGAACGATATTATTCCAAACAGAAATATCGTTCGTTTCCCTCCAATACAAATAGGCCAGACTAGTTTTGGTTCCTGCCGTATCAGCATGCATTAAATTACAATAATCAGCATCTCCTGCAGCAAGATCTGGTATAATTTTACAAAAAGCATTAGGAAATAATCCTTTATCTAAATTTTTAATGGCATTGTGAACTTCCTCTTTAGAAGCAGAAACACCACGTTTCTCGTAATTATTTTCGGTTGTCATAAACTATATTGAGTCATAAAGGTAAATGTTATTTTTAAAAATCAAAGGTGGATTAATTCATAAAATCATTATATTTGGAAATTATAAACTGTACCCCCTATTCATTTTAAAATGCTACATCTTAAAAAAATTTACATACCCATTTTATCGGCAACTATTTTAGCGTTTCTTTTTATATTTTCAGATGAATTACCTTTAAATGGTATTTTTTCAAAAAGAAACCCAGATTTAAAAAATTTAGGTTCCTTGCCAGTCGTCATTCCAACGCTTAAATATGGCTTTGCCATCGATACTTTCTCTATGGAAGAAAAAATCATAAAAAATGGAGATGTAATTGGGAATATTTTAAATAACAATGGTGTTGGTAGTCAGATTGTGCATGAAATAATGGATGAAAACCAACATGTATTCAAACCGAGTAATTTTAGAGTAGGTGAAAAATATACTTTATTTAAAAGTATGGACAAGAAGCATTTGGAATACTTGGTATATGAGCCAAATGTTTATCATTATTATGTGTTTAATTTTATAGACTCCTTAAACATTAAAAAAGTAGAAAGACCAGTTGTTAAGAAAATAAAATCAACTTCTGGTACTATAGAAAGTTCGATTTGGAATGCTATGGCACAACAAGGATCTAGTCCAGAATTAATAGCAAAATTAGAAGATGCTTTGCAATGGTCAATAGATTTTTATCATTTGCAAAAGGGAGAAAAATTTAAAATTGTATATGAAAGTCACAATATTGATGGTAAAGAAATAGGTGCCGGCCTTGTGTTAGCTGCAAAATATGAAATGGAAAAAAACACCATCAATGCTATTTATTATAGTAAACCAGCATATAAAGGATATTATGACCTTGAAGGAAGACCTTTAAATAAAGGATTTTTACGATCACCCTTAAGATTTTCACGCATTAGCTCTTATTTTAATACTTCAAGATTACATCCTATTCTAAGAAGGGTCAGACCCCATCTTGGCACTGATTATGCTGCTCCTCACGGTACGCCCATAATGTCTGTAGGAAATGGCGTAGTATTAGAAGCAAGGTATTCTGGAGGAAATGGAAATTACGTGAAAATAAAACATGATAAACTTCATACCACGCAATATTTACACATGTCGCGCATAGGACCAGGAATAAGAAGCGGCGCGCAGGTTCAACAGGGGCAAACCATTGGTTATGTGGGATCTACAGGATTGGCTACAGGACCTCACGTTTGTTTTAGGTTTTGGAAAAATGGACAACAAGTAAATCATTTAAGATTATCTTTTCCTCCTCCCGAGCCTCTTCCAAAAGAGGAAATACCCTCTTTTAATAAAGAAAAGGAAGGTATAATAGCATTACTGAAATAAATATCATCAATTCCAGGAAAAGTTTTCAGGGATATCTGCAAGGGGTGGATAGTGCTTCCTTTTATCCTTTAGCATACTTTTCCAAACAGCATGAGACGAGAACTTAAACAAATAGTTCGCGTCCATATTCGTTGATATCCATGCATTTTCTTTAACCTCTTCTTCTAACTGGCCTTTATCCCAGCCGGCATATCCAACAAAAAAACGAATATCATTATGCTTAATAAGGTCATTTTTAACTAAAAATTTCAACATTTTAAAATCTCCACTCCAAAAAACACCTGGACAAATAGGAACACTATCCGTTAGAATTGAACCCGACCTATGTAAAAAGTGGAGCGTATTCAATTCAACGGGACCTCCCTTAAATATATTAACACCCATAGGAGGGAATGATTCTATAGCATCATTAATTGTTGAAATCATTGGTTTGTTAAAAACAAAACCAATTGTTCCTTGATCATTATGAGAGCAAATGAGCACTGCCGCACGTGTAAAATTAGGATCATCCATAAAAGGACTTGCCAGTAAGACTTTACCAGTTGAAATATTAAGGTCTTGTCTGATCATTTTAAATAGCCATTGTTTCCATTTGTCTATCGACTTTCTTTACTAACCCTTGTAGAACCTTTCCATTACCACCAACCTCTGTGAAACTATTAACTCCGTCGGAAATCATATTTTGCATCGTTTGAGTCCATTTGACTGGTGCCGTTAACTGATTATTTAAGTTTAATCTAATATTATCTGCATTAGTTTCAGGTAAACCAGTAACATTTTGATAAATTGGACAAATGGGAGATTTAAAAGAAGTATCTAAAATAGCTTTTGCCAATAATTCAGCCGCTGAGGACATCAATGGAGAGTGAAAAGCACCACCTACTGTTAATGGAATGGCTCTACCACCTTCTAGTTCCTTGCATTTGGTCATAGCTTCATTAACGGCAACAAGAGAACCAGATATAACTAATTGACCTGGGCAATTATAATTTGCAGGAACTACAATACCTGCCTTAACACCCTTACATACATCTTCCACCATTGAGTCTGATAAACCAATAATTGCAGCCATTGTTCCAGGATTATCTTCACATGATTTTTGCATAGCTAATGCACGTTGATAAACCAAATTTAAACCGTCCTCAAAAGAAATACAACCAGCGGCAACCAAGGCCGAAAATTCTCCTAAAGAGTGACCAGCTACAACATCAGGGTGAAATCCTTCACCTAATAAAGCTATTTTGATGGTGGAATGTATGAATAATGCGGGTTGAGTAACTTTAGTTTGTACTAGTTCTTCTACCGTACCATTAAACATTATATCAGATATTCTAAAGCCAAGTATTTCATTTGCTCTTTCAAATAATTCCTTAGCTATCTCAGACGATTCATACATATCCTTTCCCATTCCTGCGAACTGAGCTCCTTGTCCAGGAAAAACAAATGCCTTTTTAGTCATAATTATACTTTATTGTTAATCTGCAAAAATACAAATAAACCAATTATTCAAAGGAATAAACTTTATAAGAGTTTCGTCTATGCCTCTATCCAATTCATCTTATTTTTTTGTACTTTAGTGCAAATCGCCATAATATTATAAAAATTTAAGGATTTTGGATAAGCTTTTTCTATCTTCTAAAATAAATTGGATTATCCATATCGTTTTTTGGATAGTTATGTTTTTTATACTCCTTTTACTTAAGGAATCAAAAGAAGATTTTATTTTCAACCTTAGCAACGAACTAATCAATGTAAGTTTCTATATATTTATTGTTTATTTAAACCTTCTTTATTTAATACCAACCTATTTAAATCAAAAAAAAATATTCACCTATTTATTTTTACTGTTATTAGCCTGTTTTTTATTAACACCAATAAAAACCATGGCCCTCCATCTAAAATTATACGATTTCCCCTCCTACCAATATAAATTATTCGAAAAACAGACGGGATATTTTTTTGTTTTTATTATTATTTCTGGCTTTACTACCATTGGAAATATTGTGAATGATTGGTTTGCACAAATTACGCTGAGGCAGCAATTAGAGAATAAAAACATGCAATCAGAGCTACAATTTTTAAAGTCTCAAATTAATCCTCACTTTTTTTTTAATACCTTGAATAGCTTATACTCCCTAACACTGAAAAAATCAGATCTTGCACCAGAGATAGTAATTAAGTTGTCGGATATGATGAGGTATATGTTATACGAGTGTAACGAAAAAAAAGTAAATCTATCAAAAGAAATTCTTTATTTACAAAATTACTTAGATCTGGAAAAATTAAGACAAGGAAGTTCAATAGATATTAAATTTGAAATTGTTGGAAGTACAGAAAATGAACTTATCGCTCCCCTATTATTAATTCCATTTTTAGAAAATTCATTTAAACATAGCGTGAATACGTCTCCAGATACTGTCAGATATGTTCATATTAAACTAAATGTCAATAATCACTCGTTGAATTTTTCCATTGCTAATAATAAATCCTCCACAGTCTATAATATTGAAAACTTACCTTTAGTAGGTGGTATTGGTTTAGAAAATGTAAACAGGCGATTACAACTAATATACCCAAACAGGTTTGAATTAAACATATTGAACCTTCAACAAGAATATTGTGTAAACCTAAATCTTAAATTAACAGAGTAAAATATAAATATGCTTAATATCTTGATAATTGACGATGAACCTTTAGCACAGGATGTATTAGAAACTTATGTTTCACAATTTCCCGAACTAAACTTAGTGGCGAAATGCCTGAATGCTATTGAGGCTAATGAATGTTTAAAGAGTACTTCTATAGACCTTATTTTCTTAGATATTCAAATGCCTATGTTAAGTGGATTGGATTTTTTAAAAACTTTAAAAAATCCCCCACTGGTTATTATTACCACAGCGTACCCAAATCATGCCATTGAAGGTTTTGAGCTAAATGTATTAGACTATTTATTGAAACCTATTTCTATGGAAAGGTTCATTAAAGCAATAAATAAGGCATTTGAACTACATCAATTACATAAAAATCAAACCCTGGAAAAAGTTAGTACCGAGAAAGAACCAGAAGATTACTTTTTTGTAAAAGCTGATAAAAAACTAATTAAAATAAATCATAACGAAATTATTTATATCGAAGGATTAAAAGATTATGTTATCATACGCATGGAAAATCAGAGGGTAATAACCCTACAAACTATGAAAAGCTTGGAAGAAAAGTTACCAATTTTAAAATTCAAGAGAATTCACCGTTCATATATTGTCAATATAGACCGCATAAATGCTATATTAGGAAATATGGTGGAGGTGTTGGAAAAAAATGTACCCAAATTATTACCCGTTGGTAAAAATTACAGAGACGAATTATTAGATATCATAAATAAAAATCGCCTGTAACATAAAGATACAGGCGATTCATTAAAACAATAATGTATGTTATGGAATTACCTTTGCAGGATTTGTAATTTACGTGTGATTATCGCATTTTCAGTAAGAACTCTGACATAATAAACGCCAGTCACTCTATTTGCAATAGATATCTCTAACTCTGATTGATTTATATTATTTGACTCAAAGATAATTTGACCAGACATATTTACTAATTGAACAGTTCTGATTAAACTGTTTTTGTAGCTTTTTATGTTAACTAAATCAGTGGCAGGATTTGGAAAAACGTCAATTTCTTCACCTTCGTTATACCTGGGACTTAAAACAGGTTCTATTGGTAAAGAAGGTGTAACTTTTTCGTTAGCATCGCTAAAATCAATCGTTAAAGTAAAGGGTTCAACATATAGACTATACGCATTACCCTTAGCGTCACTTGTTGTTGCCTGACCTCCCAAAGTAACTTGGAGTTCATTTGATCCATTGGGTGGTTTTATTCCCGCAATATCAATTACAATAATTCTTGCCGTACCCACTTTACCGAAACCGTCCGCTGACTTACCACTGGTTCTCGTGTAAGCAGCTTCCATGACACCTCTTTCATTGCTGCTGTTTGTTAAAGAAAAAACAGGCGAATTATAAGCAATCCAACTCCTTGAATCAAAAGATAATGAAGATTTAGATAAATCAAAAATCTGTTTATTAAAAGGTAAAGAGAGCGTAAATCCGTATAAATCTATTGCTGGTTTGCTTTTATCCCCAATAAATACATCAAGATTAACAGCCTCACCAGGTTTGACAGTTGCATTACCCTTCAATTTAACTGTAAAATTCTGTATAGGAATATCCTTTGCGATGATTCCATGAGTTTTACCCAGATGTTTTCTTACTGCTAAAGTGTCAGCATCTGTAATAAATCTATCTCCGTTGGTATTTACATATTTTAAATTGAACCCACCTTCCCAATCAGTAGCCTTCTTACCGTACCAAGATTCAGTTGATAATGGACCATCAGATGCCTGTACATTTCCCAGATGCCTTCCGATAGGTAACAAATCACTTAAGGAAACAATACCATCGTTGTTAGTGTCACCACTCCAAACACAATCTGATCCAAAACAAGGTGCTGTAACCGAGGATTCATCCAGAATATTAAATATTAAATTAACAGTAGAAACAACTTTATCAGATACTAAATAATTAATTTCCCAATTATTATCCAAACCTGAATTAATATTTAAAGGGTTGTAAGTTAAAGTATTATCCGGATTTATAACTAAATCACCATTTCCTCTTTTCTTAATTTCTAATTTAATATTGTTTACGGAAGAAGGAAAAGTATTAGCCACTTTTAAGGTAACTCCTTTTGGAGTGTAAAAATTAAATACGGAAGAAACAGGTTCAAATTTACTTACTTTAATATAAACAGTGGCCATTTCTTTATCTAGCCCATCTTGAGAAAGTTCATATGTGAATTGATCTACTCCTGAAAAGTTTGAACTATTTGGCGCTTCGTAAGTAACTCTGCTACCTTCCACTGAGGTAATTTTACCAAATTTAGGTTGAGAAACAATACTAAATGAAGGATTACTTTTTATAACATCATTAATAATTAAATTCCAATTCTCAATAGAAGACCCTGGTGTAAGCGCTGTATAATCATCAAAGGCATAAATATTTTTACGTTTTGATAAAACATTAACATTGACAAAAATTTGTTGATTGGTTAACATATTCTGGAAAAGTAAACTTTCTCTTCCAACAAAATTGGGGTTTGGTGTAAATTCTTGAAAATGTCCAGATAGCTTTAATGTGCCATTAACAGAAGAACTCTGTAAAACAAAATCCTTTGGAATTGGCAGATTGATGGGTGTAAACTTAGGTGTAAAAACTTCAAAGGTATCTTTGGGATTTGGAACAAGAATAGATGCCGTTGTTTGAGCGCAAACTTCATTTGTAGTGTTACAAACAAGATAAGTTATGTTTGCAACCCCTGAAAAACCAGATACAGGAGTAAAAAAAATATCTTTTCTATCTCCGGAGATTTTAAAAAGTCCATTGTTTTTTGAAGTAATCTCTAAAATTGTTGGTTTAAGACCATTTTCTTCATCAATATCATTATCCGTAACAGACATTAATTGTTCTCCTTTCTTGATAAAGTCATAAGCATATAAATCAGGAATCGCAACAACTTTTGCTTGTCTAACGGTTATGTTATAAAATTTCGTTGTAGAGATATTATTGACTATGTAATTAACTGAAAATGTATCCAATCCCAAAAAATCATTTTTTGGTTTGTAAATAAAGGTATAAACATTTCCTGATGAAGTAAACGTTACATTTCCATTTAAAGGTGAAGAAAAAGTTGGAATGGTTCCTTGGTCTATTGTTAAAATCCATTGGCCAGTTTTGTTTTTCACGACATCTATGGAGCTTTGAGCAAAAAGACTGGAATGTAAGACCCAAAATAAACTGGTGAATGCCAGAAAAGTAATTTTTGAACGCATGCTATTTGAGATTAGGTCGATTTTTTATTTACAAATATACAATAAAATTCCAAAGCGCGTTTACGTTAATATAAATTTAACTTTTGGTAAGATACTTTTATGAAAGACTCTAAATTAATACAGACGCTCCTACATCTCAACAAACCAGAGAGAAATAGATTTAAAAAATTTTTAATATCTCCTTTTTTCAATAGTGATGAAAATATGGTTTCCATTTTTGACTTTATTGATGATCACTTAAGTAAAAATCCTAATGAATTTCCAGAAAAACAAGTACTTTGGAAAAAAATATTCAAAGGGATTCCATTCGATGATATTAGATTGAGAAAATACTTTTCTGATCTTTTCAAATTATTGACAAAATTTTTGTCTTTTGACTTATATCAGCGTGACCCAATTGTTCAAGATTTATATTTATTAGAAGTCATCAACGAAAGAAAATTAATTAGTCTGACAAAAAGTAGTGTAAAAAGTGCTCGAATACGACTTGAAGCTAATGAATTCAGGCATTCTCAAGCATTTTTACAACGTTATTCTCTTGAAAGAAATAATTATGAAATTCAAAATTTAGAGGGCGACCGAAATATTCGTTCTAATATTGAGGAAATAAACGAATCTCTGGACATCTTTTATTTATCTGAAAAGTTACGTTTATTCTGCAAAGAAATCGAACTTCAAATCTTGGCAAAACACAAATACAAGTTAACCTATATTGAAGAAGTCCTTAACATGATAAAATTAAAGGGCTATGAAAATGTGCCCAGTATCATGCTATATTCAAAATTATTGAACTTATATATAGATTCTGCTAATGAGGAAAACTATTTTTCACTTAGACAATCTGTTTCAGAAAATAATCCACTTTTTCCCAAAAAAGAGTTAGCTGAAATATATTCTACAATAATTAACTATTGTTCGTTAGAAATAAACAAAGGAAACAGTAAGTTTTTAGCTCAGCTTTTTGATTTTTATAAAGAGGTAGTATCACAAGATATCTTACTGGAAGATCAGTCATTCTCACCCTATCACTTTAAAAATATTGTAGTAATTGGACTGCGGTTAAAAGAATTTAACTGGATAGAAGCATTTATTAACGATTATGCCCCCTTACTCCCTGAAAATCAGAGGTATAATTCTTTGTCTTTTAATCTCGCCCAACTATATTTTTATCAAAAAAAGTATGACCTTGTCATAAAAACACTACAATCTGTTGAATACGATGATTATGTGTATAATCTGAATTCAAAAACCATGTTAATATGTACCTATTATGATTCTGGTGAAACAGATGCTTTATTTTTTTTATTTGACAGCTTTAGAGCTTTTTTAAATAGGAATAATGACATTCCCGAGGCCACGAAGGAACTTTACAGAAACTTTGTTTCCTTTTCAAAAAAACTAGCCAGACTGACGCCAAAGGATGAAAAAGCTAAACAGAAACTCGCCTTTGAATTGGAACAGACAAAAAATATTGCTTCAAAAAACTGGCTACTTGAAAAATTAGCTGAATTATAGAGCCAATATATCCGCAAAATGAAACACTCCCTTTTTTCCTTTGATCCATTGAGCGGCATAAAGGGCACCAAGAGAGAATCCGTTTCTATTTAGCGCTTCATGGCTTATTTTTATTTCATCCATTTCTGAAGTATAAAAAATTTCATGTTTTCCAGGAGCAGGATCTTCCCTAACCGAAAGAATAGGAAATATTTTATCATCAACAGAAGCCCCTTTGATCCAACCTTGGTAACCAGAATGATTATTAAGCAAATCCTCTGCTAAAGTAATAGCCGTTCCACTCGGTGCATCAAGTTTTGCAGTGTGATGTGTTTCAATCATTGAAACTTTATAGTCTGTATATTGACTCATTTGCTTTGCAAAAATTTTATTCAGCACAAAAAACAAATTAACACCAATGGAAAAATTAGAGGCATAGACGAGAGTACCATTTTTTTCATTACAAGCTGAAACTAACTTAGGTAGTTCATCATACCATCCTGTTGTACCGCAAACAACAGGAACTCCAGCCTCAAAACAAGCTATAATATTATCAAAAGCCTGGTTAGGTTGGGTAAATTCTATAGCAACGTCAGATGATTTGAATAAATCACTTTTGAGATCATTTTTATTATCTGCATCAATGGTTAAAATAATTTCATGATGTTGTTTTTTAGCTAACTCAGCGATGGTTTTACCCATTTTCCCATAGCCAATAAGTGCAATTTTCATTTTTGAGGTTTAAGATTCCAATAAATTTTTTAACTCCCTTATTTTAAGCATACATTCAATTGGCGTCATGGTATTAAGATCAAGATTAAGTATAGATTCTTTTAATTGCCCAGCCAAAGGGTCAACTGTTTCAAAAATACTTAATTGAAGCGCCTCAGGGATTCTCTTTGAAATGGTCGAAGCTATCTCTGTCGCTTTGGTATTACCCTGAAGTCTTTTATCTTCAAGTTCACTCAATATTTCTCCAGCCCTTTCTATAATTATTTTCGGCATTCCTGACATTCTGGCCACATGAATACCAAAAGAATGCTCACTACCCCCCTCTGTTAATTTTCTAAGAAATATAATTTTCTTATCTACCTCTTTGGTTGCAACATGAAAATTATGAATTCTTGGAAATCGTTCTTCTAATGCATTAAGTTCATGATAATGAGTAGCAAATAAGGTTTTTGCCTTACAAAATTTATTTTCGTGTAAAAATTCAGCAATGGACCAGGCAATTGAGATACCATCGTACGTACTCGTGCCTCTTCCAATTTCATCAAGGAGGACCAAACTTCTGGATGAAATATTATTTAAAATACTCGATGTTTCATTCATTTCAACCATAAAAGTTGATTCTCCGGAAGAAATATTATCACTGGCACCTACACGGGTAAATATTTTATCTAAAATACCCATTTCAGCTGATTGTGCAGGAACAAATGAACCCATCTGAGCCATCAGACAAATCAGAGCAGTTTGTCTCAAAATAGCTGATTTACCAGCCATATTAGGACCAGTTATCATTAAAATTTGTTGGAAATCGTTGTCTAAAAAGGTGTCATTAGGTACATAAAATTCTCCCAATGGCAACTTTTGTTCAATTACCGGATGCCTGCCTTGTTTTATATCAATATTAAATGACTGGTTAACCTTTGGACGAACGTAATTAAATTTCTTTGCGTTTTTTGAAAAAGATAGCAAGCAATCAACCTGAGCAGCTATTTGGGCATTCATTTGAACAGGTAAAATATAAGCCTGAAGATCAGTCACTAATTGAGTAAACAGATTATTCTCTATCTCAACGCATTTTTCCTCAGCCTGAAGGATTTTAGCTTCAAGAACTTTTAATTCTTCGGTAACAAATCGCTCTCCATTGGAAAGCGTCTGCTTCCTGATCCAATCTGCGGGCGTCGAATCTTTGTGTTTATTAGTTACCTCCAGATAGTAGCCAAAAACTGAATTATACCCTATTTTTAAACTTTGTATACCCGATCTTTCAATTTCCTTCTGTTGGAGATTCAACAATAAGTCTTTACTATTATTAATGATGAATCGCCATTGATCCAGGTCGGGTGAAAAGCCATTAGCTATTACTCCACCTTTGTACAAATTTACGGGAGGATCATCTACAATTTGTTTACTAATTCTGTCAGAT
>Ga0208787_1000031_pt1 | contig 65926 bp, 65 predicted proteins | sample Wag4_2014_7_11_FD_187362 | JGI IMG/M metagenome (GOLD analysis project Ga0208787, IMG submission 187362) | Fresh water microbial communities from Ohio, USA - Utica-2 Time Series HT 2014_7_11 (SPAdes) (version 2) | ecosystem: Environmental > Aquatic > Freshwater > Water tank | place: USA: Ohio...
TGCCATGGCTGCACTCAAGATGTATGAAGTTGACCAACTAGGTCTCGACCGTTTAGACCGAAGCGTGTTGGTTGCTTTGATTGAAAGATTTAATGGGGGACCAGTAGGCGTTTCAACCCTGGCCATAGCTGTGGGGGAAGAGGTCGAAACAGTGGAATCTGTAGCCGAGCCATTCTTGGTTCGTAACGGTTTCATGGCCAGAACCCCCAGAGGACGCGTGGCTACAGCCCAGGGTTGGCGCCATATAGGACGAACGCCACCGCCTGAAATCGCGACGCTTTTCGACTTACCCACATCTGACGCCTAGACTCTCGCCCTATGTCTACAACTAATAAACCAGTCAAGACGAATTCTCGTCCCGGCCGTACGTTGGCAATTCTTGGCCTCGTACTGATCGCTATGACCAGCCTCGTTTTCATCCAGGGATCCACTTCAGTTCGCTTAGGTCTTGATCTACGCGGAGGAACTTCAGTCACCTTGCAACCAAGAATTGCACCAGGGGATGAAGGAAAGCTAACAAGTGAGGCGATTGATCAAGCGGTTTCGATTATTCGCCAGCGAGTTAACTCTTTAGGTGTTGCTGAATCTGAAGTTGCAGCTCAGGGCAGTGGAACAAATCGTCAGATCGTAATTTCAGTTCCTGGTGATACTGGCCGCCGAGTTGTTGAACTAGTAGGACAAACAGCCGAACTTAGATTTCGTCAGGTTTTAGCATCGGGTTCAGGTTTACCAACAGCAGGAGATGCAACTGCAACGCCTGTTGCAGGAGTGAGTGCAGAAACTAATGCAAAGTTTGCAGCCCTTGATTGCACAAAACCCGAAAACTTGCAGGGAACCGGCATCGACTCACCAACTGACACATTGGTTGCATGTGATCGCGCAGGGGGAACAAAATATATTTTGGCACCGGCCGAAGTGCTAGGTCGCCAGATTTCAAAGGCATCTGCTGGTTTGGATACACAATCAGGTAATGCTTGGTATGTAAGTCTGACTTTTAACAATGAAGGCACTTCAGCATTTGGTGCTCTTACATCACGAGTCACATCTCTTCCAGAACCTACAAATCAAGTTGCGATTGTTCTCGATGGATTAGTGGTTTCTTCACCTCGCATTACTGAAGCAATCCCATCAGGTACTGCTCAAATCACGGGAAGTTTCACTCAATTAGAGGCACAGGATCTAGCAAATGTTCTTAAGTATGGTGCTCTGCCACTGGCCTTTGACCGTGGCGAAGTTCAGCAGGTTTCTCCAACTCTTGGAGCGGATCAACTAGACGCTGGGCTTCTGGCTGGTGGACTTGGGCTTGGCTTAGTAATGATTTATTCACTTCTCTATTACAGAGGTCTAGGAATTGTGACTGTTGGTTCACTTACTGTTGCAGGCGGACTTGTTTATCTGTTGTTCCTGCTACTCGGACACTGGATTGGATTTACTTTAACTTTGGCGGGTATTGCCGGAGCTATCGTTGCTATTGGTGTAACAGCTGACTCGTTCATTATCTACTTCGAGCGTATTCGAGATGAGATGAGAGAGGGTCGCACGCTACGCACAGCAGTTGAGACAGGTTGGATTCGTGCACGTAGAACCATTCTTGTTGCCGACTTCGTCTCATTGATCGCAGCAGCGCTGTTGTACTTCTTTGCAGTTGGTGGTGTTCGTGGATTCGCATTTACTCTGGGTCTAACCACTCTTGTCGATCTCATCGTCGTATTCGTATTTACAAAACCGCTGGTCAATCTTTTGTCCAAGGTTAATTTCTTCAGTTCAGGTCACTCATTATCAGGTTTTTCAAGCAAGAGCTTGGGCACCGTCGTTTCGAAGGAGGCATAAAGATGTCGAAGATGTCAGGTCTTGGCGGTCGTCTCTATCGTGGTGAGACTGCGATTGAATTTATTGGTAAGCGCAAGCGCTGGTATGCAGTATCGGCGCTGTTCATTCTTGCTTCGATTGCAACGCTTTCGTTACAGGGATTACATCTTGGAATCGAGTTCAAGGGTGGTTCCTCATTTACCGTTAATAAAGCAACAGCAACAATTGAACAAGCCAGATCTGCGGTTGAAGCAACCGGCGTACCAGGTGAGTTAATTGTCCAAAAGATTGGCAATGACAAGGTACGCGTTCAAACAGGAGCTTTGGACACGGTTCAAAATAATGCGGTTCAGGATGCATTAGCTGCTGAATTCTCCGTATCTGCCGAATCTATTGATACTCAAATTATTGGACCATCGTGGGGTAAGGAAATTACTCGCAAAGCCATCTATGGGCTTATTGGGTTTCTAATCGTTGTAATGCTCTATCTTGCAATGGCATTTGAGCCGAAAATGGCGATTGCTGCGATCGTTGCAGTGGTACACGATGTTTTCATTACAGTGGGAATTTATGCTCTTGTTGGCTTCGATGTAACTCCTGCGACCATTATTGGTTTCTTAACGATTCTGGGTTATTCGTTGTATGACACCGTAGTTGTGTTCGACAAGGTTCGCGAGAATACAAAATCCATCACATCATCATCGACAAAGACCTACTCACAAGCGGTTAATCATGCTGTAAACCAAACTCTTGTGCGTTCTGCAAATACTTCTTTGATCGCATTGATCCCTGTGGGCTCTATCCTCTTTGTTGGAGCAGGTCTTTTGGGTGCCGGTACATTGAAAGATCTTTCACTTGCCTTGTTTATCGGACTTGCAGTTGGAACCTATTCTTCAATTTTCATTGCACCTCCCGTACTTGCTCAACTTCGCGAAAAAGAGCCAGCAATGCAAGCTTTGGCAAAGCGTGTCAATGCTCGCTCTGGTGGAGTTTCAGAAGCTCCAGTTGCGGTTGAAGCAATAAATGGTCGCGGACCACGTAATCAACCAAAGCGTAAGGGTCGTAAGTAGGATTCTTTGTGGATACCTTGATCGCACCTGTCATTAGTGCTCTCAAGGAGAATCACGCCGTAGTAGATGCCGATGAGGTATCGCGCGCATTTGTAGTTGCACGCGATGCTCATACAGGCCAGCTACGTAAATCAGGCGAAGAGTACATAACGCATCCGGTTGCGGTTGCGGAAATTTTGGCCAATCTAGGTCTGAATCCACCAACAATCATTGCTGCGTTGTTGCACGATACCGTGGAAGATACGCAGTATTCGCTCAATCAACTCAGAATTGATTTTGGTGATGAGATCGCAAATCTAGTTGATGGCGTAACGAAATTGGACAAGTTAAGTTACGGCCCAACAGCGGAAGCAGAAACAGTCCGCAAGATGGTAATTGCGATGTCACGTGATATTCGCGTTCTAGTAATCAAGTTAGCCGATCGTTTACACAATGCCCGCACCTGGAAGTTTGTTTCTACAGAAAGTGCCGAACGAAAAGCCCGTGAAACCTTGGATATCTATGCTCCCTTGGCTCATCGATTAGGAATGAATGCGATCAAGTGGGAGTTAGAGGATTTATCCTTTGAAGTATTAGAACCAAAGAAATTTGAAGAAATTTCACGACTCGTTGCAGAGCGTTCGCCATCACGAGATGCACTTACAGATCAGTTCATAGCATCGGTTAAGGAGGATCTTTCACGAGATCACATTGATGCCACGGTTACCGGCCGAAAGAAACATTTTTTCTCGGTCTACCAAAAAATGGTGGTCAGGGGACGCGAATTCAATGACATCTATGACCTAGTTGGAATTAGAGTCCTGGTGAATGATGTCAGAGATTGTTACGCGGTTTTGGGTTCTATCCATGCCAAATGGAGCCCTGTTCCCGGCCGTTTCAAGGATTACATTGCAATGCCAAAGTTCAATTTGTATCAATCCCTACATACAACGGTAATTGGACCTACTGGTAAAGCAATCGAAATCCAAATACGTACATACGATATGCATTCACGAGCAGAGTTTGGTATCGCTGCGCATTGGAAATATAAACAAGGAGCAGAAAGCAAAGATAGTTCCCCTGAAATGTTATGGCTTCGCCAATTACATGAATGGCAAAAGGAAACCGAAGATCCATCAGAGTTCTTAGAAGCGTTGCGCTTTGATTTAGGTTCCCCTGAAGTATTTGTTTTTACACCTAAGGGGAGCGTTGTCGCATTACCTGGCGGATCTACACCAGTCGACTTTGCATTTTCGGTCCACACGGATGTGGGATTGCGCTGCGCTGGTGCGAAGGTGAATGGACGTTTAATGCCCCTTGAATCAAGACTTAACAATGGTGATGTAGTCGAAATTTTGACCAATAAATCTCTTGGTGCTGGTCCAAGTCGAGATTGGTTGAACTTTGTAAAAAGTCCACGAGCGCGCTCGAAGATCAAGGCTTGGTTTAGCAAGGAACGACGTGAAGAGGCGATTGATGCAGGTCGTGAATCGATAGCGCGCCAGATGAGAAAAGCCGGTCTACCTTTGCAAAAGATTTTTGCAGGTCATTCCTTGTTAGAGCTTGCACACGAACTTCGCTATCCCGACATTGATGCGTTGTACACAGCAGTGGGGGATGGCCATGTCTCTGCTGCTTCCATCATTGAAAAACTTGTCTATTCATTGGGTGTGGATGATTCACATCCAGAACCAACCATGGAATCTTTTCCCACCAGAGCTCCATCGGCACGCAGGTCTAATAATTCAATTGATGTTGAAGGCGCCGATGATGTCTTGGTGAAATTGGCACGCTGTTGTACTCCAGTTCCGGGTGATGCGATTATGGGATTCATAACTAAGGGCAGTGGTGTTTCGATTCACCGTTCCGATTGTTCTAACGCAACTGATCTGCAGAAGCATCAATTAGATCGAGTGGTAAATGTGAAATGGCGTGTTGGCGCGGCATCAATCTTCTTGGTAAATATTCAAGTTGAAGCGCTCGATCGCGCCTCATTACTCGCAGATGTAACGCGTACATTGTCAGATCAGCATGTAAACATTCTGAGCGCATCTGTAAGCACATCAAAAGACCGAACAGCACTTTCTCGTTTCACCTTCGAAATGGCAGATGCCACTCACTTAGATTCAGTGTTAGGAGCGGTGCGAGGTATTGAAGGTGTTTACGATGTTTATCGAACAACTAATAATTAGTTAAATTCTGCTAAACCCTTTTCAGCCTCCGCTAACCACACTCTACGAGCTGCTGCAGATTCGGTAGCTTCCGCTGACTTCTTGGCGTTACCACTTGCGGCATACTTTGCGGCAGCCTTTTCATAGCTTGCTATAGATTCGGTTAGTTGAGCGACAACCTCTTGCGCGCGCTTCTTAGCTGCAGGATCAGTCTTTCGCCAGATTTCCGCTTCAGCCTCTTTGACCACCGCTTCGACCTTAGAGACTCGAGCATCTAAAGCTGCACGCTTATCACGGTGGGTCATACCGATCTTTTCCCATGAACGAAGATGCTCATTAAGGGCCTTGCGTGCTTCTTTTACATCAACGATTGGAACAATAGCTTCGATAAGAACAAGTAACTCTTCGCGCTTAATTAAATTAGCCGCCATAGTTACATCGCGCTTTTCTAGATCAGCATTTTTTGCAGTGAAGAATTGATCTTGAGCGTTTTTGAAGCGTGTCCACAACTTAGCGTCATCGTTTTTCTTCCCACGCCCAGCCGCTTTCCAAAGATCCATAAGAGCTTTAAATCGCTTGGCAGTTGCAACCCAATCTGTTGAAGTTGCAAGCTTTTCAGCCTCTTCAACAATCTGCTTTTTCGCATCTGCAACAACTGACTGCGTTTCTTCCAAGGCAGCAAAGTGAGTTCTACGACGCTTATCAAATTTGTTCCTAGAAGATGAAAAACGCTTCCACAAATCTGCGTCAGCTTTTTTATCTAGTCGTGGGGCTGCCTTCCACTCATCAAGTAAAACCTTAAGACGATCTCCTGTTGCTTTCCAACTTTCTGAAAGTGCTAAGGATTCAGCTTCTGCAACAATTTTTTCTTTTTCGACAAGAATTTGTTCGCGGCGCGCTGCTTTTGCTGCGGTTTCAGCCGCCTTCTTCGCTTCATACGCTTCGCGATGACCTTCAATCAACGGTTCAATCTGTTCTACCGAGGCAGCGAGCGCCTCAAGATCGCCTACAGCATTGAGTTCTTTTACTTGGTCGCGCAATTTTTTTACAGCAACATATGCATCCGATGGAACCATGGCTCCACTTTTGATTCGAGCAGCTAGCAACGCGATTTCGGCGGCAATTACTTCAAATTTACGAACAAAGTAAGCGAGCGCTTCTTCCGGTGTTTTACCTGGATATGAGCCGACAGGCTTTTCTCCTTGGGATGTACGAACAAAAACGGTTCCATCTTCCCCAACTCGTCCGAACGCTGAAGGATCTCCGATCAAGGCACTTGCTGCACTAGCCTGTTGTGGGAAATTCATATCTGTCATGAGATTGATCCTTTCAGCGCGTTACTTCTTCTAGAAGCTCGCTATGTCGTGGTTGCGATGCCTAGAAGTTTTGTGGCCTCTAAGCGTGGGTTGAGTGAGTATTGGTGGGTAAAAGGTACCCTGTCTCATGGTGTGAGCGTCAATCGCTCCTATGTATGAGCGTGAAAAGAGGTTGTTGCCATGCTAATCGACGGCTTTGCCGCGCAGATGTATGCCACCAACTGTTGGGTAATTGCCACTGAGCCAGGCGCTGAATGCGTGGTCATTGATCCGGGCATGCCTGATGTTTCACATCAATTAACTGAACTGCTTGAAAAACATAAGCTCAAGCCCGTTGCGATCATCGCTACTCATGGACACCTGGACCATACCTTCTCAATTCAACCAATAGCCGATGGTTACGGAATCGCGGCCTATATCCATAGCGAAGATCGACCATATTTGGCACATCCAGAGAAAATTATTAGCCCCGAATTCACAGCGACACTGTCGGGAATGAATTTTTCCGAACCCAAAGAGGTGCGAGAAATTCGCAGTGGCGAGCAAATTGATCTAGTGGGTTTAAATTTCAAAGCTATTCACGCCCCTGGTCATACCCGTGGATCGCTGATGTTTGAAGTTTCAAATGAGATATTAATTAGTGGGGATGTCCTCTTTGCCGGATCTATTGGACGAACCGATTTGCCAGGTGGTTCGGCACAAGAAATGGAAGAAACATTGCGTAAAAAAGTTTTACCTTTGCCTGATCATCTTCGAGTGTTGCCAGGTCACGGTGCTAAAACAACGATCTCTGCAGAAAAAGCCAGCAATCCATATCTAAAAAGTTTGGTAGGTCGCTACTAGTGTCAACGCAAAAGATTTCAGCTCCAAAAGGAGTCAGCGAATATGTTCCAGACAGATCGAGTTCATTTGATTTTGTTCGACAAGCTTTGATTCAGCCCGCAAAGCTTGCTGGCTATCAATTAATGGAACTGCCCGTTTTTGAGGACACCCAACTTTTTACCAGAGGTGTTGGTGAATCGACCGATGTAGTTTCTAAAGAGATGTATACATTCGAAGATAGAGGTGGTCGTTCTATAACTCTGCGTCCTGAAGGAACAGCTGGAGTTATGAGAGCGGTAATTGAGCACAATTTAGATCGAGGGCAATTACCGGTAAAGGTCTGGTACTCCGGTCAGTTTTTTCGCGCCGAACGTCCACAAGCTGGGCGTTACCGTCAGTTTTATCAAGTAGGTATAGAAGCAATAGGTTTAGATGATCCAGCTATTGATGCTGAAGTAATCGCTATTGCAGATGCTGGCTTTAAATCACTTGGTCTTACTCATTACCGCTTAGAGATTACTTCGCTAGGAGACCAAGAATCTAGAGCGGCCCACCGTGTAGATCTCTTAAAATTCATAGCAACCTTAGATTTGGATGAAGCAACCGCCCAGCGCGCAGCGATAAATCCACTACGTCTCTTTGATGACAAACGTGAAGAAATGCGTTCTGCGATGGCGCAGGCACCTTTACTGATTAATTACCTTAATGAAAAATCTCGACAGAATTTTGAACAGGTTCAAAGGTATCTAGACGCACTAGGTATCGCCTATGTTGTTAACCCACGCATGGTTCGTGGGTTGGATTACTACACAGGAACTACCTTCGAGTTTGTTCACGATCTGCTCGGTGCGCAATCTGGGATAGGTGGCGGTGGTCGTTACGACGGATTAATGGAACAGTTGGGTGGACAATCACTTTCTGGCATTGGTTTTGGAATTGGCGTGGATCGCGCCTTACTTGCAGCCGAAGCCGAGGGTGTTATCGGAAATGACTCCTTTGTTTCCGATTTATTTATTATTCCTTTAGGAGAATCGGCGCGAGTACAAGCGCTGACTATCGCATCTAATCTTCGCAAGCAGGGAAAAACCGTTGAAATAGCCTTTGGTGATCGTGGCTTGAAAGGCTCCATGAAGGCGGCTGACAAGAGTGGTGCTATCAATGTGATTGTTTTAGGCGATTCTGAAATTGCAAGCGGGGTTGTAGAACTCAAAGAGATGAAATCAGGGCATACATCTTCGGTTAAGATTGACTCCTTGTTCGAAGCACTCTCGATATGAAAAATTGGACTAATTAATGTTGCGTACACATGATGCTGGATCAATCCGTAAGTCTCACGCTGGATCGACCGTAACTCTTGCAGGTTGGGTTTCTAGACGTCGCGACCATGGGGGAGTTGCATTCATTGATCTACGTGATGCCTCAGGTTCAGTTCAGGTAGTTATTAGAGATGAAAAAATTGCTGGTGCATTGCGAGCAGAATGGTGCTTGTTAATTACAGGCGAGGTAGTTGTCCGACCTGATGGAAACCAAAATCTCAATATCCCAACTGGTGAAATTGAGATTATGGGTGACACAGTCGTTGTGTTGTCAGAATCTGCCCCGCTTCCGTTTCCAGTTGATAGTGGAGATGATGCTGATATTAATGAGGAAGTTCGCCTACGTTATCGCTACCTAGATCTTCGTCGCGAGAAGCCAGCTCATAATTTACGACTTCGCTCGAAGGTAACTTCAACGATTCGCCGCGTAATGGAAGAGGAAACTTTTCTTGAGATTGAAACACCATATCTCACCCGTTCGACTCCAGAAGGTGCCCGAGACTTTTTAGTTCCAGTTCGCCTGCAACCAGGTAGTTGGTATGCACTTCCACAATCACCTCAATTATTCAAGCAGTTGTTGATGGTTGCTGGAATGGAGAAGTACTATCAAATAGCCAGATGCTTTCGAGATGAAGATTTTCGCGCCGATCGTCAACCAGAGTTCACTCAACTAGATATTGAAATGTCTTTCGTTGATCAAGAGGATATTTTGGCTGTCGCAGAAAAGATAGTCGCACGAGTGTGGAAAGAAACAGTTAACTACGACATCCCTCTTCCGTTGAAACGCATGACCTACGCCGATGCAATGTCTGACTATGGGTCAGATAAGCCGGATCTGCGTTTTGGCAATCAACTTGTAGATATGACATCGTTTTTTGCTGAAACACCTTTCCGAGTATTTCAAGCTGACTACGTAGGCGCAGTTGTTATGCCTGGGGGAGCATCGTCTGCTCGTCGTGAATTAGATGCTTGGCAAGACTGGGCAAAAGCTCGGGGAGCTAAAGGTCTTGCCTACATTCTTGTTAATGAAGATGGAACTTTAGGTGGTCCGGTTTCAAAGAATATTTCAGAGCAGGAAACCGCAGGAGTCGTGGCAGCAGCCGGGGCTAAAGCTGGGGATGCAATTTTCTTTGCAGCTGGCGAACGCACGGCATCTTTGAATTTGTTGGGTGCGGTCAGATTAGAAATTGGAAAGCGCTGCGGTTTAATTCCAGATGGCAAGTGGGAATTTTTATGGGTAGTAGATGCACCTATGTTTGAGCCAACAGACAATGGAGGATGGACCGCGGTGCATCACCCATTTACTGGCCCTAAGCCAGAGTTTGCTTCTTCATTTAAGGCAGACCCAGCTTCAGCGCTTGCTTACGCATATGACATTGTTCTTAATGGAACAGAGTTAGGTGGCGGATCTATTCGTATCCATGATCGCAATATCCAAAAGGATGTTTTCTCTGTAATTGGACTTAGCGATGATGAAGCCAACAGCAAGTTTGGATTTCTACTAGAGGCCTTTAATTATGGGCCACCACCGCATGGCGGAATAGCTTTAGGTTTAGATCGAGTATGCGCCTTATTGACCGGATCTGATTCAATCCGTGAAGTCATTGCTTTCCCAAAGACTGCAAGTGGAGGTGACCCATTAACAGGTGCTCCAACTCCAATTACGCCGGCTCAGCGAAAAGAAAGTGGAATCGACTGGGTTCCGCAAGTTAAATCAACTCAAGAAAGTTAAGGGTCAGGTAGGCTAATCAAATGGGTCCAGGCGGAATTGCAACAATCATCGCAGCGTCAGCGCTTGCTGTCATAGCACTAGCTATCGCATATGTAGTTATCCGTGTCGGTCGACTGATTGACGAAGCTAAATCATCCTTAAAAACATTAACCAATGAGGTCGCCCCACTCATCGATGAGGTAAATACAACGGTCACTCTGGTTAACGGTCCGTTACACAGCATCAATCGTGTGACAAAAAATATTGAAGATTTGTCGGACAAGGTCAATGAAGCAACCACAGGGTTTATGAACAAAAACGGTTCAGCGGTAAAGGTCGCGGGAGCTCTTTTATCTGCCGCACAAATGAGCAAGGGCCGCTCCAAGAAGAAGAAGGCGGAGTGAATCTAGCTAGTGGAATCCGCCGAGATCCGTTCGCGCTGGCTGCGCTTCTTTGAATCTGATAACCGTCAGGGTTTAACTCACACGGTTGTGCCTTCTGCATCTTTAATTGCAGATGATCCAAATTTGCTCCTGGTGAATGCGGGAATGGTTCCGTTCAAACCATATTTTCTGGGCGAGGTAACACCTCCCTATAAGCGAGCGACATCGGTTCAAAAATGTGTTCGCACTTTAGATATTGATGAGGTTGGAAAGACAACCCGCCATGCATCTTTTTTCCAAATGTGTGGAAACTTTTCCTTTGGTGATTACTTCAAAGAAGGGGCAATTGCACTTGCTTGGGAGTTATTAACCCGTCCGATTTCAGAGGGTGGTTACGGATTCCCAGAGGAAAAATTATGGGTAACTGTTTACCTAGATGATGATGAAGCGGCGGAGATTTGGCACAGGCAAATAGGTGTTCCAAAGGAACGCATTCAACGCCGAGATATGGCGGACAATTTCTGGTCAATGGGTGTTCCCGGGCCTTGCGGACCATGTTCTGAAATTTATTACGATCGCGGTCCTGCCTATGGCAAAGAGGGTGGCCCGATCGCAGATGAGAATCGCTACCTTGAAATTTGGAACCTTGTTTTCATGCAAAATGAACGAGGAGCCGGCGGCGGAAAAGATGGCTATCCGATTCTGGGCGAATTACCAGCCAAGAGCATTGATACTGGATTGGGACTCGAAAGAACTGCAGCTTTGTTGCAAGGCGTCGAGAATATTTACGAGATTGATACAACAATCAAAATTCTAAACCGCGCCTCTGAATTAACTGGGGTCAAATACGGTTCATCAGAAAAGTCAGATGTTTCTTTGCGTGTGATCGCAGACCATGCTCGTACATCAGCGATGTTGATCGGTGATGGCGTGACCCCGGGCAACGAGGGTCGCGGTTATGTTCTCCGTCGCATGATGCGCCGAACCATTCGAAATATGCGTCTTTTGGGTTCAATGGATCCAGTTATGTCAGAACTAACCATTGCAGCAATCGGTGCGATGGGCGCTCAATATCCTGAACTTGTCTCAGACAAAAATCGCATTCTTTCTGTCAGCGCTTCGGAAGAAGAAAGCTTCCTTCAGACCTTAAAGAGTGGAACGCAAATATTTGATTTAGCATCAGTGGCACTTAAAAAGAGTAAGCAAACTCTCTTGCCGGGTGAAGATGTATTTAAACTTCATGACACCTATGGATTTCCTTTTGATTTAACACTTGAAATGGCTCGTGAAGAAGGCCTAGAGGTTGATGAAGATGGCTTCCGACGCCTGATGAAGGAACAAAAGGATCGTGCGAAAGCAGATGCAAAGGCTAAAAAATCAGGGCATACAGATGTTTCTGTGTATCGCGCTATTGCAGATAAAAACGGTAAAACGGAGTTTCTTGGTTATTCAGATGTGAGTTCAGAGAGCAAATTGGTCGGCATAGTTGTCGACGGAATAGGTGTTTCTTCTGCAGCCGCCGGTGATGATGTCGAAATTATTTTGAACCGAACTCCGTTTTACGCCGAAGGGGGTGGCCAGTTAGCAGATGGTGGCCGTATCACCTTAAGTAACGGCTCAGTTGTAGAAATTGATGATGTTCAATCACCAGTTCCTGGTCTATCTGTACACAGAGGCCGAGTCATCAATGGATCGATTGAAACTGGAATCGATGCATTTGCCGAGATTGATAGTGAACGACGACATGCAATCTCTAGAGCTCACACCGCCACACATATGGTGCACAAAGCATTTCGCGAGATTCTGGGTGAGACCGCTACACAAGCCGGGTCGGAGAATTCCCCGGGACGTTTTCGTTTTGATTTTCCTGCAACTGGATCGGTTCCAGCTAGTGTTTTAAATGAAGTTGAATCACGCGTTAACACCTTGCTGCTGGACAACCTAGAGGTAACCGCTGAAAACATGAGCCAGGCCAAGGCTAAAGAGTTAGGCGCAATGGCCCTTTTTGGCGAGAAATATGGAGATGTTGTTCGCGTTGTAAGCGTCGGTGACTGGGCTCGTGAGCTATGCGGTGGAACCCACGTTTCTCGATCTGGACAGTTAGGCGTTGTTAAATTATTAGGTGAATCATCGATCGGAGCAGGGGTTCGACGAGTAGAGGCGCTTGTTGGAATAGATGCCTATAAGTTTTTAGCTCGCGAACATGTACTACTGAATTCACTCACAGATTTAATCAAGGGTGCTCGTAGCGAAGAGTTACCTGAGCGGATTTCCGATCTTTTGAACAAAATGAAAGATATTGAAAAAGAACTCTCAGTTGTTAGATCAGCTCAGGCACTTGCTAAGGTCGCAGACTTGGCAAAAGAAGTCAAAGTAGTGAATGGAACATCCTATTTCGCTTCAGTAATGTCTGATGGAATATCTGGTGATGATCTACGAAAGATTGCTTTAGATCTTAGGGCTCGCGCAGAAAACTCGGTTGTTGCTCTTATAAGTTCCAGTGAAGGTAAGCCAGTTTTAGTTGTCGCTACGAGTGAAAGCGCCCGCGCACAGGGGATAAAGGCTGGTGCTTTAGTAAAGATTGGATCCACCGTTCTTGGTGGAGGCGGTGGCGGAAAGGATGATTTCGCACAAGGTGGCGGAACCGATCCATCTAAGTCACTTGAAGCCCTGACAGCGATTTCAAACGCATTGATCGGATAATTGATGCAACGCGGGCGTCGTATCGCATTTGATTACGGTGATGTTCGCATCGGTGTTGCCGTCAGTGATCCTGATTCAATCTTGGCCTCACCTTTAACCACCTTAAAGACAGCAGACAAAAATGTGCTCAAAGAGATATCAACTATTTTTCTTGATATTGATCCAGTTGCTATTTTCGTGGGTAGGCCTGCACTGTTAAGCGGACAAGATGGGATTGCTTCCACCAAAGCAAATCTTTTTGTAGATCAATTAAAGAGCATTACCAATGTTCCTATAGAACTAATTGATGAACGAATGAGCACAATTAGCGCCGCCAGGAACCTTAGAGATGCTGGAAGAAATGCTAAAAATTCGAAAGATGCCATCGATATGGCATCTGCAGTTGCGATACTGGAGTTCGCACTTGAAATGGAAAAGCGAAAGTGAAGAGAATTTTTTTTCTAGCTATTGGAGCGGCTGTTGTCGTAATTTCCTTACTCTTGCTCCGTACCGGTACTGCTTCGGCTCCTGATTATCCCAGCATCACAATCGTTGACAACAAACCTGAGGTCACAATAGAAATTCCCGCCGGGGCTTCGGGTTCAGATATTGCGCGATTGTTATTTGAAGATGGCGTAGTTAAATCCTCCGAAGCTTTCTTTAGAGTTGCAGTGGGGGATCAGAGATCTGAAAAAATCGCACCTGGGGCCCATCGTTTAACAACTCAAATTTCCGCCGCTCAGGCATTGGATCAATTATTAGATGCTACGAGGATTCCAAATTTAATCAGAGTGCCGGAAGGTGCCTGGAAAAGTGAAATCACAGATTCACTTGTTCAATATGGATTTTCGAGAAACCAAGTTGCCGCAGCATTTGAATCCTTAAACTTACCTAATGGCTTTAGGGATCCCGAAGGGTTGTTGTTTCCTGCGCAGTACACCTTCTCAAAGGAAACAACTGCTACACAAGCGGTTCAAGCTATGGTCGATCGTTTTTTGAAGGAATCGATTGCAACTGAAATTCTTCGAGGTGATTCCAGATTCACACCTAGTCAACTTTTGACGATCGCATCAATTGTTCAAGCAGAAGGTGATGAGAAGGACTTCAGTCGAGTGTCCACAGTTATTCGTAATCGTTTGGAAATTGGTATGCCTTTACAGATGGATTCAACTGTTCACTACATTAAGAAAGTACGGGGAGAAATCTTTCTGAGCACCAAGTCGACGCTTATTGATTCACCGTATAACACCTACAAAAAATACGGTTTGCCTCCGGGGCCGATCGGCAATCCAGGGAGAGCTGCCATGCAAGCTGCCCTTAAGCCTGAAGCAGGGAATTGGCTTTTCTTTATTACAGTTGCACCGGGTGACACTCGTTTCACAAATTCCATTGCAGAGTTCAATGAATGGAAGGCGCTGTATCAGAAGAATAGAAGGGCTGGGTTATTTAAGTGATTTCCGCTGGGGTTCTAGGTTCACCGATTTCACATTCACTAAGTCCATTGTTACACCAAACCGCGTATGAAATTTTAGGCGTTCAAGCACATTACAAGGCATACGAAGTTGTTTCTGGACAGCTCGCACATTTCCTTGAAGGCGAAGGATCGGCATTGAACGCGCTATCGCTGACGATGCCACTTAAAGAAGAAGCCTTGAATGTTGCAGACTCTGTCTCAGACATTTCTAGACAGATTGCAAGCGGTAACACACTTCATAAAGTAGATTCGATGTGGCATCTGACTAGTACAGATGTTGAAGGTTTTACCTACGCACTTGGCGCGAAAGGGGTGAATGCTCAAGGTAATGTTTTGATCATCGGTTCCGGTGCAACGGCTCGCGCAGTCGCCGCGGCGTGTAATGGAGTAAGTGATTCATTAACAATCATTCATCGCAGCCAATCGCGAGTTGATTCAATGGTGACCTCGGCACCCCAGCTTCAGATTAAATTTGAGAAGTGGGATTCCAAGGCAGATTTTGGATTATATGACTTAGTGGTCAATACAACACCATCAAATTCTGCCTCTCACTTCATAGAAGATATAGGAACTAATGCTGGAGTATTTTTCGAGGTTCTCTACAACCCTTGGCCGACAGCAATGCTTGCTAGATGGCGAGAGCGCGGAAATATCGGATTAGATGGATTGGATTTATTAATTCACCAAGCTATCTCTCAGGTAGAAATATTTACTTCACTAACAGTTAATCGCATTGAAATGGCACATAAATTGCGCCAGGTTGGCGAAAAAGCCCTGTCGTAATCCACAGCAGTGTTTGGACCCTAGGCACTCTTGTACTGTCACTAGATGGTCACAATGCTCTTTCTGCTAGCACTACCCATTTGCATCTCTGATCTTGCTGCATTTCGAATTCCAAATATCTACATCAAATTTCTTTTGTATCCATCTGCTATCACCTTGGTACTTTTTGGACTGCCTGACCAGAAAACTCTTGTGATTTCTAGTGTCCTAGTTGTATCACTTTTTGTTCTGGGCACGGGAATGGGGGATCTGAAACTGCTGTCCTTGATTTTTATTGCCTGCTCGGTAGCACCAATTCAGTACATGTTTATTGTTTTCACGATTGCAGTCGCCCACATTGTGGTATCGACCGCCGTTAATCGTTCGATTCCAAGCAAAATTGCATTGGCACCCAGCATTTTCCTGGGACTTGCAACATATTTGGCGACGAGATAGTCAGGGTATCTGCAAGAATAAGCACATGCGTTGGTTAACTGCAGGTGAATCCCATGGACAAGCATTAAGCGCCATAGTTGAAGGAATTCCCGCCTCTGTAGAGATTACAACCGCCGATATCGATTTCCATCTACAGCGCCGGCGCTTAGGTGTGGGTCGAGGGGCTCGACAAAATTTTGAAGCCGACAAGGTAACGATTCTTGGTGGAGTTCGCCTGGGCCTCACTCAAGGTGGACCGATTGCAATTCAAGTTGGTAACTCAGAGTGGCCAAAATGGGAAAAGGTCATGTCTGCAGATCCTGTTCCAGAAGAGGAAATCAAGGATCTTGCTCGCAATGCGCCATTAACTCGCCCGCGACCTGGCCATGCCGATTTAGTAGGAATGCAAAAATATAATTTAGATGATGCACGTGCAATTTTAGAAAGAGCTAGTGCACGCGAGACCGCTGCTCGAGTGGCACTTGGCGCGGTAGCTCGAAATTTTCTAAAACAAAGCGTAGGTATCACGATCCTTAGTCATGTTTTATCTATTGGATCGGTTCGCGTAAGCGAAAATGCGCAACTCCCAAATTCTACGGACATGGAAAAAATTGACGCCGATCCAGTTCGATGCGCTGACGCTAATGCAAGCTTGCAGATGATTGAGGAGATTGAAACCGCGCACCGTGAGGGAGATACCTTAGGTGGGGTAGTCGAAGTACTAGCGTTTAATATGCCACCAGGACTTGGTTCACATGTTCACTGGGATCGACGTCTTGATTCCAGATTAGCTGGGGCGGTAATGGGTATCCAAGCAATTAAAGGTGTGGAAATTGGAGATGGTTTCCAAACAGCTACCAGACGTGGATCAGTTGCACATGATGAGATTGAAAAAAATGGAAACGGCAAAATAGTTCGTCGAACCGACCGTGCAGGCGGAACCGAAGGCGGAATGTCTAACGGAGAAATCCTTCGCGTAAGAGCGGCCATGAAGCCGATCTCAACTGTTCCAAAGGCTTTAGACACCATTGATGTAGCAACAGGTGAAGCAGCAAAGGCGATCAATCAGCGTTCTGATGTCTGTGCAGTTCCTGCAGCTGGAGTGGTTGCCGAAGCGATGGTGGCACTTGTTCTAGCACAAGCGGTGCTTGAAAAATTTGGTGGAGATTCAGTAACAGAGACGCGCAGAAATTTTGAATCGTACATTTCAAATCTGAACTTTAAGTAAGAGCGAAAGATGACTCGCATTGTTTTAATCGGTGCACCCGGAAGTGGAAAAAGCACCGTCGGGGTTTCTTTAGCTCATCATCTACAGCTGCCATTTGTCGATACCGATTCATATATTGAGGCAAGAGAATCTAGAAAAATCTCCAATATTTTTGTAGATGACGGCGAAGGATTTTTTCGTGCGATTGAATTTGAAGCGTTACGGGAGGTTCTGCAAAGAGATGATTGCGTCATCAGCTTAGGCGGTGGGGCGCCAATCGCAGAAAAAGCTCAATTACTCTTACGTCAGTCCCAGTCCACCATCATCTTTTTGGATGTTTCTTTAGCAACGGCAGCGCCAAGGGTTGGTTTCAATCGGGACCGGCCGTTGTTGCTGGGAAACCCTCGCGGACAATGGCAGGCTTTAAGTGATCAACGTAGACCGATTTACGAAGATTTGGCTGACTTTACAATTAAAGTAGATGACATGAGTGTTGACCAAATAGTGCGAGAGATTGCCTCGGTGCTCACATGAAGCATATTCGAGTCAAAGCCGAACGTTTGTATGAGGTCACACTCACTGAGTCATGGAGTGATGTTTTACTTCAAAAATTTGATCACCGCACGCGTGTAGCGATAGTAGTTTCGGATAGTTTCACACCTGATTTATCCGTACTAAGAAATGTAGATTCTGAGATTCACATCTTCAAAGTTCCAGACGGTGAAGAATCTAAAAGTATTTCTACATTAACTAACCTTTGGAATTGGTTTGGCGCAGCAGGTTTTACTCGTTCGGATTTGGTGGTTGGTATAGGTGGGGGAGCAATCACTGATGTGGCCGGTTATGCCGCAGCAACTTGGTTAAGAGGCATGGACTGGATAGCAGTTCCCACCTCTTTGGCAGGAATGGTTGACGCCTCCGTTGGTGGAAAAACGGGGATTAATTCCGATTACGGCAAGAACTTAATTGGAGCATTTCACTCACCCATACAAGTAATCGTTGATCCATCGTGGCTTGAAACTTTGCCCGATCGTGATTTATCTGCCGGCATGGCCGAAATTATCAAATGTGGTTTTATTTCAGATCCAGTGATTCTAGATATCGCTCGTTCGAACTCGGTAGCTTCCTTACGCGAGAATCCAGCCGCTCTATTGGAGTTGATAGAAAGAGCGATCCAGGTAAAGGCGACAGTTGTCTCAGAGGATTTCAAAGAGAGTTTTGCACGAGAGGCCTTGAACTACGGACACACACTGGGACATGCAATTGAAATATTCTCCAAGTATCAATTGCGCCATGGCGAGGCGGTTTCAATCGGTTTGGTTTTTGCAGCCGAACTGGCCTTCTCGCGGCAGTTAATTACAGCTGACGAGCTCGAATTGCACCGTTCTATTTTGTCTTCCTATCAATTACCAATCAGCTTTGATCGGTCGGCTTGGCAAAAACTATTACCTCTTCTCTCACTGGATAAGAAGGCTCGTGGAAACACAATTAGATTCGTAGTCTTGGATGCGATCGGTTCCACTATTCGTCTCGAAGATTTAACCTCCGCCCAACTAGATGCGGCTTATGAGAGAATATCTACATGAAGTTACTTGTGATCAATGGTCCGAATCTCTCTCGTCTAGATATCAGAGATTCATCCATCTATGGAGATTTGACCTATGCCGAGATGAAGTCAATGATCGAGATCGCAGGCAGCAAGCACGGTTTTGAAGCCGATGTAAGACAGAGCGATGATGAAGCAACAATTATTTCCTGGTTACATGAAGCCGCGGATAACACCATCCCTGTGATTATTAATCCTGCAGCCTTTACCCATTACTCATATGCAATCCGAGATGCAGCCGAATTGGTTAAGGCACCCTTGATTGAGGTTCATCTATCCAACCCTCTGGCAAGAGAAGAGTTTCGTCATACATCTGTGATCTCAGGAGTAGCCAATGGAACTATCGGCGGATTTGGGCCAAACTCTTACGTTCTAGCCATCATTGCAATGCAAAACCTGCTTAACAAGTAACAAAGCACACCTGTTGAACGGGTATCCTTAACCCTTGAATATCTTGTGAATTAATCCAAATAGACAAAGAGCGGGTGAACTAGCTGTGGCAACAACAAATGATCTTAAAAACGGAATGACGCTAGACATTGAAGGCCAGCTTTGGACAGTAGTTGAGTTTCAACATGTTAAGCCTGGCAAGGGTCCAGCTTTCGTACGTACAAAGTTGAAATCAGTTCTGAGCGGAAAAGTTGTTGATCGCACATATAACGCTGGCGTTAAGGTGGATGTTGCAATTCTGGAAAAGCGCGAAATGCAATATTTGTATAAAGAGGGCGATGACTTTGTATTTATGGATACAAAGACATATGACCAAATGACTATTAGCGCGGCCACAGTGGGCGATGCTGCTAATTACATGTTGGAGAACACAGAGGCGATTGTTGCTGTCAATGAAGGCAACCCGCTCTATATAGAACTAGCTGCCTCTGTTCCATTGAAAATTACTTACACAGAACCTGGAATTCAAGGTGATCGCTCATCTGGAGGAACAAAGCCCGCAACGGTTGAAACAGGAATTGAAATCCAAGTTCCTCTGTTTATCAAGCAGGATGAAATTGTTTTGGTAGATACTCGTGATGGGTCTTACCAGGGTCGCGCAAACTAGTGTCTGCACGAAGTAAGGCTCGCAAACAAGCACTTGATTTGCTGTATGAAACAGATATTCGAGGCACCAATCTCCTTGAAACTCTGGCCGAGCGGGATATTCCCGCCGAAGGTCCGGATGCGCGTCCCATTCGTGAATACACCCGCGAACTAGTCAACGGGGTTTCAGGGAATCGTCGCAAGATTGATGAACTCATTACTACCTATGCTCAGGGCTGGGACATGGATCGCTTGCCAGCTGTTGATCGCAATATTTTGCGGCTCGGCATCTTTGAGATCCTCTGGGCGACAGATATTCCTACCAGCGTGGCGATAGATGAAGCACTTGATCTAGCCAAGGAACTTTCAAGTGATGACTCATCAAAATATATTCATGGAGTGTTGGGGCGAATTGCCAGTATCAAGGACACTATTTCGATCTAGAGAATGAGTATTCTCTCAGAACCTCGTGAATCTGCTGCACAGTTAAACCTGTAAAGACCAACAAGTTATTAAGATCTAGCGCACGTAACGAGATTACTTCTCCATTCCAATCACCTCTCATCCGTGCAATATTGCGAATGACCTCCGCCAATTTTTGAGCCACGGGGTTGGTGGTTGTTAAAATCTTTCGAATATCTACACTTACCCGGGTTTCGCTCATATACACCTCATTGGGAGCAAACAGCTCGGTTACTGGTACTGAGTAAAGTTCGGCAATAAGAATTAGCTTGTTGGCACTTACGGCCCTGTCGCCTCTTTCGTAAGATCCCAAGGCGATCGAGGAAAGTTGACCCTTGGATAGTGCAGCAACCTGGGCGAGGGTAAGTTTTTTGGATTCACGAATCATTCGTAACCTGTTTTGCAGGGTTAAAAGCTGAGTTTGGGCGTAGATTTTTTCCATAGATTTAAGGTATTGCCAATCAGAAGGCTCGTGTTTTGATATCCACAGGCAAGTTGGCTTGGTGCTAGTATTCCGATCGCATCCTTTAACGACCCATCCAGTGAGGTGGGAAAGGAGATTTACATGAGCGTTGCCCTGTCCGCACAGGATATTTCACGTGCGTTGACTCGCATTTCACACGAGATCCTTGAAAGAAATCAGGGTCCATCAAATTTAGTGATTCTAGGAATTCCTACCAGAGGCGCACACTTGGCCTCTCGAATCTCCTCGATAATTTCTTCTATTGAAGGAACAAACATCCCGACCGGCACTTTGGATATCACTTTGTTTCGAGATGACCTTCGTCTACGACCACCTAGAGCAATCATGCCAACATTTATACCAAGCACGGGTATCGATGAAAAGGATGTTGTTTTAGTTGATGATGTCCTCTTTTCAGGACGAACAATACGTTCAGCATTAGATGCACTGGGTGAAATTGGTCGACCTCGATCTGTCCAACTAGCAACTTTGGTTGACCGTGGTCACCGCGAACTCCCTATTCGAGCCGATTTTGTAGGCAAAAACTTGCCCACCTCGAGGACGCAATCAGTAAAAGTTTTACTGGCTGAAACCGATGGTCGAGATGAAGTCACAATCGAAGGTGAGGCATAAAATGCGCCACTTACTATCGATAGCTGATCTGGACAAAGTTTCAGCGATAAATATCCTCGACACCGCCGTAGAACTAGCACGAGTAAGCGATGGTGCGGTCAAGAAACTGCCTACGCTGCGCGGGCGAACAATCGTTAATTTGTTTGCTGAAGACTCAACTAGAACACGCATCTCCTTTGAAGCGGCAGCCAAACGCCTTTCAGCAGATGTTATTAATTTTTCAGCAAAAGGTTCCAGTCTGAGCAAAGGCGAATCTCTTAAAGATACAGCCATGACTCTTCAGGCAATGGGCGCAGATGCGGTAGTTATTCGACACTCTGCATCTGGTGCTGCTGCGCGTCTGGCCAATTGTGAATGGATGTCTGGAAGTGTTGTAAATGCAGGAGATGGCACTCATGAACACCCAAGTCAAGCGCTTCTAGATGCATTCACTATTAGAAAAAATCTTGGAATGGGAAGTAGCGATTTAGTTGGGCTGAATGTCGCAATTGTTGGCGATGTACTGCATTCGCGGGTTGCGCGTTCGAATGTTCTTTTATTGTCGATGTTGGGCGCAAAAGTAACCTTAGTTGCACCACCTACTTTATTACCTGTTGGAGTACAGAGCTGGCCCGTTGAAATATCGTATGACTTCGACATGGTAATTCCACATGTGGATGTGATTATGATGTTGCGCGTCCAACAGGAAAGAATGACGGACCTCTTTTTCCCAAATGCACGCGAATATTCACGCTATTTTGGTTTAAATTCCGAGCGTATGGCGAAGATGAAATCAGGTGCCATTGTTATGCACCCTGGTCCTATGAATAGGGGACTAGAGATCTCAGCCGAAGTTGCTGACAGTTCTCGTTCTGTTATTACTGAACAGGTAACAAATGGCGTAAGCGTTCGAATGGCTATTTTATACGTGTTACTCGCCGGTGGAGCTTTAGATAAGGGGATCAACTAAATGACGATGGTCGATTTCATCATCAAGAATGCCGAGCTAGCCGATGGGAGCAAATCTGACATCGCTATCTCAAAAGGCGTTATATCCGCCATGGCAAGTTCAATTACAAGTGAAGCAACAACCACTATTGATGCAAAAGATTGCATCGTCTTACCTGGATTGGTAGATCTTCATACTCATGTACGCGAACCAGGGCGTGAAGACGCTGAAACGGTATTAAGTGGAAGCCGCGCAGGTGTTAAAGGTGGATTCACCGCACTATCGGCCATGGCAAACACTTCACCGGTAGCAGACACTGCCGGCGTTGTTGAACAGGTTTATCGCCTCGGACAAGAAGCAGGGTTACTTGATGTATTTCCCATCGGAGCGGTTACCCAAGGATTAAAAGGTGAAGCACTTTCAGAGATTGGTGCGATGGCCGATTCTGTTGCACGGGTTCGAATGTTTAGCGATGATGGATATTGCGTTTCTGATCCATTGGTTATGCGTCGAGCACTTGAGTATGTGAAAAAGTTCAATGGTGTTATCGCTCAGCATGCCCAAGATCCACGCATGACGGTGGATGCGCAAATGAATGAAGGTCTGATTTCTGCCCGGCTTGGTTTAAAGGGCTGGCCGGCGGTGGCTGAAGAAGCGATTATCGCCCGAGATGTTTTAATTGCTGACCATGTGAAATCTCGCCTACATATCTGTCATCTCACAACTGCAGGTGGCGTAGAAATTATTCGTTGGGCTAAAGCTCGAGGCATTGACGTGACGGCCGAAGTTACTCCTCATCATTTACTTCTAACTGACGATTTGGCTGGCTCATATGATCCGATTTACAAGGTAAACCCTCCGCTTCGCACCGAGTCCGATGTGATGGCATTACGCGAAGCTTTAGCAGATGGAACGATAGATATTGTTGCCACAGATCACGCACCTCATCCGATGGAGTCAAAAGAGTGCGAGTGGCAAGAGGCGGCATTTGGAATGCTTGGTCTTGAAACAGCACTTTCAATTGTTCAGATGACCATGATTGATTCATTGTTGATGAGTTGGGCCCAAGTTGCTCAACGGATGTCAATCACACCTGCACGCATTGCTGGGTACGAAAACCATGGACAGGAAATCAAAGAGGGTGCTCCAGCAAATCTTGTTGTTATTGATCCTCATCGAAAGTGGACAGTTGATCGAGATCTGGTCCAATCAAAATCTTCCAACACTCCCTATCACGGTTTTGAATTGCCGGGAGTTATCGCCCACACCATATTTAAGGGCAAGGCTTCAATGTTAAATGGTGTCATCGCATCAAAGGAGACACTGTAATGAGCGCCGCTTTTTTCGTTTTAGATGATGGAAGAATTTTTGAGGGCACCTCTTGGGCAGCTCAAGGTAAAACATTTGGTGAGGCAGTCTTTCAGACAGGAATGACGGGTTATCAAGAGACACTCACCGACCCTTCCTATCACAAGCAAATAGTTGTTATGACAGCGCCTCACATTGGTAATACCGGTGTTAATGATCTGGACAAGGAATCTGAAAAGATTTGGGTTGCAGGCTTTGTAGTTCGTAACCCTTCTTCAATGACCTCTAATTGGCGGGCTCAAAATGATCTAGAGCAAGAACTTATTGCACAAGGTGTTATAGGTATTCAAGGTGTAGATACGCGCGCGATTACTCGCCATCTGAGAGATAGAGGAGCAATGAAAGTAGGCATCTTCTCGGGTCTTGAACTCTCACGCGAAGAAATGGTTGTAGAAGTTCGCAAAACTGAAGCTATGGCTGGTGCGTATCTGGTTCGAGATGTTTCGACCACACTGCCTTATGTAGTTCCAGCTATAGGTGAGAAGAAGTTCACGGTTGCGGCATTGGATTTAGGTATAAAGGCTGCGACCCCACGTGCTTTTGCAGAGCGCGGAGTTGAGGTTCACATCCTGCCTTTTGATTCATCGCTCGAACAAATTATGCAGTTACAACCTGATGGTGTTTTTCTATCTAACGGCCCAGGTGATCCAGCAACTATGACAGAGGTCATTGATGTTGTACGGGGAATTCTGCTTGCAGGAGTTCCACTCTTTGGAATTTGTTTTGGCCATCAAATTTTGGGTCGTGCTCTTGGATTTGAAACTTATAAATTGCAATTTGGTCATCGTGGTATCAACCAACCAGTGATGGATAAGAATACTGGTAAGGTCGAAATTACAGCACACAACCATGGTTTTGCAGTCAAGGCACCAATCGATGCTGAGTTCTCAACGGTATATGGTCGCGGTGAAGTAACACATACATGTTTGAATGATGGAGTTGTAGAAGGTTTACAACTATTAGATCGACCAGCTTTTTCAGTTCAGTATCACCCAGAGGCTGCGGCAGGACCACATGATGCATCATATTTATTTGACAGATTTATAGAGCTGATGGCTAAGAAGGTGAGCATTTAATGGGCGTTGATACCTCCATCAAGAGCGTTCTGGTCATTGGAAGCGGTCCGATCGTTATTGGCCAAGCTTGCGAGTTTGATTACTCGGGAACACAGGCATGTCGCGTACTTAGATCCGAAGGTATTCGCGTAATTCTTGTGAATTCTAATCCTGCAACCATTATGACCGATCCGGAATTTGCTGATGCGACCTATATCGAGCCGATAACTCCTGAAATTATCGAGCGAATAATTGCGCATGAAAAACCAGACGCAGTACTTGCAACTCTAGGTGGGCAAACCGCTCTCAATGCCGCGATAGGTCTTTTTGAACGTGGAACGTTGCAGAAATATGGAGTTCGCCTCATTGGTGCTGATGTAGATGCAATTAAGCGTGGAGAAAATCGTGAATTATTCCGAGGGATTGTGGAGAAGGTTGGGGGAGAGTCAGCAAAATCTCGAATCTGTCACACCATGGAAGAAATTCTGGAAGCGGTCATTGATTTGAACTATCCAGTCGTTGTTCGCCCATCTTTCACGATGGGAGGATTGGGTTCTGGAATCGCTTTCAATGAGGCCGAACTTCGCCAAATAGCTGGTGCAGGTTTGCGACACAGTCCAACTTCGGAAGTTTTGCTCGAAGAGTCCATCATCGGTTGGAAAGAGTATGAATTAGAGGTTATGCGCGATCGAACTGACAATGTTGTTATTGTTTGTTCGATCGAAAATCTAGATCCCATGGGTGTGCACACGGGGGACTCGATCACCGTTGCACCAGCAATGACTTTAACTGATGTCGAGTATCAGAGATTGCGCGATCTTTCGATAGATATTATCCGCGAAGTTGGCGTGGACACCGGTGGCTGCAATATTCAATTCGCAGTAAATCCGCAAAATGGTCGAATTATCGTGATCGAAATGAATCCGCGAGTGTCACGCTCCAGTGCACTTGCATCCAAGGCCACGGGTTTTCCCATAGCAAAGATCGCGACAAAACTTGCTATTGGTTACACCTTGGATGAGATTCAAAATGACATCACTAAGGTAACTCCTGCCTCATTTGAGCCCACATTAGATTATGTGGTCGTCAAACTTCCACGATTTGCATTTGAAAAGTTCGCAGATGCTGACCCACGTTTAACAACGACAATGAAGAGTGTCGGTGAGGCGATGGCTATCGGAAGATCATTTTCCGAAGCGTTGATGAAAGCTTTACGCTCCTTAGAAAGAAAGGAAGCAATTTTCACTTGGCCTCAAGTGAGTCAAACCGAGCTATCTTCTCTACTTCAGAGCATGAAGGTTCCAACCGAATACCGTTTACAGCAGGTGCAAAAAGCAATGTGGGCGGGTGCGACATTGGATCAGGTTTTTGATGCAACAAAGATTGATCCTTGGTATTTGCGACAAATTGAATTGATTAATGCCCAGGCAGCCACTATTGCCAGCGCGTCAGATCTTTCACTCCAACTTTTACGCCAGGCGAAGTCTCACGGTTTCTCGGACAGTCAAATAGCTGCACTACGTGGAATTTCCGAAACTGATGTTCGTCAAGCCCGACATCATCTGGGAGTTAGACCGGTATATAAAACCGTTGATACCTGCGCCGCCGAGTTTGAAGCTTTTACGCCTTATCACTACTCCAGTTACGAAGAGGAAACTGAGGTACGTCCACGAACAACACCTGCAGTAATTATTTTAGGTAGTGGACCAAATCGAATCGGCCAAGGAATTGAGTTTGATTATTCATGCGTTCATGCCTCATTTACTTTGCGTGAAGCAGGGTATGAAACAATTATGATCAACTGCAATCCTGAAACTGTTTCAACAGATTACGACACAAGTAACAGATTGTATTTTGAACCTTTGACCCTCGAAGATGTGCTTGAAGTGGTTCATGCAGAATCTCAGGCAGGTCCAGTTCTCGGCGTTATTACTCAGCTTGGTGGTCAAACACCTTTGGGCCTTGCGGCAGGCCTGAAAGCCAACGGCGTGAATATTCTAGGCACGTCTCCTGAGGCAATTAATTTAGCTGAAGAACGCGGTGCCTTCGGAAATATTTTGCTCGAGCAAGGACTAGAAGCTCCTCAATTTGGAATGGCAGCTTCGCAATTAGAGGCGGTCAACATTGCCGAAGAGATTGGTTATCCAGTTCTAGTCCGACCTTCCTTTGTATTGGGTGGTCGGGGAATGGAAATTGTCTACGACGATAATGCTTTGGCTGGCTTTATTTCGCGGGCGACGGATATAACACCAGATCACCCCGTTTTAGTGGATAGATTCTTAGATAATGCAGTTGAAATCGATGTGGACGCTCTCTTTGATGGCGAAGAGTTATTTCTTGGCGGAGTAATGGAACACATTGAAGAAGCTGGTATCCACAGTGGTGATAGCGCTTGTGTTCTTCCATCAATGACAGTGTCGAAGGAACAATTATTAGAAATTCGTCAGGCAACGGAGAAAATCGCGCGTGGTGTGGATGTACGAGGCCTTATAAATATTCAGTTCGCTATTGCAGATGAAACTCTTTATGTTCTTGAGGCAAATCCCCGTGCTTCACGAACAGTTCCATTTGTCAGTAAAGCAACTGGTGTACCACTCGCAAAAGCTGCGGCTCGAATTTCAACTGGATGGAGTATCGCTCAACTGCGAAGTGAGGGATTGTTACCTAAGTTAGGTGATGGTGTGGCCAAGGGAGTTTCCGTGAAGGAAGCGGTATTGCCTTGGAACCGATTCCGCCGTACCGATGGTCGAGGTGTTGATGCTGTTTTGGGTCCCGAGATGCGATCCACGGGTGAAGTTATGGGTATTTCCCCGACCTTTGGTGAGAGTTATGCCAAGAGTCAGATAGCAGCCTTTGGGCCCCTACCAAAATCAGGAACAGTATTTATATCTTTGGCAGATAAAGACAAGACCACCGGGATAGAGCCAGCAAAAGGCTTTTCAGATCTGGGATTCAACATTCTTGCTACCGAAGGAACAGCATTGTTTTTGAGGCAACACGGTGTCGAGTGCACTACTGTTCGTAAAAATTCTGAAGGCACTGGCTCAATGGGAGAAAAGACAATTGTGGACATCATCAACGCAGGGGAGATTGACCTGGTGATCAACACGCCTGTCGGTAGAGGAACGCGAGCAGATGGTTGGGCTATTCGAACAGCTGCAGTTCAGCGTTCCATTCCGTGCATTACAACGACGTCCGGATTTAGTGCCGCCGTTGATGCAATCTCGTTCTTGCAAAATAGTCCACTGAGCATCAAGTCCTTGCAGGAATGGTTGGCGTAAATGTCACAAATAAACCGAAGCGCCAAGCAGTTAATCGCACCTGTAGTAAGCAACAAAAAAGTCGGCCAATATCATCAAATTATCGTCAATGTTGGCGATCTTGCTGAATCATGCAAACCTGGAAATTTTGTGGCGATCAATGTGGGCGGTGATTCATCACGAATGATCCTAAGGCGCGCCTTTGCCATCTCGCGAGTATCAAGTAGCACCACTTTCGGCGGAACGATGGAGTTAATTGTTGCACCAGGTGGACAGGGAAGTAGATGGTTATGCGCACAAGGTGAAGGAGCGATGCTAGATATCGTTGCTCCATTAGGTACAGCTTTTGGTATACCAACCGAACCAGTGCCTGTTTTATTAGTTGGTGGTGGATACGGTTCAGCTCCACTATTTGGTTTAGCTGAAGTACTGAATTCACGTGGATGTCGCGTCGATATGATTCTTGGCGCAAGTACAGCAGCAAAAATTTACGCACCAATGGAGGGAAAGCGTGCTGTTAATTCAATGCGCATATTTACTGAAGATGGTTCGATGGGCCAGCAAGGTCGAGTCACAGATCCAATACCCGAGCTCATAAAAGATCTAGATCTCGCAGTCATTTATTCTTGCGGCCCGATGCCTATGCTCTCTGCGATAACCGCAATAACTAATCAGTTTGAAGTTATCCATCAATGCGCAGTTGAAGAATCCATGGCTTGTGGAATCGGTGTCTGCATGACGTGTGTGATTCCAGTCAAAGATGACGCCGGCGACATTTCTATGCTCAGATCGTGTATCGATGGTCCTGTTATGGATGGCTCAAAAGTCCAATGGAACTTGGTCGGACAGCAGCTATGAGCACATTAGATTTTTCAACAACTATAGGAAATACCTGGTTTCCTGCTCCAACATTTACCGCAAGTGGTTGTGCAAGTTCTGGCCGGGAACTAGCTCAGTTCTTTCCACTTCGCGAAATGGGAGGAGTTGTCACAAAGTCTGTGATGTCTAAGGCAAGACCCGGAAGACCGACTCCTCGGATGGCTGAAACCCCAAGCGGGATGCTCAATTCGATTGGTCTTCAAGGTCCCGGAATAGATGCATTTATTGCTAAAGATATTCCCTATCTAGTCGAGCAAAAGGCCCGCGTAATTGTTTCTATTGCTGGGGAAACAGTTGAAGAGTATTCAACTCTTGCTAGAAAGCTAAGGGCCGTATCGGGAATTAGTGCGATTGAAGTAAACATCTCTTGTCCGAATGTAGAAAATCGGGGCTTGGTTTTTGCGTGCGATCCTGAAGCCTCTAGACGAGTCATTGATGGCGTTCGCCGAACAATTGGCGGCGAACTGCCGATCATTGCAAAGTTGTCACCAGATGTGACAGATTTAGTTTCCATCGCACGTGGTGTTGTAGATGCTGGCGCAGATGGTCTCGCGCTTATCAATACTGTTCTAGGAATGGTGATAAATATTGACACGATGAGACCACAACTTGGTGGAAAAACTGGTGGACTTTCAGGTCCTGCAATCAGGCCGATTGCTGTTCGTGCGGTTTATCAAGTTCACGCTGCCTTGCCCAAGGTTCCAATCTTGGGAATGGGTGGAGTTTCAACGGGTAGAGATGCGTTAGAGATGATCTTGGCTGGTGCTAGCGGTGTGTCAATTGGTACTGCGAACTTTGGAAATCCAACGGCGATTATGTCTATTCAATCTGAACTTAAGCAGTTGTTGATCGATCGCGGATTCACCTCTTTGAAACAGGCGGTTGGATTTGCTCATCGCACAGATGAGGTTGATCAGACATGATGAAGTCACCGATTGTTTTAGCGGTAGACACCCAAGATCTCTCAACTGCAATCAAGTGGGTTGAAGCAACCCAAGAATATGTTTCGGTGTACAAGCTAGGTTTAGAGTTTTTTCTGACCTTCGGATCAGATGGTGTAAGAGCGATCAAGGATTCAACAGATTCTGATATTTTTCTTGATTTAAAATTGCACGATATTCCACACACCGTTGGAAGTGCGGTTAAGACGGTCGCAGACCTTGCACCGAAATTCTTAACAGTTCATGCATCAGGGGGATCGGCGATGGTCAAGGCTGCCGTGGATGCGGCTCCGTTAACACACATAACAGGAGTAACGGTTCTAACCTCTTTGTCCGAAGAGGATGTTTCTTCACTTGGTTTTGCGTCTAACGCTCTGGATACCGCCGTTGGTCTAGCCAAGATCGCTGTCGATTCTGGCGCGAAAGCAATTGTATGTTCGCCCCTTGAGATAGCCGCGATCCGTTCGGCAATAGGTCCGTTACCGATGATCATTACTCCTGGCGTTCGACCAGCTGATTCGCAAGTAAAGGATGATCAAGTAAGAACGATGACACCTATAGCTGCTATATCTACGGGGGCCAACTTGGTAGTTATTGGCCGACCCATTACAGAAGGTTGGAAAATAGGACCTAGCGCAATGCGTGATCGCGCCGCGGCCATCGCATCTGAACTAATTTGATTTAAAGTGTAGATTTGGTTCATGGGTACACCGCCGCAACTGAGTACGGAGCAAAGAAGTGAAGCCCTTAAGAAAGCATCCGAATCTAGAAAGTTGCGCTCAGAGATCAAGAGCAGAATCAGATCTGGTGAAATAACAATTGAAGCAGTACTAGAACTTTCCAAGACACAGGATGCAATAGCTAAAATGCGGGTGAAAGAACTCCTGGAGTCAATGAGCGGAGTTGGAAAAGTTAGAGCCCTGGCATTGATGCAGCGGTTGAACATCTCACCAACTCGTAGAATTCAAGGATTGGGTCGACTACAGATGAAAGAGTTGCGAAAAGAGTTTATGAAGTCAGAGCATGCGGTACGACCTGGACGATTACTCGTTTTATCCGGTCCTGGGGGAGTCGGAAAAAGTACCGTGGCGAAAGAGTTGCGCAAGATGGCGGATTTCTGGGTCAGCGTGAGTGCAACAACTAGGAAGCCACGAGGCAATGAAGTTGAAGGACATGACTATTATTTTGTAAGTGATGAGGAGTTCTCGCGCATGATCGCGCATGATGAATTCCTTGAGTGGGCTGAGTTTGCGGGTAATCGATATGGAACTCCGCTTGAAAAAGTTGAGCAGGCGTTACAAGCCGGTAGAAATGTATTGCTTGAAATCGAAATTGCTGGCGCTAAACAAGTGAAATCACACCTTCCTCAATCCATTTTGGTATTTCTGGAACCTCCGACATGGGAAGAGTTGGTCTCCCGTTTAGAAGGACGTGGAACCGATGACCCTGAAAGGCGTGCTGAAAGGTTGGAATTGGCTCAGGAGGAGCTAGCGGCAGCCTCACTTTTTGATGTGGTGCTGGTAAATGACCAGGTCGAAGCGGTAGTCCAGAAACTGATAGGGTTAGCACAGAGTTAATAGCCGGAATTGATCAGCGAAGCGGGGTACACCATGGATGGCATCACTAATCCACCGATTGACGAACTTCTAGATAAGAGCGGTTCTAAGTACAGCCTAGTTTTGTACGCTGCAAAGCGTGCTCGCCAGATCAATGCCTACTACTCACAACTTGGAGAAGGCCTACTCGAATATGTCGGTCCACTCGTTGAGACCCATGTTCATGAGAAGCCTCTTTCTATCGCACTTCGTGAAATCAACGAAGGCCTTTTAACAATCGAAAACCTCGAGCCAACAGCTTAACTTTCTTATGTCACAGCTTGGCCGTGAGGTAGTTCTCGGCGTAGGCGGCGGTATCGCTGCATATAAATCCTGTGAGTTATTACGCCGGTTGCAAGACCGTGGTTATGTCATCACCGTAGTTCCGACCCCTTCCTCCTTAAACTTCGTTGGAAAAGCAACATGGGAAGCGCTCTCTGGCAGAGCCGCAAACTCGCAAGTCTGGGAAGATGTTCATACTGTCCCGCATATTTCGTTGGCAGAGAGAGCTGATTTTTTTCTTATCGCCCCTGCTACCGCTGATTTGATCGCTCGGTTGGCCGCAGGTCGTGCGGATGATCTTCTTACAAATTTGGTTTTAGCATCAGATGTTCCAAAGATGTTGGTCCCAGCTATGCATCCTTCAATGTGGCTCGATCCAGCCACAGTTACAAATGTACAAACACTTCGCACGCGAGGATTTATCGTCATGGAGCCTGAAGTAGGCAGATTAACTGGCAGCGATTCAGGTGTCGGACGTTTCCCAGAAGTTGCTTCGATTATCGACGCCTTTGATGATGTAACAGGACAACAGCAAGATCTAAAAGGTAAGAAAGTCTTGGTTACTGCGGGCGGAACTCGTGAGGCGATAGACCCGGTTCGCTTTATTGGAAACAAATCCTCTGGAAAACAGGGAGTAGCTATCGCACTTGCCGCCCGCAATAGAGGAGCCCAGGTTCATTTAATTGCAGCTAATGTAGAAACTTCGGCGCTGCAAGGTATTGAAATTTCTAAAGTTGAAAGCACTTCGCAATTACACGAAGTTTTGTTGCAGCAATTCCCCCTGTGTGATGTATTGATTATGAGTGCGGCTGTGGCAGATGCCAAGCCAAAAGCGTTCTCCTTAGAGAAAATTAAGAAGTCATTGTTTGGCAGTATTGAACTAGAAGAAAACCCCGATCTATTGGCCTCGCTAGCACCTGTTCGAACACATCAGATGATCATCGGTTTTGCAGCCGAGACAAAGGACCATCTTCAAGAGGCACGCAGGAAGATGGACGCCAAGGGCTTGGATGTGGTCTATGTAAATGATGTCTCGGGCGGGGCTATCTTCGGTCAAGACACCACTTTAGGTACCATTCTCCTACGCAATGATGCGGATATAGCGGTCAAGGAAGTCTCCAAAGACGCTCTCGGAAATTTACTTCTTGATCAAGCCATCCGGCAGTTAGGTTAAATATGTCAAAGCGTTTATTTACTTCAGAATCAGTTACCGAAGGCCATCCAGACAAGATTGCAGATGCAATTTCAGATGCGGTTTTAGACTCACTTATTTCGCAGGACAAGAAGAGTCGAGTAGCGGTGGAAACATTAATCACCACAGGTCAGGTGCATGTGGCGGGTGAAGTTACAACTGATGGATATGCAGATGTAATGGGAATTGTGCGCGATACCGTTTTGAATATTGGTTATGACTCATCAGATAAAGGTTTTGATGGAAATAGCTGTGGGGTATCGATTTCAATTGGCCAGCAATCTCAAGATATCGCTCAGGGCGTTGATGACGCCTACGAACACAGAGTTTCATCTGCCGTTGATCCTTTGGATCTACAAGGCGCTGGCGACCAAGGATTGATGTTTGGTTACGCCTGCGATGACACAAAGGAGCTAATGCCACTTCCTATTTGGCTAGCGCATGCACTAGCGCAACAATTAACAAAGGTTCGTAAATCTGGTGCTCTAGCGTATTTGCGACCCGATGGAAAGACTCAGGTAACAATTGAGTATGACGGAGATCGCGCGATCGCATTAGATACAGTTGTTATTTCAAGTCAGCACGCTGAAGATGTGGATGTAGTAAAAAAGTTAACCCCAGAGATTATTGAGTATGTAATTGATCCAATTTTAGATGGCATAGATCTTCCAAAATCAGAACTGCGAACATTGATTAATCCAACTGGACGGTTTGTTATAGGTGGTCCAATGGGAGATGCTGGTCTGACAGGACGCAAGATTATTGTGGATACTTATGGTGGAATGGCTCGACATGGAGGTGGAGCTTTCAGCGGTAAGGATCCTTCTAAAGTTGATCGTTCTGCAGCGTATGCAATGCGATGGGTTGCAAAGAATGTTGTTGCAGCTGGCCTTGCGCGCCGTTGTGAGGTGCAAGTTGCATACGCAATCGGCAAAGCTCAACCCGTTGGTGTATTCGTCGAAACATTTGGCACAGAAACTGTTCCAGTTGCAAAGATTCAAGAGGCAGTTACATCTGTCTTTGATCTTCGACCAGCAGCAATCATCCGTGATCTTGATCTATTGCGTCCGATTTACTCACTGACTAGTGCTTATGGGCACTTTGGTCGTGAGCTAGCCGAATTTGCCTGGGAGCGGACTGACCGTGTCTCAGCCTTACAAAGCGCAATTAAGTAGTCGGTGACAAAACCTAGGCTCTTTAGATTAAAGGCTGAAGTTGCTCAAGCACCTTACGGGCCTATCGCTTCGGTTTTGCCATTTGCACGAATACAAGTTGACACAGGTGTCTTTCATCTGGATCAGCTATATGACTATCAGATACCGGAGAAATTAAGTCCATCAATTCAAGTGGGTGTTCGGGTTCAATTGCCATTTGGCAACCGTGAAACCGAAGGAATTGTTGTAGCCCGGGTTTCTACCCCCGAAAGGGCCGGAGAACTAAAGTCCATAACGAAGGTTTTATCTTCATCTCCAGTTGCCACACAAACAAGTATGAGCTTGATTCAAGAGGTGGCGCGGCACTTTGCCTGCAATCCATGGGATGTCATTCGATCAGCAATTCCTCCACGAGTTGCTTCAGTTGATAAAGAATTCATCCCAGGTAAATTTCACACCCTAAACAAATCGAAAGGCGCTGCAGAATTTCGAACTTTTCGACCTTTTTTCCAGGCGCATTTACAGACCGCACAGCTTGCAATAGCTAACCAGAAACAGGGATCGACATTAATCATCGCACCAGATGAGAGAGATGTTGACCTGATTGCTGATGCCCTAATTGCATTAGGCGTAAAGGTATTAAAACTTACATCTACCATGCCACGAGCAGATCGCTACCGTAATTTTCTCGAGTGTATGCACGGGTCTAATCTTTTCGTAGTTGGTACAAGGAGCGCGGTTTTTGCGCCAGTTTCTAACTTAGCAACTCTGATTGTGCATAAAGAATCAGCTTATGAGCATTATGAGATTCGCTCACCTGGCTGGAATGCTCGAGCTGTAGCCATGATGAGGGCTCGTCTAGAAGGTGTTCAGCTTTACCTATTGGGATTTTCTCCATCGTTGGAGGTTGCCCAGCTTATTGATGATGGTCAAATGAAGTATGTGAACCAGAAAGAATCAATCAATCTAAAAGCGTTCTCACCAAATGATGGGGCGCTCCTGCCGGGACGCATCTTTAGTGAAATCAAGAAGGCGTTAGCTATCGGTCCCGTTCTGTTTATCGCGGCCCGTAAAGGTTATGGAAATGCCTTACTGTGTTCACATTGCAGAAACATCGCGTTGTGTGAATGCGGCGGTCGTTTAGCAGTTAACGCTAAGGGGATAGCACCTTCGTGCGTGCACTGCGGGAAAGCTTTTGTTGCATGGAAATGTTCATTGTGTAACAGAGATAAACAGTATCTAGCAGGTCGCGGAATCGAACGTGCATCGGAAGAGATTTCCAGAGCGTTCCCAGGATATCCAGTCATTATTTCTGCTGGTGAAGTCATCAAGGTTGCAGTCGATGCAAGACCTTCACTGGTCTTAGCAACCCCAGGTGCTGTTCCTCAGGTTGAAGGTGGTTATTCGGCTGTTGTCATATTGGATGGTATGAGATTTTTTTCTCATACCGATCTTCGTTCACAAGAGCGAGCCCGCGAGTTATTCGCTGAAACAGCATCATTGATTGGATCTAAAGGTTCATTGCTTTTCGTAATTGATGATAGCCACCCAATTATTGCTGCCATATCTCGCTGGAACATCGCCCCACTGTTAAAGCGAGAGTTAAGTCAATACACAGAACTAGAACTACCTCCATCGGTTTCATCGTGCATGTTGTTGATGGATTTGGATATGAGTGCTCATTTGGTAGCCGGACTTAGGAAAGCTGTTTCGGATTTACGCCTCCCACCAAGTACACGCATTTATGGTCCTACTGAAGTTGCAAAGGGACAGGCAAAGATAGTTCTACATGTTGCTCATTCAGACCGAGAACAACTGATTGGTGTAGTTCATGAACTCCAAAGAAGAAGAAGTATTGCTAAGAAGGATCTATTTCAGCTCAGAGTTGATCCATATTCCCTGTGAACCGTTGGTAGACTTGCGCCATGTCAATTCAAGAGATTCGTTACTTTGGTGATCCGGTACTTACGACACCTGCTGCTCTCGTAACTGATTTTGATAAGGAATTGCGAGTACTTGTTCAAGACTTAACAGACACAATGTTGGATGCACCAGGTGCGGGTTTAGCTGCGCCTCAGATTGGTGTCGGTCTTAGGGTTTTTGTTTGGGATGTGGATGAGACGCTGGGTCACCTGATTAATCCGGTACTTACCCTTAGTGAAGAAATTCAAGAAGGTGAAGAAGGTTGTCTCTCTTTCCCTGAACTGCGATATTCCACGCCAAGGGCCATGCGAGCAGTGGCTAAGGGTTTCAACATGTATGGAGAACCAATCTCAGTCGAAGGATCAGAGTTTCTAGCTAGAGCGCTTCAGCACGAAACGGATCATCTCAATGGAATTCTTTTCATCGACAAGCTTTCACCAGCTGATCGTAAATTAGCTATGAAGGAGATCAGAGAATCAGATTGGTTTAACGAGGCTGCAGAACAAGGTCGAACGATAAACATAATGGATTCGCCTCATTCGATTTTCGGACGGAATACTTAATGCGTATCGGAGTAGCAGCTACTCCGGAAGTTGCGATACCAACCCTGGAATGGTTGTTGCAATCCGACCATGAGATCGCATTGGTCATTACTCAACCTGATCGACCTGCTGGTAGAGGCCGAGAAATCAAACAAACCGTTGTCGGCGATTGGGCCCAGAAAAACAAGATCGAATTGTGTAAGCCAGAAACTTCGCAGGATCTCATTGGAAAAATCGAAGGGCTCGATCTTGTACTCACCATCGGTTACGGAGTTTTGTTGCCAGAAGAAGTTTTGAATTTGCCTAAGCATGGCTTCCTAAACCTACATTTTTCATTGCTTCCCGCCTACAGAGGCGCGGCACCAGTGCAAAGAGCGCTCGAAAATGGAGAAAATACAACCGGGGTAACAGTCTTTCAACTGGAAAAAGGAATGGACACCGGACCAATATTTTCTCAAATCAGTATCAAAGTGCAATCCCGCTGGAGAAGTGTAGAAATGTTTAATGAATTAGCTGTGCTAGGACCACAAGTTGTGCGCGAGAGCTTTGAAAAGATTACTTCTGGTGAAAAACCAATAGTACAAAATGGTACGCCAACGTATGCTGCGAAAATAAGTAAAGCAGATGCCAAAATCGACTTCAATGCAGATGCGCAGAAAGTTGTGAATTTGATACGCGCCTTTACCTACGAGCCTGGTGCGTGGACTACTTGGAAAGATGAACCTTTCAAGATTACTGATGCCATAGCTTCGGAAACTTTTACGGGCACCCCTGGCGAGATTAGATTGATTGGAAGTAGTGTTTTTGTAGCAACTGGATCAGGTGCCATCGAGATATTACGGGTGATTCCTTCTGGGAAAAAAGAGATGGACGCGATTGATTGGGCAAGAGGAGCACGGCTATCTGGTGGTGAGCTCTTTGGTTGAACCCCGCCGGAATACATTTAAATCGCCAAAGCCTGATGCTTCCCGGTTATTAGCTTTTGATCTACTTACCGAGGTTAATCGAAACGAAGGGTACTCAAATCTTCTCCTGCCTCAGGCTTTGAACGCAAGCAAGTTAGATGATCGCGATCGAGCACTTGTAACAGAATTGTTGTACGGAACGATACGCATGCAAGGCAAACATGATTGGGTGTTGTCACAAATAAGTGATCGCCCCTGGCATGAAGTAGATTCGGGAATCGTGGATATCTGCCGCTTAGGAGTCCACCAAATACATGAGATGCGAACGCCAGATCACGCTGCCGTAGCTGCGACGGTCGAGGTCGCTCGTAAGCGTATTGGTGAGTCTCAAGCCAGTTTTGTAAATGCGCTTTTGCGCAGTGTCACCCGCAAATCAATCGAGGATTGGTTTTCCCCACTTGCATCAATTCAAGATCCAGTAGAGCGACTTTCTATTACATATTCACATCCGGAATGGATTGTTTCAGCGTACTTTGATCTTCTTAAAAATTGGGATGAGGTTGAAGCAGCACTGCGTATCAACAATGAGGCGGCTACACCGACATTAGTGTCGTGGCCTGGATATTCGACGCAAGAAGATCTGATCAATATTGGGGGAGAACCAACTGATTTTTCACCCTTTGGTGCTCATTGGAAAGGCAATCCGGGTTCCTTGGATTTGATTAAGGCCAGAAAAATCGGAGTCCAAGACGAAGGTTCACAACTTGTTGCTCAAGTTTTTTCTAAAGCGGCTGAAGGAAATAAGTGGCTTGATTTGTGTGCAGGCCCAGGCGGCAAGGCCGCTCTTTTGTCAGCCATCGCTCGAGAACGTGGGATTGATTTCACCGCGAATGAGTTTTCGAGTGCCAGGGCAGAGTTGGTTAAGCAAGTGGTGCATGGTGACCGCGTTCTAATCTCAGATGGTCGAATGATTGCCCAAACCGGAGAAAAGTTTGATGCGATTTTAATCGATGCGCCTTGCACCGGATTGGGCGCTTTACGTCGACGCCCTGAGGTTCGCTGGCGACGAACCCTGCAAGATCTTCGAGCACTTACCCAGTTACAGCGAGAGTTAATCCAGTCAGCTATCCATGCTTTAAATCCCGGAGGCTTGTTGGGTTATGCAACCTGTTCGCCTCATCTAGCCGAGACAAGTATTCAGATAGCTGACATAAAAAAGAGCAATCCGGATGTAGAACAAGTTTCAGTGGCTGCTTTCCTTCCTCAAGGGTTGGAAAATGCGGTGCGTGATGGAGCAATGTCGTTGTGGACTCATAAACACGGAACTGATGCCATGTATCTTGCGCTATTTCAAAAGACGAATGGGTAGAGTTTTCGTATGAGCCGTGAAATCAGAATTACGCCCAGCATTCTCAATGCTGATTTTTCCCGTCTGGATGAGGAAATAAAGCGCATATCTTTAGTTTCTGATCTTGTTCACTTAGATGTGATGGATGATATTTTCGTTCCCAACTTTACCTTTGATTTTGAATCAGCATCCAAGATAATTTCTTCTTCTGCACTTCCAGTTGACGCCCATTTAATGGTTTCCGAAGTTGATCAAATTGCGGTGTCATATGCTGAATTAGGTTGCGCATCTGTGACAATTCATGCTGAGGCGACTTCGAATATTCCAGAAACCTTGAAGAACATTCGAAAAGCTGGAGCACGAGCTAGTCTTGGAATTAAACCCAACACAGACATCACTCATTATGAATCTTTGGTGGATGATGTTGATATGTTCCTCATTATGACTGTTGAACCAGGCTTTGGTGGACAAAGTTTTATGGAAGAGATGATGTCTAAGGTTCGACGTACTCGTGAAGTGATTGGCGACCGACCTATCTGGTTACAGGTTGATGGCGGTATTTCGTTGAATACGATTGAAATGGCATTGGATGCTGGCGCCGATACTTTTGTAGTGGGTAGCGCGGTGTTTAACGCCCCCGATCCCGCCGTTATGGTCACCACCTTGCGCGAGTTTGCAACCGCGCACATGAAGGGGTAGGTCTCTAGTAAAGTTAGGCTATGAAAACATTTGAATCCTTATGGGAAGAGTTAAGCGAGAAAGCCTTACTTCGCCCGGAGGGTTCAGGTACGGTCGCAGCCATCGATTCAGGTATTCATTCAATTGGTAAAAAGATTCTGGAAGAAGCAGGGGAAGTGTGGCTTGCTGCAGAACACGAATCAGATGAAGCCCTTGCCGAAGAGATCAGCCAACTTATTTATCACCTACAGACCTTGATGTTGGCACGCGGTCTATCCATCAACGATGTTTATAAGTTCCTCTAGGAGGACAACATGTTAAAAATCGCCGTCCCCAACAAAGGCTCCTTAGCCGAGAGCTCGATCGCAATTCTCAAGGAAGCTGGTTATCGTCAACGTTCCGACAGCCGTGATTTGGTATTGATTGATAATGAAAATAGCGTTGAGTTCTATTACCTGCGACCACGCGATATCGCAGTTTATGTTGGATCTGGTGAACTAGAAGCAGGGATAACGGGTCGAGATCTCCTGATCGATTCTGGCGCACAAGCTGATGAAATCCTCTCACTTGATTTTGGCGCTTCTACATTTAGATATGCCGCGCCATCTGACAAGTCATGGTCGGTAGCAGATATTGCAGGTAAGCGGATTGCGACCGCCTATCCTGGCTTAGTTGAACATTCACTCAAGGAGATAGGAATCTCCGCAGAAATAGTTCGACTAGATGGAGCGGTCGAAAGCAGTGTGCGGTTGGGTGTAGCAGATGTGATTGCCGATGTTGTTAGCACTGGAAACACACTGCGCCAAGCGGGTTTATCAATTTTTGGAGAACCAATTTTGCGAAGTGAAGCGATTGTTATTTCGCGCAAAAATGCATCGATCGCCTCTGAACTTGAGATATTGATTCGACGCTTACAGGGCGTTGTGACTGCTCGTCGTTATGTACTTTTGGATTACGACGTCCCCAAGAGTTTGGTTGAGGAAGCTTGCAGAATTACTCCGGGATTAGAGTCGCCAACCATTTCACCTTTGCAAAAGCAAGAATGGGTTGCGGTCCGAGCGATGGTTTTGCGCAAGGAAACAAATCAAGTCATGGATCAGTTGTGGGCCTTAGGTGCGCGTGGAATCCTTGTAACCGACATTCACGCCTGTCGTTTATAGTTTTTCTATTCCAACCCAATAATAGCTGGCACAGATCTTAATGATGTTTCATTTATAGCAAAATCAGCTGACTGAACCACGATTGGCTTTGCATTAAAAGCGATACTGATCCCTGCTATTGCCATCATGTCTAAATCGTTAGCTCCATCGCCGATAGCCACTGTGTTGATCATTTCTACACCACTAATCTGTGCGAACTCCCGCAACGCTGTGGCTTTGGCGGTGCGATCAATAATGTCGCCAACAACATGACCGGTAAGAAAACCATTCTGAATTTCCAGTTTATTTGCCTTGAAGTACTTGATCGATAATTTGTCGAGCATTGGCTGAATGATGTCGATAAAGCCGCCGGAAACTAAAGAAACACTGTGGCCCTTAGCATGCAAAGAATGTACTAAATCATCGGCCCCATCTGTCAACTTTATTTCAGCTTGCACCTGGGAAATAACTTGTTCCGGTAAACCCTTGAGAAGTAATACGCGAGCTTGAAGGCTTTCTGCAAAATCTAATTCTCCGCGCATTGCAGCCTCAGTAATCTGCGCGACTTGATCTAATACTCCGGCTCGGCTTGCCAGAAGCTCGATGGCTTCCTGCTGTATAAATGTGGAATCCACATCGAACTGCACTAATCTTTTGATGAAACCCATGGGATCTTAATCGTTTACAGAAAATTCAGTGTTGTTGTCAAAAATTAGACCCGAAAGAGTTTCGGAAAGGCTTTGCTTACTCGCACCTGACACGATTAATTGAATCGAAACTGGATCACTCGTTAGACGTTGAATTCTTTCGACATTACCATTGTTTTGACTAACAGCAAGTGTTATTTGGGCAAGGTCGCTAGGAGTCAACTTTGGTGAGGTAATTTTAATTTCAACCAGATCTGCTGGCACGGCAGGCAAAAATCCCTTAGTGAATAAGGTTGCGATATCGACATCAAGAGCTAAGGCGCATGCATTCAGATCTTCTTCTATTGCGCTTTGATGGGCGGGATTAGCGCCAATTAAGACAGTCAAAATTAGACGGTGGTTATTCACAATTTGCTCAACATCTAAGATTCGTACAGCGAAAGGGGATAAGGCCTCGAAGAGTTTATTTGCTATGCCTGGCTTATCTATCCCGGTAAGCAGAATCAAACCTGTAAAGAGCTCGGATTGTGCGTCATTTTGTGTCATAAGGGGTAAAGGTTAGCGCGAATCACCTTCGTAAAAGGTGAGGTTTACCCCTAGACGAGGCTTGCAACCAGTATCTTTTGCCATCTATGAGTAACTCAGTTCTACGGTTGACAGATGTTTCGGTTCGAAGAGGCGACCGAACAATTCTGGGCCCCCTGAACTTTCATATTCTCAAGGGGGAGAGATGGGTTGTGCTCGGCCCGAACGGGGCTGGTAAATCTACCTTGTTGCAAATTCTCGCAACGAAAATCTTTCCCACTCAAGGTGCTGTAAGCGTTCTAGATAAGCAAATGGGTTCAGTAGATTTATTTGAACTTAGAACCCGAATTGGAATTTGTGGTTCAGTAATTGCGGAAGAGATCCCGGATGATGAGACGGTAAAAGATGTTGTCCTCACCGCTGCCTATGCAATTCTGGGCAGATGGAATGAAAATTATGATTTGTGGGATGAGTCTCGGGCGATGGCGCTTTTGACCACCTTTGGAGTTCGAGAACTGGGTGATCGACTTTATGGAACTTTGAGCGAGGGAGAGAAGAAAAGAGTTCAGATTTCACGAGCACTCATGACTGATCCAGAGCTTCTCTTACTAGATGAACCGGCCGCTGGATTAGATTTGGGAGGGCGCGAAGATATCTTGCGAAGATTTGCAAATTTCGCAGCAGATCCAATGGCACCTGCAACGATTCTGGTTACCCATCACATTGAGGAAATTCCACAAGGGACAACTCATGCGTTGCTAATTAAGGATGGAGCGATCGCTGTTTCTGGTCCAATCGACCAAGTTATTACCTCTGAACATATTTCAGCTGTTTTTGGGACACCAATAATTGTCACTCCAGAATCTGGTCGCTTTTTTGCCCGCGCGAATATTTAACCAACTCCACAGCGATTGGCAAGAAGTACTGCAGCCTTTAGAGGGCCATATAGCAAATATTGAAAAGAGAATTAAGTCAGAAGAGATCGCACCAGGTATTGATCTTCTGTTCAGATCCTTAAGTAAACCTTTGAAGGAGGCAAAGGTTGTTATCTTTGGGCAAGATCCCTACCCAACTAAGGGTCATGCTCACGGATTGGCCTTTTCAGTGGATAAATCCGTTTCTCCCTTACCTGCCACATTACGAAATATTTTCATCGAGTTAATGGATGATGTTGGACAACGCCCAACACATGGAGATTTGTCAGAGTGGTTTGATCAAGGAGTTCTTCTGGTTAACCGAATCCTGAGCACAACGGTTGGCGCCTCGTTAGAGCATTCAAAAATTGGTTGGCAGGAAGTTACTAACGCAGTTGCAGCCGAACTAGGAAAGCGCAATGTCGTAGCTATTTTGTGGGGTAAGTCGGCAGGGGAGCTAGCGACATACTTTCGAGATGATTGGGTTGTTCATTCAGTTCATCCCAGTCCACTATCTGCATACCGAGGCTTTTTTGGTTCCAAACCATTTTCATCAACCAATCAGATCCTGTCGGAAAACGGGATTTCGCCGATTAATTGGTAATCATTGCAGGCAATGAAAAAGGCCCCCGGTTTTCCGAGGGCCTTTTCAACTTTATCTCTTAACCAAGCCAAGCGTTAATTGGAGATGAAAGGAAGTAGATCATGAATAGACCAGAAACTAGAAGTAGCAATGGATGTACTTCTTTGCCGCGTCCTTGAACTACACGAATGACTACGTGAGTGATGAAGCCCGCACCAATACCAACAGAGATGTTGTAAGTAAATGGCATCAAGATAATTGTCAAGAATGCTGGTATTCCAATACCTAGATCATCCCATGCAATGTTCTTAATTTGAGACATCATCAAGAAACCGACAACGATTAATGCAGGCGTTGCAGCCTCGTAAGGAATTATTGCAACCAGTGGGGCCAAGAATGTTGTGAGCAAGAATGCAATTCCTGTTACAACTGAAGCCAAACCAGTACGTGCGCCTTCGCCAACACCTGCTGCAGACTCGATGTAACTTGTGTTAGAAGAGATTCCAGCGGCGCCACCAGCAGCAGCTGCCACTGAGTCAACAAGAAGAATCTTCTGGATGTTGTCGACGTTTCCGTCTTTGTCAGCTAGTCCTGATTCATGACCGATTGCTGTAACTGTTCCGACTGTGTCAAAGAAATCAGAGAGCAACAATGTGAACAGTAAAAGAACTGCCGCGATCAGTGAAAGATTGTCGACTGAAAATGCTCCAAATAGATCAAACTGGCCTGTGAAATCAAATTCAGGAACAGCAACGATTTCCTTAGGCACAGCAGGAATATTTAATCCCCAACCACCATCGACGATTGTTGGTGGATTTCCAGCTGTGAAACCTGGCGCGATGTTGTACATCTTCTGGATAATGACTGCTAAAACAGTAGCTGCAGTAATTCCGATCAAGATCGCAGCCTTCACTTTGCGAACCATCAATGCGATGATCAAAAGTGTGCCGAATACGAAAACAACGGTAGGCCATCCAACTAGATTGCCGTTTACACCTAGACCAACTGGAACTGGACCACTGCCAGTCTTGCGAACGAATCCTGCATCGACCAAACCAATCAGGGCGATGAAAAGACCGATACCAACTGAAATCGCAGTCTTAATCTGGGCTGGCACTGCCTTGAAAACAGCAACGCGGAATCCTGTAAGAACAAGAACCAGAATAATGAGACCTTCTAGAACGACAAGACCCATTGCTGCAGCCCATGTCATTTTTGATGCAATACCAACTGCAACAAATGTGTTGAGCCCTAAACCAGTAGCAAGAGCTAGTGGATAGTTTGCAATTGATCCCATAAGGATGGTTAGAACTCCTGCGACTAATGCAGTTGTAGCTGCAACCATCGCTGGCGCTGGTGCTGCGCCTCCGAAGAGGAACTGACCAGTTGCATCAGGTGTATAAGCCAAGATGATTGGGTTCAGAGCCACGATGTAGGCCATTGTGAAGAAGGTTACTAACCCGCCTCGGACCTCTTGGGCTACAGAAGAGCCACGTTCTTTGATTTTGAAGTATGAATCCAGCATGAATGGAACCTTTCTAATTTTGTTAACGGGGGTGTTTGCGACCCCGTGTGCGAAAAGGGCGCACAGCCCTGGGAAGAGTTAAAGCCTATTGGTTACCGAGAGGTAACTCTAGAAACAACACCCATGGAAACCGCGATTGATTGTCCGATAAGGGTGGCAAAGAGCAACGTGCCTAGACCAACTGTTCCGCCCAGCAGCCAGCCTGCCACCAGCACAGCGCCTTCAATCCCAAGTCTGACCCGGCCAATTCTGATCCCGGATCGATTATGGATTGCTGTCATTAATCCATCACGAGGACCTGGACCAAGCCCGCATGTGATGTAGAGAGTCGAACCGATTCCGACCATAGCAATACCTATTAGACAGTATGCGATGCCAATCAAATATGAGGATTGCGGTGGAAAAATACTTACACCTACCTGGATTGCGGTTGCAATGATTGCGATGTTGGACAGAGTTCCAAATCCAGGTTTTTCGCGCAGTGGAATCCACAAAAGCAAAACCACGGTGCTGATTGCAAAAGTTGACCAGCCCATTGTGATATCCAAACGATTAGATACACCTTGCGCTAATACAGACCAGGGTGCATTTCCAATATTGCTTTGAATCAGAAGTGAATCACCTAGTCCAAAAATGAATAAACCGAAGAAAAGAATTGAAGTTCTAAGAACGGAAAGATCCCATCTGGACTGAGCAGTCCAAGGAGTTTTTGGAACAGTTTTGTGAGGGCGCAGGAACTCTAAGAAGGGATTGCTCATTACATGAGTATAATCAGCAAATGTTTCCTGGAATAGGCACAGCAATCAACATCCTCACAATTGTTTTTGGCGCCTCCCTAGGTGTATTAGTTGGAAACCGAATGAATGTACGCACCAGAACTTTATTAACTGATGTTTTGGGTCTTGTTACTTTGTTGGGTGCGGCTTCAGCTCTGATTCCTTTATGGTCCCAGCGTTATATACATGCCTTTCCGAATGGTTGGCCAGTACTTGTGGTGCTTGGTTCATTGCTCATTGGTGGTCTGATTGGATCTGCCTTAAAACTCGAGGATCGTTTAGATGGAGTAGGCGAAAAACTTCGCGTTAGATTCAAAGCGTCAAGTGATTCTCCTTTTGTTGAAGGATTTGTTTCCGCCTCACTTCTTTTCGTAATCGGACCTCTTGCAATTCTTGGCAGCATTAGCGATGGCATGGGAACCGGTATTGATCAACTCATTTTGAAAAGCACTTTGGACTTTTTTGCCGCAATGGCCTTTGCCACATCTCTAGGGTGGGGCGTGGCCGTCTCAGCGATCCCGGTTGGTATCTACCAAGCAGCTTGGACTGTTATTGGTTTGGTTTTGGGGGAGATCCTAGATGGCTACCAAGTTGATGCAATGACAATCGTCGGAGGGATCATGCTGATTTGTATAGCTTTGCGACTTCTGAATATAAAAAATGTTGCGGTTGGAAATCTGTTGCCCGCACTTGCGATTGCACCCGTTTTGGCTTTATTGGTTCATTCCTTTTAAGTTATTGATTAAACGGTAAAGGCAGGGAAGAGGTGTGAGCGGCGCGAGATGCACGCGCAGTCACCTGTCGCATGTGATGCCTGCGGCAAAGAACTTCGTAAGCTACTTCTGCGCCAGGTGCGACATCTCCTACGACTACCTGTTCCCCTTCAACGACCATTACTCCACCAATTGTGCGAGCATTGTGGGTGGCTCTGGAGCCACACCAACATAACGCTTCGACCTGCAGGGTATTTACTCGATCCGCCAACTCAACTAGGCGAGCCGATCCTGGGAATAGTTTTGTTCTAAAATCTGACAAGATCCCAAATGCATAAACATCAATTCCGAGGCCATCAACGATCTTTGCCAGTTGTTCTATTTGTTTACTTTCATAGAATTGAGCCTCATCGCAGATGATGTAATCAACTCTTTCACCGATAGATAACCGATCAACGACCAGCTTATGAAGATCAATTTCTGGAGAAACTTCAAAGGCAGGACTGGAAAGACCTAATCGACTTGAGATCACACCCGTGCCGGCTCGATCATTATTTGTGAAGATCAATCCCGTACGACCGCGACTTTGATGATTGTGAGCTGTCTGTAACGCAAGGGTGGATTTACCGCTATCCATTGTCCCGCAGTAATAAATTAGCTCAGCCATAAACTCAATCCCTTTGTCAATGAAGGTAATAACATATCAGTCATTGAAAACTCCTAGCCTTCGAAGCGAGGCTAATAAATTCGGAGCCAAATGCTCACTCATTGCGTGAGATATATGAGACTTATCGCGATAGGCCACAATCCCATCTACAACCGCAGGGCAATCTTTGCCACAGAGCCAAGGGGTCGGATCAATAGCTAACAAACCGGTTGCTACGGTCGGGTTAATTGGTTTGGAGTCATCACATTTTGATCCACGACCTGCTGCAAGACATTGTGGAATATCCTGTTGGGGAAGGGGAGTGTCTGATAAATAAATTGCATACTTAGTGTGCGGCTTAATTCGATTCAGGGCGATACTTTCACCAATGAGCCACCATGTAAGGGCATCTCTTTTTGTGTAGGGTTCAAAAAAAGGTTGCATTCCGGACATTATTACCGCCAGGGGTTTCTCCTTGCTTATTCGCTCAACTGCGTAATCCCTGAACGCTTGACATTCCTTTACGCGATAAATTCCGATGAGTTCTTTCTCAACTTCGGCCGCAGGGCAGGTTGACTTGGTAAGACTAATAATTTTGAAATTATTTTCGCGTCCAATTTTATCTAGGGCCGGAAACCATTGAGCTGCATGGGAATCACCATAGAGAATTATTGTTCGAGAAGCCTTGATGTCACCATATGTGCACGCAGGAGAAATGACTTGTCCTAATTTTCTGTTACATCCATCAACATTGATTGCGGGTAGTTTCTTAATTTCATCAAGAGAGTATTTTCCGTATCCAGGGATAGAAATCGAATTGCTGTATGTTGCAAATATAAAGAGACCAAGTGCAATAAGTGCTGATGTAACAAATCCAGTGATAACGAAGGTTTTTCTATTGCTCCATTTTCGGTAACGAATAGGCGTCTCGACAAAGGTATGAGTTAAACCTGCTAACAATGTGGTCAATAGGAGCAATCCAACTATTTCCCACATGTTTAGCGACCTTGAAAGGCAAATAGTTGGTATGACCAAAATCGGCCAATGCCACAGGTAAAGGGGATAGGAGATTTCGCCTAACCATTGAGTCACACGATTTTCCCCAATGTGGCTAATTAAGGGCGGCCATTTATCTAAGGAAAGAATGAGTAGTGATGTTGCTAGAACTGGAAGGATCGCGGCGGTCCCAGGAAATGCGGTTCGATCGTTGAATTGAACCGCCCCAAAAACGATCATGACCGTGGCAATAAGACTCCATTGGCCTCTTGAAAAAATCTTTTTTGGCACGACTAGCAATAACCCGCCTAGGGCCAGCTCCCAAGCTCGAGTTGGCAAGATATAGAAGGACCATATTGGTGAACTTTGAGTCAGAAAGAGTGAGAAAATAAATGAAACGGCACCAATACTTGCTATACCTATGAAAACGCCACGCCTTTGGCCAAATTTATATAAAACAAACAATGCTATCGGCCAGAATAAGTAGAACTGTTCTTCAACTGCCAATGACCAAAAATGTATAAACGGGGATGGGGTTACGCCCTGATTTTGATAATCGTTGTTCCAGAACGCAAATAGATAGTTTGAAATATAGGTTGACGCCGCAATTAGTTCCTTACCTATGTTCTGTCGCATAGAAGCAGGAAGAAAAACCCAACTCATTACTCCTGTAAAGACAATTACAACAACAGATGAGGGAAGAAGCCGCTTAAAACGTCGTGCATAGAAAGAAGGAAAATTAATGGAGTTTGTATTCTCTAGTTCGCGCAAGAGGATGCCAGTAATCAAGTAGCCAGAGATAACATAAAAAATATCTACGCCTATATAGCCACCAGGCAGAAGATCAGCGTGATAGATCAGGACCAGAGAGGCAGCAAGAGCTCTTAAAGCTTGAATTTGGGGGATTCGTTGTGTTGTCCTCATGAGATCAAGGCGTGAATACGAACCGAAGGATAAAGAGAATTGATTTTGAGCCGACCTTCAAGGCTAGGAATTTCGCTAAGCAATGAGATGTCAGTTACTTGTGCATTCATACGTTCGATCAATGAAATCGCTGCGATTAAAGTTCCGCCCGTAGCTAGAACATCATCTATCAGTAAAACCTTCTGCCCTGGAAGGACGGCATCAATGTGAATTTCAATTTGATCCTCGCCGTACTCAAGCCCATAGTCTTGAGCGATTACTTCATACGGAAGTTTCCCTTTTTTACGGATTGGAATAAATGGAAGCCCAAGATGAAAGGCGATCGCACTTCCTAAAATGAAACCTCTGGCCTCAACCCCAACTACGACATCCACTTGGGGAGGATTTTTCGACATTGACTCAACGACAATACGAAATGATTCGGCATGTCCAAGAACTGGGGTGATGTCTTGAAAGAGTACGCCAGGTGCAGGGTAATCAGGAATGTATCTGATGCGTTGCAGAGCCTGATCAATAGTGATCACTGTAACCCCTTTCGCGGTGTCCGAGAGGGGACTTGAACCCCTAATCCCTTGCGGGAACTAACACCTCAAGCTAGCGCGTCTGCCAATTCCGCCACCCGGACTAAGTGTGGCAAAAGAATAGCAATTGGGTGGGAGAATTGCGAAATGACTACAACAACCTATTCAGAGCTTGAATTAGAAACTATTCGCATCTGCCAAGAGTTAATCCGAATTCCTAGTGTGAACTTTGGAGAAGGCAAAGGCGATGAAAAAGAGGTTGCTGCGCATGTCGTTAAATTGCTTGCAGAGGTTGGCATCGAGAGCACGGTGTATGAGTCTGCTCCTGGTCGATGCAATGTAATTGCTCGCATAAAGGGTTCAAACCCATCTCGACCTGGCTTAGTTCTACATGGACATTTAGATGTTGTGCCTGCAAATGCGGCGGATTGGTCTGTCGATCCGTTCGCGGCTGAGATCAAAGATGGTTTTATCTGGGGCCGTGGTGCGGTTGATATGAAAAATATGGATGCAATGATTATTGCGACAGTTCGTAATTGGGCTCGGACAGGTTATGTTCCAGAGCGAGACATTGTTTTGGCATTTTTTGCTGATGAAGAGGCTGGAAGCACTTTTGGTTCTCACTACATGGTAAAAAATCATCCAGAAGTTTTTGCAGGGTGCACTGAGGCTGTCTCAGAGGTTGGTGGATTTTCTGTAACCGTTGCCGGTGGCAAGCGTTTGTACCTTATTGAAACTGCAGAAAAAGGAATTCATTGGATGCAGTTAACCGCCGAGGGACGCGCTGGCCATGGTTCGATGATGAATGGTGAAAATGCAGTGACCCGTTTGGCCGAAGCTGTAGCAAAGATTGGGAAATTTGATTGGCCGCAACGTTATAGCAAGACGGTGAAGGCTTTCTTCAAGCGGATAGCGGATGAGACCGGAAAGCCATACAATGAAGAAGATCTTCGTCCTTTGCTTAATGAAATCGGTTTTGCAGCAACCATGATTGGGGCAACGCTTCAAAACACAGCTAATCCAACAATGCTAGAAGCTGGATACAAAGCCAATGTGATTCCGGGATCTGCTAGCGCGGTTATTGACGGACGATTCATTCCTGGTTTTGAAGATGAACTAAATGAAACGATTCGTTCATTGATTGGCCCCGATATAACAGTCGAAACAATTACCCGAGACAAAGCTCTGGAAGTTCCTTTCGAAGGCGACTTGGTTGAAGCAATGTGTAACGCCTTAATTAAGGAGGATGCAGTTGCGATTCCGGTCCCATATGTAATGAGTGGGGGAACTGATAACAAAGCGTTGGCGGATTTAGGAATTATCGGTTATGGATTTTCGCCATTAAAACTTGATGCAGATTTTAACTTTATGGCGATGTTCCACGGCGTAGATGAACGAGTTCCGGTTGAAGGTCTTACCTTCGGCGTTCGCGTACTCAAAGAGTTTCTAGAAAACGCTTAAGCGCTCACATCATCCAAGGCGCTACGCACAACTTGCGGCAAAGAAATCTCTTCACTCTTTAGTACGCCACGCAATTGAGCTCCAGTTCGAGCGCCAACCAAGGAACTTGTAACAGTCGGTGCATCTCTGACCCATGCAAGTGCCACCTCAAGAGGTGAATATCCCAAACCTTCTGCAGCAATAGCTACCGCTTCTACGATTCGAGAAGAGCGAGCATCCAAATACGGTTCGATATGTTTTGCAAAGTGTGGAGCGGCTCCTCGTGAGTCACTTGGAATGCCCTTGCGATACTTACCTGTTAATACTCCACGTGCAAGCGGACCCCATGCGATAAATCCCACACCACATTGATCAGCGGAATCCAGGATCTCTTGCTCTACCGTGCGATTGAGCAACGAGTACTCACATTGCACAGATGCAAGCGGAGCTTTCATCGAATTTGCTTGCTGCTTTGTCGCAGCTCTTGCTACCTGCCAGCCTGAAAAGTTGCTCACTCCAACATAGCGCGCACGCCCTGTTGTATAGGCGTAATCCAAAGCAGAGAGTGTGTCATCTAACGGTGTTGAATCATCCCAAGCTGCAATCTGCCAAATATCTACAAATTCACTACCCAACCTGGCCAAGGAACGATCTAATTCGGCGATCAAAGAGTGGCGGGAAGTATTGACCCGTCGAGCGCCGTCGCGAAAATCAACTCCGGCTTTAGTTGCAAGGACAACATCATCGCGATTAAACAAAGTTCCAATCAAGCCACCAATTACTCGTTCGCTATCTCCATCACCGTATGTCGAAGCGGTATCGATGAAATTCCCACCCGCGTCTAGGAAAGCTCGGCATTGATCGGCGGCCTCAATCTCATCGGTGTCCCGACCCCACGTCATTGTGCCTAGACCTAAGCGCGAAATGGTGAGCCCACTGACTCCAACTCTGCGCATTTCCATGTGCCGACCCTAGCAAGTGCTTGGGTCAAAAGCTGCGATAGCCTTTGATTCATGCGATTGGTTTTGATTCGACATGCACATTCATCAGCAAACCTGGCTGGTGTGCTTTCAGGTCGACTTCCCAATGTGCATCTATCGGAAAAAGGTTTAAACCAAGCCAAAGAACTCGCAACCCGTTTAGGGCATTTTCCATTGGCCCAACTGCGAATTAGTCCGATGGAGAGATGCTTTGAAACCATCGAACCATGGATTAACTCCTTTGTTCTAAAAAAAGATTCAAAGTTTGAGCCCGTTTTTGATGAGCAACTGACCGAGGTGGACTACGGAAAGTGGAGTGGAAAAAAACTATCCGTTCTCTCGAAAAATAAACTGTGGAGCACAGTACAAGAATCACCCAGTCGTATGTATTTTCCAGAAGGAGAGGGCATTGCGCAGATGCAAGCACGCGCGATGACTGCGGTACACCAAGCCATCAGTTCTAAGAAAAAAGGTGCAGTCGTCGTAGTTAGTCATGGGGATGTCATTAAATCAATCCTTGCATCAGCACTCGGCATGCATCTTGATGAATTCCAAAGAATAATTGTTGATCCAGCTTCGGTTTCAATCGTGGATTACTCGAATATCAAGCCTCGAGTTTTATTGCTCAATGACTCAAGATCAACTGTCACGGATTTACTATTGCAACCAAAACGTTCTCGAAATTTACTTGGTGGCGGATCTGGCAAATGAGACATCAGTTTTCAATGCCAGAAAGATTTGTAACAGGAACAGTCGGCCAGCCAGGTGAAAGAGCTTTCTACATTCAACTGCGCTCATCCTCACAACTTTTCTCTGTTGCAGTCGAAAAAGCCCAAGTACAGGCCATAGTTGCCCGGCTTGAAATCATGATCGCTGAGATCAAAAAGGTTCAACCGCTGATCATGATTGAAAAGCTTCCCTTAGATGATGCACCTTTGGAATCTCCTGTCGATGCTGAATTTCAAATCGGAGCGATTTCACTGGCCTGGGATGATCAAACTCAGCTCATTACCCTCGAACTCTATGAATTAGAGGATGACGAGGTAGATACAGAAGGTGAAGTCGTTGAAGTTTCGATCACTTTGGCTATGGCATCAGCTTTTGTTCAACGATCAAAAGCGGTGGTAAATGCGGGACGACTTCCGTGTCCTTTTTGCGGAATCCCAATTGACCCACGAGGCCACCTATGTCCGAGGGCAAATGGATATCGCAGATAACTTAACGACACTCACCAAAGGGGATCTGCGTGTTACGGGTCGTTTAGTGGATGCTTCAAATGCGACTTTGTATGCGACCGTTAAATATGAATCAGAAGAACTTGTTTGCATTTACAAACCAATTGCGGGGGAGCGTCCTCTTTGGGATTTTTCCGACGGTAATCTTGCCCATCGAGAGTATGCCGCGTATCTGTTGAGTAATCATCTTGGTTTTGATTTAGTTCCATTAACGATTCTAAGAGATGGACCGTACGGTCCTGGCATGGTGCAACAATGGATTGATTTGGATGAAAGTATCGATCTAGCTGCATTCTTTTCTACTGACCATCCGAAACTTCGATCTATGGCTATCTTTGATGCGATCATTAACAATACTGATCGCAAGATTGGTCACCTATTGCCAGTGGATAACGAAATAGTTTTTGGTTGCGATCATGGAGTTACATTCCATGTCGATAATAAACTGCGCACTGTTTTATGGCAGTGGGCGGATCAACCTTTTACTGAGCAGGAAATTGAACTACTGCATAAGGCACATGTCCAGATTCAAGGAGATTTGGGTACATCCCTAAAGCCATTCCTTACCGAAGGTGAAATCCTGGCGACAAAGAAACGCATCGAATCACTTTTGGAGTTCAAAAAATTTCCTTTGCCTAACCCAGACTGGCCAGCTGTGCCATGGCCAGCCTTTTAGATTATGAATACGATACAACTATGAAGTCTTGGAATCAGCTCCTTGTACCCACCTTGGAATCCAATAGCGTTGTTGCTCCCTTGAGCCTTACCAATAGCGCGACCGGAAAAGTTGAACCTGTACTTCAAAAGTCGCTGTACCGAATGTATGTCTGCGGAATCACCCCATATGACGCTACACATATCGGCCACGCTGCCACATATTTAACTTTTGATTTGATCAATCGCTATCTAAGAGCTTCCGGTTCAGAAGTGCGTTATGTCCAAAACATCACCGACATAGATGATCCATTATTGGAGCGAGCGAAGCGAGATGGCCTTGATTGGACAGAGTTAGCCCATAAACAAATTGATCTTTTCCGTGGAGATATGCAGGCGCTTCGAGTCATACCCCCGCAAAGTTATATTGGAGCTGTCGAAGCAATTCCATTAGTGGTTGATTCCATAGAATTGTTGAAGGATAAGAACAGTGTCTATTTAGTTGACAGTGATCTCTATTTTAAAGTTTCTTCCGATCCATATTTTGGTGAAAGATCGCACCTTTCGCAGGAAAAGATGCTTGAAATTTTTGCAGAACGCGGGGGAGACCCGCAACGCCTAGGAAAAGTGAATCCTTTGGACTGTCTGGTGTGGATGTCCCAACGTCCCGATGAGCCTGGCTGGGATTCAATATTGGGAGTCGGCCGCCCTGGTTGGCATATTGAATGTACAGCGATCGCCATCAAATACTTGGAACCCGACAGTAGCAATACCCCGCTGATCGACATTCAAGGTGGCGGATCTGATTTAATTTTTCCACATCATGAAATGTGCGCCGCACAAGCACAAGTGATGACAGATCGAGCACTTGCAGCTTCATATGTTCATGGGGGAATGATTGGTTTAGACGGCGAAAAAATGAGCAAGAGTAAAGGCAACTTAGTTTTTGTTTCCCAGTTGGTTGCTCAAGGCAAAGATCCAATGGCTATTCGTTGGGCATTGATGAAAAATCATTACAGGCTTGATCGAATGTGGACCGATCAATTACTGAGTGAATCCGAAATCGAGATCTCCCAGTTACGCCAAGTTCTTAATCAGGAGTTTGTCGCGCCATTCGATCAATTACTAGATTCAATAGTTGGTTCATTAGCAAATGATCTGGACACCCCGACAGTCTTGTCTGACATCAACAGGTGGGTAAAAGATTCACAAACATCTTCAGCGCATATAAACACAGAACCATTGGTTCAAATTCTTGATTCCTTGCTCGGTATAAGACTTTAATCCTCGTTTTGTCGACGCAGATATCGTTCAAACTCTTTTGCTATTGAATCACCAGAGACATCCGGCAGTTCAGCTGCGTCTTTGCTCTCTTCTAAAGCCTTAACATATTCGGCTACATCGCTATCTTCAGAGGCCAGCTCGTCAACAGATTTTTCCCAATTATGAGAATCAGTTTCCAAGGTTCCTAGTGGGATTGTGATATTTAAAAAATCTTCTAGAGAATTAATAAGTGCTAACGATGCTTTAGGCGATGGCGAAGAAGATGCATAATGAGGAACGGCAGCCCACAGTGAAATTGCATCTACGCCGCGACGCATACAGGCATCTTGAATGACACCCAAGATTCCCGTTGGGCCTTCATATCTAGAAAGTGCAACCCCTAAACGCTCCGCGATATTTGGGTGCGCTCCTGTTCCCGTCACAGTAATTGGCCTTGAATGAGGTGCATCGGCAAGCAAAGATCCGAGTGTTATGATCATTGTGACCTCTAGATCATCGGCAAGATCAAGCAAGTCAGCGGTGAAGGTTTTCCAACGCATAGAAGGCTCTACGCCTGTAACAATTACTAAATCTCGGTGCATGGTTGGAACTATTAACCCGAAAACTTTCGTAGTGGGCCAAGTGATGCTGCGGATAAGAGAGTCATCAATTGAAACATGAGGGCGATTAACTTGAAAATCGTAGAACTCTTCAGCATCAACATTGGCGATTAGTTGGGGAACAACATCATCATCTTTCTCGCGCCAGGCAGATAACAAGTGTTCGAGAGCCCCAGATGCACCCTCTGCTGCATCATTCCAGCCAGTAAATGCGATCACCATTACAGGATCTCGCAGTGCTGGGATGCTATGAATCTCCATGAAAGCAACCTTACGGTAACCTTCGTCAGATGAACACGCCACAAAGGAGCCCAGGCCTACTTCGCCAGGCACTTTTAGAACGCGTAATAATCGCCGATGGGGCGATGGGAACAATGTTGCAGGAAGCCAATCCTTCGCTGGAAGATTTCGAAAATCACGAAGGCTGTAATGAGATCCTCAATGTAAGCCGTCCAGATATCGTGCGTTCGGTTCATGATCAGTACTTGCAAGCCGGGGTAGATGCCGTCGAGAGCAATACCTTTGGAGCTAACTGGGCCAACTTGGCTGAATACGGTATTGAAGATCGTATTTATGAACTTGCCTTTGCTGGTGGAAAGATTGCACGCGAGGCAGCCGATGCTTTTTCAACACCGCAAAAACCGCGTTTTGTTCTTGGCTCACTTGGTCCAGGAACTAAGTTACCTAGCCTTGGACATACAACATATGTAAAACTCAAGGATGCTTATTACACCGCCGCCAAAGGATTGACAGATTCCGGTTGCGACGCGCTTTTAGTAGAAACATCGCAGGATTTACTACAAGTAAAAGCAGCGGTCAATGGTTGTCGTCAAGCGATAGAAGAATCAGAGCGAGATGTAGTCTTAATTGCACAAGTTACAGTTGAGACGACCGGAACAATGTTATTGGGTTCTGAAATTGGGGCGGCATTGAACGCACTAGAACCAATGGGAATAGATTTGATCGGCTTAAACTGTGCAACCGGACCGGCGGAAATGTCGGAACATTTACGGTACTTAAGTAAGAACTCAAAGATTTCAATTTCGGTTATGCCCAACGCAGGATTGCCCCAACTTGGACCAAATGGGGCCTCCTATCCACTTGGTGCCGAAGATCTAGCAACTGCGCTGGATGGCTTTGTTAACGATTATGGAATTTCATTAGTAGGTGGCTGCTGTGGAACTACACCGGCGCATCTGGCGGCGGTTGTTAAAAAATTGGGTGGCAAGGCAATAACTTCACGCACTCCCGCACTTGATCCTGGTGCATCTTCACTCTATCAATACGTTCCTTTTAGGCAGGACAAGACTTACCTCGCTATTGGAGAGAGGACCAATGCAAACGGATCAAGAGCATTTCGTGATGCATTGCTTGCTGAGGATTGGGAAAAATGTGTCGAGATAGCGCGTGATCAAATTCGAGATGGCGCACACATGCTTGATCTGTCAGTTGATTACGTTGGTCGCGATGGCGCAGCCGATATGCGAGAGCTCGCTTCCCGTTTTGCAACTACCAGCACGCTTCCAATTGTTTTAGATTCAACAGAACCAGCGGTGCTAAAAGCCGGACTGGAGCACCTAGGTGGACGAAGTGTCATCAACTCCGTTAATTACGAAGATGGCGATGGGCCCACTTCTCGATTCGCCAAAATTATGCCTCTGGTCAAGGAACATGGCGCAAGCGTTGTTGCCTTAACCATCGATGAAGAGGGTCAAGCACGAGACGCAGAATGGAAATTGCGAATCGCAAGGCGATTAATCAAGGATCTGAAGGATAATTGGGAGATGAATGTCGGAGACATTCTGATCGACTGTCTCACCTTTCCGATTGCTACTGGTCAAGAAGAGACCAGAAAAGATGGAATTGAAACTATAAATGCTATTCGACAACTTAAAACAGAGTTTCCGGATGTTCAGACAACTCTGGGCGTGAGCAATGTTTCTTTCGGTTTAAATCCCGCCGCGCGCGTAGTTTTGAACTCGGTCTTTTTGCATGAATGTGTGCAGGCCGGTCTTGATTCGGCAATTGTGCATCCGTCGAAAATAACGCCAATGGTGAGAATTGATGAGCGGCAAAAACAGGTTGCACTTGACCTTATTTATGACCGTCGAACATTTGATGGTGATGAATGCACCTACGATCCGCTGCAAGAGTTCTTGCAGATGTTTGATGGAGTAGAACTTGCCACCAGCAAAAATGCTAGAGCTGAAGCTCTTGCAGCGCTGCCGTTGTTTGATCGTCTACAAAGAAGAATTGTTGATGGTGAAAAAGTCGGTCTTGAAAATGATTTAACTGAGGCCATGGCACAAGGTACGCCACCGCTAGAAATTATTAACTCATACCTTTTGGAAGGCATGAAAGAGGTCGGTGAGTTATTCGGTAAGGGAGAAATGCAACTTCCCTTTGTTCTGCAGAGCGCCGAGGTTATGAAAACCGCTGTTGCGCTGCTTGAGCCGTACATGGAAAAAACCGGCGATGAAGGACGCGGAACCATGCTACTTGCCACAGTAAAGGGCGATGTTCACGATATTGGAAAGAATCTCGTAGACATTATTTTGACCAACAACGGTTATCGGGTAGTAAATATAGGAATTAAGCAGACTATCAATCAGATTATTGACGGAGCCACCGAAAGTAATGCCGACGCGATCGGTATGAGTGGATTATTAGTGAAATCAACTGTGATCATGAAGGAAAATCTCGAAGAGATAACGGCTCGAGGATTAGATCAAAAGTGGCCAATCGTTCTGGGAGGCGCTGCATTAACCCGCGCATATGTCGAACAAGATCTTGCCGCAATTTTTCCCGGCGAAGTCAGATATGCACGCGATGCCTTTGAAGGGCTTCGTTTAATGGATTCGATTATGGCCGTTAAGCGTGGGGAAGAAGGAGCAGCATTACCTCCGCTTCGAGAAAGACGGGTCGCAAATACTCGCACCAAAGCTGAAGATGCAGTTATTGATACCAGTCGCAGCGATGTTTCTGATGATAATTCAATTCCACATGCGCCATTTTTTGGAAGTCGGGTTATTAAAGGAATTCCACTTGCCGACTATGCGGGAATGTTGGATGAACGCGCATTGTTTGTCGGGCAATGGGGCCTGAAAGGCAATCGTGGTGAATACGAATCTATGGTTGAACAAGAAGGTAGACCACGTCTTCGTGCCTTGCTCAATCAAGTTCAATCTCAAGGTTGGCTCAATGCCGCTGTTGTGTATGGATACTTCCCTTGTTACAGCGAAGGTAATGATTTAGTTATTTTGCATCATGAGGGTGAGAACGAAGGTAATGAGCGGACTCGTTTCACTTTTCCTCGACAGAGTCGTGACCGAAGACTGTGCATCAGTGATTTCTTTGCAAGCAAAGATTCGGGAAAAATAGATGTGGTCTCTTTCCATGTTGTCACGATGGGTTCTGCTGTCAGCGAGGCGGCGGCAAAGTTGTTTGCCGACAATAACTATCGGGAGTACCTCGAGTTACATGGCTTATCAGTTCAACTTACTGAAGCTCTTGCAGAACATTGGCACGCGCGAATCCGTGAAGAATTGCAAGTAAAAGCAGAGGACTCAGCAGAGCTGCAAGACATTCTGGATCAGGGTTATCGAGGCTCTAGGTACTCATTTGGATATCCTGCCTGCCCCGACCTAGAACAGCAGGTTCAACTCTGCGAGTTGTTAGATCCAGAACGAATCGGTGTTGAGTTATCTGAAGAGTTCCAGTTGCATCCCGAGCAATCAACCTCGGCGATTATTGTTCATCATCCTGAAGCTAAATACTTCAACGCAAATTAAGTAAACCTCAATGGATTTCTTTGATGCTGTCTTTTTTGACATGGATGGCTTGTTAGTCGATTCGGAGCCCGAATGGTTCCTTTCAGAGACTGAGCTGACTAAGGCCTTCGGGTATTCATGGACTGTGGAGGATCAAGTAGCGTGTCTTGGCGGACCACTCTCAAAAGTCGGAAGATACATGTTTGAAAAGTGTGGCCAACAACAAACGCCAGCATATTTCACGCAATCTCTGATTGACATCCAAATTGCACGAATTCGTCATAAAACTCCGACTATGCCTGGCGCTCTGGAATTGGTTCACGATTTACAGAAGAACGGAGTTAATACGGCTTTGGTATCGGCAAGTCCACGAAATATTGTTGACGCCGTTCTTGAAAATCTAGGACAAGATCTGTTTCCATTTTCGATTAGCGCTGATGATGTTGAAAACACAAAACCTAATCCAGAATGTTATTTGAAAGCCGCAAAGATCGCACAGGTAGAAATAAATAATTGCCTTATATTTGAGGATTCTTTAACCGGAATGCAATCAGCTCAAGAAAGTGGAGCGTACTTAATCGCTGTTCCTCACTTAGTTGCCATTGAGGAATCTGAACGAGTTCGCGTCATTTCATCCCTAGAACGACTTTCCTTCGAAAAGATTCAATTACTTAAAGCCAACTTCAGCGCTCAGATCTAGTTATTGTGTGCTGGACACATACTTTTGAAGAAGCACCAGTCACATAAACGGGATGGTTTTGGTGGCCAATACTCTTTATCTATCGAAATGAAAATGTCGTTGGCTACTCGATTTAAGACTTTCTCTGTAGATTCCAGATCCGCCAAGGAAGGATTGCTTTTAACTATTTTGCCATCACCTAGATAAATCAACTGAAGTAATCGGGGGAGGACACCATTGTTCTTCCAGTACAAAAGTGCGTAAATTCGAAGTTGAAAGAGTGCCTTTTCTTCCCAACCGGGTTTCGGTGCTTTTCCAGTTTTGTAATCAACTATACGAACTTCACCAGTTGGTGCGACATCGAGGCGGTCGACGTAACCGTGTAAATATATATTCGTGGCAAAGTCAGTTTCTAAATGCATCTCTCGATGAGTGGCTTCAAAGCTGGTTGGGTTCTCTAAAGTGAAGTAGGTTTGTAATAAGGACGATGCACGATCTAGCCACTCCTTTTCATTTGTAACCAAATCTTTCAACGCGGGTTTAGCCTCCACTTGCGAGGTCCAGCGTGAAGGAAGCAGATCGATTGCAGATTGTGGGGTGCGGTCGAGGGCAGGAATTTCAAATAGATCCTGCAACACAGTGTGAACAAGAGTTCCTCGCTCAGCATCCAAAGAGGGTGGTTCTGGCAACTTATCGATTTTCCGGTACTTGTATAACTGCGGACAGTTCTCGTACTCGCTTACTGCGCTAGGGGAAAGGCGCAAAGATTGTTGGTTACTCACCTGGCTGAAGATACTCGTACTTGAATGATTTATTTCGCCTAAGATATCCCCGTGTCTAATCTTGGGTATTTCGGTGCAGGTGATCGGATTCAATTAACCGATCCAAAAGGAAAGCTATATAGCTTCACAATCACTCCTGGAAAAGAGTGGCACACGCACAAAGGTTGGATCACTCACGATGATCTCATCGGAATGCCCGAAGGCTCAGTGGTCAGCACAACAGCGGGGCTGAAATTCACCGCCTTTAAGCCGCTTCTGGCAGATTATGTTTTGACGATGCCACGCGGGGCCACCATTGTTTACCCAAAAGATGCAGCAATGATTGTTGGTGTTGCAGATATTTACCCTGGTGCACGCGTTTTAGAAGCTGGAGTTGGAAGTGGCGCGTTGACTATCTCGCTTCTTCGCGCAGTAGGACCAACAGGTACTGTGCACTCAGTTGAACGCCGTCAGGATTTTTCAGAAAATGCACGATCAAATGTAGATGCATACTTTCAAGGCGCACCTGAGAATTGGAAACTTTCCGTTGGGGATTTGCAAGATCAAAATTTCGATTCTGAATATGATCGAGTTATCTTGGACATGCTGGCCCCTTGGGAATGTGTAGATATTTCAGCCCGTGCGCTTCGACCGGGTGGAGTTTTCTTGGCATATGTTGCGACAACAACTCAACTATCTGCCACAGCGGAGGCACTTAAAGAGGATGGTCGATTTACTGAACCTGAAAGCTCGGAAACTTTGGTACGCGGTTGGCATCACGAAGGACTAGCGGTCCGCCCTCAACAGCGAATGATTGGACACACGGGATTCCTTATTCAAAGCCGCCGAATGGCTCCTGGTGTAGAAGTTCTAGCCAGACGACGTCGTCCCGCGAAAGGTGCTTACGGTGTCTCGGAAGATTGAGAGGCTTGTCAATCTAACCATCGCATTACTAGCAACAAAAAGATTTCTTACAAAGGCCGAGATTTTTAGGACGGTTGAAGGATATGAAGGTACCCCCGAAACCAAGGAACGAATGTTTGAACGGGATAAGGATGATCTTCGTACGCTAGGAATACGTATTGATGTAGGCAGTTTTGATCCACTCTTTAGTGATGAAAGTGGCTATCGGATTAGATCAGAAAATTACCAACTAGATTTAGGTGCCATCACACCTACTGAGTTAGCGCTTCTTTCCTTAGCTGCCGAGGCGTGGCAAGGTGCGGCAATGGAAGATGCAGCGCAAAGTGCGATCTTAAAACTTAAATCGATTGGGGTAGCTGCAGACACTCTTGATATACCCGCGGTTCCATTGAAGATGTCCAACAGCTCAAAAGATCTCAATACAATAACTGAAGCAATTGCAGTATCAGACCTTCTTGCTTTTGATTATCTCTCAGCCAATATGGATATCCAACAGCGTGTAGTTGTACCGTTTGCGCTTTCTAACAAAAACGGATTTTGGTATCTCACCGGAGTAGAGCAAGAAATCCTTGAGATTAGAACCTTCAGATTAGATCGTATTCAGGGAGCAATCCAACAAAGAGATAATAAGGAAAGCTTCGAATTTCCGGAAGATTTTGATATCTCCAAATCTCTCAATGTTTCCTCACATGAAGCAGCCATAATTGATGTTAGAAAAGGTCGGGGTTTTTCACTCCGCGCTCTAGCGACATCAACCAAGGATCTAGGCGAATGGGACCAACTGGTTGTTCCCATTTTTAACTTAGAAAATCTCGCATCCCAAGTTCTGTGGCACGGATTAGATGCTCACGTACAGGAACCTGCAGTTCTCAAGCAATACATGGTCAAACAACTCCGCGCATTGGTAGCAAATCATGGGTAAAGAAATCTCAGCACCACTTGCTCGCACCGCTAGATTGTTGGACCTAGTTCCTTTTCTCAATACTCATCAAGGCATAGCTTTAAAGGATCTAGCACGCCACTTCGAAGTTTCCACCTCCCAGATGAGCGCCGATCTCACAACTTTATGGATGTGCGGGCTACCGGGATACACACCGTTAGAGCTCATGGATCTGGAGTTTGAATCTGGATTTGTGACTATAAGAAATGCTGAAACATTATCTAAGCCCCGCACAATAACTTTTCAAGAGGGAGTAGCGCTTCTTCTTGGTTTGGATTTAATGGTCGCTACGCTTCCAGAAGATCGAGATGATTTAAAGAATGTAGCTAGCTCTCTGCGGGAACGGATTGGCGACAAATTAGGAGTACCGGTTCATGTCCAAGCCACACCTGCAATAGCATCACCGGTAATGGCCGCGGTACACCAGGCCCTAGCCGAGGGGAGTGGTTTGCAAATTGAATATCACTCCTTGTACAAAGACACTCTTACTTCCCGAATTATCCTGCCGAATGAAAAGTATGAATTAAATGGCAACCAGTACTTGCGGGCATTTTGCTTTACCGCAGAAGATTTTAGAGAGTTTAGGATCGATAGAATTAAAAACGCCATCAAAGCAGATGTTCCTCAAAGAATAGAGAGCAACGAACTAGATGCAGAAAAGATTCATTACCAAATAACGGCCAAGGTTCTCACGCGGGATATTGCAGAAAGATTTGCCCTTGAACAGAAGGCTGTGGATTATTCACTTACCTCGTACTCTGACCAGTGGATCGAAAGATCTGTTTTGGCCTCCGGCGAAGGGGTGGTTTTGAGAGCCCCTGAAGCGCTGCGTACCCAAGTACTAGATACTGCAAAAGCGATGCTCGACCGGTACGAAGAGGCCTAACTCCTACTTTCAACCTGGATAACCCTGGTGTAGCCTTGGATTAATCATTAGCCAAGGAGTAATTATGAATTTAGGACCAAGAGAAATCGTTATTCTTCTAATTGTCGTTCTCGTTCTTTTTGGTGCAAAGCGCCTTCCTGATTCGGCTCGTTCACTTGGTCGCTCAATGCGAATCTTCAAGAGTGAAATGAAGGAAATGAAAGCTGATGATGTTGTAGTCGAAGAAAACGACAAAACAGAGAAGTAAATATATGGCACCGGCAAATGAAGCGCGGATGCCACTGTTAGACCACTTGCGTGAATTACGAAAAAGAGTTCTTCGCTCTGCAGTTGCTGTTTTAATCTGCTTTGGTGGCGGTTGGTATTTCTACAACTCAATCATTACAACGTTGGCAAAGCCTGTTTGTGATTTGAAGGCTGCTCAAGCATCAGGCTCGGCAAGTTGCGGCGCTTTATACATTAGTGGCGTTCTGGGACCACTTGATTTGCAGATCAAGGTTTCCTTATTGACCGGAATAATTCTTTCCGCTCCATTTTGGCTGTATCAGTTGTGGGCGTTCATAGCTCCGGCGCTGCATCGCAAAGAAAAACGAACAAGCGTGCTCTTTGTTCTATCGGCCACTCCGTTTTTTGCCATGGGGGCAACACTGGGATATTTAATTCTTCCGGTCGCGATCAAAGCCTTGTTTGGCTTTACACCAAATTCAATCAGCAACCTCGTACGCTTTGATGACTACTTAGATTTTGTGCTTCGGTTGATCCTGTTAGTGGGACTGGCTTTTGAACTACCAATTTTCTTACTTACCTTTAATTTAATTGGATTCTTGCGAGGCAAAACTATTTTGAAACCTTGGCGTGCTTGGGTCTTTGGAATCTTTTTGGTCGTGGCTGCATTTTCACCAACAGCAGATCCATTAAGCATGATTTTATTGTCAGCTCCATTGATTGTGCTCTACTTCATGGCAGGTGGAATAGCCGTATTGGTCGACAAGAGGCGCGACAAAGCGCAGCTTTTGAATGAAACTGGTTCGACTGCCATAGACGCACCAACACCTATTACTGATTAGCCGATAAGGTGCTCGCATGTGGGCGCTCGTTATTAATCCAGTTTCAGGTCAGGGATTGGGAACCACAGTTGGGACCTATGTAGCCGGTTATTTAGCTCAGAAGAAGATTCAATACACAATCATCGCTGGAAACTCAGCGATTAAATTGCGAGAGAATCTAGACAGTTTCCTAGACAGGAATCCAGACTGTGAAGGTGTAATTGGCGTGGGCGGAGATGGCTTACTACACACAATTTTGCAAATAGTTGTTCCTCAGCAAATACCTTTCACGGTAATACCAGCCGGTACCGGAAATGACTTTGTTCGTACCCTTGGTTGGGACTTAGAACAAGTAGATCATCAGTTAGATCAAGTCATTTCGACGGCGCCTACAGCAATCGATTTAGGTCTTGCCGACGGTGAATGGTTTGGTGCAATTTTATCTACGGGATTTGATTCGATTGTCAACGAGAAAGCTAACGCCTTGAAATGGCCCAAGGGAGTTATGAAGTACAACGCTGCAATAGCGCTAGAACTTCCTAGATTTAAACCACAGCGTTATGACATTACCTTGGACAATCGCGTGATCCAGACAGAAGCGATGTTGATCGCGGTATCTAATGGACGTTCGTATGGGGGAGGCATGTTGGTCTGTCCTAACGCAAGTATTCAGGATGGACTATTTGATGTGATGGTTTTACATCCGATTTCAAAGATAGAGTTTGCAAAGGTTTTTCCTCGTGTCTTTGCTGGCACTCATATCAATCATCCCGCGGTCGAAATAATACGAAGCAAAAGGGTTCGAATTGAATCTGCTGCTGTCGCCTATGCCGATGGTGAACGCATTGGGCCGCTGCCGGTTTCAGCTGAATGCATACATGACGCGGTAAGTACGTGGGTCGCATGAGTACACCAGCCGAACGCTACGCCGCAGCAAAGTTGCGAGGGCAACATCCAATAACAACGGATTTTCTACTCACCTTTGATTTTGAGTTTGATCCCTTTCAGATTTCGGCATGTCACGCTGTCGAAGATGGCAAAGGAGTTTTGGTAGCAGCTCCAACAGGTGCGGGTAAGACTGTCGTTGGTGAATTTGCCGCTTACTTCGCATTACAAGCAGGGAAGAAATGTTTTTATACGACACCAATTAAGGCGCTTTCAAATCAAAAGTACTCCGAGTTTGTCGCAAAATTTGGTGAGGATCGTGTTGGACTATTAACTGGTGATACGAGCATTAATGGCGAAGCAGATATTTTGGTAATGACTACCGAAGTGCTGCGAAATATGTTGTATGCCGGATCGAACACATTGACTAATTTGGGCTGTGTTGTGATGGATGAGGTTCATTACTTAGCCGATAAGTTCCGCGGCGCGGTCTGGGAAGAAGTGTTGATCCATCTGATGGAAAGTGTGCAAGTTATCTCACTATCTGC
>Ga0208787_1000032_pt1 | contig 63958 bp, 64 predicted proteins | sample Wag4_2014_7_11_FD_187362 | JGI IMG/M metagenome (GOLD analysis project Ga0208787, IMG submission 187362) | Fresh water microbial communities from Ohio, USA - Utica-2 Time Series HT 2014_7_11 (SPAdes) (version 2) | ecosystem: Environmental > Aquatic > Freshwater > Water tank | place: USA: Ohio...
GTGTTGAGGCATTCTCGGTGCTCTTATCATATTAATAACATTTGTATCATCTTCATCTTCTCTGTCCCACTTTAGAGAACTGTATGTATGTATATCTATTTCTTCATTATTAGAAGGCCTGCTTCTTTTAATGGCATTAAATATGGCACCGCATACAGCATCAGCTAAATCTTTAGAACCCTTTCTAGGGTGATCAACCTTATCTCTCATAATTTTAAGCTGAAGCAATTCGTCTATCAGCAAAGGGATGTGGGGGCCGTCTAGCCTGTCTTCTGCCACAACCATTGCCATGTCGTCATAGTGCTTTTTAGCAACAGATAAAGTTTCTGTATTAATTCCATACTGCTTTAATTGCTGCATCATGTCGTGAGAGTTCCATCTATCAAATGTACATATTCTTACCTTAAAACCCTTTGATCTTAAAGACAGGATATAATCTTTTACTTCTGTAAAGTCCACTGATTTGTCTGGGGTTGGAGTCCAATACCTTACAACATCTACTTCAACAATTGGTGCTGGCTGAGAATATGTATCTGTTACCTTAACATTAACCCACTTCTTTACGTGTGCCATTGCCACTGCACAATGGTCGTGCTTTTGTGCAAGATCGACGTGTATGAAATATTCTTTATCTGGATCTGGGGCAAACCAATCCTCAAACCTTCCAAAGTTATCTACGGCTAGTGCAGTGTTCTTGAATGCATTCTCAATTTTTTCTCTAGACTTAAAAAATGCGTCTACTGCATCTGTTGGCATACAGGCAAATCTTCCTAACGCATCTGTGTAATTTTTGTAGAAAGCAACCTTAAAGTCTTCAATTTTTCTTACTGGATTAACTTCCCACGTAGGTCTTTTTAAAGCGTACATCTTAGGATACTTGTATGAAATGATATGGTCTTCTTCCCACTCAATATCAAATTCATTACCTTCAGTTCCATCTGGAAGGTCTTCGTCTAATTTAAAATGATGAGTTCTAGTTACAACTTCTTTTTCTGCAACGACATCGTCGTATCTTTGCTGTATATAATCATTCTTATATCTAGGAAATGAAAGAAGAATTACTTTACCAAAATCTGGAAAACGTGAGTCTACTGATGCCCTATACATATCATATATAGCCCCACCAGTTTTAGCCTGCTCGTGGCCGCTTGTATTTTCTGTGGCAAAGCCTGAGATCTCATCAAGAATGATTACGATAACGTTATATCCTTCCCAGGCCTCACGCTCTGAGTGACCTGAGTGTACTGTTATGGCTTTATCAAATTTCATCTCAGAAGCTTTTGCTTCATACTTCCCAGTAAACCATGGCGACTTATCTATTCGTGTCTTAAAACCCTTAAAGAATACGTTATTTGCCTGCTGCGAGTTGATTGCAATATTGATAATATCAATTGAGTCTCCAGGAGGCTTTCCATAATATGTTGCTGGATCTTTAAGGCACAACAATAAATAAACTATGTATGCTACTGATATTGTAGAGCAATAATCTTTTCCAGATCCTTTTCCTAGCTGAGCAACAACTTCGTTAGCTGTTTGCTTAAACATTCTGACGCCTTCGTCTTCACCAAACAGTTTGACTAGTGTAGACTCTTTATAAATCTGTGAGCTCTTTTCAATAAGAGTATATTGGTGTTCGGATAGAGGTGGTAGTCCCAAATAATCGGGGCTTTGCACAAACGTTCTTAAGTCTACGGGGCGTTCATCAAACTCTTCGCCATCCAGCATGTCAATCAGATCATTAAAATTAAGATCCACTTGTGACCTCCGCATCAATAATAACAGGCTCGACTACTCCAGTTATTTGAGAAAGGCGCTTTGCAACCTCCATTTTACATTTAGGGCAGGTAGCCGTAACTTCTTTTAATATCTTTACGAGTATGTCTTGCTTCTTTTCTGTTTCCGCAATTTGTGTTGCCAGCTCTGCATTATCAAGTAGTCCTACTTCTTGAAGCATTCCAATTCGCTTGCCTTCAATATCTGCAATTAATTTTAATGCGCCAGACTTAACATTTAGCTGGCCCTGTGTGTCTGCATCCTCTACGGTTTTCCAAGCTTCTTTAATAAGCATTGCGTAGTGTCGGTCTGCTCCAGATATAGCCTCTTTAGCCCTGTCACGGGCCGCTGTGTCGTTGTGAGCAACTGTCTTCCACTCATCTATCAACTCAACTACTTCGGCCCTCTTAAAGCCTGTTATGGCGGCGATTTGGGTAGGGTTATTACCTTTAAGCAATTCTGACACAACAGTGTTCATGCGGTCAAAATGGTGGGTCAACTCTATATCAGACATATACTAGAGTATACTCTTAGTCGACTGAAATAGCAAGTTTCTTAGCAATTTTAAGCAGGATCAAATAACCAATCATGTCATCAATATCGTTATCTCCTGCAAATCCTGAGCCATTCTTAATTCTATTTATCTTATCATCAATACGAATTTTAATTTGTTCTTGATTATCCGCCTGAGAGAATATTCTAATTGGGGACAAGGCTGAGTCTCCGTATGATATATTCTTTTCAATTAGCATTCCTGCTATTTCAAGACACTCTCTAATAATCTTATTGCCTGATGGGGCAGATGTTGCCATTAATTGAAGATCTGTAACCCACATCTGATAGCCTTTTTCTTTTTCTGGATATCCCGCCATTTTATTCCCCATTTCTATTGTATATATCTGAGTCTATCCACCAGTCCTCAAATATTTTTCCTTCATGATCTACATTCTCTTTTACAAGAACGTAGTTAAACTTTTTAAATATTTCTTTTGCCTTTTCTTTTACTATAAGATTGTTTTGATCTGCATAAAGGTCATGTTCAAATGTTACAATAGAGAACCTATATCTGTCAAGGGGTAGTGCCTCTAGAGCTTTTAAAGACTGGAATGCAGGCTCAATGTCTATTTGTAAATAATCTATGCGATCTGGAAAATTATTGTTTTCAAGATATTCTAGGTAGTCGAAGGTGGTTGCATCGGCAGTTAAACATGGATTAGATCTATTTGAATTATATTCATCTGATCTTTCTTTGTCTATTTCTAATGCCACACCACTCCACCCATACTGTGTTTCTAGAAGATAGGTATTGCTGTCATATCGAGAGTGGTATCCGCCTATCTCTAAGTAATATCCGTTTCTCTTTTCTTTTAAAGAGCTAAGCACAAATGATTCTTGCCCTGCCTGGCTATTACTACCCTCATAAATTTTCATCTTTTTTTAATCAATCCGAACTGGTCTAGGTATCTCTGTATAGTCATAGCAGATACATTACATTCTTTTCCTATTTCTGTTACCGTTTTCTTTTGAACTACATATCTTCTATATAGCCACTCTTTACTTTGATACAGCTTCATCGTTCTGTTAAAACCTTGTTAGCATAATGAGCAATTCCAAATGAGTCTGCTACGTCGAAGTCGTTTAAATTAATGCTATATTTTTTATTAAAGTATTCTACTGTTCTTTGTTTACGCATATTACGTAGCTGAGTTTTATACCAAGAGTCTGCGTAGCCTGGATTCTTTGCTCTTATACCCGCCTTCTCATCCTTTGTGGGGTTCTTGTTTCCAATGTATGCTTGCCAAGAACTTGGAGAAATTGTGATAACGCTAGAGCCAGTAGCCATAAGCTCAGCAATAACTACTCCGTAAACATAAGATAGTTTTATTACAGCATCGGGAGATCTTACAAGGATGGCTCCCTCTACAGCAATGTAGTCACTTTTTAACTCATCAAGCATTGCATGCATTTTAACCTTAGCATCATATATCTTTTCGTATATGTCTGAGCCAACCAGATCAACCTTACCCCACTTAAGAGGAATATCGTTTTCCATTAGGCAAAAAGCAATTGAGTTTGTAGAGGCGTCTATACCTAGCACCCTATTAGCCTTAGTCTTTACAAGGTCAGCTAATTTCATTTAGCCTGTCCAATATAGTAGATCTTTGCGTAATGTCTATTTTTTTCTGGCAAGATGCACAAAGAGTAGTGTCATTATATCTGCTAAGCTGTGCCCCGCATTTCTTACAGCCACGAGTTGCGCCCTGCCTAATTGCTTTCTTTTCATAATACTTTTCCATAATTCTTTTATTTGTTGCAACTCTGCAGCACTCGTCATTATGGTATTTTTGGTTATGTGTTTTTGGTTCAAACTCCTTAGCACAATCTTTGTTAGCGCAAATCATGTCTTGGGTACCGCAAACAATTCTATCTGAACGGTTCCGACTGGAGTTTCTTTTGAATAGCATTCTTTCTTTACTGGACAATATGTGCAGGGTAGCTTGTACTTGGATGCCCCTGCTGGCTTCATTGGAAGATCGCCATCCTTAAAGTTATCCCAAACTTCCATCATCCAGATAAAAGTATCTTCAATTATCTTAGTATTTTTTTCGTTCATTGAAATTGGAATAACTATAAGCTCTTGGGTATTCTTGTTTTCATATAAAAAGAATCCCTCTTTTGCATTCTTCAACTTCATGTACGTCAAAAGCTGTAGCATGTGGTTTGGAGTTGGTTTCATTTCAGATTGACGAGCATCCCAAACCTCTTGCTTAGCAGTCTTGATTTCACCGATAACAGTCTCTCCATCGTATTCCATAATTAAATCTATGAAGCCACGAATAGGAGGATAGTCATTAATAATTTCTTCTTCTTCCGCTCTCCACTCTGGCATAGTTTTAATTAAATTTTGAAGTCTTTCATGTGCCTGTGTACCTTGTGCCATGTTAGCAACGGCAACTGCATCATTATCATCAATAAACATTGCACCACTAAATGCCATATACCAATATCTAGGGCAAGTTCCATGGCCATACCCTAAAGAGCTAGGACTAAATGACTTCTTGGTCATGTCTCCATCAGGACGCTTTGTATTTCTATACGCTTCATCAAGCAATGTGGCAAACTTTTCTGGATCAAAGAACTTACCTGTATGCTTTTTAAATTTAAGATTCTTTACTATGTCTCTAGCCATTGTTTGGCACCCACATTTTTTCTTTTCCTTTATTGTGATATCTAGCCATAACAAACAATAAGTCTGATAGACGATTTAAATACTTAGCAATGTTTGGATTTACGTTTTCTATCTTCCAAACTTCACGCTCTGCCCTTCTTACAACAGTCCTTGCATTGTGCAGTGGTCCTGTTGGTAAAACAAAAGATCTTAAAGGTTCTAGATATTCATTATAGTCATCAATTACATTTTCTAAATATGTTACTCTGTTTTCAGATATTGTTATTGTTGAAGCACCTGCAAGCTCTGCGCCAAGATCAAATAAGTCGCTCTGAACTCTTTCAATAATATCATTATACTCATCGGTTGCCATTCCAATAGCAGAGTTGGCCTCATCTACAGCACCTATCGCTTCCATTATAGGGCTAGTCTTAGACACCCTTTCGTTATTAGCGTTAGAAGTTTGTCCATCATCACCAGTTTTAGTATATATCTTAGTTAAATGAACCATCAGTGACCCCTTAAAGAACGCCAAACATCTACTGCAATTTCATTAACTACAGATAAAGCAAAAACTGTTATAAAAAGCTGAGCAATAATTAATACTGGAAAAGATTTATTCTTAACCTTTTTTTCTAATAATTCTACGGCCATCTTACTTCTCCTTTAGTAGAAAATACTAGGCCAAGGTGGTCTCCTGGTTCGACAAAAGTTTCATTAATTCCCTTTTGTGCCCAGCCCCATTCATTTCTTGGAAATGGCAAGGCCTGATTCTTTTTTACTAACACGGCCCAATATGCATTTTCTGGTGGCATGTCTTGGCATTTTTCAACACTGTTGTTGGGAAAATTATTTACTCTGCAGACAACAGCATTTCCATACTTTACTGTTCCCTCTATATTATACCCATTTGTCTTTAATAGATCTAAAGAATTAACTTTACCACTGGCACTGACGCATTTCTTTTCTACTGTAGAATTATTTCCGTAGTCTAAGTATAGGTTAATGCACTCTGGTTGATTAGAATTTAAAACAAACAATCCTATTGCTGAACCAATAAAAATAAACACCAGCATAATTCTTTTTTGAATCATTAGTTGTACCTAACTACATACTTAAGTGCATCTACTAGCTTGTCTATAGATTCCTTTAGTGAGTAATAAACATTCTTTTTATTGTTATTTGTGGTTCCAGCTTTATCTTTTGCAATGGTTGAATAGTACGAAGCCATAACAGCAAACTTTGTTGACATTGCCTGTAACTCCATAATAAGCATAGGGGATTTAGCGGACGGAACATCTGGATTTAATAATAGCTTTACTACAATAGCCAAGGCCTTGTCTAGGTGTTCATCCTTCATGAACTCGTGTAGATCATTAAACTCTGTGATCTGACTTATTAGCTCAAGGGTGTTTTTATCTTCCGCCATTTTTAATCCTCTTATCCCATTTATCTACAAACAAACCTAGTCCGTAACCAATTACAAAACAAGCTAAAGATATCAGTAGCATGCTAGTCATTGTTGTCCTCCCAAAACTGGATCAATTCTTCTAGAACTGCCCACTCAATAATTCCAAGTCTAACCTTGGAATCCGTTCCAATAATAATCTTTAATGCTGGGTGTATATCTCGATTAACTTTAAAAGTATCTGTACATATTTTTGCCCAAACTTCTTTATTTAAAGTAAAAGATTTAGATGCTTCTTTATAGTCTACAAGAAACTGGTTCCATTTAGCATCACCCTTTTGATAATCCCCACGACCACTATTCTTTTGAGCCTTAGCGCCATCTCTTTTTACTTCTGATCTTTCTGACACTAGTTAACCTTAAAAATTGTATTGTGTCCTTTAGAGCATGTCCAAGACATAACTAATTCTATTGGATCCCATGTGGCACCGTTGACATCTTCATCACACTTAGCACAGGCTTTAAGGCCTGGAATGCGTTCTAACTCATATTCCTTTTGCTTAATATCTTTATTTAAAAACTCATCTAGATTTGGCATCAATCTCCTCACGAAGTGTATCTGCAACCTCTGGGTTATCTCTAAGATACTGAACCGCTTTGGCTCTGCCTTGAAGTCTTTCTCCATTAACTGTATACCAAGCCCCGCCCTTTTCTACAACGCCACACATTTCTGCAACGTCTAGGGTTTCGCCGATACCATCTACACCAATAGTTTCCCCTTGGTAATAAAAGTCGTACTGTCCCGATAGATTTGGGGGACCAAGTTTGTTGTAATCAATAATCCAGTTAACTGGTCGTCCAACCCTTTGTTCAATGATCTTGTCGCCAACTTTAATCCCAGCTTTAATAGCATTCGCCTCAGCCTCAGACGACCAGAGTTTAATGACAGTGGAAGAAAAGAACTTGACTGCCATGCCACCTGTGGGGATGTGACTAGCATGCATAGATCCAAATTGATTTCGTTGTTGTGAGATGAGTACAAGTAGTGTGTTTTTGTTTGCATAGTTTAACATCTTGACTGCGTGGGTCATATCCTTTGCTTCAGCGCCGATTTGCTTTGTATCTTGCAAATCTTTCATTTCATTTCCATCTTTTTCAAAATAAATTCCTGGAAGCAATGCAGATATAGAATCAACAACAATCATATCTACTCCAGCTTCCATAAGTTTTACTCCAACATCAACCATATCATTAACTGTTTTTGCTGAAGAATAAATTAACTTAGATGAGTCTACGCCTAAAGATTCTGCCCATGCCTGATCGTAAGAAGCTTCAGCATCAATCCACGCACAAGTCTTGCCTTCTTTCTGAGCAATCGCTATCATCTGTAAACAAAAAGAAGATTTTCCAGCAGACTTATTGCCCCATACAAGTACCTGTCTACCGTACCCTAGACCCCCACGAAGAGCCATGTTTAATCCAATGCTTGGTGTTTTTTGTTTTTCAACAACAACATTCTGTGCTGATTGAACTCTTGCTCTTGTTTTTGGATCTAGCTTTGCCAATATATCATCTAGTAAAATTTTCATTATTGCTCTATTCTCTCTTCTTCTATTGTATCATTTAAATTAGATTTTGTCTCTCTTAAGCTAAATGTAAATGATGGATCTTCTTCGTTATAGTCAATAACTAATTCTTTTTCTGAACTTCCAGCATCCAGGAATCTTAAAGTAGGTACTGTTAATTTACCATACTCTTCTAGAATAGCGACTAGAACCTGATTTATACTTATAGATGTTACCAAGCCCTCGATATCGTCTGTCACTTTATTTCCTTTACCATTAAGGTGCCGTCATCTAGTTTAGACAAAACTACTTGGCACACCATTCCCTCACGCATTTTTGCTAAGGCAATTTTATACATACTAGAAAAAACAATAGCTCTAGTTAAATTCTTATCTTTATCTGACATTACAATGTGAGCCATAGTCTTGCCAGCTTTTGTTTTATATGGAGTAAAGTCTACCACAAAGTACTGGTTCTCTTCAAGAGCATACTCTTTACGATATAAGAAGTCTACAAATGAATCCTTGGATTGAGGATTAATATCCTGCACCTTTACATACCTTGCAATTCTATTATCTCCAACTAATATAAAGTACATCTGATTAGTTTCAATTGGAGTTTGCTCATTATGAAATAGACCAATAGATCCAGTTTCATCTACCAATTCAATTCTTGCCCAGCCGTTTCCTCTTTTAATTGACTTAGCCATTCCAAACATAACGAATGAACCTAGGTCATCAAATTCAGAGATAGGCCTTGCTTGAGTTTTAATTCTTGGCGGTAGGTCTAGATTAAATGTGGGAATGCCTAGATACTCGTAGTAGTTATCTTTTTCATTGCCTGCCCTAGGATTATCTTCAAAAGCTGCTGCTCCAATTGCATTCAATGCTGATATCGCTCTGCTATTAATACCGCTTCCCTTTTTAGAAGCTTTCTCAATAAAATCCTTGTAATCTGTAAATGGCCTTTTGTCCATCAACTTATTAGCAATGCTATCAGAAATAAATTTAACTTCTGCTAATCCAAATCTGATTGCATCTTTTTGCAAAGAAAAGTATATGTCTGACTCATTGATATGAGGCAGCAAAACCTTTAGGCCAAGCCTCTTAGCCTCAATTAAATATTCTGTTCTTACGTCCTTGTCGTTTTCGTTTTTAAGAATCGAGAACATAAATTCCAAAGGATAATAAGTCTTGAGCCAAGCAGTATAATAAGAGAGCATAGAGTAAGCAACAGCATGGGAACGGTTAAAAGAATACCCAGCATGAGCCTCAAAAGTATGCCAGAGCGTTTCGGCTTGCTTCTTCGAAATGTGCTTTGAAGCCCCAACAATAAACCTATCTTTGAATTCGTCAAATTCTTTTGCATCTTTCTTCTTTCCAATAATTTTACGAACCTTGTCAGCCTCTGACCAGGTCATTCCTCCTAGGTGTACGCAGGCTTGCATAACCTGCTCTTGATAAATAATAACTCCGTATGTATTTTCGGTAAAGGGTTTCATGATAGGATGAATATACTGAACTGCTTCTTGACCGTGCTTACGCTTAATGTATGAAGCACCAACAGTATTCATAGCTCCTGGACGAACCAAAGCATTTGATGCTGCTAAGTCTTCAAACACGCTGACTCCCATTTTAATCAACAAGTTTGTATAAGGAGTTGCTTCAGCCTGAAATACTCCCTTTGTGTATCCTTCGCTCAAGGTTTTATAAACATTAGCATCATCTAAAGGAAGCTTAGATAAGTCAATCTTCTTTCCGCTTCTATCCTTAATAGACTTTAATGTATCTGAGATCACTGATAAAGTCTTAAGTCCTAGTGCATCTAGTTTAATAAGACCTATATCAGCAACCGTATCCATGTCGTATGCGACGACTGGAATTCTACCAGATACAGGATCGCTGGCATCTGCACGAGATTCTACTGGAGCAAACTTTCGTAAATCATCTTTGGCAACAACAACTCCAGCTGCGTGAACACCTACGCTTCTAATCTTTCCACGTAGTCTTTCTGCCAACCAAACAACTTCTGGGTACTTCATTCTAAATTCTTTTGTATTTGGGGAATCCATAAAGTCCTCGAAGGTGTCAATAGATTTCATTGCACGATTAACGTCAGACAATGGAACCATGAATACACGAGCAGCATCTCTAATAACTCCCTTATCTTTAAAATAAGTATATGTAGAAATAGATGCAACATGCTTAAACTTTTTCTTTAGATAGTCTTTTACCTCTTTGCGACGACGATCTTCAAAGTCTGTATCAATATCTGGAAAATCGTTACGTTCTGGGTTAATAAATCTAAAAAATAGAAGCCCATATTTAATTGGGTCGACGTCTGTAATTCCTAGCGCATAGCAAACCAATGAGCCTGCTGCAGAGCCACGACCTGGACCAACCATAATATTATTTTCTTTTGCCCAGTTAATCATATCTGCAACCACTAAGAAATATGAGGCAAATGACTTATCTTTAATTACAGATAACTCTTCCTCAAGCCTATCTAGGTACTCTGTGCTATCCTGCAGATCTAGTGCTCTAAGGCCTTCTAAGGCCATCTCACGGAGTTTGTTGTCCGCATTGGTCTTAGGGACTGGGAGGAGGTCTAATCCACTGTTAAAATCGTATTCTCCAACCTTTTCAGCAATCTCCATAGTATTATCATATATATCTGTTCTATTAATTCCAGCCTTATTAAAGTCTGCCTCTATTTCTGCCCTTGTCTGGATAAATAAATTATAGTCGACAAATGAGATCTTTCTATCTGGATATAAGTAATTAAACCTGTCTAGCATATCCTTTATATTACGGGACATATCAAAGTCTGCTTCTTTGTCTGCCTTTGGAGATGTAGATAAAATAAGCATAGCTTCTTCTAATACACGATCTTCTTCTTTAGCAAAGTGGGCATCTCCTGTTGCCACCGCCTTAATTTTAAGTTTGTCTGCTAATTCTAAAAGGGCGGAGTTGATCTCCACAGGGTTATGTGATTGCACTTCCACGTAAAAATCTTGTCCGAAAGTTTGTTTAAAGCCTTTGAGAAGAAGTTCTGCTTCCTCCATGTTACCTTTATCGATAGCCTTACTAATGAGTCCATTAAGACATCCGCTGAGAACGATAATGCCTTCGCTATAATCATTTAAAACCTCTCTGTCAATTCTTGGTTTATGATAAAACCCTTCGTTCCAAGCAAGCTCTTGTAAGGCATTAATGTTTTCTAAGCCCTTTTTATTTTTAGCCAATAAAATTATATGATTGTATGCCTGAATTGATTTATCTGTTTTAGAGGAGCGATCAAATCTATCCGTAGGGGATATGTACGCTTCTACTCCGAGTATGGGTTTGATTCCCTGATCTTTGCAAGCTATCTGCATTTCTCTGTGTGAAGACAATGTTCCGTGATCTGTAATTGCTAACGATGTTTGCCCAGCATCTTTTGCAGCCTTTACAAGTTCGGCAGGAGAATTAAGGCCATCCATTAATGAATAGTATGAATGCACATGAAGATGTGTGAATGACATTAATTCTCCGCCTTTAACTTTGTATTACCAGTCTACGCTGCTACTTGAAGCAGAAGACTCTTCTTGCTGTCCACCTTCGCCCATATAGAAGGCTTCTTGTTCCGCATATGTAACGTGACGCACTGCTGTTTTTTCTAGGTCATACAATTCTAGCGAAGTGAAATCAAATGGAGTTTCGTCTTTTGCTAATGGAATAATTGTATAACTTGTGTCTGTCTTTGAACCATTGCGCTTAATTCTCCACATCAGGTTAGTGATGCTTCCCATCTCGCCAGCGTATTCAATTAAGGTAGGTGTAATTGTTTTACCGCTTGTACCTTGTGAAAGAATTGCAACATATGGCTCTTCTTTACCATCGTCTACTAAGACGTTGATATATAGGCGGGTCCTGGCTTTCCAGCCAGCCTTTGGATCCTTGCGATGCTGTTCATTAGCCCAGTCACGTCCTTCTGTTTCCATTGTGTCCAGAGCCTTTCGACGATAATCTTTTGGATTCGTGTGCTCTAACGCAATAAAACCGCAACCTAGCTTGTCGTTGTATGTTGGTGAATCTGGATCAAGCTCTTGTAGGAACCTAATCTTTACGCTTTCGCCGTCTTCAATCTTTAGCCAGCGGCCTTTGTTTTCATCCCCACCACTGTAGGTAGGCTTATCTAGTGCCTTGTTTAGGTCTTTCAGACCCTTTACTATACTCATATATTTCTCCTTTATAGTTGATGGTATAAATCCATCTGTATTTTTATTATATCACGAGTTCCAAGATCTGTATTCTATATCGGATACAGAATTTTTAATGCATGCCTTAATTTCTTCATCAGTTAAATCTCCAGCATCTTTTGCACCATGTGGATATATCTTACCATATTCATGCGAAGCCCACAAGAGGTCCTTAAACTTTAATTTAGTAACAATACTTTTGCCTAGGTCTCTTCCAGCCTGATCAGCATCAGTCATAACAGTTATTTTATTAAAATGTCTATTTAGTAGGCTGTGCTGTTCCTTAGAAAGAAATCCCCCTAGGGTAGCCACTACATTAGGAAATCCAGCTTGATGCACACGGATTGCATCAAAGCTGGACTCCACTACTATTACATGGTCACCAATTTTCTTGGCACGATGAATATTAAATAGTGTCTTGCTCTTTGGCAGGTTAGTACTGTTCTTAAATGATTTACCTTCTATTGATCTGCCAACTAGACCTATTGCCATTCCGTCTGGACTGTGTACTGGAACGGTTACCATTTTCATGTTAGATGAATATCCTAGGTCAAAGTAATTTGCGGACTCCTGATTAATACCCCTGCTTTTAAAATACTCAACCCCTTCTTTTGTAGATATAAGTTCGGAGTGCAGCTTATTTAATATATCAGAAGAAAACTCCTGGAACATAGGCTTATCTTCCATTGCCTCTGAAAGCAACTCATCAAAGTTTTCTAGAGACTCTGCTTCTTTTGAAGATATGAACCTCATAGCCTCAAACTCGTTTTTATTTAGTACACGTTTTACAAGCTCTTGCAAAGTTCCAGCTTCACCGCAGGAAGGATTAAAGCATATAAATGCACCCTTCTCACGGCTAACGCTAAAGCTTGAGGTATGTCTGTTAGAATGAAATGGGCAGTAGCACAGAAAGTCATTACCAGTTTCGCCAACAATCTCAAGACCTATAGATCTTAAGATGGCTTTGATATGGTTTGGCGTGTAGTGCGTGGTATCGACTTCCCTTGTGTTATACCCTCTGATTGCCATGCCTTCTTCTTTCCCACATATACTCCGTGAATGCTCATTAAGAACTTCCACGTCTCACCAGTAAAGTCTACCGAAAATGCTGGATCTATGTCAAGCACCCGAACATATCCTTTACCCCTCATATCCTGAATTAACAAGTTTTCGTACTGAGGTCTTAAGCTTATTAGCTGAGCGTTGTCATGAAACTCTACATCTATTTGAAATCTTTTAATTCTTCGATGCGTCATTTGCAAAAGGATTCTCATAAATTTCTTTGATGATACCTCTATTGATATCCCAATCTAAAAAGACATTAAACTCCATTCCGTGGCGGTTCTTTCTGCTCACAACCTCAATCATGTTGGTATCAGTATACTTATGAATAGCTATGGCCATATCTGCATCATACTCAATAGCCTTAGACCAAGCAACTTGGCTAAGCATAGGAGGTGCATCTTGATCTGTAATGTCGTCCATAGTTGCTGCGGTAATATCAATAACTGGAATATTGTTTGTCATAGCAAGCATCTTAAACTCACGAGACACGTTCATGTTACGCTCTGTGGCACCTGTGCTACGCTTATTATCAGAAAACAGTTGATGGTAATCTAAAATAACTAAGTCTGGTTTATGTTGATCTATCTTAGCCTGAATAGTATTAGCGTTTACTTCTCCCATGCCTTCGTTAGATACCAGGATAAATCCGTTTTTATTCTCAAACCTTTTCTGGCCCCATGATCGAAACGTATCTACGTTAACGTCACCTCTCGCAAAGTCTGAGGCACGAAACAATCCTGAACCCATCATTGTATAAATACGATCACGCATATTCTCTGGAGACATTTCAAGAGATACAATCATAGGCTTAAAGCCCTGCTCCCATGCCTTACAGGCAAGATAGGAAGTAAACCATGTCTTACCACGTCCTGGCCAACCAATGGCCACTATAAGGTGTCCTGGAGCCATACCAGTAGGGTATGCCTTGTCTATTGCATCAAAGCCTGTTAGAATTCCTGGAGCTCCTCCCATGATTGCTGAGCGCTCTTTAACTGATAGGAAATGTTTTTCTGCTAATTCAATATCTGTTACGTCTACGTCACGAACATGATTTGTAAACTTAGAAAGCTGAGATAGCTTAGCCTGCAGGTCACCTAATACTCTAGATGCTGCATCTTCTTTTAATGCTGAGCCACTTTGAATAATAATACTCTTTAGTCTGCCAGTTAGGTATTCATTCTTTAGTTTATCTAAATAGTAACCAGTCTCTGCCTTTGTATCTACTGGCTCAAAGTCCTTGAATCTTTCCATAAGGATTCCAGCTTCTGGCACTGCTTTGAACTTATAGTAATAGGCTTTTAACGAATCCCAAATATCTTTATGCGAAGTAAAGATCTCATCTACATTATCTGCGAGCAGGGTACTGATGTCTTTGTTCTTACATACTGCTGAGATCAACTCGGCTTCTGTATTCATTCATTCCCGCCTTCAACTAACTCCTTGGTTGCCTGTAGTAGCAACCTACGATGCTTTGCATCCTTTTCACGCTCTGTTTTTAAATAATCTATCTTGTCAAAATTGTAGAAAAAGAAACTAAGAGGGTGGCCCGACTTGGTCGTCTTGAAGTAGTATACCAAAAGTTCTTTTGCTCTGTCCATGCCAACGCTATCTATTACGTCCTGCATAGCCCACTTTTCACGAAACTTATTTATCCTAGGCTTTTTATTATATTTTTCTAGGTACAGCTTTTCGTAAAGCCCAATTAATACATAAGACTCTCGCTCATTTGCCACGCTTGAGCTCTTCTTCTACTTCACGAGTCTTTTCAATAAGTTTGTTCTCAACAAATGCGTAAACTCTTTCTGTAGCGGTATCTACATTTTCTCCTTGGCGAACATCGTCTTCTATGCCTATTCCAATCTTAATGCTTTCATAGTTGCCTAGGTTTCTAGTAAATGATAGATCTACTTTTACTTTTGTTGACATTACTCCGCCTTCCATACAGGTACAAATTTTCCGTCTTCTGTCTTAGTATACATTATTAAATTGTGTTTGAGAAGAGCCTGTAATTCTGATCTTGAAGGCAGGTCTCTAATATGACCTGCGTCAAGAATGAACTCGTGGATATCTAGAATATTAGCTTCGTTAAGCATATATTTAGACCATGTGCTTTCTGGATTACTAATTGGATATACTCTTTGGGGTTGCTTTACCTTACCCTGCAAAATATACTCCTCTATAGTTACCTTGTGCCTGCCTAAAATTTTGCTTGCTTCTGCTACTGTATATGCCTTTTCCATATGCTTATCTACCTGAGAATAGGAATACAGCATTCTTTTTTTATCTAAATAGGACCACGCTACTACTTCGTCTTTAGCTCTAGATAGTCTTAGTACTTTATGTACTTTACCATTTAAGAAGAAATAGACGAACTTTTTTCGTAGTCTCTGTCTGTTTTCTCCAGCCATTTACCGAAAGCACTCGTTTCTTTATTAATCATCCATCGCTTACCGCAAAGGATGCAAAATAATTCTGTGTGTAATTTTTGAGAGAATACTCTATCAACAAATACTCTGCCCCCACACTTTTGGCATTTCATCATAGCGCAAAAACTTTCCCGTCTACAACGCATGAGTAATCTGGGGCAACATGGATCATCTGAATGTGAGGATAATCATTTACAATATGGGCTATAGCAAATCCCTTTTGCCAGTCGTGGTGTTGTGTGTATTTCATTCCTGGACCCTTTTCATCGCACATGTGTCCAATTTCATAGCCACGCAAAGTTTCTCCCTCCCCGTTGTTTCTTAATTCATAAGTTACAAGGTGGGATGCAATTCTGTGGGAGTGCCCACGAATAAGTGATACTTGAAGATCTTCCATGTCTTTACGAACAGAACCAGTTGCAGCAATTGAAATTCCATGATGAACATGAACATCTCCAAATCTTTGCTTAGGCAGAGAGTCATAATAAATGTAATCGTATCCTAATGAGTCTAGCCCCCATAGTGCTTCTGGAGTTACTTCGTTAATATAGTCTGGAAGCTTTGCATCTACATAATTAAAAATTCTAACATCGTGATTTCCAAGAGCAGAAAATAGTTGTGCGTCTGGTAGCATTTCTCTAGTCTTAGTATAAAAATCTCTTGCGCCCTTTGCTTCATGACGCATCATGGGAACAATAAGGTCACGACTATCTGTCTTGTGTAAATTTAAAAACTCTGCTGATCTTCCCTCTGTATATTTACTATAGCAGGCTTGGTCATCTGTATCACCCAAGTAATCAACTACATCTGGCTTAAACCATTTCATTACCTTAAACCACAAGGCAATCATCTTGTCATCTTGATATGGGAATTGCTGATCAGATGATAGCATCCACTTCAAATCGTTTGTCATTAGTTTCCTTGCGTGAAAAAAGGGCCACAAGTCTGTGGCCTTAATATTATCTAAATTGTAGCATATTGAACTAGGATGTCAATAGGCTAGTTTTCAACTGCTATAAAAAATATTGATATGGACTTTGTGTCTCCTGAGCCCCAGATCTGTACCTCTGCCGTAGTGCTAGAAACTGATCCGCTTATTATAGATGGCTCTTTTATATCCGCTAAACCACTTTTGCATATAGCCGTTAGCGTTATTGCTGAAGGCTTTCCAGAAAATCCAGCATCAGCATAATTAATTGTATATGTAGTACGCTTTCCACTAGAAACATTTTTAGGATCAGTTTTCCCACCAAAAAATTTAGGTACTGTAATTTCAGCAACTGTCTTGGGCTCAACCTGAATATTTGAACCAGCGCTAACTTTTGCACCAGCTAGTGCTGTTGCTTTTGCTACATCTGTTTTTAACTTCTGTAATAGGGTAGCGTCAATTGGATCTCCATCATTAAAGGTGTCGCTCATTATATGTTTTCTCCTAAATCATGGGCTGATATTTCTTTATCAGACACTTCTATTACCTTAGATCTGTCTAATCCATATCGGTTAAACGAATCTGGGTCTACTATATGTCTTAATTTATTCTGTGATACTAAATACATTTTACCATCTGCTAGGTTTTTTATCAAGGATCCGTCTCTAAATCCTAGTTTTCCTACCAGTTTAATTCCTGTTAATGCCGCTTCTGTTGCCAATACCGTAGTAAAGCACCAAGACTGAGCGGCTCTATTAGAAATTAATCTATATCTTTTACCGTCTTTAATCCAATAGGTATCTTTATCTGTTTTAACAGCAATACCTGAAGGGAAATTAGTTGGCTGTGAGATCGTTAAGGTGGTTTTCGTATTCTTGAACAGCTTCAACCTTAGCATCCTTTTCTTCCATAAGCTTTGTAATTTCTGCCCTAAGTATTGCAATTTGAGTTTCATAATTTGATACGATTTCTCCTATACGCTGTTGTAGGGCGGTTATAATTAATTCTGCTTTGTCTGCCATTTTTATTCCTATTCTTCTAGTTCTAGCGCTTCTGTGGCAAGGACTACTCTTTTTGCAGTTAAAGAAGATACTCTAACATTTAATGATGAGATATTCTCAGCATTAGGCGTTGCTTCAGCATTAGCCTCTAGCAAGTCCAGCTCTAAATTATAAAGTTGAAAATCTATACTTTTGATATGCTGATTTACTACGCTCAGCTTATCTGCATTTGTTAATAATGTTGTCATTTTGTTCCTCCTTTCATATTATAGCATTTAGCCTTGATTAGTCAAGGCTGTCTTTTGTATCTCTAAAGCATTAATAATGCCTAGAATATCATCTAGCACGGACTGCCTGGTTGGCTTTTCAGCATGCTCTGCATAGGGTGCTTGTAAAATGTCTTCACGAAGAGACGTTACGTGTAAATTCATTGTATTAATTCTATTTTGCATTATTTCTATTTTTTCTATATTAGTTATCATTTTATGCCCATCCTGTGTATCCAGAGAAACTGCTACTTAGTCCAGTGCTGCTATTGTTTGCTCTTACTCTTGTTCTAGCCCATGAGTATTGCTGAGCTCCTGTTGTTCCGCCACCAGAGCTTGCTCCAAAGAAGAAGGTCTGTGTAGAAAGAGCTGGCCCCCCAGATTGGTTTGCAAATTCAACTTGAAATTCAAGGTTTGTTGCATTTGAAGCGCTTGCCGATAAAGTAAAGTTGTTGCCAGAAGCCCAACTAATATTAGGACCAGAAGTTATTGCTGGGGTTGGTGATGGTGGAGAATATCCGCATTGACCGTTTACTTGAGAAAATGATCCATAAGTTCTAACTGAAGTGTTTGCACAACTATAGTCGTATGAACCATTCCAAACTCCATTAGACAATATTTGTCTTCTTTGAGAATAATAGTTATCGGTCCATGCATAACTATAATCTCCATAACAATCATAACTGCTATTAGTATAGTAAGGACTTCCATAAATCTCACAGTTACCATAAGTAATAACTACTGCGGGTGCTGCTCTAGTTCCATTGTTTGGTCCGCCCCAATCCGATTTAGTCCCAGATAGATCTCCAGACTTATATGCTTGAACATAATAATCTCTACTTGAGCCAGAACTTATAGCAGTATCTAAATAAGAAGTTCCTGTAATTAAATTAACATTTCTATTGCCACCAAAATCTGCCAAGGAATCGTATGCTGGTGCTCCTCCATACCAAACTCCGTAATATGCGGCTCCTGAAACTGCGTTCCAGGTTACGTTAACTCCATCAGTTCTATCGTCAGTTGCATTTACTCCAGTTGGAGTTGATAATTTTACTGAAAGTCTATATATAGTTAAAGTTATATTTGTAGCACACCCTGGCTGAGATCCTACTGGTGGATCTATTGCAGCAACTGTTCCAGCTATTGAAGCATTAGTAGTGTCAATGTAATCAGTATACTCGTAGAAAAATCCAGCAGTGTTAACAGCATTTGATGCATTAATTTCTGTCATTCCTATAACATCTGGAATAGTACAGACATTTACCTGCCATCTTGCATACATAGTAATATTTTGAGATGGAGGAAAAAAAGTTCCTCCAGTAGTTGTATAAGTATAATCTCCAGATGCAGTATCTGTCCATCTAACAAAGGTGTACCCTATCCTGTTTACTGAGGGAACTGTAACAGAGCCTCCTGCAATAAATGACCACGGAATACCTTCATTTCCTGAAGATCCGCCATTTCCATTCCAGCTAACATTGTAAGACTGGGCTGTTCCAACCGCAGTGCTGCTTACGGTGTAGGGACTCCAAGTAGTTCCGTCTGCAGAAGATGATACGTGGTAATAATATGCAGTGCCATTAAATGGCACTGCCCCATCTTTATCTGGATCAGAAGGACCCCAATTCCATGAACCAGAAGTTGAGCTAGATGCTGTTATTTGCTTGTCATAATAAACTGCGGGATCAACTGATGTATCTTGAAAACCAGCCCATCTAACCCTATAGTAACTAGCATTAGATGCGCCAGACCAAGATATAAATACAGTTGTAGTACTTCCATTATTTGTAGCAGTAATTGATGTTGGGGATGTTGCAGCTATGCCTGTTCTAGCTGTTTTATTAGCTTGAGATGTTACGGAAGATTTTGGAGTAAATCCAGTTATTGGTATGACTGCATTTTCAGTTCCCGAATTGTTTAAAGTCATTCTTACATAATAATACTTATTCCCTATTGTTGGAACATGAGTTGCTGTTCCAGATTTTGTTGTTGTGCCAGTAACTGTAATAGAGGATAAATACTCTATTTGAACACGATTAGAATTTGTAAGAGAGTCTCCAAGATTATCTACGGCGAACCATTCTATATATGAATTAGAAACATTTGTTTTGTTATACCAGTTATTGCTGTATGTAAACGTGGCAGACATTGTTGAATTTGCAGCAGCTGTTCCTGGAGAAACCATTGTAATAGATCCAGTAGGAACTTCTCTGACTATATATACTGGTGCACTTTCAGCCGATGCGTTTCCTGCAGAATTAGTTGCGGTTACTCTAAATGTAAGAAAGTTTTTATCAAAGTAATCTCCGTCACTTTGTCCTAGATGACTAGATAAGTTAGTAAGCATATCAGTTCTGCCAGTAGTTGATGTTGCATTAAGCTCAGCAGTATTATCATTTCTATTCCCAGTAAGATTATAAAGCCATGTATACACAAAAGTCATTGAGCTACCGTTTCCAGATGTCCAAGTTCCATCGTATCCCCACAAATGTCTTCCAAGGCTTTCGTACGGCCATCCGTAGGTTGGAGATGTCCAGTTTGGACCCATTTGCTGGACTGGTGGTGCTTCGACTAATGGGTCAACTGGATCATCTAATGTTCCAGCAGGATTATATGAACTACCAGTTCTAAAAGTATTAAGTCTTATTTTTGGTATATCGTTTCCTGCAATAAAGGGTCTATTGCTAGCAGTATCAAATACTTTACGCCAGCCAGTATTAGTTTTTACATATGCTTTTCTAATTGCCGACCAGGTTTGACCGCCAGTCTTTATGTACATCTTTTTTATTCGGTCCCAGTCGTAATAGCCAACTTTTATATATGACTTGCCTGCCATCGTTAATCCGCCGTACTAAATATAACATCACCTATAAGCCCAACATAGGGCCAGGTACCATGATTTATGTTGGTAATAGAACTTTCTGCAGCACCAGATCTATAGAATGCTCTACCAGCAGTAACTCTTCCATCGCTAAAAATTTGCAAAACTGCTCCTGCTTCTTTGGAGGCATCATACATTCTGTGATATGCGCTTGCAAATCCTTTAAGCACAATGCCACCAGTTGTGTTAGTATTAATAACAACTCCTGTGCTGCTTAAGCTAATATAAGATCCGCCAGCCTGCAGTGTTGAGTAACTAGTTCCATCTTTTGACATTACTAGTGCGGGAGATGTTGTTGCACTAAAGTTACTAGAAGGCTTGATTCTAATTGAGCTTCCTATAGCTGTTCCTGGTGGAGATGAGACAAAAGAATCCTGTACTGATCCATCTGTATTTGTTACATCTGATGCGTAATATGTAGATGATTCTACTCTGCCACCAGCTACATTGTATGTAAAATTATCATTGTCTATTATGAACCCGCTTGTAAAGCTTATAGTTTGAGAACCAGAATCTAATGTCATTCCCGATGCTGACAAGGACGTATTGTTGATTGTCCATCCACCAACGACTGCAGTTCCGTCCGATGCTAGTTGGAATTTTGGAGTACCACTTCCGCTTGCATATGCAGCGATTCCACCGCCAGCAAAAACAACTCTATTACCAGTACCTGATGTTGGTGGAGTTGCATCTGATATATAAAGTCCACCACTATCAATATTTATATTACCAATTTTTCCAGTGCTTGCTGTAATCTTTCCAGTAATTTCTGCATCTGTTGATATAAGTTTTCCAGTAGATGCTGCAATTGAAGATGCTCCTACTGTCAGAGAGCCTCCTGTAATTGTTATATTTTTTGCTATTACAGCGCCAGCTGGAGTTACTGAAAAATTAGCCGCTGCGTTTCCAGCAGATACATCAGAGCCAGCCCAAATTGCATATGTCCCAGAAGAACTTATTCCAGTGTATGTTCCAGCAGATCCTCTTTCAAGTTTAGATGAGTCAATTGTCCATCCAGCAATTTGTCCGTATTGTGCATAGATTCCACCGTCTGAAGTATCAAGTCTTAATTGAACAGAACCCTTTTTAATTACAAGCCCGCCACTATTTAACAAAAATCCGTCGCTGTTTAAATTTCCAGATCCATTTAATGTTCCTTGAAAAATAGAAGCACCAGATGCTCCCATAGAAATATTGCCACCAATAGTTGTTCCGCCTGCAACTCCTAAATCTCCATCAATAGATAACTTGGTTCCATTCCAGGAAACAAAGTTGTTTGATGCTCCACCTATTTTAAATAATGCAGACTGGGCAGAGTCAATGTACCAGTAGTTGCTTGCATTTAAAACAAGGCCTCGCTTACCTGTATCTACTCCGTAACCAAACTTAAATGTTCCAGTATCTGTTCCGCTTACTCCAGCCTCAAAATACCCAGTAGTAGAAACATTTGTACCAATAAATGGTGACCCTGTTACTTGAATGTTTGGAGAAAGGGCAGTGTATGCAGAAGAAGTATTATTAAATTCATCATAAGAAGCAATACCTACTTCATAAGTAGTACCTAGAGCTAATCCTGCAAGTCTGTAGGCTGTTCCTGTTCCTGGAGAGTCTACATAAGAATAATTTTCAAATGGGGCTGATGCCTTGTATGGCCTAAATCTAATTCTATATCCACGAAGAGTTGAATCAGATACTGCTCCCCAACTTATATTAACAAAACCATTAAAGCCTACTGTTCCAGTGCTATCTGTTCCTGCCGTAGCAGATATTGTTGCTGGTGCGCTAGGAGCATTAACATCTGCAGCAATGGCATCAATAGGGGTAACCGTCTGCTGATCAGACCAAGATGATGTAAATCCATCGTCAGTTACAAATCTTATCTTAACAAATCTTTGAGTGTAAACAGTTTTCTTTATAATTGCGGGGCTTGAACCACTAAATACTAAATCAGATTCTGAAGGATCTCCTGCGCCCCAGGATGTTCCAGACTCGTAAACTTTTGCATAAGAAGCACCTGGTGGCAATGTCCATGTTGCAGTGTAACCATTTGTAATTCCAGTTAGTGTAAATGAAGGAACTATGTTCAATAAAGGATTTGTTTTTGTACCTACTACAAATGATGCTCCAGAATCACGATTGTCAAAAGAGTCTGCTGAAATAAATAAACCTGTAAATGAAGTATAGTACTCTCCAAAAGTATTGAACAGCTCGGATTGTGTAATTAATATTGATTGTGAAGTTCCAGATGTTGATGGGAATTTAGTAAAGAAACCATCATTAACTCCATTTGTAAGTTTTATAATAAACTTTTTTGAGTCAGCGTCAACTGTTGCTGTAATTAATATATTGTTACCAGACCATATTGCCACAACGCTGCTTGCTGATGCGGGAGGAGTAGAGTCTAAAGATGCTGCTACTGGGTCTATAGGGGTAACTGATACTGGATCTGAGTAGGCTGTGTTGCCAGCAATTTTATCCGTAAGCTTTAATCTTACCCATCTTTTTAAAACATCTCCAACTGTTATTGTTATTGGGTTTGAAGATGTTACTCCAACTTCTTGATATCCAGTTGTTGGGGCTGTATTTGATGTAGAGACTGCCTCTTCAATAATAGCGTTGTCAAAATTTTTATCAGTTTGCTTAGTGTAAGAAACTGTATAGCCCAGTGATGCTGGGGTAACCGTAATTGTGGGCTTAGTTAATTTAGAAACATAAGATGCTGCTGTTACTGAATATCCGTCTGACCAAGGACTTACTTTGCCACTTGGGTACACCCACTGAAAATTAAAAGAATACGTCTGCCCGATGTTTAAATCTACAACAGGTATTGTAAAGTAGTCTTGCCCAGTTTTGACTTTATTGTTTTTGTTTAAGTCAGCTGGAAAGTTCTTTGCATCGTATTCTGCGTCTTTACTCATTTAGAAATCCAACTGCAGCTTATATTCAATATCTACTGGTCTACCAGCTTTTTTAATTAATGGGGTTGACAGAACAGATCTGCTGATTAAGCCGTACCCTGGGTCAAATGTATCTTCGTCATTTATTCTTATCGCATCAAAGTACACGGTTGTGTTGCCTCCTGATGCAGTTGTCGCCACACCAATTTTTATAATTGAAGATGGGTCTGGTAAGTTAGGTGCAGCTGTATAGTTTGAAAAAAGATTGTTTAGCGTAAGAGTTTGTATTCGATCTCCAGTTCCAGACAGTGGCGTAAAGTCTACATAATAATATGCTAAATCAGAGCTGTAAAACTTTACTCTGATCTTAGATAAATTATTGTCTGCTTTTTTGTACGCAATAGATATGGTGTCGTTTATACTGTATCCAGATATATCATCAGAGATAAGAGAGTTTATGTATTCTTTTGTTTGTCCTGAAGACACATCAACCTTTATCATGCTATCGCTAACCTTTGATAAAAATGTATAATTTCCGCTAGCGTCCTGTGTATTACCCTGTGACGTAGGATTATCAGATCCATTAAACCAGTTAAACTCATTTGTAAAAGATGTAATAAATTTACTATCGAAGTTATTAAATGACTGTCTGTCTCCAGGATATAGCCCCACCTCAGAAACTACTCCAGATACATCTTGTGGAATTGTCGACTTGTATGTAACAAAGTAGCTGTAGACTGGATCTCCATCTACGTCTACGCCAGACTGCAGAATATTAAAGCCAGATAATTCTACTGGCAAACGATAGAACTCGAAATCTAATTTTGTATCATTGCCTTTTACATTAGGTGTTGATGATCCAATCCCTAGAGCTAATTCTCTTGAAGCAAAGTCGTTGTTACCAGAAAGGTAACTTGTCAAAAACCTTTTTCCAAATTTAGTTATCATTTTTTCTCCACTCTTACATTTATTGCTTTTAGTTCCACTCCACTACTATTCTTAACCTTAAATACTATTTTTGCACTAGGGATATCTCCTACACCCAGCACAACCTCGTTTGATACTATTTCAATATCAGAAAGACTTGGTCTGCCTTTTCCTTCTCCCTCTGAGCTTTCTTCTCCTTCTCCAGTCTCTTCTTCTTCGCCCGTCTCTTCTTCTTCATCGCCTGGGACGTCGTCGCCAATCTTATCATTAGCAAATTTGCCGTCTCTTTGTGCCGCCGCATATTGAGCTAGCTGATAAGCTAGATAGTTTTTATTTGTATAGAAATCAAGTTCGGATCCCTCAACGGTAACCAGGGCAGCCGTATTTGGCTGTCCGCTTACTGAAGGCTTTTTCTTATTTGAGGATACCATTTTTTTATTATACCATTTATGAACTATAAATAGATCTAGTTGTTATTCTGGTACTTAGCCCCCCGTCAAATGAATTGTTAATATTTGATACTATAAATTTTTGTGTGCCGTCTAGTCCATTGGCTGGATAGTTAATTGTAACAATATCTCCTACAGAAATCAAGGGGTTTGAGAAAACTTCTAGTTCGCAAACAGACTGCTTCTTTGACCACTGAGCTTTTATCCAGTCTGAAAGACTCTTGGCATCAGACTCTCTTTGAATCCAAACCGACTCAAATGTGACCTGCTCTGGAACGGTAAACTCGTTTATTGTTTTGTCAATGTATTCATTTTGACCAGACTGAACTAGTGTATTTCCAATTATACTAAATGAGGCAAACTTTGAGTCGTCTAATGGAATAAAGGTACCAGCATTATTTAGAACATAAACCTCGGCGCCGAAAGAGTTTAACCTGTACCCCAGAAGTTCTACAAATTTGTTTAAGCCAAGGCTGGTTATGATTGGGAATGCTGGTCTAGAATCATATTTAATATTTACCTTTAAAAGTTCTCTTGCTACAGTTCCAAATTCATCTATGGCTCCACCAGATATTCCACTATTTTCAAACCCGCTTGAAAGCTTATCTCCATACAAAAAGTCTAAGGTGGTTGATCCAAATCTTCCAGAGTATTGATTTCCAATTACTCCATCATTGTATTGAGTTTCGTTAAGAGGAATAGAATAAACATAATCAAAAAATGTTGAGTTGGCATTTGAGAATAGGGCAACGTTACTTGTTGGAGAAATTATATTTGTTGAGTCAACCGCTGTTACCTTAAAGTTATTAATAAAAACATCTATGGCAACAATTGAGCTTTCAATCTTTACACGGATATCAACCTTATAAGAAACTCCCTGAGCTAAATAGGCTAGAGATTTATTGCTCCCCTTTTCTTGAGTATCTTTTAGAGGAGTAATTACTCCATTTTTTACTTTAAAAATAGATAAAGGCCTATCTGATCCACTTTCTGGAAGATTACTTGTTGTTTCTAATTTAACATAATATCCATCAAGTCCGTTTGAGCTTGTAAAAAATCCTATACCGCCAGATCCCTTTGTATCGTTTTTAGCCCCTTTAAAAAATAAACCTGTTCCAAAATTATAGAAGTTTCCAGTATCTGCTATCTCCATATCTTTTACAGAAACAGAATATTTATTTTGTTTGTCAGCCGACCCGCTAGATGTTATCTGGAATAAAGATTTTTGAATTAATTTAACTGGAGAAACTTCTGCTTCTTCTGATTCTGGAGGAGTAACATTTATGTCTGGAATGGTTGCAGTAATCTGAGAAATAGTTGAAGGAGTGCTTGACCCTTGCGTATTTTCAGAACTAGTTCTAAATGTATTATCAAATCCAGTCCACCCAGTAACTGATCCAGTTTTTGCATGAGCTACGGCGCTGGTTCCAAATGCTCCTCTGGTCTTGATCCTAATCTTTCCAGTTTGCCCAATTGCTTTATTTGCTGAAAGGGTAGTGGTAATATCATTAGCTATTTTTTGTAGATCAGATACTTGAGTTATCCATACCTTTGTTATGCCTAGTGTAGTATTTATATATTGATATTCAATTGCATCATACTCTATGATTTCAGAATCTATAACTAGGTATCCAGCAAAGTTATATATAATCTGCTTAAGGTCTTGATTAACTGTTATAGGGACTAGGCTAATTTCTGTTCCAGCCCCGCCTCCGCTTGTGCTAGCGGGAATATCTGTTGATAAAGAATATGCGCCCAAGTATGCAGATCCAGACTTCCATAGCGGCTGTCCATCTCCGATAAGCTGACTAGATGTTACTGGGCTCCATAAAACCTTTACCTGATTAACTGCTGGCAAATCTTTCTTTTCAAAAGAAATAATATTAGGAAGTGTGTTGCCTTCCTTTGAGTATTTAAAATTCCAATGAGCATCTGTTCTAGAAAACAAATAGTCTCTTGTGTAAAATTGCAAAACATTATTTTCGTCAAATGTGGCTACCATTTGAGAATCTCTACATAATTCCTGAATAGCATTCCATACGGTTTCTCCGTCATCTGTCCACCAATAGAACGGGCTAAGGATAGATGTGTCTGTTATCTTTCCAGCAGAATCTGTTTTGTAATTTATATTATAGTTTGTAAATCCAACGTTATCTAAAAGCCTTCTAATAATTCCTACCGCAGTAGAATCTTTAGAAACCATTCCAGGGCAGGATATATCTTGAAGAAACTTTGCACCATCTAGTGCGTCTAAAGAAATGTCTCCGAACTCTGAGGTGCTCCAATTGTCAATATAATATGTTCCTTGCTTTACCTTCTCATAAGTTCCTTTTGAATCAGTATATGGTGCTGCTGAATAATATACTTTTATGTATGGCTTTAATTCTGCGGACTTATACATGTATAGGTTAGAAGCACTAAAGGCGGTACCCTTATCATAAGTAATAATTTTTCTAGCTGCTTCATATGAAACCAGATCCAAAGATAATGAATTTGCAGAAACTTTTCCAACTGGAAGAATATCATCTGCACTAGTAGAAGACTCTTGACTTGTACTAAATCCAACAATGTGATCTGTTATATCGGCTACCCATCTAGGAGAAACTTCAATAACTCCAACGTGGGCATTAGTAACGCCTGCCGTTACTAGCTTTAAAACTGTTATTGATACTGGTGCTGCAATTGTTGCAGGCTCTGTGGTTACCCAGGATGTGCCGTTATAGTAAAGAGTTAGTGTTCCAGCATCATAGTTTTTTGCTCCACTAGTTGTAAAAAGTTTTATTGCAGCGCTTGTTCCTTCTGCAAGAAGACTGTTGCCCTGTTTATACACAGACCATGTTGCAGGAATAGAATGAGATATTTCAAATCTAACAACTATCTTATTAGTTAAAACCGCCTGTGGATAAGTAATTGTTATATCTGCCCCAGTGCCTTTTTGAGATACCCAATACTTATAGTATGTATCTAGTCCAGGGTAATATGTTCTAAAGTTTAAAGGGTACTCTACTTTTTTAGGATCTTTCCATGTATTAAGAGCTACGTCTCCAAAGATTCCGTACTTGATTCCAGCACCAAGCGGTCTAAATGCCTTAACAACAGAAGATGATGGAAATAGCTTTTGATACGGCTTAGCTCCATCTGCTCTAACGTAATCTGTTCCAACAACGGAAATGTTGTCTACCATTGAATTCATATTATATTCGATGGTGCAACCAATGTTAGTTTGAATTGTAGTATTTTCTTCTAGTAATGTTTTAACTGCAGGAGACGAAATCATTATACCTCTTCCAGTTCAATAGAAATATTCCAGTGTGGCTGTAGACCACGTTTTACAACTGAAAAATTACAGCCTCCAAATACCACAGTATAAAGCTCTGATGATGTCTTTGCCATGTTTGGCGTATACAGAGCACCTGAAGAAGATGTGTCTGCCCCACCCTTTGCCAGGTTAAGTCTTATATTAAATTCTTTTTTACCGTCGTCGCTTAGATAGAATGATCTTAAATCTTCTGCTCCCCATGCACCATCAACTGTTAATGTGCGATAAGATGGAAGCATTGTCCAGGATAGAGAGAACCTTCTTTTGTCTGCAACATGGTTCTTTCTTAACGTTCCGTTAGAGGTTCTTACAGCTTTTTCAATTCTTTCTATAGATATGCCAATATCTGATCTGTTGTGCTCAGTAATCTTATTCCAAATTTTAGTAGTTCCTTCTGGAGTTGCTAGAAGATCTTTTGCTTCTATACTCAAAACCGAACCTCTAGGTAAAATCATAGGCATTAGTGGCTTCCTCCAAATCTTCTGTCAATTCCTTCTTTTGCATTGACTAACGCAAGCTCTCTCTTAAAGCTACGCATTACATCCTCTGCAGTAACAGTTGTACCATTTAACGCTATATCAATATTATAAATATTGTTGCTGCTTGGACTATTGCTAATATTAACCCCAGTCATTTTAGTTCCAGATCCAATATCGTATCTCGGCATAGTGGCAATATTTGGATAAATAGTTCCACTTACTTGTGGAGTAAACGGTATAAAGCCTTCTTGCTGATATCCTAGAGCATTAAGCTTATCATTTGTAGCATATGTTTGTCCTTTAACTACTGGTCCGCCGCCCCATTTCTTTACATAAGGATTTTTTACTCTTTCAATATTTCCGTCTTCATCTTTTACCTTAAACACAGAAACAAGTCCCTTTTCGTCTTCTGCTGAAAAATAATCTCCCATTACTAAGCCTTGCTTGTAAGCAAAGTTCTTAAGCTTCTGGCTAATTCCCATTTCACCAAAGTCTTTTAATACGTTTCCATAATTCTTAAGGCTTGCACCCTGAATATCTCCCTTGGTTCCAATGCCTTGTGCACCTAAGCTAAATGGGTCTTTAAATGTTCCAGCTCCAGTTATGCTTCCATCTCTAATTTTACCAGTTAAGATATTAACCTGTTGCGCTATAATTTGATTTTTAGCAAGTGCCGCACCGATCTGATCTAATACCTGTTGAGGTGTGGTCTTTATGCCTAAAGATGTTCCTAACTTTTCAAGAGCAGTCATGGTTGTCTTGAACTCATCAGTCATCTTAAACTTGTCTCCTTCTATTTGGAGCTTTAGCATTAGGTTATTAAGATTAGTTGTGTACTCTGTTAATCCAGAATTATATGTATCAGCCTTAGATCTTAGTCCAGTTAGGCTTTCCCCCGCAAGAGCCGCCTTCTTGGCCATGGCCTCTTGCTTGTCTGCCATAGCATCTAGCTTATCCTGAAGAGGCTTAATATCAATGTCTGCTTTAGCAAGAATTGCTTCTTCTGCATCTTTACGATTAGACTCATTCATTAACTGCTCAATAGTCATTTGCTCTTCAGCATATGCAGACATATTGCCTTGGATTAATTGCTGTTGAGCTCTTAGCTGAGCCTTCTGAATTTCTAACTGAGTATTTTCTGCATCAGTTGCTTTGCGAATTCCTTCAATTTTATCTTGGGCAGCTTTTTTAATTGCTGCAATTTGTTTTTGTAGTCTCTCGGTTTCTTCTTTAGCATTATATTGAGCTTTTACAGACTGGCCCTTTTGGGCTTTTTCAAGTCTTGCAATCTCATCAGTCATGCCCTTATATGTTTTGTTTGCAGCTACAACAGCAGGGTTAAGCTGAACTTGGGCCTTTACTATTTCATTTAATTGATTTGCGGCAATTGCTGCTTCGCCACTCATAAATTGGAAATTCATAGCAACTCCGCTAATAGTTAATCTGTACTTAGCCCATGCACTATTTAGTGTATCTGTGTCGTTTAGCATTTCAGCCAAAAGTGGGTCTGTTTTCCCTATTTCGTCAATAACACCCTTAGATAGATTTGCCTGAGTTCCAAATAGCTGGTTTATTTTATTTAGCTTATTTTCAACCGCTGAAGCAACTCTATTTGCAGTATCTTCTCCAGTATCTCCCAATTTCTTTTGCTCATCGACAGTTGATTGTAGGCTCGCATCCATTGCTTGGAATACACTGTGCAATGCTCTGGCTTGCGATTCAGCATCTCCAGTTTTCATTGCAGCCTCAAAAGTTTTTACTGTCTGTGCCGAAGCCTGCTCCATATTTTGAATGCTTTGGAAAGCATTAGTGCTAATTGCCTGTGCAGCCATGTTAGCATTTTCAGACTGCTTAATCATTGTAAATATTTTAGCTGTAGCAGTTTCTGCAGAATCTCCTGCTGCCATAAACTGTGCCTTTAATTGAATAGCTACTGTGCCAACATCTTTTCTATCTGTTTGGCTAAATAGATCTATATAGCTTCCCATTGTCGACTTTACTTGTTCCTTAAGCTTTTTGTATTGCTCAATTGTCATAGTCATTGGAACGTTAGCTCTTGTCATGCTTTCGTAAACCATTATATTTTTTTCTTTTAATGCTTTTGCATCTTCAATGGCTGTTTTTATTTTAGCGTTATAGTCAGTATATTTAAAGCCTGCTTTTTCAGCAGCTTCTGCATCCATTCCGTATGCAAGTCTTCCTGTTTCCAAAGCCTTTGCTTGTTCTCTTTTTATCTTAACAAATAAGCCTACGGCTGTGGTAAGTCCAGTAAATGCTAATCCTAAAGGACTAGTTAACTTAAGTAGTGTTGAGAATCCCTTAAGAATCGGACCAAACACTCTTAGTATTCCTGAAAGGCTTCCTCCAGTTTTTGCCGCTGCTTGTGCCAATCCATTTAATGGACCTATTGGTTGTTTTAATTGTGTAGGAATTTTATCCATTTGTCTGGATACCATGCCGCCGCCCTTAGCGCCTCCACCAGCACCAAAGCCCATTCCCATGCTTGCAATCATAGATGCTATTTGTATAGCAGTTCCAATTGGTCCCCCAACCTTTGATCCAAGCATCTGTCCGCCTAGACCGACTGCTGATCCAGCAATTAGCCCTCTTATCATTCCACCTCTACGTGGAGCAACTTCTCCTCCATCTTCTAAATATTGAATGCCTTGTACCATTCCACCATTATTAAGGTATTGAACTCCTGGCACCATTCCGCCCTTGTTCATTCCAAACATTTGCTTTCTTACTTTACTAGTTGAAGGTGTCCATGACTTTGAATCCCAATTTGCAAATTTAGTTCGCAATATTTCTCTGTCAATTTTACTTAAACTTTTGCCTCCTGAGCTAAGAACATCTCCTGCGGCTGATTTAAGAAGTGTATCTACAACGTGTGGCTCTAAAGCATTTTTAAGATGCCCTTGAGCATCTTTTACATAACCATATGGTCTTTCTCTTTCAAGATTTTCAATAAGCTTTCCATACATTAAGTTTTGTGCTTTAGGAGTAAGTCCAGCGCTTCCGAATAGCTTTTTGCCCATTCCAATAGACAATGAGGTAGCTCCCCAGCTATCTCCAATTTTACCAAATCTTGCGCCTAGATTTTTAAATGCAGTGCTCTTTAATACATTTCCTATAACTCCGCCTGCGTTGTAACCTGGAACCATTCCACCAGAATTCATTTTAAGATTAAAGTAATCATCTGCAATTGCATACGGTCCTATAGAACCTATTCCAGATCCAGTAGAAGATCTATTAGATTGAGTTCCTCTTAATGTTCCAATTCTTGAAAGATCATCTAGAAGATTTGCGCCACTACCGTTTTTAATATTTTTTAAAAATGGAGAAATTGTGTCAAATGCAAATTTTTCAAAGGAGTCCCCAGACTTTGGATCAAACTTTTTATTACCTCTGCCATATAAAGCTTTTACAAGTGCATTATAAGCAGCATCTGTTCTTGCACCAGCCGTATATCCAAATGCTTCTGCCGCTTCATCTAAAAATACTGTTGGATGAATTGATTGGGTTTCTAAACTTTTTGCAATTGCTACAGGATCTCCACCGCTAATCATAGATCTATTAGAGCCCCTAAACATAGGCATGAGTATTCCTGGCGCAAAGTAGCTGTCGCTTCCGCTGATTGATCTGTGTGGGGCTACGTGACCTCTATCATAATTAGCCCATAAGGATTGTATTTCTTCTTTTGGCGCTTTTCTTAATTCTGCTTCTGTGTAAGGAACTCCATTTCTATTTAAAATAGGTCTTTTAGAAATAGATCTAATTAAAGAACTTCTTTGTCCAGCAAGGCTTGATCCTGTGCTTGTATCCCAGAACCATCTTCTAGCAAAACTTCCAGTTCTAGAAAACATCTTTCCAACACTTGCCATAAGAGCTGGATTTATAGGACCATAGTTTCTAGTTTCAGAAGATACCGATCCTCCAAAGTTTCCTTGATTGATTGCATGCAATAAAGGAAGATTCTCTGCGGTTGCTTCTTTATTTACAACAAATTCTCCTGGGGTAAGCATTGCTGGAACTGTATCTGTATTGCCAGTTCCTGGAACAATGTTTCCTCTATTTAATCTTTTTGGAACTGTTGTTTCAATATTATATCCTGCTCCTGAAGTTCTCACTCCTAGGGCTCCAGCTACTTTATTAATAAAGTCTCTAGTCTTTCCTTTTTTGAATAGCTCTCTCATATTAGATTTGCCAGCAGCATCTACTACAGGCTGGTTTAATGTAGGAACCATTGTTGGGTTTATAGTTCTTCCCATTGAAGTTGCATGAGCCTGCATGGATGAAGAAATCATTCTTTCTGTTTCTAAGTTTAATGCTATAATTTTTGCTCTAGCTTGCTCAACGTTTAGTTTACCTGCACGTAATTCAGAAACAATTAACGCAGACTCTCTTGCAGCGTTATCTGTTAGCTTTGAAACAATTGGCAATATGTCATCAAATTGATTCATAAAGTCTTTGCTTAATAATCCAGTTGCAACCATTTGTTTCTTAAGCTCGTCTATTTCTGCTTTAGATTGCATTGCAAGTGTCGCCATCATTGCGTGGTGCTTTGCAGCTTCGCCTGCAACAATTCCAGTTGATGTTCCACCTATTTTAGTAAGTCCAGGAACATCTGGCAAATTATCATTCATATATATTTGAGGGTTTTGACCAATTTTTTGATTTACTGGGATTGATCCTGGAACCATTCCAAATATTGTTTGCTGAAGTCTTTCAGTCTCTGTCATTCCAGATCTAGGAACCATGTGAGTGCTTGCACGAGATCCCATTGCGCCAACTAGAGGATGTGCTGGGTTAACAACTCTTCCGCTTGCCATAACAAGATTTCCAGCCATCGTGCTGACTGCTGGATTTACAGCTATTGAGCCAGACTTTGCCTTTGCTTCTAGTAGAGAAAATTCATCTAATAGGTTTCTTAGGGCTTGCTGTAATACTGCTGCTGCTTTTGCATCGCTATAAAAAGATTGTTCTACTAGCTTTCCAGCTTTTTCTGCTGCTAGCATTTCTGGTGTTAGGTATTTAAATCCTTCTCCACCCTTTAAGAAAGCCTTTATGTGGAATACACCCTTTGCCATGTTACCAAAGAAGTTTGCAAGAAGACCAGTTAACATAATAAGTGGGCCAGCTATTGCTGTAACTCCACCAAGTAGTGCTAGTATCTGCTTAACTGGACCAGGCAAGTTCATAGCAAACTGAACTATCTTATCTATTACTGTAATTAAAACAGTATTAATTTGTAAAAATTGTTCTCCTACTTCGGCTAAAGAAGCCTTTAGCCCTTCTAGAGCTCTTCTATATTTACCAGATGCTGACTCTGTTACTGCTGTTAATTCTCGATCAGCCACCTGAGCTAATCCTGCAGTAGACTCATTCATTAAATCTAAAACTTTTAAAGTTTGGCTTCCTTGTTTTCCTAGGTTTTCAAAAAGAGCGTTAAGTCTTGAAAACTGAAACTTACCAAACAATTGCTCAATTGCCTGTTGTTTCTGTAACGGATCTAAAGAATCTAAAGCTCCCTGCAATGCCATCAAAGTTCCAGTTAGGTTTCCAGCATTATTATTTACTATGCCCAGCAAATCGATGCCTAGCCCCTGAAACTTTTTAACAGCTACATCTGTTGGGTTAATTAAAGATGCTAAAGCAGACTTTAAAGCATTTGCACCTTCTGATGCATTAATTCCGCCTTCTCGCATAGCCGTTAAATATAAAGCTAAATCTTTTACGTCTCCACCAAGTCCTTTAACAACGGGTCCAGCTTTAGGAATTGCTTCTACTAAATCGTTAAGAGTTGTTGATGTCTGGTTTTCAACTGCGTTAAGAAAGTTAATTGAGTCTGCTAATTCATCTGTATTAGATTTAAATGCAGACTGAATAGCTAGTGTTGCCTTCATGGCTTCTTGACGATCTACTTCTCCAAGCACAGCAAGTCTTGTTGTTTCTTTAACTGAGCCTAAAAGCTCGTCTCCAGTTTTTCCAGTTGCTGCAATATCTGCCGCTAGCCCAATGGTTTCTTTAAAGGAAACTCCCATAGCCTGTGAAATTTCCTTTGCTGTTTGAACAACATCATCTCTTACTTTGCCTAACTCTACTGCAGAAGTTCCTGCAACATCACCATAAACCTTTGTTAATCTTACTAATTCTTGATCTGCTTCTCTAAACGCTTTTGCAGCGGCGTTGCCAAATGCTACTAGAGGTACGGTAAGTCCTACTGTTAACTGACGACCTGTCCACTGAGTATTTTTACCGAAGTTAATAATTTGACCAGCACCATCCTGGACAACCTTATTCATAATTTGAAGTTCTGTTCTTGCTAATGCTGCAGCGTTCTTTACTGTATCAAGTCCTCTTGGAACTTGAACATTGAACTGCATAAGACCTTGTGCATTTCTTCCAAGTGGCTGAAGAACTGCGTTTTGTAATGCTACCTGTTGTTTTGCTAGATCTCTAATAAGACCACCAGATGTTTTAGTCTGATCTCTAAAAGCATTAAAGTATTGATTTAACTTTAACTTTCCGCCATCTAGATTTCTTCCAAACTTTTCTACATCTGAAGTTAAACTTACAAAGTGTGTAGAGAACTGACCAGTGCTTCTTAGTGTGTCAGAAAATGATCTGTTCATGACGGCAATTTGATTTGCCATCATCTTATTAGAGCTAGCTAATTTTTCCTGAAGTTTTGATAGGCTGGCTGTAACCTTATGCACATCGGCGATAAGACCTGAAAAGTCGGCATTAGCGACTATCTTGGTACTGATTGTTTCGTCAGCCATTTGTATTCAGATTACTCCTTAACGTATCCTAGTCCTGCTCCAATTCCGAAACCAGCATCTGCTGCGAATCTTCCTTGAAGTGATACAACATCGTCTGCGCTAGCAGTTATGCCTGCAGCTCTCAACTGTATCTCGTCGAAACTAGAAGTTTTCTTTTCTTCTTCGTATTCGCCTATATCTACTCCAGCTAAAGAAGCCTGAAACTTTTTACTGTCGTAATCCTTTTTCTTTAAAGCCTTTAAAGTATTTACAAGTTCTGGCATTGAAAGATTTTCTTCTAGTTCCTGGTAATTCTTCCAATGTCCTAGTAAAAAAACTTCCCCTTCTAAAGCGGCTAAGTCTAGTTCTGACCAGCCAGAACCGCTGCCGCTAGTAGGTTTGGGTCGTCAAGCTTAATCCCTCCGCAAACTTCTAGGATGCGATTCATAGTTGGAACATCTAAGGCGTTCTCAAATGCTTCTCTATCTGCTACTAGTTCTGGAAGTTGTCTTTCTATTGCAATTGCACATGCATCAATCAAGATGTTTAGGGTCTCATCTTCTGTTTCTGATTCTGCTGTTCTCTTAACTGCTAGCATAAACTTACGAAGCTCTGCTATTGATAGTGGCTTTAGCTTTACGGTCTGACCGTTTTGAAGCTGTACCTCTTCTACGCTATATACTGTTGTTGCCAATTTAGGTCCTCCTAGGATCTACTCATAAACATTATACTAAAAGAAATATCCTAATACAACCACAAAAGCCCCTAATTTCTTAGGGGCCTTTGGTGTATAGTTAATAAATTAAATTTATTACGCTACTAGAACACGGTCAATAATCTTGCCGTACTCTGAGCCAGCGTAGCTAGCATCTGGGAGTAAACGGAAAGTTACTGGGAATGTTGTTGGTGTTGTACGAGCAAGTGAGAATTGTGACTGTTGTACAGACAATACTCTACGAGCATAGTATACACGCTCTGATGCTGTTGAATTTGCTGTTGGAGCTAGTCCAACTGCGATTAGCTGACGCTCTGTTGGGGCGGCACCAAGTGCACCTGCCTCAAGTCCGAGTACGTCTTGCTTTGATGTTCCAGTTCCTGATGTTGTTAAAGTTGATGCTGGTTGTCCGAATACTGTTGCAATGTTCTCAAGAGTACCTTCTGACATTTCTGTTGCAATCATAACTTCCATCGCAGACTTGAACAGCTTAGCTGTATCGAGCAACTGATCTACAGTTACTGAGTCGAATGTTGGGTTGTATGTAATTTGAAGACCATTGTTAGTAAAACCAACGTTGCGGTATCCAAATAGTCCTGCTGTCTGGTTAACAGCATTCAATGTGTTAGCGTATGATACGCCTGTTGCAAATGCTGGTACACCAACAGTCTTAACGCCTGCTGGAATAGCAACGCCTGCTTCTGCGTTTTCGATGTAATCAGCGTCGTTAACGTCAATAGTTGACAAGAACAGTGGTGACGCACCGACTAGAATATTTCTAGCATTACCTACGGATTGTGCCATAGTTTTTTTTCCTCCTATATTTCAATATATATATATTTAAATCTTAAATTCAAGCTGGCTAGGCTTCTTTCCTCTTAAGCCAAGTTTATATTAGTATGGGTAAAAACGCAAACCTTAGAGGAATCTGCCCAGTGTGCTTGAAGCCCCATTGGTATCTGTGTCTCTTGAGTACTTTATCTCTAGGATAATCTCAGAAGAAAAGAATCCCTGAAGCTCTTCAGATGGCGCCGTTGGGGATATGTCGGCTATATGTACGCTATGGAATTTAAACTTATCTGAAAGTCCTGCCCATCTGTTTATATCTCTAGCCGACTCGTCCATTCTTCTAAACTCATCTGTCATGTAATTTCTAATCTCATTTATCTCCGCTACCGCAGTTGAATATACGGTAAACAAAATCTGCTCACAGCATATTAGCCAGTTGTCATCGTAGGACATCCCGATCTTGTCATAGACGATATGCTTCTTTCCGCTCATAAATTGATTTAATTCTGGAGCCTGTTGAACTGGAATAATTGGGACAATATTCTCGTTTAGGTTATCGCTCCAATAATCATCTGCGTCAAATATATCTCTGCTAGATAACTCTTCCCATAGATACTTTCTTAATTCTAGCATTGCATCCAACTTGTAGTTAGCCGTCACATTGCACCTCCAAATGCTAGGGTCAAGGCTGAGTCAGCCTGAGATCTAATAGTATTTGCTGAAAATGAATACTGAACTCTTTTAATGTTTGATGGTACACCTAGTGCTTTTGTTATGCTTGAGTTGAACAGTCTTTGAAAGCCAGATCTTTTGATTGAATCATTTATTAAATTGCCACTAAAAAATCTTGAATGAGCCAGTGTAAATTGATTACGTGCCGCTGAGCCTCCAGGTCTTTTAACTGTAACCGAAGCTCCTTTTGGCATAAATACCGTTTCGCCATCTATCTCAAAAACAAGTCGCTCTGCGTTCTTTGGCCTAATTACCAAGGGCTCTCCTCTTTCCATGACTGAAGCCTTGTCAATAAACATATGTCTTCTTTTACCATTGGATGATGGGACTATTGTTCTGGATGGCAAAAACTGATAGTTAATGCTAAATGATAATCCTACTTGTACACCCTTGTTTAATTTAAATAGTCTGGCTGACTTGTTGCCCGTCTTCTTCCATTCGTAAACGTGGTGCAATGACTTAGGTTTACTTCTAGCCAATGCATCTATATAGTTACCGAAGTCCAGATTTATCTGATCAAACATTAGCTTGCCAAATGAATTTTGAAATGCTCTATTGGTGGTTAGCTTAGATATAACTGCTGCCTCATAATATACGTATGCTGATATTTGAGCTACTGTACTATCTTTTAATGGTCCGTTTTGATTAGAGTACATCATTCTTTCAAGTCCGCTTGCTGCTTGAATCAGCATTCCGCTATTGTCCAATTTGCTGATTCTCCGATCTCTTTAGGGATGAGTTATAAGCAATCACTCTTCCAAATGGATCTGTAATCGGTGTTGTTCCCATTACTTCAAATACTGTCGGGGTCTCGTTTGGATAATTAATTTCATTCCAAATTGTATTACCCTCGACGTCTCTTACGTTAGTTACCTTTTCTCTGATCGTTAATTTTTCAGAAGTTCTTACCTGAATAACCTGATCATTTAAATACTTATTTGAAAAAATTTGTTTATCGCTAGATCTAGTAGTTGCAGAGTTGCTAATTACACCCTTTGCGTGGCATGCAATTGTTTTATAGTAATTCCACTCTTTTACGATTGCTCCAGTATCTGGATCCTGAGTTTCAAACTGTCTATAAACATCTAAATTCATAGACAAGACAGAGTCTACGATGCTACTCATTATATAATCTCTGCTTTAATTGTTAAGACATAGTCGGCTAAAAGATTATCTGCTAGGGCGTTTCCTGTGCCAGTGTAGGCATCTCCAGTGTACTCAAAATCCCAATCGAATGTAGATATAGACTTTACGTACTTGTTGCGCCAGATAGTATCCTTAGAAAAATAATCTTTCATCAATTCAGCTGTTGCTAATTCTACGTTCTCAGGAACTTTCTCCCAGCCAAATCTTGCAAATACTTTGTAAGGAACTCCAGAGTGAAACACTCCTGAATAATCGTGAATACTTGGAGGAACCATTCCGTTAGCAGTATATACGGTATTGTCTACCATTCCTGCTCTATTGATTCTAATTGAATATCCGCTCTCAGAAATTTGAACTGGGAAGTTCCAGTTATCAATATTATTAATATTGTCTCTGAGAAGTATGTCGTTTACAGACAATGTGTGAAGTTGATAAATTTTAGCTGGCAATGGAAGAGTATCATACTCATACCCATATACCGTCAAGGTCTCGTCATAGAGATAAAACTTTTGACCCGTATATTCTTCTATTTGTTTACGAGCATATCTTTCTGCTCTAATTAATTCTTTGTAAGACTTGTATGACGGGTCTGAAGAATCTGTGCTATATCCAAGATCTTGAATATAGTTGAAGTCTATGTATGGAGTTACTACCTGTACTTCATCTGATCTTACTACCGCTACCCCTCCTACGGAGTATTCCCAATTTACCTTTAATGTTTTGTTTCTATTTGTAAGAGCATAGGGCACGTTAACCACATACGTTCCAGGATTATTTTCGTCTAGTGTAGAGGTTATTGTTGCAAGTACGGTTGTTGGGAGTACGGCAGGGCTAACTCTTGCATCTAGCGTTACGTCATATATTTTTACAATAGGTAAGGCGTCAGCAACTGCAATGTCACCATTCCAAAAGATCTGATGGACAATCGGTGATTGTGAATTAATTAATATCTCTGCCATTTTATAGGCTTAGATTAACTGTAGTACTCCTGTACTTCTCTAGGAGACGCTAATCTAAAGCCCTCCTCCTTATCAAAAATTTCTTGTGCTACATCTTCAGATACTGCTACGAATGGGTGTTCTTTTGTAAAGGTGACTCCCATAATATCAAATCTAAAATTCTCTCTTGTCATTCTTACTAATACTGTGTTTTCTGGCTGTGCTGCTTTTGGATCAAACTTTGGCAATATTTCTACTGACATATCTTCTGACTCTTCTTCTATCTTTTTAATAGTGCTGTTATATACAGACCATGTAACGCCCTCTTCTGCAAGAGCGGCAACAATGTCGGCTTTAGTCTTTAGGCCGTCGGCATCGACTGCAAAGTCTTCTGCAATCTTTTTTAGCTCTGATATCTTCAATGTCTCAAATGACATGTAAATCTCCTATTTCTACTTAAAGCAATTATAGCATTGTTAAATTAAAATGAAAAGCCCCTAAAATTAATTAGGGGCCTTTCCAGCTGGTTAAATCCTAATTAATTAGGAAGCAACCTTAACGTTGCGAACAACTACCCAGGCGTCTGCCTGCTCGATTTGAACGCCAACACGAGTATACAATGTGTACTCGATTGAGTCCTTACGTGGCTCGAAGAAGCGGTAAACTGTTACATCACGCTTGATACCAATAACTACGTTATTTGGGAATGTCAAGTGGACGTCGCCGTGTACTCCTGATGGAGATGTGTATGAACCTGTCTGTGTCTCATTAAGAAGTGGTACTTCAACAATCGGAATACCGAATGCGAATGGTGCCACATATCCTGCTGGTCCACCTAGAGGTGCAGTTCCACCACGGATTACGCTTGATGCGATATCTTGTGGAATTGTTTGGTTTGTTCCAATGCTGTTAGCATATAGGAAATCCTGAATCAGGTTTGATCCTGCTAGGAAGCGAAGGTCTGCACGACGTTGCTTGTACTTACGTGGCATTGCCTTGAGTGCCTTGTTAAACAACTCACGGCTTACGCCTGCTCCAAGAGCATCTACTACGTGTGCATTAGCCTTTGCCTTCTTTACAACGCCATCAAATGACTTGTATAGGGCATCGCCTGTTAGTGCAGTATCTCCATTGAGGATTACATCTTCAATGTCATTACCTGCCTGTGTTGCCATCAAACGTGCAATATGATCTTCAAGATCTGCACCTTCAATGTTATCTTCTAGAGACTCTGTTGAAAGCTCCCAATCCATGCGGAGTTTCTTTGTTGTCAAAGAGATTTTTGAGAAAGTTACTGCGCCATTTACGGCTGTATTGTCACCTTCGGTTGCAAGCTTCATAAGCTTCTCACCAACGGACATACGATCAATCTCAGATGTGTCTGCCTTCATACGAACTGTACGGGCGACCTTACCAATTACGGTAGCGTCGAACATGTAGTCCAGGAAGCGAGCTGATTGTTCTGCGTTTAGGAGACCAGCATTGCCTGACTCGCCAGCTTTATGCTGACCGCCGACACCTGTAACTCCTGCAAAAGTACCTGTTGCAGTTGTACCTGCAGCGATAGCTTTTTCTAAGTTTTCATTACTCATTTTATATTTTCACCTACCTTTATTTTAGTTAAAAATTTCGTTCACGGAACCAAGGAAAGAACCGTTCCACTTTGATTTTTTGATCATTACTTCCTGAGACCCGCCAAGGTCAGAGGACTTCTTAATTGCAGTCTCTGATTCTACTGCATCGACACGCTTCTGTACACCATCAATCGTGTTCTTGATATTTTCAACAGCAGTTGAGAGTGCTGTGTGTTGTTCTGCCAACTCTGAAATTCGGCTATCTACGCTCTTGCTGAACGCTTCAACTGTATCTTTAATTGTTGAAACCTGTACTGCATTTGCTTCTGTAGCTTTATTCAATGTCTCTGAGAAAAATCCCTTAAGGTCGCCAAGCATTTTAGCAAAATCAGGTTCATCAACCATAACTTCTGATACATCGGCTGCTTTTTCTAGAGTTTCGGCAGGAGCGTCTTCTACTGGTGCTTCTTCAACTGCTGGTGCTTCTTCAGCAACAACTGGTGCTTCTGCTACTACAGTCTCTTCGACTGTTGTGTTTTCTGTATTCTCTGACACTTCATTACCTCCTTCTATGTCTGCCTGTTTTGCAATTTGTGTTTCAGGCGTGGACAATCTTGATTTTTTATGTAAATCAAGAATCTTGTTTATTTCTTTTGCTTTGTTAACATCATTTGACTCTACCCATCCAATTAGTGTTGCAGGCTTTCCTGTAACTGGGGAATCGTATGATGCCTCTGTTGAAATAAATACTGAGTCTGAGTCTGCACAATAAAAAATGTTTTCTGCTTTGACCTCAGTTGCTATTCCCTTAAATATTAGTTCGCCATTCATCTTAGATATAGACAAGATGTTGCAAAGTTCGTTTGCTGGAGAGTCGACAATTGAAAGCTCCATCAATGAGTAATCTTTGATAAATCTTGTAGTCTTGCCAGTTGACTTGTTAACTTCGTTGTCTGATTCAATGATCTTTCCGCCGATTGAAAATCCTGTTAGTGTTCCATCTAGAACTTTTTCCCAGGTATCCTGAGCGCCCTTTGAAACATATGCATCTACATAAACTCCGTTATAAAATTCTTGTGACTTTACATCATAGTATGTTTCTGGCTTAAATGAAATCATTTTGCCTACTGCGTTTGAGCTGTGCATCTCACGAATGTTTCCACGGAAATTTTCAAAAGCTTTAATGCTTGCTTCCATGGTAACTACGTCACCTGTCTGATCAACGTTGTCTAGTGTTGCAAAGCCCGAGACAATACGCTTTTCACGGTTGACTTTTGTAAATGGGACCGATAAAACTATCTGATCGCCATTGGAAGACCATAAGGATTTTTCAATGTTCATATGCTTAATTTTATAACGTTATCGTATATAAGGCAAATAATGGTTGAGCAGGGTTAGTCGACTTGTCTTCCATCTCCTTGAGCATTTCTTCCCTCTCCAGAAATATCGGGGGAATTTGCAGACCTTTCAGAATCTCTAGTTCTGGTTTTGCCTGCCTGTGCTCTGGTCTCTGCCTGTGCCTGTGGCTTTAATTCAACAACTTTATCTCCACCCTCAAGTGGAACCATGCCCATTCTAATTCTTATTTCATTAGGAGTCACTACCTGCATTCTTAAATAACGCTCATCGATTTTAGATTGAGTGTCTTCATCTGTCAGGGTAAGCTCATTAAATTTAAGAATAAGGGCATCTGTCATTTCTTCAATGATCTTATTTAATTTCTTTTCTAAATTCATTTGTGCTGGACGGCATACTTGCTCTCTAAATGTCTTATCGGCATCTCTTGCCACCGCCAAGTTAACTCCTTCTGGGGTTCCAATTTTATTAATTGGCACACGGTGGGATAGAAGGATTTCGTCTCTATTTGATTTACGATATACGTTAAATGAAGACTCTTGAGTTCCTGCCTCAATTGGCTCCATCTTAAATTCAGTTTTAGAATCTGGGGAATCTGGTGGAAGCGGAATATAAAGGGATCTGTGATTCTTTCCTCTTAACCCAACCTGGAAAAACTCAAGTAGCTTACGCTCAGACTCTGTAGAAAGCTTTGCTCCCTTTACTGTAATAATATAACGTGGAACTGCTTTATTCTCAAAGTAATCTAGGTTATACTTTCCAGCAAACTCATTTCCTGCCATAGCATTTGATGAGGCTACGATATCTGGGATACCGTAATAGTTATTTGTAGGCGTATACTTCTTTAGGTGAATAATTTCATTCGGTCTATCTAGCCCGCCTGCAATTGGATTCTCTGTTTCTTGATCTCCAAATGTGCGAAAGAAAACTGCCTTGCCATAAAGCAATTGAATAAAGCCATCACGTAGGCGGCGCACACGCATTGTCTTTGCTGGGATATGTCCAATATATCCAATCTTACCTGCTGACGTTCTTCCGATTTCAATGTAGCCATTGCCTGTTGCTTCAACATCTGTGTAAGCCTTAATTAAAGTTTCAGTAAATGTTTCTTCTTCATTACATTCTTCTAGCCAGTCATAAAGATCTTGGCGAAGACGATTTAATTTACGACGGGCACGTTCTAATGACTTATCATCTGTAATATTATCAAAAGCTTCTTGCGTCTTACGTGTTTCAATAAAGTCGTGTCCAAGACCCACAATATTTGAAACCTTAGCATTAATTGCTGAATAGTTGTATGGAGAAATTTCGTAAATAGTTGATAGGTAGTCTAGGTTGTATGGGGGCTCAACAAGATCAAACATTGCATAGCCAGTAACTGCTTGCTGCAATAAGTTCTGCTGAGTTTCTGTTCCATCAATACCCTGGAATCTTTTTTGAAGGTCTCTATTCATCTTGCGACGAAATGCTGGGCTAAGCCCTGAAATCTTTGTAAGCTCTTCTCCACTTACTTTAAATAAATCTGTAGTTGTTTCTTCTCTTGGAGTATTAAACTTCATCCAGTCCGCTACGTTTGAAACTACAATATCCTGAGAGTCATCATCTTCTACATACTTTGTCATTTCAATTTACCTAACTTTTTAATTTCGTCTTTATAGTTTCCAATATCAAATGGATCTGGAACTAGTCCCCATTCAAGTCTTTGTTTTTGTTCTGCAAATTCTTCGTCGTTAATTTTGCGCCTAGCGGAAAGAAACTTAGGCCCGCCTTCATATATGCCATATGAGCGAACTTCTCTAGCCAAAGCATCGATGAGTGATCTATTTCCTTTTTTGGCCGTGACTGAAAGAAAGTTCCCATCGTCATCTCCAATCCATCTGCCATCAGGCATTTCCCACACATATATCCCAAGTGGTGATTCTTCTATTACTTGACGACGTATGTTATTCATTTCCATAAGTTTTATTTTACCATTATTTACTGTCTAAGTCCAGCTTTTTGTCACTCAATGTGACAAATTTATACGCTTTGAACCACAACCCAGTCATTGTCATAGTATTCAGCAGGCAATTCTGTCAGGCTCATTACTGGATCTATTATTGTAGAAGCAGGTCTTCCGCAATATAAATCAAAATGGGTTGTTACGTCTGACTGAGTAAGATCTCTATTATATAGCGATATGTTGTTGTATAAATTATCTGGGCCGCCTGTATTTTCATAATTAAACTGAATGGGTCCATTTACAGCCCCATCAAATACAAGAACTACGTGGTGAGGCTCTCCAGCGACCAGGAAATTGCTTATATTGGTCTGTGAGGTCTTATCTACCCCATTGATATAAACTTTGCTTATAGAGGCCTTAGAGACCACGCCAGACCCATTCCAGGCATACTTGGTGCCAGTTATTGGATCATAGAATAAAGTATTGGCTCCATTTGTTTTAGGAGTAAAAAACATCTCTACTGTATTTATAATTGAATTAGGACTTATATCAAATCCGTATCCTGAATTTGGCCTAATTCCATTATTATAATGTCTCATCAGGGGAGAGTAGTTTAAGGACCCTATGGCAAATTGATTGCTAGATTCAATATAACTATTAAAATTGTCAGCATAAACTTTAGACTGGCTATAAAACTTAATTGAAAAAAACGATAATCTTGGCAAGAACTTGCTGGCGTCTGTGGTAGACATAGTTATTTTAATATATAGAAGACCGCTTGTATTAAAGTTTCCCTTTCTATACTGAGGCACCGCTTCTCCATTTACACAATTTAGGTAGCTTACTCCATCAGTGCTAGTCTGAACGGATATACCTAATTCATTACGCCATTCAATTTTAGAATTTACAAAACCTGACTCCATTGGAATGAAAATAAAGTCATCAATTACATATAATTTTGATTGGGGGGTAGAGGTTGGGATAAATCCAATATACTTTCCTTTGTCGTCATAATAAGTATTTGAATCTATAAGGCTATCCCATTCTGTATCGACCCCATAGGTGTAACTAAAATCTATTCTATTTGTTCTATCAGAGCAAGAGAATAAGACTCCTTCTTCTGGGTTGACAACATGTATTGGCTGTATGTAATAATTAGCATCATTGTAATGTCTATTAATAGATGCTGAATTTAATCCATATCTATATACCGCTGGGGCATCTACTACAAAAGAATCTCCAGCATCTGATGTTGGGCCTATTTGTAAATCTAAGGATGTATTTGTAAATTTAAAATTAGGATCTATGCTCTTATTGGCTACCTGAGTTCCGTCTATATAAAGAGAAATAGAGCTTACTGAGTATATCCCTACAATGTGCATTGCCTTTTTAGTATACGTTACAGCCCACCTTATTTGTTCTGTATCTGCAACCTTAAATACAATATCTCCTTTTTCCCAGTATAGACCTATATCTTCTGCAACATCTGCAAATAAGGTTGTGAAGTTTGATGACTGAATAGATGGGCTTACCCATAATTCTAATGTAAAGTCATTGTCTGAGGAATATTTATTTGCTAGCCCATTTGAAACAGATGAGCCATAAAAGTCTTTTGAGGTTGGTATTGTTATATAAGCAGCATTAGTTATTTTGGTTCCTGATCCGCCGCCTGGAATAATTGGTAACATGTTAGTTGCAGGAGATCCAACATATGTAGCATTATTTCCACATCCAGATATGTCTGCGGCAGTGGTACCTGAAGACTCATCCAACGGCCAAAAGCCAATTGGATAATCCTTGATTACCTTCAGTTGATAACTCATAATTATATTATACTACACTTACAAAGAAGTGTTTAAGGAATGACTTCTACGCCAGAAATGGTAAGAAGAATGCCACCTGGAATACTAGCCTGAGCAAAGATTCTATCTCCTGCATTTACTACTATTGTAACATCGTGAGAAGTAATAGATTTTTCTGTAGCCGTCATGTCTGGGAACACCTTGTTATAATTTTGAGCATCTTCGCCTGCAGGGGCTACGTAGATAGAATATTTTAAGGTTCCATTATAAATGTTTGAAACAATAATATTTTTTATAATTGCTTTGTTGGCAAATGTCTCAAGCGGGGTCGTTGCTAGCTGGGTTAATATTACAGGACCAACAAATCTTTGGGGTTCGTATGCCATTTTTTATTCCTAGACGATTGTCCACTTAGAGATTAGGTCTCTTTCAACCTGACCCATTTCATAATCACTTATGGCTCTGTTGTAAATAAGTATTTCGCCTAGGTCAAACTGTCCATATGTAGAAAGGTATCGTCCGATTGCTTGTCCTGTCATATTAGAAGGGGCTCCATCTGAAGCTCCCAACGCAACAGTTACACCGTTTCTTCTAACTTCTCTTCTATTATTTGTGTTGTCGTATCTTATGGCATAAAGCTCTGGTTGTCCAGGAGTTACCGCTGGAACAATAGCGTTAATATCATCATTTCCAAAAACAGCTCTATTTGATGTAGGGATAGTATATCCAAAGGCTAAGTTAGATCTTGTGGCCACTCCTTGTCCTCCTATAATAAATGAGGTGGTGGTCTTTGCTGTTTTGGTTGCAACGTAAAAGAATGTAAATGATGTATTTGCAAGCCATGACAGTGTGGGATCTGAAAATGTCATAAACTGATTTACGCCATCAAATCTTAAAGCTGGCAATGAGTTAATTGCTGCCAGAACATATGTTGGTTGATTTGTTGAAGTTTCCTGTACAAAATTTCTTAAGTACTGAGATCTTTCTTTTGCTAAAGAACACTTACTTGTAACAGGGTCTACTTCAAAGTTGTCGACAGCTGTACCGTCTAGCCATAGCTGTAAGCCGAACTGGCTGTATCTTGATCTTTTAAATAGTGATCTCTGATTTACTAACATTATTCCCCCTGTAAGGATTCAAATTCTTCAATACCAGCTAGATTTGATTCCAGCTCTTCTGAAGTAAAATCTACAAGCTCAACTCTGTAAACAGATCCGTTCAAAAAATACGGTTCACAGAATATCATTTTCTGTGCTTCTGAGTCATGCTCTAAATACTCTAAAACCTCAACTAGATTATTCTCTTCTTTAAAGTCTTCATTTGGTCCTGAAAGCGGGAAAGAAGAATTTGGAAATAAAGTCTTTAAGGTTCCAGATCTATTTACTGTTTTTCCGTCAAGTATCGCATAGTACATTTTAGCCGTGTGTCCATTCAGCCATTGGAACGATTGTTGGATAATTTGTTGACTGATATCTTGTATCAAATGAGTATGTGAAGGTTGACTTGAATAGATCAATATTTGCGCCATTTGCTACAGATGTTCCTTGAGAATCAACTCCATATTTTACAAGCCCTCCTGGATCAACAACATATAGTCTCATTCCGACGTTTCCGTCAGTGTTAGAGCTGCCTGCGTGGAAAATAAATTTATCCTTTTTGAAAGGAACGAGTTGTGCTCCCCAGTCGGTGCTTGCCCATTGTCCGATGTAATATTTTGAAGGATCTTGTGTATTAAAGAAAATAACATTCATTCCTGTCTGGTAGTAATAATATGGAGAATAGGCGGCGACCCAGTTATTGTCCCAGGTCTGCATGTAACGCATTCCATAGTAGTTGCCCTGCTCAATTCCGTATGATGTTGTATTACTATGACCGTTTAGAGTTGTTAAAGTTCCAGAAGTTGATGAAAAGTTAGGAGCAAATGTTGCGTAGTGAGTTCTATTTGAAGGAACAAATCTTGCTATTCCAACAAGGTTGTTGTCTCCCATAACAATGTATGCTTTTCTTCTTGACTCATCATAGCTTTGAGAATTATTTGCTTGCCATTGGAAATCATTGTAGTAGTAATAAGCTGCTTGTGTCAATGCTGTAGGAGTTCCAGCTGTTTTTGCTGCAAGCAAAAATCTGTGCATTGTTCCAGCTGTATAGTTTTCTGGATCTAAATCTATGGCATTATTCTTCCAGACGTGAAGTCTGTAGTTATTAGCATTGTCTCTAGGCTCCAAAACTGCTAATGTGCTAGTTCTAGAATTATAAGAAATTGCTGTGTATCCAGTATTAAAATTGGTCCAGGTTGCGTATGTGGCACTCATAGGAACTAGTTCTAGTGGAGCAGTACCTCCTCTAGGATAAATTCCTAAGTTGTTATTTCTGTAATAAATTGAATTTCTTGGACGAATTCCAGATTTTTGAATCATTGTTCCAAAAAATGGCCAGTGCTCAAGTACATAGTTATACCAAACTGAGTGTGCAAACTGTCCGTCAGAACCTGAAGCAGGTGCATGTCCTGGCAAGTGTACAAGCCAGTTGCCTTCATCTTGCTGATAATTGGTTCCCTTTACAGAAGAGTGTCCAGTGCCTCTAGTTACCTGTGTGGTATTTGTATATCTTGCACCTCTATCAGGCCAGTCTTGGCCTTCTGTATCATCTCTTAGGTATCCGCCAAACATAGGCTGCATGTTGCTGCCATAAGTAGTAAACGCTGGCTCGTTAGATCTATTTGTGTAAACACCAAATGTAGGAAGTGGTGGATTTTTTGTAACAGCATTATTTCTGATATTATCATCAATTAAATCTACCTGAGAGATAGAAGAGCTTAGGCTAAGTGATGCCGAAGAAGACAGTAGTATAGATAGCATTTGAGGGCTAGTATTCAATCCCTCGTTTAGATTATTAAAAACCGATACGTCTAAGTCTGGTAATGCTACTGATGTACTGTTTGATGATATTGTTGATATTGCCACTTTTTTCTCCTATTTATGTTAGATTTTCAAATCTGAGAATGCGTATGATCCGAAGATTGTTGTTCCATTATTTCTAGTGTAAAAATTTAAAACTGTTGTGTCAAGTGATAGGACTGGTTGAATGTTTGAGGCACCGCCACCATCCCATACTATTCCTGCTGGCCAGTTAATAGTATAGCTTCCGCCAGACTTTATTTCCATTTGCCAGAACTGTGCTACGCTTGCTGTGTCTGCAATGTTTGAAAATTCTACTGTAAAATTTCCACCAGCAATAACTTTAAAAACATTTGAAGCAGCTAAGTCTAGGGTAAGGGTTCCGCTTGACTTAGTTCCTAGATCAACAAACTGAGCTGGTATATTAAAATATGGTTGCCCTTGTCCATCAATCGGAGCCTGAAGGTATGTGTAAGTCCAAAGTGCTGGGACTACTGAATTGGGGGTTTGTGTAATTGGCATGTTATTCCTCTTCTGGTAGATCTAGCTCAGGCAAATCTGCTGGGCGCTCTACATTTCTTTTAATGTCTTCTTCCAACTGATCCCACTCAGCTTGATCTTGTGCTAAACGCTCAAGAGCTGTCTCGTGGTCTGCAATTCTTACTTCATTATCTGTCATTCCTGGATATTTGTCAACAACAACTCCGTCAACAACTGATAATCTATGAGGTAATGATGTGACAATATCTGTCTCATATTCCCCGTTTTCATTAAAGGATGCCACTCCATCATTGTAATTAAATTTCATTTTTTCTCCCCTTATACTCTTCTTGTCCAGTGCGCCATTGATTGGAGCCCTGGGTAATTTGTGCTTGTGTAGTCTGTATCAAATTTACCCCATTGTGGATTGCTTACTAAACCTAGATTACCACCATTATTTATGGTTGAAGATGTAGTTCTTCCTTGCAGGGCTGCTTCTGGTTCTTGAATAAATAGTCTTAGTCCATAAGCGTTATCTACATTGTGAGTAGAATCGTTAAACAAAAATTTATCTTCTTGGTAAGGAATTAGCTGGCATCCACCATTTGTAGTTCCATGCTGTCCAATAAAGTAATTTCTAGGATCTCTTGTATCTATAAAATAAACATTCATTCCTGAGCCATAATAGTAGTATGCGTTATACGCTGCAACCCAATTATTATTCCAGGTAATATTATGTCTCATTCCATATCGATTACCCTGCTCTATTCCATATGAAGTTGTTAAACCAATTGTATTAAAAGATGTTGTTAGTTGCTGAGTTGCTGGGTTAAATGTTGCATAATTGTTTGCATTTGATGGAACCATTCTGGCCATTCCAACAATTCCATTGTCTCCAGGAACTACACGCATACGATATCTTGACTCATCGTAGTTTTGAGAGTTGTTTGCTTGCCATTGGAAGTCGTAAAATGCATAGCTAACCGATCCTTCGCCTTGACCTACATCGAGAAGACCTGTCTTTGCTTCTCTTAAGAAAGCAGCCAATGTTCCTGGATAGTAATTATCGCTATTTAAAGACCTATCAATTCCTTCGTTTTTCCAGATGTGCATTCTGTAATTGTTAGAACCATCTTTTGCGGCAACAATTACAAGTGTTCTGGTTCTATCATTGTAGCCAACTGATCCATAAGTTACGCCAGTGCTAAACCAAGTAGAGTACTGCGACTGATTAAGATTTATGTTTTCGTAGTATCCTTCATAAATTCCACGCTCCATAATTCTTAATGTAGCGTTGTTGTTATATAAAGAGAAGTTTTGTCTGACCCCACGCTTTCCAATAATAACTCCAAAGTAAGGCATATATGACGGAGCTACGTCAGCATTCATTGCTGTATAAGTTCTGTTTCCAGCATTTAATCTCATAAACCAGTGTCCATCTGCCTGTTGCTGCGATGTTGCCTGGCTCCAAGAAGTTGTCCAGCTGCTTGAGTTAATGTGTGAGTTTGTGTAGTTAATTCCAGTCCATGGACCCCACAACTCTGCGTCAGTGTGCTGGCTTCCTGCGTCTATTGGCTTCAACTTACTATTGTAAATATTCCAAAACGGTCTATTGTCTCTGCATGAATAAGTTGCAAATGTTGGCAAAGCATTTACTGCGGGCAATTCTGAAACTACTGCATTTGTTGCTGCAATTGCTGCATCTAATTGCTCTACGGTTCCACCCTGTGAAAGGTTAGACAGGATCGCCGCAACTGTTGGGTTTGACGCCAATGCTGCAGTAGTCTGATCTTGAACTACCTTGTCTATACCAGGTAAAACAATTTGTGTAACTGTATTTGCAACTGCCATTTTTTATTTCTCCTAAATATCTTGAATTAAATTGTTGTTATTTTTACGCCAGAGATAAAGACATTAACAGAGTTTGCATTAGCTGCGCTAAGAATAATTGCGTCTCCTGCATTTAAAACCTGCTTAACATCTATAACTGTGATCTGGCGAGGTGCTAGGTCAATGTTCTTGTAAAAGAAAATTCCTGCAAACTTTGCGCTTGCCTGTTGTGCGACATCGGTAGTGTTACATAGGGTAATAGATGTGATTACATCTGTCTCTCCTGCTGGAACTGTATACACCTGAGATTCAGTTTCTGGAACTGTTCCACCGAATATTCTTGCTGGTAAACTAATTTGTGCCATTTTATATTACTCCCATGTTTACGAATAGATTGTAGTTATCTACTGCTGATTGTACTAATGCGATTTGCTGATTTCCAGAAGTAACCACAGCATTTACCTGAGAAGATCCAGCATTAGTAATTGTTTGAACCTGTCCGCTAGATGCATTTGTTATTTCTGAAATTTTTGTATTTGTTACTGCTACGATGTCGTTAACTCCCAAAAGTGTTCCAAGGGATTCAAGGGATTTAGCCAAGAATACGATGTCTTGTGGGGTAAGAGTTGATGCGGACAAACCATTAATCTTGGTTTTTGCTAACTCGATTTGTGCTACTAAAGATGCTGTCATTTGTTTACTCCTCTAGAATATTGTATCATAAAATTCATTATGCTGGAACCTCTGGGAGGACATATTCTAGATCTTCCGTCATTGTTTCTGGAAGATCTCTCAAAGCCTGCCTATACGTTTCCCATTCTGCTACTTTTGCCTCTGATAAACCAGAATTTGGTAATTGCGTCCAATCTGATCTAGTTAACATTTCATTTCTATCTGACCTTAGTGCAGCATATGAATAATTAGTTTTTAATAGCAAGTAATAGGAATTTTTTTCTTCTTCTGTCATAGAAACTGGAGCTCCAGATACTAATTTAAATATTTTGCCATCAACATTTTCTCCAACTCCATACCATCCATCTCCTGGATTTTCTTCAGAAAGAGTCATCTGTTCTTGAATATTATTTTCATTAAATTTTATATAATACATTATCTGTCTCCAAACATTTCTGCTGTTCTTCTCCATACACGCCAGGAGCTCTTTATATTAAACTCATTAAGCTGATCATTGTAGCTTAAGGCTGCCTGAGTCATCTTTAAGTCTGGCTGAACCCAAAAATCAGAAAAAGTTGTGTGAAGATCATAAAACATATTCTGATCAAGGTACCATGCCACATATCCAGACTGCCAGTAGTACATTGTGTTTGTCTGCGTAACAGATACTGTTGTTTTTGCTGGAATGGTTACGTTCCAGCTCCAGTCGTAGTATGAATTTCCACCAGTTCTGTTTACTGGAACTGTCCAGTTAATTTCAGTAACGGCATTATAAGATCCATTGGCGTTTGGTGTTCCAATTGCTACACCTGATCCGTCGTGACCAGATGACCAATAGTTTGAATAGCTCCCGTACATGGTAACAGTTTTAGACAATGTTGGGTGATGATTTCTCAGGAACATGGTTCTTAGTCTAAACGGGGAATATGATGTGTTTCTATTGTGGGCAATGTGAACGCTGTCATTTCCAACTACAGAATTTTTTGCGTACACAAGCTGTCCGTTAGCATACCCTGAGCTGGTTGCATAACCAAGTGTATTTTGTCTAGTATTTGTTCCAAGAGAGAACCAGAATGCTCTTTCGCAGTCTGCCTGGGTTGTTCCAGTTAGGTAATTGTAATACCCTGTCCATGGATCTCCAGATGACCAAATCTGCCGCCATGACTGGTTTCTTTCATTTACTGTTGTAATTGAAGGAATCATATATGGACGACGTGTTCCATCTGTAACTTCTCTAAAAAGTCTTGTTTCTGCATCTACCACCCCAAGAGATGCTGGAGTAATGCCTAGAGACGCTCCAGTAACTCCTAAAGTTGCTAATTCAGAGGCTTTAATTCCTGACGATAATGTTAAAAGCGTGTCTAATGATGCCATTATGCGATTCTCCATCCACTTTCAGTATTTGAATATATTAATTTCATAGCTTTATTATTTACGTTAAAGATAAGATCTTCTTCTGCTCCTTGAATTTTTTCGCCATTTCTAGCTACTGTAAAGAAGTTTGTTGATGCATTTCCAGAAATATCTATTATTTCTACAACATATCCTATTGCAGGTCCTGCTGGAAGTGTTAAGGTTAATCCATCAACTCCACCGTCAAGTGGCGGTGTATTAACAAAAACTCTATCTCTATTTACTAGCAGTTTATCAGCTGTTACAATTTGCCATGGATTGTATCCAGCGCTTACAGCTAAAGCTGATGCTGATGCAATATTTGATTCCTGATTTGTAATTACCCCTTCAAGAGAAGTGACTCTAGGATTAATATTGTCATAAGTTGCCTGTAGTGCAGTATACTGATTTTTTAGATCTACAACTGCTGCTCCATTAGCTGTTCCGCTTACAAGAGTAATTGCTGCAGCTCCAGCATCGTCAATTCTTTCAATTGCATTTGCGGTGGCCTCAACAACATCTTCTACCCCTAGCGCTTCAGATAAAGTAACTAAAGATTTTGAAACATATAAGATTTGCTCTGCATTTAGCTCTGTAGATGTTAAAGCATTAATTTTTGTCTTAATTGTCTCAATTTGATTTGACAATGTAGCATAGTTGGCCGAGCTTCCAAAGTCGGTTGTAATAATATTACTTGAATTTGATTCCTCACCCTCAGAAGAGCTTGTAATAGCTCTAACTTTAAATGTATAGGCCGTTGCTGGAGTAAGTCCTGTAATAAGAATTGGAGAGGAAGCTCCTGCTCCTGATCCGCCAATTGGGGTTGATGAAACAGTATATCCAATAATTGTCTGACCGTTAGTTACTGTTGGTGGAGTAAATGCAAGTACTGCAGTTGTTGCTCCTGTTTTTGAAGCGACTCCAACAGTTGGTGGTCCAGGAGGAGCACTATCTGTATTTACAATATTACTTGCATTTGATTGTGGTCCAGTTCCAACTGAGTTAACTGCTGCTACTTTAAATGTATAATGTGTTGCAGGTGTTAGTCCTGTAAATGTCATTGGGGATGATGTTGATGATGCAATTATATTACCAGGAGTTGAGGTACCGATGTAACCAATAATTGCTGCGCCGCCGTCAGAAGCTGGGGCGGTAAACGTAACAGTTGCAGTCGTTGAGCCTGTTTTTGTGCCTGTGCCAATAGTTGGTGCATCTGGTACAAATACGTCTGAGGCATCTGTTGTTATGCTATTACTTGGAGAAGACGCATTACTGTCACCGACAAAGTTAGTGGCCTTTATTGTAAATGTGTATTCGGTTGCAGGTGTCAATCCTGTAATTGTAATAGGAGATGTTGTTGACGAAGCAACTACATTGCCAGGAGTTGATGTAACTGTATAATTAGAAATTGCGGCTCCGCCATCTGATGCTGGCGGTGTAAATGGAATACGTGCTGATGTTGATGTTAACTTTACAGCTGTTCCAATAGTTGGTGCGTCTGGCACAGTAGCATCTGAAACAATTTGATTACTTGGAGCAGATGGAACAGATGTGCCAGCTGAGTTTGTTGCTGTAACGGTAAATGAATATGCTGTTGCAGCAGTCAATCCTGTAATAGTAATTGGAGAGCCTGACCCAGTAGCAGTAATGCCACCAGGATCTGATGTTACTGTGTAGAGAGTTACTGCTGCTCCATTATTTGAACTTGGTTCATCAAATGAAACTATTGCTGTTGTTGAACCAGTTTTAACGGCTACGGTATTTAGCGGAGCACTAGGAGCATCGGCATCTGTTGTTATTGTATTACTTGCATCTGAGTTAATTCCATCACCTTCAGAGTTTGTTGCAAATACTACGAATGTGTAATCTGTTCCAGGGGTTAATCCAGTAACAGGAATTGTTCCACTTCCTGCTTGAGAAAGTGTTCCAGTAATACCACCAGGAGTTGATATAGCAGTATATGAAGTAATTACATATCCGCCATCTGACGCTGGCGCTGTAAATGGAACATCTGCTGTTGTGGGCCCTGTTGCTATAGCAGTGCCAATTGTTGGAGCACCTGGGCTGTTAGGATTTATGTAATCTGTAGTTGCCGTATTACTTGCCTGTGAAGGGCTAGACGTACCAATAGAGTTTGTAGCCGTTACTGTAAATGTGTAAGCTGTTCCTGAAGTTAATCCTGTAATAGTAATTGGTGAAGATGTCCCTGTAGCTGTAATACTGCCAGGAAGAGATGTTACTGTGTAGCTAGTGACTGGCCTACCACCATTAGAAGCTGGAGGAAGAAATGATAAAGTTGCGGTTGTTGTTCCAGTTGATGTAGCTGTTCCAACGGTTGGAGCATCAGGAACAACGGCATCTGTAGATATGCTATTACTTGGAGCGGAAGGACCAGATTCTCCATCAGCATTAGTAGCTGTTACGGTAAATGTATATTCAGTTCCAGGAAGTAATCCAGTCACTGTTATTGGAGATGTTGCAGATGATGCGGTTATGCTGCCAGGAGTTGATAAAGCAGTATAGTTGGTAATTGCAGAGCCACCATCATCAAGTGGTGCCGCAAAAGCTACTGTTGCTGTTGTAGGTCCAGTTGATGTAGCCGTGCCAATTATCGGAAGATCTGGTGCTGCCATTTTATACTCCTTTTATGCCTGAGCTTCTGTCCAAGATAAACGAGCTGAAATATCTCCAGATGTTAATCCTAGGTTTGTTGCGACGATTGTTAAAATATCTGGACCATTTGGGAATCCTGGTGCTTTAAAGTTTCCATCACCAGAAAGAATTGATGTTCCAAGATCTTTAACCTTCGATAAATCAAATGTTGTAGCTGAGTAGTTTGTACCACCAGTACCGTCGGTGTAGAAGGCAAACGCCTGATCTCCGCCTCTAATTGTTGTTATTGGGTTAGTCACAGTAGATCCTGTTCTACCAGTATTATCGTGATAAATAACCTGGGCTAGCGATCCACCAGGGATTCTAATAGTTTCCCAATCGTTTGGAAGGTTTACTCCAGTAGGGAAAGCTGATGGATTATAAATACCCTGAATCAAAAACGCTCCCTGGGCAAGGATACCAAGCGAGCTTAATGCTAGCTGCATAGTGTTAAGAGTTTCTCTCTTGCCGTAATTTCTTCCAATTCCATTATCTGCTGAAGGAGCAACTCTAATTGAAAGAAGCGGTCTTGGGATTGCTTGTGAACCAAAGCTCTGTGAAGCAGATCCTTGAGGTGTAACAATACTTGTTGGAATTGTACTTCCAAATGGTATGGCATACTGAATTGTATTGCTTGTCACTGCGCTTACCGAAAATGTTCCGTTGAATGTTGAGTTTTCGACAGCGTTTGCGTTATTTGCTTGAACTTGAGCAAAATATCCGTAAACTCCAGGAAGAATTATGTCGAATGTAGATGTTGTTGGAACTGCGGATATTGTTCTTGATCCATTCAAAACACCAACTATTGCTGTAGTTGAAATTTGACCGTTTTGAAGGTTTCTAGAAAGAACTGTATTTGATATTGTTACATTTTGCTCTGCAACTAAGTTGTGTGCACCCTGAGTTGTAACTCTTATAGTAGACGAATTAATTCTTTGAACACTAGTTATTCTTGCTGTAGTGTTTACATCAGAAATTCTAATTGGATATCCAACCTGCAATTGATGCGGTGCTGCAGTTGTTACTGTTGCAGTACCTGCAGTTGTAGACTTTGCAGTAATCTTTGCAATAACTTCACCAGAGCCTGCAACGTTTACGAATCTCTGCATACCAGCTGTAAAGATAAAGTTCTTATCATCATCGAACTTGCCGTCCATGATAACAGATGATCCCCAGTGGCTAATTACTGGAGCACAAGTATTTGTAATTGTTTGAACTGAAACTTGTGCTATTCCTGTTCCGTTTGTAATAGTGTTATCTGGAAGGTATGTAGCATTATTTGAAGATCCAGAAAGCTGGACTGCTTGACCTTGTAGATAAGATGTCATTGGTTGTCTTCTATTAATATTAACAGGGTAACCTTGTGCAATTTCATTATAGTCTCTGCTAGTAATTGTATAAGAACAAATTTCAAAATTAGTGTCATCTTTTATAACCAAGAATCCTTGGTCTGGCCAGAACTTAACACTATCAACATACATAACAATCATTGTTGGGGCTAGTGGGGAACCAACAATTCCTGAAGATCCCGCCTTTAGCTTTGTGCTAAAGAATGGTGAGTTGATAGCTTCATATCTTGCTGGAAGGTTTCCAGAACGCATGTAGGCTTCTGTATTTCTATTATTGTTAGGCATCTTGTGGCAATAAACAATATTTCCTTCTGTGCCTCTAAATCCAAATCTAATAAATCCTGCGCCGTACCAGGTGTAGTCAATATAGGCCATCTGCATTAATGCTGGGTCCAAGGTGTATCCTGAAGGGCCCTTTCCGTCTAGCTTGTCCACATTCCATTCAGTTTGAGGAACTCTAATTTCTTGAGTTATAACATAAGATGAGTTTGTTACGGAATCCCCCTTATATGCAGGGCTTACCTTCATGTTGGTATCTGATGCAATCTCAACAACTGTGTAGTTTGCTCCCTTAATTACAATTTGGTCTCCGACCAATAACTGCTTTCTAAATCTTGTATTTACACCAGTAATTGTGTTTGAGAACTTAGTTGCAGCAACTTTACCAAAAAGATCCTTCTTAGAGAATCTTCTAACTGCATACAGGTATGTTCCATCGTATTCAAGGAAAAATCCGTTTTGGTCATTATACATACCAGTTCTTGTTGCAGCACCTTCCCACTTGTAAACAGTAACTGAAACATCAACTCCTCCTGGGAACTGATCAGTAGCAGTTAAGTTTTGTGTAATAGGCATTATGTACTGGAACTCATTTGTTCCTAATACATTTGTAACTTCAAACTTACCGTTCCATGGGTTATAGGTTCCTGCTGTTTGAACTCCGTCTACCTTAATTTTTGCGCCAGGTTGCATACCATGGTCTTGAATTGTACGAACAGTAACAACTTGGTTTCCTATCAAAACTCCAGCAACTGATATCTGATCTACGTCAAATGTCGGGGTAAAATTTACACCAGTTGAGAACTGAATTGACTTTCCTGACTGATATCTAAAGTGACGACGTGTTTGACGAATAACTCTTACTCCACAGACGTTGTCTGTTGTTGAAAGAATAACTCCTCCATCGTGTGGTCTATGCTGAACATAACCATTTGGCTTTGCATAAAGTCCTACCCCGTTTGTATTAATTGGGTTAGAAACTTGTGAATCCATTTTAAACTTCATTTGATTTGGACTTGAAACGTTAAATATTCTCCAAGCTCCCTTGATTGAGCAGTTTGGATTCTGACTTCCAATTAGGATTGGTGTTCCTGGAAGAAGTCCATGAGCTGTGCTTGTTGTAATTGTAATTGTAGATTGTGCTGCTCCATCTGAGTTTGCAGACCAACCTTGGAGTCCGATAGCATCGCTTCCACCTGGAATGTGTGCGTTATCAAAGATTCCTCCACCAGTAACTGATGTAAGACTTCCATCTGCAATTGCTCCAGCAACGACTCCATTTGCTAAATATGTAAATGTAAATCCGTCTGCGCTTACAGTTTCAACTGGGAAAGTTCCTTCAGCTAAAGGGTTTTTAGTGTCTTGAAGTGAAACAACATCTCCTGGGAGAAGTTCTGTTGCTGGGCTAGAAACAACTACAGTAATTGTAGATCTTGGCGCTGCGCCATCTCCAATTACGCTTACTACGTCAAATGAGTTACCGCCTGTTGCTCTAGAAAAGAATGATGGGTAATTTGATGTTAATACTAAGGCTTCCCACTTAGAGCTCTGAATACCATATTCAAAGTCTGTATCCATTAAAGATTGTGGTGGAGAAACTCTTAGCTTATTTACTGCGTCCATAAGTGGCTCTGTAAACGTTACTGTTTCCGCTGGCTCATCAACAATAATTGCAAGTTGGTCTGTAGGGGCCATTGATGCACAATTATACTTAAGAGTAATTATTGTTTTTGGCTCATAGCCAACTTCATTATCAACTGCAAAAGAGATAGCGCCTAGATTAGGATCGGAGAAGTTATAGATTACCTTACCTTGTGTCGTATTTGTAATAAGCATCAATCGATCTTGTCTTACTATTCTTGGAATAATAATCTGATCTAATTCTGGCTTAAATACGTAGTATGCGTGTTCTATTTGTCTTCTTGACATTATATTCTCCTAAAATAAATAACTTGTTGCTGCAAATTTACTGTTCAACTCTGTTTGAGTCAAAGTACTTGTATACTTTGGATAATATAGACCTAGGTTTAGCATTGCATCTACCCTAGCTACCGTTGTTTCCTTAAGTATATCATTAGCTAGTTCATTACCAGAAGGTCCGACTGCACCTGTTGCTCCAGTTAATCCCTGTAATCCTTGTGGGCCTCGAATATTTCCCTGCAATGTCCATTCTGCTGAGGTTGAATTATATTGGAACCAATCGCCTGTTGTTGTATTTAAATAATTATCTAAACCTAATTTGTTTGCTGGGTTTTGTGGTGTTGGATCTGCAATTCCAGTGAAATTATATGAACCTCTTTGTCCAGCTGTTCCTTGAGGTCCCGCTGCACCTGCAGCACCCGCTGGGCCCTGCGTTCCAACAGGAAGACTAAAATTTAATATTGCCGCTGAAGATGTTCCGCTATTTGTAACAGTTGGTGATGATCCTGAAGGTAATGTGTTTACTGCGCCTACAGATATTGTTGCTGCTTGTCCAGGTAAACCTTGAGGACCTTGTGCTCCTGGTCGTGATCCTGCTACTACAACCCAGGCCGTTCCATTCCAACGCTTTAGTGACATATTATAATTCCTCCAAGTGTCATTATACTATAAATTTGTTCAAAATCCTATCCAAGACAGGACTTCTGAATCTGAGTTTGGGTACATCTTTTTCCATTGATTATCAACAGATACATACATTGTTTTTTCTAAGATTACATATATTATTGCACCTGGATACAGAGGGGCGCTAGGCAAATTTGAAAAAGCTTGAACTGCTGCTGCTCCATTTTTGAACAAGTCCTTGTACTCCAAGTATCCCTCTTCGTTTGCCAGGTCTATCCATAAATCTGTTTCTGCAGGCGCTGGTGGTGTCAGAGAAGAGATAATAGACTGTCCTGAAGTATCATCTAAGTCTATCCAAAGTTCTCCTGTGTAAGATGGGTTTGCTGGCTCATTTGCGCTATATATTAATTCTGTTATTGGTTCATCTGTATCGATCCATAGGGTGTCTGTATTATAATTTTCTGGAGCTTCTGGACCAGCATAAATAAATTCTGTTGCTCCTGCATCGTCATCAACATCTATCCACAAATCTCCTAGTGTTGTTGCTCCTGATGGTGGTTCTATTAAGCCAACAAAAAATGTGCTTGCGGGGGCAGAAGAATCTGTTGGAATTAGTGTCAGCCCGCCTCCGCCGCCACCAGAACCAGATACTTCTTTCCACAATAAACCATCCCAAACATTTAGCTTGTTAAGAATTTTATTGTAGTAGATCTGACCATGCATTGGATCGGATGGTGCGGCATCCAAACCAATAATAATACCGTTCGTATAAGTATTCTTTGATGTCCAAGTATTTGTAGTAGAAAGAGATAAATCTGAGCTTACATACTCCCAAGTTGAAGTTAGTGCGTTCCATACCTTAAGAGCTCTGGTTGTGCCGCTTCTAAACTCGTCGGTATCAAACCAGAATTGTCCGTCTGACGGAGATGCTGGGGCAGAGGCTGACATAATGGCCTTAGATGGAGGAATTATTGTTTCTAGTATTAGCTTGTTTGCTTCATCATCATAGGTTGCTGTAATGTTTGGATTTAAATTGTGCACAAAAAGAGGTGCAATATAGTCTTGTGCCTGCTCTTGTGTTAATTGAGCAATTACTGAAAGGTTTACACGATTGGTTGTATCGTCATAAGTTGCAACTACATTTGTGTGTCCGTTATGAGCAAACATTGCTCCTGCTGTATCTGATATTGTCTCTGGGGCATCAGCTATTGAGAGGTATGTGCTTGCTGCTGTTGTAATGTTTAGCTTTGTTGCTAGAGCAGATGTTATTGTTGTTGCAAAATTTGCATCGTCTCCGATTGCTGCCGCAATTTCATTTAGAGTGTCTAGCAGTCCTGGTGCTGAATCTACAAGGTTTGATATTGCGGTATTTACGTAGGTCTTATCTGCCATAACTGAGGTATCTACCGCTAGAGTTATTGTGTTTGCAACATCATCATAAGTTTTTGTTATTCCGTTGCCTGCTGTCAAAGAAGTAGCAATTGCATCCATGACCTCTTCATCGTCATAGGTAGCAGTTAAATTTATTTTTCTAGCAACATCATCGTATGCTACTGTAATATTGTTATGGGTTCCAGTGGTAAGCAAGCCGCCGACAAGATCTTCCACCTCTTCAATATCTAGGATATTTGTTTCAAGTGTTTTGACCTTATAGTCTAAGGAGTTTGGGTCGGTAGAGTTATTAGCACCGACCTTGGACTCTAATGCCTCAATTGCATCGTTGGCATTTGCATGTTGGGCGGAATGGGAAACTTCCTCAACCGAATCATTCGGCTGTGGGTTAACTAGAACGTCTAAAGACGCTGGGAAATTTGTTGCCATTTGCTTACACCTCTTCCCTAATTATACCCTAAATGTTTCTTTACCTAACTATAGAACTTTAGAAACATGACCCTGGTATCTGGCATGATCTTGATGGTTTCTGTCGTTATATGAAAACATGGTTACAGCAGAATACTTTATTCCAGACTTTACTGGCAAGGCAGCATGAGAGAAAAGATAGCTAGACGGGAAAAGAACAATGTCTCCATACTGAGGAACATATGTGTAGTCAAAGTTTGGGAAATACAGCTCTCCACCCTCGTAGTCACTATTTAAATACATTACAGTTGATACATCGCAAGAATAGCTTGGACCACTATCTGGGTGTGTCTTAAAGTGCTGTCCTTCTCCATAACGTACAAAGTTAATTGCTTCCATATAGTGGAGAGGATTTATGTGATACGCCGATCTATAATCAGCCAAGCACTCGTTAAGCTTTTCTGTTATCTGGTCATGGATTGATATAACTTCGTCTGATAGCTCATTTCCTGGCCTTAAAGAATCTCTTTTAACTTTAAAATCTACACAGTCTCTGTAGTCTAATTTTTGCTCATGGTCTCCAACTGTAGCAATTGACCATTTAAACATTGAGCTTTTACCTGAACTCAATACCTTTTCTAGTCTTTCTGGAATATTCATTGCTTCTGGCAAAGCGTTTCTATATATCTTTATCCCTACTGCGGGAGTGTCAATTATCATAATATCTCCTTTTTTTGTTAGACTAACGGTATCCACTTTTGTGAATACTGATTTTTTATTTCTGATAATGGGCTTACGTAAAACACTATTGATTTAAATTTATTGTAATAAACAATTTTATTTCCAGCTTCTGAAATTATAATATCTCCAGGGTGTATTTCAAAATCAGTTTCATTGATTGAAACTTTTGACTTTTGTGAATCTAAAGAAATTATTCCAAACATAGACGGTCTTGAAGTTCCTCCAGCGTCATACCAAAGAGTTGGGTCTTGATCTTCAACCAATGAAGAATAAACAAAATATTTATTTTTTGAGTAGCTAAACTCATGGGACACACATGCACTTTTTACCAAAGAGGCCACCTCTTGAAAAAGTAAATACATTTGCTCATCATGCATAAGAAAAGGATTATAATTATTTTTATTATAAATTCTAGAAATTTTTACATCAGATTCGGGAAAAGCATAAATTTTTTCAGACTTATTTAGCTCTTTTATTATCTTTTCGTATAGGCCCAATGTTTCAAAATTGCCTTTTGTTGAAATTGTTTTTCTTTTTTCTCTATAAATTACATTTTCGTTTTTATTTTGAGTGTAAGAATTAGTCATTTTTAACCTCAATATAAGAAACTCCAACAATCATTTCTCCAGAAGACACTTCAGAAATTTTATAAGCGTAATCTTCTCCAGATGGGAAAATTATTAAGTTTCCTTTAGATAGTGGAATTGAAAGGTCTTTATTTAAAAATGTAATTTTAGACCCAGAGTGAGCATCATTAACAACATAAATAAC
>Ga0208787_1000033_pt1 | contig 63876 bp, 75 predicted proteins | sample Wag4_2014_7_11_FD_187362 | JGI IMG/M metagenome (GOLD analysis project Ga0208787, IMG submission 187362) | Fresh water microbial communities from Ohio, USA - Utica-2 Time Series HT 2014_7_11 (SPAdes) (version 2) | ecosystem: Environmental > Aquatic > Freshwater > Water tank | place: USA: Ohio...
ATCCGCAGCGGCTGTAGCGGGCTCTCAGCGGATCTACCCGGACAAGCCTAAAGGGCAGATCGACTGCGCTGGAACAGTTTTGGGATTTCCTCGAATCCCTTCGGATCCTGTCTAAACGGAGAGGGTGTCCGTGTGCAACGGACCGGATCGACTGCTATGGGACGGCTTGGGACGATGGGTGCCCCCGTCTGTACCGTCTTTTATACCGTCATTCACGGTCTGTGATGGATGGACGGATTTCGAGGCTCCAGATTGCCGTGGGACCTGCTTGAGACCCGGAACGGAGGGTTCAGGGGAGACGGCTGAGCCTGTGCTGGTTGGGGCTGAGAGCTGATCCGCAGCCAGACTGATGAGCACCATCGCTGGATTGACCCATGCGGCGTGATCACGCGACAGGAAGGGGCTGAGGAGAACCCTTTCATGGGCGACCGATTGATCATCTCTGACAACCGTGAGGACCCGGGCAACCCGCTGGTGCTTGACGGTGAGGCCATTGACGCAGCGGCACGGGACCCACAGGCGATCGGGAAGCTGATGGTGGATCAGGTGTGGGCAGAGGGAACCGACCCCACCGGTGGAGGCCTGTACTACGAGCGCAACAGCAACCAGCACCGCCGGCTGCAGGTCTTTGAAACAGGCAGCGAGGACTTCATGACCGGCGGCTGGGTGCGGGTGCTGGCCAGCGCCGAGCAAGTGCGCAAGGAGCGTCCTGGCATGGAGCGTGCTGCCAAGTCGGGACTGGTGAGGATCCATGGCACCCACCGGGGCGTGCTGCTGGTGGAGTTCCTGGACGTTCCCTGGGGCTGAGCAACCGCCGCAGGGCTCCGGTCGGCGACGGCCGTCCTTCAGCGTGCCACGGCTGCGCCGCGGCGTGCATCGGCCAGCCGCCGCCGCCCTCCGCTCCGGGGCCGGTGTGGGGGTGGGCAGGCATGGCTGCTCTCCCGCGGCTGCGGTGGCGGAGCCGCCTCCAGCCGATAGGGGTTGGGGCGAGGCCCCAAGTTTCCTCGCGCGGCTGCGCGGCCGGCTGGGCATTCAGCGCTGAATCTGGCGGGTCTGCTTATCAGCTTCCCGATCCATCAGCGGATGGCTTTGCTTTGCGTAGATCCATTGCCCCGCAGCGGCTCTGCCCGTTACTCAGTGCGTTTGTACTGGTAGAATAAGAGCTGCGCCAAAGGCCACGAGCCCATCGCCTGCGGCAACGAAATCCTCGGACAACTTGCCCCGTTCGTTTGCTCTGTAGCCCATGAGCTTGTCCTCTGCTGCAGTGGCCCAGGCCGCTGCATTGCCTTCCCTTGGCCTCCTGCCGCCGCCGGCGTTGGCCCATCGCTCGGTCGTCATCGTCGCCGCTGGTGGCCGTGATCTCGTCTGGCCCCAGGAGCGCATCGCCTCCGCTCTCCTCCAGCGTTCTGGCGGCCGGCCTGTCCATTTGCTTCTGCATGGTGGGGCCCGGGGCGCTGATCGCTCCATCGGCCGTGCCGCCAAGCAGCTCGGCTGGCGGGTCCAGGCCCTCGCCGCTGATTGGCGCCGCCATGGCCGCGCTGCCGGTCCGATCCGCAATCGTCTTCTGCTGGAGCAGGCCCTGGTGGAGGCCCAGGCCCACACCTCCCCAGCGTTCAGCGCCTCGGTGCTGGTGATCGCCTTTCCCGGTGGGCCAGGCACGGCCTCGCTGGTGCAGCAAGCCCGGCGTTGCTCCTCCCGTTCGCCGGTGCCGGTGGTGGTGATGGAAGTGCCGCCGCCGTTCTCTCCCGAGCCCCTCGCTGCCTGAGCGGCATTGGCCGCCCCGTTCTTCTCGCTCTCCTCTCCTACACGTCGCCATGGCCGTTCTCACCGCCCCCGCCGCTCCTTCCCTCACCCAAGCCGCCGGGCCGTCCTGCTCCCTCCAGCGATCAGGCTCCCTCTGGCAGCTGGGCATCGAGGCCCAGGAGCTCACCACCGCCATCGGCCAGCTCGCTGAGAAGTTGGAAGCCGATGACGAAGCCGCCCGCGCCCAGGCCCTCGGCGAGCTCGAGGCTGCCCTGCTGGCGGAAGAGGGCAACAAGGCCGCCCTGGCGGCCAAGGCCGATGCCACCTGCTGGGTGATCGAGCACCTGCGCGGTCAGGCCGCCTACCGGCAGCAGCAGGCGAAGCGGCTCACCGAGCTGTCCCGCTCCGATGCCTCTCGGGCCGACGCCCTCGAAGACTCGCTGGTCCTGGTGCTGACCCGGCTGCAGCCCACCTCCACCCGCTTCTCCTTCCCGAATCACGAGCTGACCTCGCGCAAGTCCCAGGCCGTCGAGATCGACGACGAGGACGCCCTCGATCCCCAGTGGCTGAGCTTCTCCACCACCAGCAAGCCGGACAAGGCCGCCATCAAGGAAGCCCTCAAAGCAGGCACGGAGATCACAGGCGCCCAGCTGATCTCCCGCCGCTCCTGGCGCATCCACTGAGGGGGCCAGAGGCCCCTTTGCAACTGGGGTTCCGGCTTTGCCGCCGGGGCCCCCTTCCCTTCCTCCTCACACCATTGCTTCCATCGCCATGACCGTCGCCGCTCCTTCCTCTAACGGGACCCGCACCACCAGCCGCCCCGCAGCTCCACGCCCTGTCCAGAGGCCTCCCTCGGCCCTGGAGCTGATCCGCTCAACTGACCGCGCCGAGGAGGCTCCAGCAAAAGCCTCGGTACCTTCACCGCCACAGGAAGCCCCCCAGGCTCCGCCTTCCGGCTTCTCCCCCGAGCAGCTCGCGGCGCTCTCCGCCCCACTCGATCGCGCCAACGTCCGCCAGCGGGAGCAGGGCCGCAGCCGGGTGAGCTACCTGGAGGGGTGGCAGGTGATCGCGGAAGCGAACCGCATCTTTGGCTTCGATGGCTGGCAGCGCCAGACCATCGCCGTCCGCTGCGTCGCCCAGGCCGAAAGGTTGATCGGTGCCAGAGGCACGAGCCGAGACCAGAAGCCTGGCTGGGGCGTCACCTACACCGCCCGGGTGCGCGTCACCGTCACCGCAGGAGGCCTGACACCCCTGGTTCGCGAGGGCAGCGGCGCCGGCCACGGCATCGACGTGGACCTGGGCCAGGCCCACGAATCCGCCCTCAAGGAAGCCGAGACCGACGCCATGAAGCGGGCATTGATGACCTTCGGGAACCCGTTTGGCCTGGCCCTCTACGACAAGGCGCAGCGTCAGGTCAGCAGTGCTGCGGGCCAGGGTGATGGGCCCCAGCGTCAAGCAGGGCAGCGGTCTTCTCTGAGTCGGCCGGAAGCTGGTGCTCCCGCCACCACTGCTTCCCCGGCTCAGGGTCGCTCCCAGGCCACGGCCTCGACGTCTACGCCTTCAGCCCCGGCCGACCTCGGCCAGGTGGCCCTCGATGCCGAGACGATCCAGCACCTCCACAGCACCCTGCGGGCCCTGCCCCGGCCACTCCTGGAGAGCCTCACCCGGGCCTTCCGCAAGCGCTTCCAGGTGCCCGAGGCCGCTGCCACTATCGCCGATCGGATCAACCAGAAGTGCCACCACGACTGGATTGAGACCTTCCTGGTGCAGCACCAGGCCAGCACCCAGTGAGCCCCTGGCGCCAAAGCGCATCCCCTGCTAGTACAGATGTATGCCTGTCGTGGTTGTCATGGTGCCGGTCCCGCTCTCCCGTCTGCAGCCTTCCCGCACCGACGAGATCGAGGACTGGCCCTATCTCGATGAGGCTGTGCTGCTCAGGACCCGCAGCCGCAAGGTCTGCATGACCTGCCACTGGTTCCGACACCACGCGGGGGTGAACTGCATCCCGGTGCTCACCTGCCAGCTGCACCAGGGCTTGATCGCCCATGGCGAGCACCTCACCAGCCGCTGCCAAGGCTGGACCGACGACCAGGTCCGCCAGAAGGGCTGGGCGCCGGAAGTGGCCTGAGCGGCCCATGCACGTCGGTGACCGGAAGCGACCGCCGCTCTCGCCCCAGGAAGGCTGGCTGAGCGACGGCCGCCAGGTGCTGCACTTCAGGCCAAGGCGTTACGACCGTTGGAGTCAGAGCCTGGAGGTGACCTTCGGGGAGGTGATGGCCGGCGGTGAGCCGCCACTGCTCAAGAAGCGCAGGGAGCTGACGCGCGAGCAGGCGATCAAGCTCTGGGCCCAGAAGCGCCAGCAGGGCTGGCAGCCTTGCGCGCCCCAGTGGCTGCCGCCAGCGCCGCTGTCGCCGGGCTGATCAGAATCGAGCCCATGGAACTCCATGCCGACCTCAGCCAGCGCGCTCTGTTCGACAGCAACGCCCTGGACTGGACCCCCTCGCCAATGGCAGGGGTGGAGCGGCGGATGCTGGATCGCCACGGTGAGGAAGTCGCCCGGGCCACCTCACTCGTGCGCTACGCCCGGGGCAGCCGTTTTGAGCGCCACAGCCATGGCGGTGGCGAAGAGATCCTGGTGCTGGAGGGCACCTTCTCCGATGAGCAGGGCGACTACCCAGCCGGCACCTACCTGCGCAATCCGGTTGGCTCCAGCCATGCTCCCTTCAGTGAGGCGGGCTGCACGATCCTGGTGAAGCTCCACCAGATGCACCAGGCCGATCAGCAACGGCAGGTGATCGACACCACCGCCGCTGCCTGGGTGCCGGGGCTGGTGCGCGGGCTGGAGGTGCTGCCCCTGCACGCCTTTGGTTCGGAGCACGTGGCCCTGGTGCGCTGGGCGCCGGGCACGGTGTTTCAGCCCCACGGCCATCGCGGCGGCGAGGAGATCTTTGTGCTTGAAGGCGTGTTCCAGGACGAGCACGGCACCTACCCGGCCGGCAGCTGGCTGCGCAATCCACCCGGCAGCGTGCACCGGCCCTGGAGCGAGATTGGCTGCACCATCTGGGTGAAGACCGGCCATCTGCCCGCCACCCAAGGACCCGACGGCTCAGAAGCGTGAGCCCGGCGTCTGCAGGAAGGCCAGCTCCTCCGCGCTCGACACCCGCCCCAGGAGCGTGTTGCGGTGAGGGAAGCGCCCAAAGCGGGCGATCACATCCCGGTGGCGGCGGGCGAAGTCGGCGGTACGGGGATCGCTGAACCGCTCAAACAGCGGTAAGGCCGCCTCCTGCACCGCAATGACCTCGCTGTGCATCAGCGGCATCAGCCAGAACTGCCGCCGAGCCTGCTCGGGTTCGGTCTCCAGCCAGCCGCGCTCCACCGCCTTGAGGCTCAGGGCCAGGGCCTGGGGATCGCCCGCGAAGGCCATAGCGGTGTCGCGCCAGATCTGCCGCGGGAACTGATCGAGGAGCAGCACCAGCGCCAGGCCCCCAGCCGCTTCCGTGGCCCAGGCGTCGAGCTCACCGGAGATGGCGCTTCGGGTCAGCTGCAGAAAGCGTTGCTGCAGCAGGGCGTCAAAGGCCGGGTCCTTGGCGAACCACTGGCGCGGCCGGCTCTGCACGAACCAGAACTCCAGAACCTCCGCTGCTTGTTCCCCCTGGCCTTTCATCAGAGCAGGGCCTGCACGCTGGCCACCTTGTCCTCCAGGGTCTGGTCCTTGTCGGTGCGGGTGTTGATCTTCACCGTCGTGTAAACGCGAGGGCAGCCCATGGCGTGCACCACCTGGTGGCAGGCCTCGATGGCGGCGAACACCGGCTCCCACTCACCTTCGATGGCGGTGCCGTTTGGGTGCAGCTGGATCTTGAGGCCAGCTTCTGTGAGCACCTTTTCGCAGGCGGCGATGTAAGGGGCCAGGTGCACACCCACCCCGATCGGCACCACGCACAGATCCACGATCACCTTCATGCTCACCCCCAGCAGATTGCTCCCATCGTGGAAGCAGCTGCCGGGATCAGCGGCACAGAGCGGCAAGGCGGCGGCCCGCAGGCCGGATGCTGCTGACGGCAGTACCGGGGTCGCGGCGCACCCTCACCCGGTAGGTGCAGTGGGCCGGGCCCAGGTGCTCGATCAGGGCCTCGCGGGCCTCATGCTGCAGCTCCTCAAGTGTGGCCGCGGTGATGCGGATGGGCAGGGATTCGGCCTGGGCCTCCAGGTGGGCGGGGCGTTCAGCCAGAACGCGGAACACGATCTCTCGCATGCGGGGGACTCTCCTTCTTTCCGGCTCCATCCTTGGCCTGCTGCGGCGGGAACGCAGGTGGAGCTGGATACGGGGAACCGGCTCTGCGGGCACCTGCCCTTGCCGTCTCAGGAGAGCCAGCCCCGTGCAGAGGCCAGCCTGGAGGCTTCCTGCACGGCTGTGATGCAGCGCTGGGCCCGGCGCTTGGCATCGTCCTGGCCCTGGGACCGCAGCACGTAGCCCTCCATCGCTTCTGGCGTCTCGATCAGCGCCAGCAGGCCGGTCATGCGGGCGCCGAGGGAGCCATCGGCGAGCAGGCGGCTCACCAGGCCGTGCTCCCACAGCTGCACCCCGGTGGAGCCTGGAGCGAACAGCTCCTGGCGCAGCACGCCCAACAACGACTGCTTGAGCGCATCGAGCTGCCCCGGCCGCAGCCGGCGGCTATTGGGCAGGCCCGCCGCAGGACCGGCTGGGATCGCGGTGGGGATCGCAGCGGCGCGATCAGGGGTGTGCTCCACGCTCCAGCTCAGGCCGGTGCCCGGCAACCCCACGGTGGTGCGGGGCCCACCGCTGCGATTCACCGGGATGTTGAAGGAAGCCCCGCGGGCACCGACGGAGATCGAGCTCAGTCCGCCGCTGGAGAAGTTGAAGCGCAGCGGGCCCAGGCGAGCGGAGCGGCGGAGACGGAAGCCCATGGCAATTGGCGGGTTGGCTCGCAGGGATGGCCCGAGCAGGGTTCAGGTTGCCGCGTGGATGCAGCAGTCCGCAAATCCATGCGCTCAGTGCATAGAACCGCCGGTGCTGCAGCTCTCCGAGGAGTAGAGGGGCGCCTAAGAAGCATTGCACTGACTGGGTTTCTGGTGGTACGGGAACAGGTACCGCCACAAGCCACCGCCAGCACCAAAGAGGCGTACTTTGAACTTGAGGGGAGGCCCGGGAGCCAACCCGACCCTCGCCCTCCAACAGAGTCCGGCCAGGGAACACCCGAGCCGGTGCGCACAGCGGAGGTGCGCCAACGATGCGACACACACAAGGTGAACTCGATGACGCGGCGCGAACGTCATCCCGTAGCAGCAGAGAGCGATATGCCAGTTCTGTTTCCCGCGTGTTGACACCTCGGGCTGCATAACTCGAGCCGGGATCACAGCCGAGAAGGTCAAGCCCCGAGCGTCTCTTCTCCCAGACGTGATCCCAATTCCTTCCCTGCCAGGCCCCAGACAGGGCATGCGTGAATCACAGACACCCGACCCGATCAAGCCCCAGATGCCAAGGCGATGATCCGCGACGGGTGCTAAGGCGCCCCCCACGGGGCGCCTTCCTGTTGGCGAGACAATCACGTGGTCACACCTGAGCTGCTCTGACCTCCTTTCGATCGCCCCTGCAGATCCGGCCCTACGAGGCAGCCGACTGGCCGGCGGTGTGGGCCCTGCTGGAGCCGGTGTTCCGAGCCGGTGAAACCTTCCCCCACGACCCGGCGATCAGCGAGACCGAGGCCCAGCTGGCCTGGGTGGAGCAGAGCCGGGCGTTGATGGTGGCCGTGGATCCCGCCGGTACTGTGGTGGGCATCTACTACCTGAGGCCCAACTCCCTCGCCCTCGGTGCCCATGTGGCCAATGCCGGCTACGTGGTGGCCGAGCACTGCCGCCGCCAGGGAATCGGCAGCCGGCTCTGCCAGCACTCGCTGCAGGCGGCGCGGCGGCTGGGGTTCCGGGCGATGCAGTTCAACCTGGTGGTGAGCACCAACACCGCCGGCATCCGCTGCTGGCAGCGCAATGGCTTTCAGGTGGTTGGAACACTGCCGGGTGCCTTTCGCCACCGGCAACTGGGCTATGTCGATGCGCTGGTGATGGTGCAAGGACTCGTGGAGGGGCCCCAGCCATGAAGGTGGTGCCGCTGCGGCTGCAGCCTGGCGCCGACCTGCGCCAAGCGCTGGAGGCCTGGATGGGCGAGCAGCAGGAGCAGGCCGGTTGCCTGATCAGCGCCGTTGGAAGCCTGTCGCTGGCCCAGCTGCGCTTCGCCGGAGCGGCCGAGGCCACGGCGATTCACGGCGAGCTGGAGATCCTCAGCCTCTCCGGCACCCTCTCGCCCGATGGCGCCCACCTGCACCTCGCCATCGCTGACAGCAGTGGCGGAGTGATCGGCGGCCACCTTTGCGCTGGCTCACTGGTGCGCACCACCGCCGAGCTGGTGATCGGCCTGCTGCCGGACTGGCGCTTCAGCCGGGAGCTGGATCCAGCCACCGGCTACCCCGAGCTGCAGATCACTCCTCAGGCTCCGGACTGAGGGGCGGCAGCCGGCGCTCCACCTGAAGGAACACCAGCCAGGCCACACCGGCACTGATGCCGCCGGTCCAGTCGTTGCGCAGCAGCTCCACGATCGACACCGTGCTGGCGCCGATGCGCAGGCCGCGCAGCAGGAAGCGCCCCAGCTTCTCCAGCGTCTCCTGGTTCACCGTCATGGGCTGGGGCCAGCGCAGAGGTGCTTCAGGTTGGCGGAAGGGGTGCAGGTAGCAACCGCTCGATCGCTTCCGGAGGCACGCCCACCTGCTGAGCGATCAGCAGCACCAGCTGCTCGAGCCGGGCGAGGCGCTGCTCCATGGCCTGGAGCTCTGCGGTGCCGGCTTTGCCGCCCGTAGCTCCCATCCCCTTCCCAGCTGAGGGGGCTTTGCTCTTCGGAGGGGGCAGCAGGGACAGAGGCGGCGGGCCGTTGGGGTCCGCCAGTAGCAGGCCCACCATCAGATCTTTCCTGGGGCGCTTGGGAACCTTGATGCCCCGCTGCGCACAGAGCTCCTGCAGGGTGTCGTTTTTCAGGGCCAGGAGCTGGGCTTCGGTGGCGGGAACGCCGCCCTCGGGCTGGATCAGGGCCCGGGGTTCCTCGACGGCCGTGGCGCCATCGCCCAGCTCTTCCGCCAGACCGCGATAGAGCCGGGCATCGGCTTGAGCCAGCTCACGCAGGGCGGAGCGCATGGTGTCGGCGATCTCACCCATGGTCATCGGCTCCTTTGGCTTGATCCTGGGACTGCGGCTGCGGTTGCGGCTGGTTGGGTGGCGGCAGCTGGGGGTCTGTGGGCTCAGCCGGCTCTGGGGGCTGACTCCCGTCCAGGCTGACGTCGATGGGCCGCGGCACACCGTCCCCGGGTGGCGGGGTTGTCGCGATTGCGGCTCCGTGGCCGTTGCCGCTTGGTGGCAATGGCGGCGTGCCCAGCAGATCTTTCGATTTATTGATCAGCTCCTGCTGCTTCTGTTTGAGATCGCCGAGGCGGTCCTTGGTGCGACCCCAGCGATTGATGAAATGAATCACGGCCCGCATCAGATCACCGAGATAGCCGCCGCCTTGAAAGGTATGGCGACCTTTCTTGTAGCGGCTAAAGCCATTCACCAGATCATCACCGGCATCTTCGATGTCACCGGCGATCGCCGTCACGATCTCCAGCAGCTCGTAGAGTTCCTTGCGTTGGGGCAGGTCCCGGCTGGCCAGGGCCGTGATCCGTTCCTTGAGGAGTGCAGTTTCATCCTTGGCCTTGTTGGCCAGGCGCCGGTGCTGGGCCCGGCTGCGCATCAGACTGGAGTAGCAATTCCTCAGCTCCAGATAGGTGCTGTTGAGCACCTCGCGCTCCAGCGGTTCTGGATCTGGCGGGAAATCAGAGGTTGGGGGCAGGAAGACCATGCCAGGCAGCACATCGGCGTCCATCTTCCGAATGCAGCTGCAAGGTGCGGCGATTCACAGGAGGCTGGATCTATGCGTGTGGTGAATAGTTTCGGTATCGCCCCGCGTGGCGACTGAGGCGAGAGGGGTGCGGAAGGAGCTGCAGATCTGCAGCAATCTTCACAATGTCGCTGGAATCGTCCGAACAAAGCGGAATCCGTCCGCCCAAGGCCGCAGGCTCGCTCCCGGCCCCCAGCCCCGGGCACCGGCTCAGCCTGGGGCATGCACGGCCAGGGCGGCCTGCAGCAGCTGCTCTTTCGCAGGAGAAAGAATCCAAAACAGGGCCAAGGGGCTGAGGCTGTCCTCACTGACACCTGCTTCCCTCTCGCCATGCCCCAGATCGATCTGCTCCTCGCAGCTGAGCTGCTGGTGGTGCTGCTGCTCATCGCCACCATGGATGCAAGCTCCCCTCAGGCGGGGGCGACAGAGCCGCCGCTGGAGAAGCCAGAGCTGCCCGTTCATTGGGCTGCCGAGACCGACCTGCATGCTCAACGCATCCTGCGGCTGGAGAGCCGCAGGACTGCGGGCCCGGCTCCTCTGCGCTGAGGCCTGCAGCGATGACGCTCCCTAGGATCGGCTGGCGATCTTGTGCTGGTCAGGAGGGTTTCGGGATGCTCGGCGGTGCAGACCAGAAAGCGCTCTTTGATTACTGGCACGACCGGGTGCGGCTGACCAACCTCACGCGTCTGGGGGCTCGCGAGCATGTCCCCACCCAGGAACTGCGGCATGAGTGCACCAACTACGACGAACTGCGGCGGCTGAAACCTGTTCAGGAGCTTGATGAACTGGAGCGCTGCCGCGTCATCGCGATCATCAAATACGAGTGCACAGCCAAGGTGCTGCAGCGCCGCACAGGGCTCTTGCGTGACTACGCCCGCCAATGTGAGGAACAGGCTCTCGATCACCGCCAGAAGGAGAGAGGGTTGCATGCCCTCATCAGCAAGCTCAAAGACATCCTCAAAGGGAGGGATGTCAAGATTCTGCGACTGGAGTCGCGGATCGAATCCCTACAAGCAGAGAACGAGGCTCTGCGAACGGAGCAGCAGCAATCCAAGGCTGAAAGCCAGTTGCGCAAGGAGCTCGATGCGCTGCAGCGCGCTTTCGAAGCGGAGGTGGAGCGCCGCAAGCAACTGGCCAAGAACAACCAGAGCCTCGGTGGCCGCGTCGCCCACACCAACCGCTACCGGCGGGAGCGCGATGAGCTGAGCGAAGCCCTCAGGATCGAACGGCAGACCAGCCAGGCCCTGCGGCGGGAGCTGGAGCAACTGCGCCGCGGTGAGCAGCTGGGGCTGGACCTCGCTGAGTGAGCACGATGCCCCGCAAGTCTTCCCCTGCAGTGAAAGGAGCCAAGCCAGTCGCCAAAGCCAAGGCAGCGGCCAAGGCAACCGCCAAAGCTCCTGCTGGTGACAGGCCTGCGCGGCAGAAAGAACCCTCGCTGGCCGACCTCAAGCGCCAGGTCTTGACCCTGGCAAAGGTCTCCAGCACCCAGGAGCTCAAGCGAGCCAACGTGGATCTGCGCCATCTCGATTTCCGCCTCAAGGCCAGCTGGTGCTCCGCACTGGGAGTCCTGGAGCAGGCGGCGATCGCCATGGACGAGTGGGACCGGAACCCACCGGAGGAATACAAAGAGCTGTTCGCCGAGATTGATCAGGCGGCAGCGGCCTACAGCGCCTCGATTGAGCAGGGCCTCAAGCTGAGCAGCCAGCTGCGCGACGCCGCAGACGACCTGGAGGCCGTCGCCGGTGAGCTGCAGCAGGAGGCCGAGGAGCTCAAGACCATCGAGCAGGCCTCCCGCAAGCAGCGCCGGGCCCGCTCGCTCAACTGAGCCCGCGGCCAGCTGAAGCCCCTTCAGCCGGGCTGATACACCGCCAGGGCCGTCTCCAGCTTCTGACGGTGCTCCTCCCTCAGGGCCTGGGGGCTGTCGATGCGGATGCCGGCCCCGAAGCCGAACAGCCAGTTACGCAGGTCGATGTCGCGCTCCACAGTCCAGGGAGGTAAGTCAAGCTCCACCGGATAAGGGTGGGTGTCGCTGGGGCTGCCGGGCTCCAGCACGTGCGGCGCGTTGGGGTGATGCCACCAGTGCTCACCGGGCAGAGGCCTGGAGAAGCGGGTGTGCTCGATCGGGTAGCGCTGCAGGCCCTCGCGGATGAAGGCAAAGCACCAGCCCTGGCAGCAGAAGCGCAGCGTCACCAGCTGCTTGGCGCGGATCCGGGCATTGGGGCTGGCCAGTCGCAGCTGACTCTTGATGTCATGGCCGAAATAGATGCCGCCGCTGTGGTGCAACAGCAGCTCCAGACGCCGCAGGGCCTGGCTGTGGGCCTCGTCGCTGCGCCGGTTGCCCTGCTCGCTGCGGCGCAGGGCCAGACGGTCGATCCGTTCGCTGCGGATCAGGCCCACACCGGTGCCGATCGCGTCTTCCTCGAACACCAGATACCAGCCGATGTTGTGGAAGAGGAGCTGCAGCGGCCACACGCGAAACGAGCCGTTGGGGCTGTCCGCAAAGGAGCCCACCGTCGCGTAGCGCTCCAGCTCGATACGGCGCCGTTCCACGATCGCCGTCTCCAGCGCCTCCGCTTGGCGCTCAGCGGCCAGGGAGTCAGGCCGCACCAGGGCGGTGCTCACGATCGAGCGGTTGGCGAAGGCCCGCACCGGGGTGGCGCCGTCCACGGCGATGCCTCCCCAGGCGAGGCGCTGCTCCAGCTCCCGCAGCAGATCCTGGGAGGTGGGATCGGCCAGCCGGCCGGCGGCCTGGCTCACCACCCCATGGATCTCGCGCAATCGGTGGGCCGAGAGCAGGGCGGTGCCGATGGCGTAGCCGTGGCGCACGTTGTCGTTGCGGTGGCGGAAGCCATAGGGGGTGAGCAGCTTTTCGAGGTCCTTGCGCAGGGTGGCGGCCTCGGAAGGCAGGTAGGCGCCGGGGATGGCCTCGGTGCGCTCGATCAGGTGCTCCGGCAGGGGCACGCCCCCTGCCTGATCAAAGGGCTGCTGCAACAGGTGGCGGAGCAGGGTGAAGACGCGCATGAACACCGGCCCGTCGCCCATCGGCGGGAAGCCACCGTTCACCCCACCAGGCCAGGGACCTGTGGCGGGGGGCTCGGGCTGGGGCTGCGCCAGCTGGATCGGTGCCAAGGCAGGATCGGCACTGCAGAAGCCGTTGGCCTCCAGCCAGCTCAGATCCCCCCGGATCGCGGTGGCATCGCCGTAGCAATCGCCGTAGCACTCGCCGTGCAGCCGCCGCAGGTAGGCCGCCCCCTGATCCGCCAGGTCGCCCTCGGGCAGGGGCGACACGATCGCCTCCAGCTCGGCGCGGGTGGCGGGGTCGGCTGCGGAGAGCTCCGGGTAGGTGGTGAGCAGGCGCAGCAGGTGCAGCAGCCGCTCCAGATCCAGTAGGCGCGAGTACCCGTGAAGCTGGAAGCGCTTCTCGCGGTTGCGGGCCGAGCGGATGCGGTGATCGAGGCGGGCCAGCTCATCGCGCAGCAGGGCCTCCAGCTCACGGCCGTGGGTGGGCACCACCGCCACCACGGCGGCAAAGCCCTCGGCCCGGGAGGGTCCAAAGGCCGGATCGGCCAGGGCGGCGGCCATCTCGCGGATCACCGGCTCGGGCACCAGCCTTTTGCGGGTCTGGTTCCACTGCAGGCAGGTGGCCAGCGGCGTGTAGAGCCACCAGCCGATCCACTCCACCGGCACCGGCAGGCTCAAGGCCTGGGTGATCGCCAGGCGCCAGGGCCGGCGGGCATGGGTGGCATCCAGGATCACCGGCGTACCGGCGGCCACGGCCTCGCGGAGGCGCTGGTGCAGCAGGGCTTCGATGTCGCGCCAGGGGCCCTGGACCGCCGCATCACCAAACAGCTCGCCGCGCACCACATCGGTGGAGAGCACCACGGCACCGGTGAGCTGGGCCAGCACGCCAGCCAGGGTGGTCTTGCCGCTGGCGGGCGGGCCGATCAGCAGGTGGCAGCGCAGGGGCGCAGGCGTGGGCGCAACTGGTGGGCTGGTCATGGCCACAGCGTGGCCGCTGGGGCGTGCCACGGCAAGGCTCTACAAGCGAAAGAGCAGATTCAGATTCCTGCTCTCACTGGGTTCTGCCGAGCGGCTTTGCTATTTCGCAGGGAGAACTGCAGAAAAACGGCCCGCGCTGCTGAGGCTGCTCCCAGTGCCTCATCCATCCCATGGCTTCCCCGCGCCCCCCGTCGCTGGCCCAGGCCCATCACTACCGCCTGCCGGAGCTGCTGCACGACATCCGCCTGCTCGATCTGCTGGAGCTCTGCGGCACCACCGTGCAGACCAGCCGGCTGCTGCAACTCAGCCAGCCCACCATCAGCCGCCGCTACCGGCTTCTCTCGGAGGATTTCGGGTTGGTGCGGGATCGCCGCCAGCTCTGGGGCTGCGGCTACGGCACCTCGGCGGCGATGCGCCTGCTGCGGCTGGGTTGCCGCGCCCATCGCCTCGCCGCGGGTGTCGCCCGGATCGGCAGCGATCTGCTCCATCATCCCCTGCTGGCGGGCTGCCCCTGGCTGCTGCCCACACCCCAGCGGTTCCGGGCGGCGGCCAACTGGCTGGAGCTGGTGCGCCAGGGGGTGCTCGATGGCGCCTTGATCTCAGGCCTGGAGCTGGAGGAAGCAGAAGGACTGAACCACCAGGAGCTGGAACTGCTGCCGCTGGGGGATCTCCCCCTGGCCCTGGCGTTCTGCCCCAAGGCGCCGGTGCTGGTGGGCGCTGTCCCCGGCAGGCCTGCCCCCGGCGGGCGAGTTGCGGAGGTGCTGGTGCCCGATCGCGGTGTGGCGCCCGGCCTGCGGCGGCTCCTACGGGAGCTGGGGCTCCCCCTGCGCAGCGGGGGCAACAGCCTGCAGACCCCAGACGACTGGATCGGCCGGATCCAGGGCAGCGCCCTGGCTCTGGTGGTGGCCGATCGGGAGGCCGACACCTGGGCCTCCCTGCAGCGCTGGCCCCTGGGCCAAGGGGCCCAGGCTTCCCGTCCCCACAGTCCGGTATGGCTGGCGCTGCCGACCGACTGGCAGGAGCACCGGGTGCTGCGCCACACCGCCCGGGAGCTGGGCCGGAAAGACGCCGCGCAACAGCTGGAGGGCTGAAATTATGCGCTCCGTGCATAGATCCAAGACTCGCGGCTCCAAGTGCTTCTGGTGTGCTGCCGTATCGCTGCCGCTAGGTGCAGACTGGCCGCAGCGTCCCCTCACCCCCATGACAGTCCCGCCGCTGCAGGCGGTGAAACGATGACCGCCCGCTTGGAAGATCTCAAGCCCGATGCCCAGGTCAGGGGCCTGGTGGGCCGCGAGGCTGTCCGGATTGTGTCCGCCGAGATGCTGGGCGAAGCCGCCTGCAAGGTGGTGTACCGCGGGCAGGACGGCGCCCTGGGCGAGCAGCTGCTGTTCCGCAGCAATGAGGCCGACCTGGAGCTGGTGGGCGGCGGCCGCAAGTGGAGCTTCTCCGGCAGCGGCGACCTGTTCCGGCTGGTGAGCGAAGCCTCCCGGATCGAGCTGGCCTACCTGTTCGACCCCTACGTGGCGGTGAGCAGCAGCGCGATCGACCCGCTGCCTCACCAGATCAGCGCGGTCTACGAGCACATGCTGCCCCGGCAGCCGATGCGCTTCCTGCTGGCCGACGATCCTGGAGCCGGCAAGACGATCATGGCCGGCCTGCTGATCAAGGAGCTGTTGATCCGGGGCGAGCTGGAGCGCTGCCTGATCGTGGCGCCGGGCTCGCTCACCGAGCAGTGGCAGGACGAGCTCAAGGAGAAGTTCGAGCTCAACTTCGAGCTGCTTACCCGCGACCTGATCAACGCCACGGGGCTGGGCAACCCATTCGATCAGCGGCCGCTGCTGATCGCCCGGATGGACATGCTCTCCCGCGACGAGGAGCTGCAGAGCCGGCTGGAGCAGGCGCCGGAGTGGGACCTGGTGGTGTGCGATGAGTCGCACCGCATGAGTGCCCACTACTTCGGGAGCGAGGTGAAGCGCACCAGGCGCTACGAGATGGGCAAGCGGGTGGGCAACCACGCCCGCAACCTGCTGCTGATGACGGCCACGCCACACAACGGCAAGGAGGAGGACTTCCAGCTGTTCATGGCCCTTCTGGACGAAGACCGCTTCGCTGGCCACCAACGCGATGCCGTGCATCGCAGCGATCCCACCGACCTGATGCGGCGGCTGGTGAAGGAAGACCTCTACACCTTCGCTGGCACCAAGCTGTTCCCCGAGCGCAAGAGCTACACCGCCGAGTACGAGCTCTCCGATGCGGAGAAAGTGCTCTACGAGCGGGTTACGGACTACGTGCGCGAGGAGATGAACCGCGCCGACCGCAACGCCAACCAGCAGGGCGGCGGCAAGAAGCGGGTCAACGTGGGCTTTGCCCTGATGACCCTGCAGCGGCGTCTGGCCAGCAGCCCGTTTGCCATTCACCGCTCCCTGGAGCGAAGGCGCGAACGGCTGGAGAGCCGATTGAAGGAGGAGCGCTTGCTCCTGGAAGGACGTGGAGCCGGAGAGCGCCTGCAGCTGGATGCCAAGTACCAGCCGGGCGGGCTGAGCGACGACGAGATCGACGACCTCTACGAGGAAGACACGGCTGGCGAGATCGAGGGCACCGAGGAGGCCTTCACCGACAACGCCACCACCGCCCAGACCCTGGCTGAGCTGGAGTTCGAGATCCAGACCCTCAAGGAGCTGGAGCAGCTGAGCCGCAAGGTGGTGGACCAGCGCACTGATGCCAAGTGGCAGGAGCTGGACCGGATCCTTGATGACCCGTTGATGAAGCAGGCCAACGGCGCACGACGCAAGTTGGTGCTGTTCACCGAGTTCAAGGACACGCTGATGGATCTGGCCGCCAAGATCCGCGACCGTCTGGGGCGGCCGGAGGCGGTGGTGGAGATCCATGGCGGCGTGGCCCGCGATCGCCGCCGCCAGATCGTGCATGCCTTCATGAACGACCCCGAAGTGGTGGTGCTGCTGGCCAACGACGCCGCTGGGGAGGGCGTGAACCTGCAGCGGGCGCACCTGATGGTGAACTACGACCTGCCCTGGAACCCCAACCGGCTGGAGCAGCGCTTTGGGCGCATCCACCGGATCGGCCAGAAGGAGGTCTGCCATCTGTGGAACCTGCTGGCCAAAGACACCCGCGAGGGCGACGTGTACATCCAGCTGCTCAAGAAGCTGGAGGCCGCCCGCGAGGCCCTGGGCGACAAGGTGTTTGACGTGCTCGGCCAGCTGTTCTCGGGCCGCTCGCTGAGGGAGCTCTTAATGGATGCCGTTCGCTACAACGAGCGCCCCGATGTGAAGGCCCAGCTGGAGCTGGAGATCGACGGGGCGGTGGACCAGGGCCACCTGGAGGAGCTGCTGGCCCAGAGAGCCCTGGTGCGCCAGGGCATGGATGCGGCCACGGTGGAGCAGCTGCGCCAGCAGATGGAGCGGGCAATGGCCAAACGTATCCATCCCCACTACGTGCACGACTTCTTCATTGAGGCGTTCCGGCGGCTGGGGGGCAAGGTGAACCCCCGCGAGAAGGGCCGCTACGAGATCACCTACGTGCCGCCGTTGTTGATGGACCGCAACCAGCAGATCGGCATTGGCCTGCCGGTGCAAGCCAGATATGAGCGCATCTGCTTTGAGAAGGAGCATGTGGCCGATAGCCCCCGGGCAGAGCTGGTGAGCCCCGGTCATCCGCTGCTGGAGGCCTGCATCTCGCTGGTGACGGAGCGTGATGGAGCGGTGCTGGGCCAGGGGGCGGTGCTGGTGGATGAACGCGACCTGGGCAGCGAGCCTCGGCTGCTGTTCTGCCTGGAGCACGGCCTGCAGGATGGCCGCAAGACGCGATCAGGCCAGCAGCAGTTGATCTCCAACCGGCTGCAGTTCCTGGAGATCAGCCGCAGCGGGGACGTGAACCCCGCCGGATCAGCTCCGTATCTCGACTACCGGCCCTTGAAGGAAGCCGAGCAATCGCTGGTGGCTCCCCTGCTGCAGGAGAGCTGGCTGGCGCAGGACTGGGATGCGGTGGTGCTCCAACACGCCATGACCACCCTGGTGCCTCAACACCTCGAGGAGGTGAAGGCCGAGCGTCTGGAGCGGATCGCCAAGGCCCGGCGTGAAATTCAGGCGCGCATGCAGAGAGAGATCAACCACTGGAGCCGCCGCTACGCCGAACTGCAACTCCAGGAGCAGGCCGGCAAGCAGGTGCGGCTGCCGGCCAAGGTGGCGAAGGATCGCGCCGAAGTGCTGCTGAACCGTCTGGAGAAGCGGATGGTGCAGCTGGAGGCAGAGGCCCAGATCACCGCGAAGGTGCCCACCCTCAAGGGCGGTGCCCTGGTGATCCCGGCCGGATTCTTGTTGTCGCTGCAAGGCGAGGCTGAACCCGAAGGTGTGGATGCAGCGGCCCGCAAGCGGGTGGAGCTGCTAGCCATGAACGCTGTGTTCGAGGCGGAGAAGGCCCTGGGCCGCATGCCCAAGGACGTGAGCGCCCAGCGCGGCCTGGGCTACGACATCGAATCGATCGATGCCGATGGCAACCTGTTCTTCATTGAGGTGAAGGGCCGGGCGGATGGGGCCGATTCCGTCACGCTCACGATCAATGAGGTGAACACCGGCCGTAACGCCCCCCATCGCTTCCGCCTGGCACTGGTGAGCGTGGAGGGCGATCGGGCCTTGCCACCGGTCTATGTGAGCGACGTCGACTGGGGCCTGCCGGGCTTTGGCGACACGCAGATCACCAAGAACCTTCAGCAGCTTCTGGCCGCTGGCCGCGCCCCTCATTAATCGCCATGACAGACCACCCCGTCAAACGCCGCAAGAAACTGATCGAGGTCGCCATTCCCCTCGAAGCCATCAATGCGGCTTCGGCGCGGGAGAAGAGCATCCGCCATGGGCACCCGAGCACGTTGCACCTGTGGTGGGCGCGACGACCCCTCGCGGCAGCGCGATCAGTGATCTTTTGCCAGATGGTGGACGACCCATCGGCGGTACCGGAGGAGTTCCCCACCGAAGAGGCGCAGGAGATCGAACGGCTGCGGCTGTTCCAGTTGATCAGCGAGCTGGTGACCTGGGAGAACACCACCAATGAGCAGGTGCTCAACCGGGCACGGGAGGAGATCCGACGCAGCTGGCGACGCTGCTGTGCCGATAACGCCGATCACCCCGAGGCCGCAGAGCTGTTCAACCCGGAGAAACTGCCCGGCTTCCACGATCCGTTCGCTGGGGGTGGAGCACTCCCTCTGGAAGCGCAGCGGCTGGGGCTGGAGGCTTATGCCAGTGATCTGAACCCGGTGGCGGTGCTGATCAACAAGGCAATGATCGAGATCCCGCCGAAGTTTGCGGGGATGCCGCCGGTGAATCCTGAGAGTCGGCGGAAGCAAGCCATCAGCTCCTGGAAGGGTGCCCAGGGGCTCGCGAACGACGTGCGCTACTACGGCCAGTGGATGCGCGATGAGGCAGAGAAACGGATTGGCCACCTCTACCCGAAGGTGGAGGTGACTGCTGAGATGGCGAAAGACCGGCCCGACCTGAATCCCTACGTAGGCCAAAAGCTCACCGTGATCGCCTGGCTCTGGGCGCGAACGGTGAAGAGTCCGAATCCTGCTTTTGCGCAGGTGGATGTGCCGTTGGTGTCCACCTTCATACTCTCCACCAAGGCGGGCAAAGAGGCCTACGTGGAGCCGGTGATTGAAGGCGGCAGCTATCGCTTCACTGTGAAGGTGGGTAGGCCGAAGGATGTGGAAGCGGCCAAGAACGGCACTTCAGCAGGAAAGCGGGCAGCTTTTCGCTGCCTGATGTCGGATACTCCTCTGACCTATGAGTACCTCAGAGCAGAAGGACAGTCCGGGCGCATGGGCAACCGGCTGATGGCGATAGTTGCGGAAGGGAATCGCGGACGGGTGTACTTGGCGCCAACACCAGAGATGGAAGCCATCGCGTTGACTGCTCAGTCAAGCTGGAAACCAGAGACGCCACTTCCCGAAAATCCGCGCGACTTCAAGACACCCAACTATGGCCTCAATACCTATGGCGACCTCTTCACCTCCCGCCAACTCGTCGCGCTCAACACCTTCTCGGACTTGGTGCAGGAAGCTCGGGAGCGGGTGACGACGGATGCGCTGGCCGCATGGGGAGGGGTTGAGACAGTGCCTTTATGTGATGGAGGGAGTGGGTCTGTCGCTTATTCGGATGCGGTGGGAGTGTATTTAGGGATGTCGATAAGCAAGCTTGCAGACGCACAGAGCACGCTATGCCGTTGGAAGTCCTCCATGGATCAGTCAATAGCAACATTCGGCCGGCAAGCCCTACCGATGACATGGGATTACTCGGAAGCAAATGTTCTTGGCGGGATGGCTGGGGATCCTCTGACTTCCCTGGGCAACATGATGCGAGTCCTTGATAATCTCCCTGCCGTAAGACAAGGAAGAGCCATGCAGAATAATGCGCAGGGCCAGCAGATCGGCGCTAACTGTGTTGTATCCACTGATCCTCCTTACTATGACAACATTGGCTACGCCGATCTCTCCGACTTCTTCTATGTCTGGCTGCGACGCTCCCTGAAGACGGTCTTCCCTCAACTATTTGCCACCCTGGCCGTTCCTAAGGCCGAGGAGCTGGTGGCCACTCCCTATCGGCATGGAGGCAAGGAGAATGCCGAATACTTTTTTCTCGATGGCATGACATTGGCGATGGAGCGGATCGCCATTCAGTCGCATCCAGCCTTCCCGGTCACCATCTATTACGCCTTCAAGCAGTCGGAGACAAAGACGGCCGCTGGCACGGCCAGCACTGGTTGGGAGACCTTCTTGGCGGCAGTGATCAAAGCTGGCTTTGCTTTGTATGGCACCTGGCCAATCCGAACGGAGCTGGCGAACCGCATGATTGGGGCAGGCACCAATGCCCTTGCGTCCAGCGTCGTTCTCGTCTGCCAGCGAAGACCGGAATCGGCGCTAACGCTGTCTCGCACCGATTTCCGTCGCCAACTTCGCCAAGAGCTGCCAAGGGCCCTCAAGGAGTTGGAGCGCGCGAACATCGCCCCCGTGGATGTCGCGCAGGCAGCAATCGGCCCAGGCATGGCCATTTTCAGCAGTGCCAAGTCAGTGCTGAACCCTGATGACAGTCGGATGACCGTGCGGGAAGCGCTGATAGAAATCAATGCCGCTCTCGATGAGTACCTCTCCCAAGACGAAGGCGATCTCGACGCAGACAGCCGCTTTGCACTCACCTTCTTCGAGAGCTACGGCTACAAGGAGCGAGACTTCGGCGATGCAGAGGGACTGGCCAAGGCCCGCAACCTTTCAGTGGCTGGGGTAGCCGAAGCTGGCATTCTGCGATCGGTAGCGGGCAAAGTGCGCTTGCTGCCCCGCTCGGAACTCCCTGAGGGCTGGGACCCCGCTAGCGACAAGCGCCTATGCGTCTGGGAGGCCACCCAGCAACTGATAAAGCGGCTAGAAGCCGATGGGGAAGACAAGGCGGCCGAACTACTCCTCCAACTCAAGACCATCCCCGGCCACGGTGACCTGGCCGCCAACTGCCGCGCCCTTGCCTACCGCCTGTACAACCACTGCGAGAAGAACAAGCAGGCAGAAGAAGCCCGATCCTACAACGGCCTAGTGATCGCCTGGCCGGAACTAGAGCGACTCGCCTCTGCTTCCTCCACCAATTCGTCGGCGCCCCGCCAGACCACCCTGATCTGATCCAAATCCCATGGCTCTCTCCAACCGCGACCGCATCGGCAAGGCCCTGGATCAGCTCCGGGATGGCCTGCTGCCTTACCTCAGTCGTGAGCTCTACCAGGGCCTCGGCACCAATTGGCAAGACAACCTCCCGCCCTACGCCAACAACCTCCAGGACGTCTCCGTGCTGCTGGGCCTGTTCATGGAGCACTGGGGGGCGGTCTTCAAGAGGTTGCTCAGCCAGTCGGATCGGGCCTATGTGAGTGAGCTCAAGGAGGCCCGCAACAAGTGGGCCCATTCCGAACCCTTCTCCTCCGACGACGTCGACCGCTACCTCGACACCGCCGTTCGTCTCTGCCGCAATATCAGCGCCCCCGAGCAGGCAGAAGCGATCCGCGGCCTGCGGGAAGAGCTGCAGCAGGTGGTGTTCTCCGAGCGCGCCCGCAACCGCACCCGCTATCAGGCCACCACCGAAAGCCAAACCAAAGCAGGTCTCGTTCCCTGGCGCGAGGTGATCACCCCCCACCCGGATGTGATCTCCGGCAAATACCAGCAGGCCGAGTTCGCCGCCGACCTCGACCAGGTGCGTCGCGGGCTCGGTACCCCCGAATACACCGATCCGATCGAATTCTACCGCCGCACCTTCATCACCTCCGGCATGCGCGACCTCTTGCGTCGCTCCCTGCAGCGGCTCAATGGTCAGGGCGGCGATCCGGTGATCGAGCTGCAGACCAATTTCGGTGGCGGCAAAACCCACTCGATGCTCTCGCTCTACCACCTCTGCTCCGGCACTCCCCTGGCCAGCCTTCCCGGGCTCGATGAGGTGTGCAAAGAAGTGGGCATCCATTCGGTGCCCAAGGCCTCACGGGCCGTGCTGGTGGGCACGGCCTTCAGTCCGGCAGAAGCAAGCACCAAGCCGGATGGCACCGTGGTCAACACCCTCTGGGGTGAGCTGGCCTATCAGCTAGGTGGCGCGGAAGGCTATGCCCGCATCGCCAACAGCGATCAGCAGCGCGTTGCTCCTGGTGCTCAGGATCTCGCTGAGCTATTCCGCTCCACTGCTCCCTGTCTGATCCTGGTGGATGAGTGGGTGGCCTATGCCCGCAACCTGGTCAGCAATCCCAACCTCCCCGCCGGCACCTTTGATTCCCAGGTGTCCTTCGCGCAGGCGCTCACAGAAGCGGCCAAGCAGGTACCCAATGTGTTGCTGCTGATCTCCGTGCCCCAGAGCACCAATGAGATCGGTGGCAGCGATGGTGAAAAAGCCCTCGATGGTCTGCGCAATGTGGTCAACCGCATCGCCTACGAATGGCGTCCCGCCAGCGGCAATGAGGGCTTTGAGATCGTGCGCCGCCGGTTGTTCGACACCATCGCCACCAACGAAGGTGGAGCCGCCCGCGATGCGGTAGTGCGGGCCTTCAGCGATCAATACGCCAACAACAAAAACGAGTTCCCCTCCGAAACCCGCAAACCCGGCTACCGCGATCTGCTCACCGCCGCCTACCCGATTCACCCGGAGCTGTTCAAGCGTCTCTACGACGACTGGAGCACCCTCGATCGCTTCCAGCGCACCCGCGGCGTGTTGCGACTGCTGGCCAAAACCATCGAAGGGCTCTGGAACGGCAACAGCAAAGATCTGTTGATCATGCCCAGCTCGGTGCCGATCGACGATGCCGATGTCAAAAACGAGCTGCTGCGCTATCTCGACAACCAGTGGGAGCCGATTATTTCCCAGGACGTGGATGGCCCAGATTCCACCCCCGCCCGCCTCGATAGTGAAAACCCCAACTTCGGGCGGGTAAGTGCCTGCAAGCGGGTGGCCCGCAGCCTCTACATCGGCACCGCCCCCGATGCGGAAACTGAGCGGCCCGGCATCGGCGATCAGAGGGTCAAGCTCGCTTGCGTGATGCCCGGTGAGCCGATCGCAACATTCGGTGACGCCCTGCGCCGTCTTGGGGATCGCGGCCGCTTCATTCAGCAGGACGGCGACCGCTACTGGATCGATACCCGGCCCAACCTCAACCGTACCGCTGAGGACTACCGCGAGAGCTACCTACGCCAGCGCCAGGAGCTGAACGCTGAGCTCAACACCCGCCTGGCCAAGGAGGCCAGCAGTCGTGGTGAATTCGCTGGTCTCCATGCCGCACCCGTCGATGGCAGCGCCGTGCCCGACGAGCCGTCCACCCGGTTGGTGCTGCTGGCGGCGGAGCACACCCACCGCAAGGGGGTGGAGTTCAGTGCGGCACGACAGTGGGCTACTGCCTGCCTGCAGAGCAAGGGCAACAGCCCACGGCAGTACGCCAACACCCTGGTGTTCCTTGCCCCCGATGAAGACACCATCGAAAACCTGTTCCAGGCCCTGGCCGATCGCCGCGCCTGGCAGCGCATCACCGACAACGCCCTAGAGCTGAATCTCAGCGTGGCCCAGAAGGAGCAGGCCATCAAGAAGGTGGAGGAAGCCACCACTGCCATAGCAAGCCGCATCCCTGAAACCTGGTGCCACCTGTTGATCCCGTACCAGCAGGCCCCAGGCCCCAATGGTCCCCAGTGGGATGAGAAGAAGCTCAGCAGTGGCAAGGGCAGCCTGGGGCAGCGCAGCAGTGAGAAGTGCGAGCAGGAAGACCTGCTGTTCCGGTCGCTCGGTGCCCGCCGCCTCCGCGACGACCTCAACCGCTTCCTCTGGGTGGAAAAGCCCCACGTCCGCGTACGGGATCTGGTCGACTGGTGTCGCAAGTACCTGTATCTGCCGAGGGTGAGCACCGACCAGGTGATCCTCGACGCACTGATCAACCCATCCGCTGCCCTCAGTGGTGAGAACACCTTCCACCTGGCCGATGGCTTCGATGAGGCCAGCGGCCGCTACAGCGGCCTGAGGGCGCAGCAGGCATCAAGTACCCAGCCCAGCAGCCTCACCGGCTACATCGTCAAAGACGAGGTGGCCTTGGCCCAGATTGAGTCGGATCGTCAGGAAGCTGAGCGCAGACGCCTCAATCCGCCAACCGGACAGAGCGGGACCGGCACTGAAGCAGGCGGCGGCAGCGGCAGCGGCTCGGGGGCTGGCGGCGGCAGTCAGCCGCACGACACCGCAGGCGCCGGCCCCGGCAGGGGTATCGGCATCACCCCGTCCGGAGGTGGGAGTAGCGGCACTGGTGGTAGAGAAGTCGATCCGCCCAAGCCCCAGCTGCCCACGCGCTACGTGGCATCGGTGAAACTCGATCCCACCCGGGCCAGCCTGCAGATGAGCGCCTTCGTGGAGGAGGTGATGTCTCACCTCCAAGCCCTGCCCGGCGCCCAGATCGAGATGACCCTTGAGGTGCAGGTCAACGCGCCCGGAGGTATCGACGAGCAGACGGCTCGGATCGTGCTGGAGAACTCAGCGGCGCTGAAGGTGGATAAGCCAGGGCTGTATTGAATAGAGGCAAAGAATAGGCGATTATCTACGCCCGGGCCATGCAACAAATGAATGGCTTCTTTTTCGCAACGCCAAACACTAGTGCATCCGGTCCGAGATTAGACAGGACTCTTTTTTTGCGCTCTTGCGCAGCTGAGGATATCTCCCATTTCTTGTAGACTCAATAACCATGAATAGCCGAACAGCGGAAGACTTTGACCGAGGCTCATTCGGTTGAGCCGCGGCCAAGTTCATCCGCCCATCTCTAAAAGTTTGCCGGCCTGCGTGGAACGAGGGGTGGCCTATGTCAAACAAGCCCCCTCAACTACAGCGATGCCTTCGTCCGTGATCTTAGCAAACACAGACTTTCCAAGCATTGGAAGGCACTTGGCTAGGCCCTTCTTGGAAAGAACTTGGGCTGCATGATATAGATCATCGGGTGTGAGCTTGTTTGCGAACTCAGTAGTCGTTGTTTCGGGTATGCCCTTGCGATCGCGCTTTTCGTAAAGCGCAAGAAGCAGTTGAGATCTGGCATCAAGGTGGCATGGAGGCATGAGCGTCGCCGGAAACGGTGTCCATTCAATCGTAGCCAGCCCGGCGAGGGCCGAGTCTTTTTTGGCATGCAGCTAGCCCGCTTTCTTGATATATCTCGCTGCTTTGAATTATTCATGTTTGTTGGGCTGCTGGAATCGTGTATTTACCTGCACGTTGAGTTGCGACTAAGAAAGAACAGGCTTTGCGTGAATATGCGCCGAACTTGGCCTGGCGATCACGCCACCCGGCCTGCCCCGGCTTGCGCACCGCGCAAGGGCTGACGCGAGTCGCTGCGCGACCCTTGCGCGGCGCCGGGGCTTGACGGCGGTGTCGTTTGCCAGCCCAGCCATGGCCGCCACTCCCCTCAGCCGCTCCTGCCCAATCCGCATCATCTCGGTGCATCTGCTTGATGCCGCCGGCCAGCTGCTGCGGGTGCTGTTCCTCGATCGCGAGGGGCACATCAGCGCCCAGCCGCACTACGTGCCTCGCGAGCAGGCCCTGATCCTGGCTGCCAATCAGCAGCGGGTGCTCGGTCCCCAGGCCGAGGTGCGGGTGCTCTGAGCTCCCGGGGCCGGAGGCCCTCCGTCTCCGGCTTTCGGCTGTCGCCGCATCGCCCGTGGGCTTGGGCTTCCTGGAGCCATGGCCTGACGGTTCGAGTGGGCGGTCCCTGGGCTTAGCAACCTGCAGCACCGGCAGTGGGGGGAGGGAATTGCCCCCGGACCGGCGCACACCCACCGCATCCCTCGGCCGGTCCTCACGCCGCGTCAAGGATCAGGCCATGCGCCCCAAGGGTGCGTCCTTGCCACGGCGCTGCGGCCAGCCGGTGGGGGTGGGGTTCTCCGCCGTCCCTCAGGTGGCTTCCCCCGCTTCCTCCTCCCGCCGCCAGCAGCAGTCCACGCCTCTCAGCCGTTCTGCCCTGCGTGCCCGCGATGCCCTGGTGCTGGAGCACCTGCCCCTGGCTGATGCCCTGGCTTCCGCCGCCGCCCGGCGCCTGTTCCCGCTGGTGGAGCGGGAGGATCTGATCCAGGTGGCCCGAGAAGCCCTGGTCCGCTCCGCTCCCCGCTGCAGAGCCGGTGAGCCCGCTGGGCCCTATCTGCGCCGCTGCATCACGGGCGCTATGCAGCACCACCTGCGCGATCGGGTGCGGCTGGTGCGCATTCCCCATCGCCTCCATGAGCAGGGCCAGTGCGCGCTGGGGCACTTCAGCCTCGATGCCAGCGGTGATGGCGAGCCGTGCCTGCTCGATCAGCTGGCCTCTCCTGAGCCCGAGCTGGGGTCCAGCGAGGCCGAGCAGCAGCTGGCGCTGGAGCAGCTGGTCGAGCAGCTGCCCGCGGCCCAGGCCACGGCCCTGCGGCTCACACTCCTGGAGGGCCTGTCGCTCCGCGCTGCAGCCGAGCGGCTCCAGATCAGCGCCATGTCGGTGCAGCGGGCCCAGAAGAAGGCCATCGCCGCCCTGCGCCAGCAGCTTGCAGGTGGGGGCTGAGGCCCCTTCACTCAGCTTTGCTCAAATACCAGCGTGGAGAGCGGCCACCAGCCGCTGCCGCCTTCGTCGTAGGCCAGCTCCAGCATCGGATCCGTGTCATTGCTGTCTGCCGCCAGGTTGAGCACGGTGGCGCCGGTCTCTGGGCTGATCTGGTCACGCCAGCAGCGCGCTCCAATCGCCGGCAGAGGTGTTGTGGTGTCAGGCATGGGTCAGGGGCTCACCATCACCCGGTTGCCAGCGCCGCTGTTGCTCACCGCCGCGAACTGACTGCGCTGGGGCGACCAGCAGAGCGAGCGCCAGCCCAGATCGGCCGGGGAGTTGCGCACCGTCCAGCTGAGGCCGTCTGGGCTGGTCATGATCCGGTTGCCGGTGCCGCTGCTTGCCACCGATACGAGCAGCTCGCGCTCGGGTGCCCAGCAGAGGGCGGTCCAGGCGTTGTCGGCTGCCGAACTGCGGCTGGTCCAGCTGAGGCCATCCGGAGAGGTCATCACCCGGTTGCCCCGGCCGCTGCTGCTCACTGCCACCAGCAGCCCCAGCTCCGCCGCCCAGCAGATCGCTGTCCAGCTGTTGGCTGCGGCGGCTGTCCGCATCGTCCAGGTGCGGCCATCGCTGGAGGTCATCACCCGCTGGTTGCCGCCGGTGCTGCTCACCGCCACCAGCAGCCCAAGCTGCGGAGCCCAGCAGACGGAGCGCCACTCCTGATCCGCCCCAGCCGGGCCGGCTATCCACTGAATACCATCGCTGCTGATCATCACGCGGTTGCCCGTGCCGGTGCTGGCTACGGCCACCAGCAGGCCCAGCTGGGGTGCCCAGCAGATTGAGGTCCAGTTGTTGTCGGCCGGCGTCTGGCGCAGGGTCCAGCTGCGGCCATCCGGTGAGGTCATCACCCGCTGGCCTGTGCCGCTGTCGCTGACAGCCACGAACAGCCCCAGCGCAGCGGCCCAGCAGAGCGCCACCCAGTTCTGATCCGTAGCAGCCGGACCGGCTGTCCAGCGGATGCCATCGCTGGAGGTCATCACCCGATTGCCGCTGCCGCTGTTGGCGACGCAGGCGTACAGGCGCAGTTCCGGGGACCAGCAGATCGCCTGCCAGCTGTTGTCCGCCGCAGAGCGCACGCTCGACCAGAGCAGGCCGGTGATTCCCAGCACCGGCGCCGGGCTCAGCAGATCCGCCAGCGTCGCTGCCGGCAGCTGGTAGGTGCCGGCCTGGGGCCCGGCGGGGCGGGTGATCGCCAGCAGGTCGCCTGGTTGGAGGGTCATCAGCGGCGGCGATCAGGGCAGGGCCGGCAGGGTGCTCAGGTCCAGGGGCATGTAGTCGCCGGCCGGCTGGGCAGTGGCCAGCGCCGCCTGCAACTGGGCCGCGTCCACCACCCGCCCGGGGGTGCCGTCGGCCAGCGCCAACGGGTCGGCCAGTTGCACCACGCCGGCAGCGGCGGTGGTTGCGGGCTCAACGCTCAGCAGCGGTTGAGCCGGGTCGCTCTCGTCGACGGCCAGCGGTGCGGCCACCTGGATGCGGATCACCCCAGCGCCATCGGGCCCCAGGGCGGCGTTGGCGCTCCAGGTACTGCCGTCGAACAGCAGCAGATCCCCCTGGGCGATCTCCTGGCCGGCGAGGCCACTCCAGCTGGCCATGGCGGGGCCGGAGCTGCTGGCCAGGTACACATCCCCGACTGCAGCGGCAGCCGGGGCCTCGGTGGTGGTGGGGTCGATCGCGCCCCGGTAGGTGAGGGCACCGGAGATGGCGGCATGGAGGGTGCCATCAGCATCCACCGAGAGGTTGGTGCCGGGCTTGATCGCCCCGATCGCCACCGCCGTGGCGGGGGTGAGCATGAACGCTTTGACCTCTTCTGCGGTGGCCCGATAAGGCGTGCTGCCGCGCTGCACCAGCAGCAGGTCGGTGGGCTGGGGCAGGGAACGGCCGGCGGTGCGGCTCTCGGTGCTGGTGGCCATCGGGATCAACGGTGAGAGGGAAGGGGAAGGAAGCCGGCGCTGGCGATCAGGGCGGCAGGGGGCTGAGCAGGCGCAGGTCCAGCGCGATCACTACCACCCCGTCGCCGGCAGTGGCGCTGAGCAAGGGCGGCAGGGCCTGCACGGCGCTGACTCCCCCCGATGGGGGGTCAGGGCTGCCGCCGTCCTGCAGCTGGGCCTGGCCCAGGAAGATCACCCCCTGCGGCCGGCTGCTGCTGCGGCACTGGGCCGTCAGCTCGGCCAGCACGGCCGGATCGGGAGTGGCCATCGGCGCCAGGGCAGTGCTGCAGAGCTGTTGCCAGCCCCCAGCCAGGAATGCGCTGGCTGGGGCAGCGCTGGCTGCTGGGATCAGAGCAGGGCATCCCCCAGCTCCAGGGCCGCCAGATCGGCAGGATCACTGCTGGCGCTGGCCTGGGCCTCCAGTGCCGTGGCCTGCTCCACCAGCTCCGCCTTGGTCTGGCTGCCATCGAGCTCCACGCCGTAGGTGGTGGAGCAGAACTCGACGATCTGGGCCTTGGTCATCGCCTGGAAGTCGGTGGCCTCAGTGGCCAGCAGAGCTTCTCCGTCGCGGGTGGTGGTTGCCGCTGACTCCAGCGGCTCGCCGGTGGACGTGGGCTCATCTGGTGCCGGGGCGGGTTCCGTCGCTTCCGGTTGCTCGGGCTCGAGGTCGCCTGCATTCACAAGATCAGGATCCGGCGCCTCCGTCTCCAGCACGTTGTCCACGGCATCCACCGGTGCCGGCTCATCGCCGCCGCTGGCGGGGCTGAGCAGCTGCCAGCCCAGGGCCTGCCAGCCGGCCAGGTGCACCGGCCAGATCGAGCGGGTCGCACCGTCCTTGCCGATCAGCAGCTGGCTGGGCGGCAGCAGTGAGGTATCGCTCACCCCTGGATCCGGTGTGACGCTGAGCCGCTGCTCCGGGCCGGAGAGACGCACGGGGCTCGAGGCGGGGTTGCTGCTGTCGAGGGGCTGCAGCAGCTCCAGCGGCAGGGCCTCTGCTCCCGCCGCCGCATGGAGGGTGTCGAGTGGGTTGCTCATGGCGCTCACCTCACAGCCCCTGGTTGGCGGTGAGCGCCACGGTCATCCCCGCCGGCGTGGCGGGAGACACCACGGCCCGCGCCAACCGCAGGCAGGGCGGTGTGATCAGCTCGTTGTCGACCGGGTTGATCAGGAGCGCCGCGCCGCTGATGGTCGCCTCCACCTTGCCGCCGGTGGCGGGGATCGCCACGGCGGCAGCCGTGATCCAGTTGCCGGTGGTGCCGTCAGCCAGCAGCGGCGCCAGCTCCAGCGTCACCGTCACCGCCTCGCTGTGGCCGGGGTGGGAGGCGACGAGCACAAAGGAGCTGGTGGTATCGAGATCGGTGCCGAGGTTGACGACATCACCGCTGCTGCGGGTGTGCTCGTAGCAGTCGGTGGCGGAGTGGTTGATCCAGCCGACGAGCACCGTCTGGGCGTCGAGCAGCCGGGTGGCTTGAGAGGTCATGGAAGGGTCTCCGGTAGGGATGGAATGAAGGGTTCAGGGCAGCACCAGCGGCATGGGCGCCACGTTGAACAGGCGTGCGGCGGCCTTGCGGTTGCAGACGGCAAAGCCCACGTACCAATCCACCCGCGTGCGGAACACCGGCGCGTCGTGCACCTCCCCGAAGTCCCGCACCGAGATCCCATACCGCCCCTCGAACGGGCCCTGCAGACCGCAGACGGCGGCATCCCCGAGCACGCAGCAGTAGATCGAGGTGGTGTCCCCCGGTTCGTCGTAGCCGAGCACCGGGTTGCCCTCGGCGTCCTCCTCCACCAGCAGGATCTCGATCCCCTCGAAATAGTGCCGGCCGTCGATCACCTCGTAGAGGTCGCCGCCGGCCTGGCGGGAAGCGGTGCTGATCTGGCGGCGGGCCGCCTTGCTGGCGATCAGCACCTTGTCGCCGCCGTAGCCGATCACGCTGTCGGTCAGCGCTTCCAGGGCCAGCAGGTTGAGGGTGCTGCCGCCGTTGTCGATCGTCTGGTCTTCCCCCGGCACCAGGCGCTTGCTCAGCCCGTTGAAGGCCCGCGGATCGAAGGTGTCGTCGCCGTTGATGATCGCCGCCTCCAGCGTCAGCCGCATCGAGCGCACCTTCATCTCAGTCTGGGCAGCGCGGGCCTCAGGGCCCTGCAGGTCCACGATCGAGCGGTCCACATCCAGGTCGCCGCCAAAGAGGTGCACGAACTCCGAATCGGAGTTGATCACCCCGTAGCTCTGGCGGTAGCCCTCGTTCACCGCCCGGAAGCCGACGCGGGGGAGTTTCGTTTCGGCCGGGAAGCTCAGCGAGCCGCCCACCAGGTTGCGGAAGGGCAAGCGGCGCAGCAGCTCCCCCTCCGCAAAGGTCTTGAGCACCGCCAGCTGCTCGGCACGGCGGGCGTATTTCTGCGCCTCGATCAAGGTCAGGCCCAAGGGCACGCTCCCGGGGCCTTGCCCCAGTGACAACAGCAGCTGTTGCCATGTCGCGCAAAGACCGCCGGCTGGTGGTCGGCTCAGGTCATCAGTTGATGGCTGGCGGCTTGCAAGCAGGCGCTCCGCAGGTTGCCCCAGTGCCGCTCGTCCCAGGGTCCGATGCAGCAACGGGGCGCGGTGGTCGCGTCCTGTCTGCATCACTGCCATGGCCACCACTCCCGTTGCCCCGGCCTGCCCGATCCGCCTGGTCTCCTTCCGTCTGGCCGCCAAGGGCAGCACGGAGCGGCGGCTCCTGTTCCTCGATGGCGAGGGGCAGATCAGTGCTGCTCCCCACTGGTTGCCCCGGGAGCAGGCCCTGCTGCTGGCGCACAATCAGCAGCTGATCTGGGGATCAGCCGCCCGGGTGATCGTGCTCTGAGCCCCCCAGGGTCAGCGGGTCTGGGATCGCTGGCCCTCCCTCACTGGCCATGGACTCCTCCAGTGCGTCCATCCAGTCCCACAGGAGCCGGTGCTTGTTCTTGCCTTCCAGCGAGGCCGCCGGCACGGCCCGGGCAACGGCACCGGGCTGGAGAGCCTGAACGATGTCCACCGCATGGGCCTCGGCGAGGGCCTGGACCATCTGGATGCCAAAGCCCTCGTCTGTGGAGAAAAAAACCGCGTAGTGGATGGGGCCTCCCGGTCAGCACCCATCCTTGGTAGCCATGAGGGTCCGCGGATACCAGCAACTTGGGGCGTGATCGGCTCAAGAGCAACTGCGCTGGGGGTGGGCTACTCCGGTGAGATACGTCAAGAGGCGCATGCTCAGACTTGGCCAAGAGCTACGACCGCAGCTGTTGTGGATGCAGAGTCTGTCAATAGATGGAAGCAATGGCATTGACCACTCCGACTCTCGCCTTGTGTATCGGGTTAGACAGGTGGCTTGCAGACCCGAGAACCACAGCTAGCTTTAGCTCATAGCGACTCAAGAGTCATGCGAGAGCCGGAGTTGGTGAGACTAAGGAAGGGGCGCCTACCTTAGTTACCGGAAAGAGGTACGACGATCCACTTGGCTCTAGGAACCATCCAATAAAGAGTTATGCGTCATTCGTTTAGGGGGAGCGGAAAATCCTAGCGCAGAGATGTTATTTGCACAAGCTACTAATGGTATAATTGAGTCTTCCCCGTTACTCCATAAAAATCCATAACTACAGCCTGCTCTAAAGTTCACAAATGTCGCACTCTGACGAATCTTTCTTGGCAGCACTGTCTGGTCTCAGCAAAGACCAGATCCAGCAAGCAGGGCAGAGATACACGCCTGGGATGGATCCGCAAGCTCCGAATCTCAGGATCGAATCACTCTTCACAGCGATCGTCAACGTATCCTGCGGAGCGGATGCTCTTGCAAGATTTCATTCGATTCTGGATGCGTTTTCCAAGGCCTGGAAGGGTGCAAAGAACTTCAGCCAGCGGCCGAGTGAAATTCAGGAGCTGGCGGACGGTACTCAGGCCTTCTTAGAGCCGATGATGGAACGCCTTCGTGCTCGCGATGCAGAGGCAGGTGCGGAGTGGTCGGCTCGACTCACCGGCATTGAATCGGAGTTATTGGCTGATGTGGCACACTGGCGCGCGGAGGAGGCCAAACTGCAGCAGGATGCTGAAGACAGTGGCCATTCCTCTGCACATAACACTATTCGCCACAACATTAACGCCATCGGTCAATGTTTGGCCATTGTGCGTGCCGAGAAGGAGTACATCGAGACCCCAGCATTCAAAGTTCTGTTTGATCCGCAACTACTGGTAAGCGGTGAGTGGGGTACGGGCAAGACACATCTGCTGTGCGATTTCACGCAACACCGAATAAACCGTGGCCAAGCAACTGTGCTTGTTCTTGCCAAGAACTTCCAAGGTAATGTAGTTGAAGAAATCTGTGCGCGGATTGAGGCGGGGTGCACGGCAGTCGGGGTATTCGGTCGACTTGAAGAATTGGCCAACAAGGCCGCAGAGCGCACGGTAATCATCCTCGATGGCGTAAACGAGGGTCGTCGCCAAGAATGGCGAAAATCGGTTTCTAGCCTTCAAGATCTCGTTGCAGACCGCCCAGGCATTGGCTTGATCGTTTCATGCCGGACGCCATTCGAGCACCTTGCCATCGATCGCAAAAGCTTAGAGAATTTTCATACTGTCAAGCATCTTGGATTCGATGATCAGGAATTCGATGCCCAGGCAGCCTTCTTCCAATACTATAATTTACCATTGCCAGAAGTACCGCTGCTAGACAGAGAATTCTCACGACCACTCACACTAAAGCTTATTTGCCAATCTCTCCAAAACCTTTCAGGCAGGAAGTTTGCAAAGGGGTTTGCTGGAATCGCCTCGGGCCAGAAGGGAATGACTTATATTCTCGAGTCGTTCGTCAATCGCGTTGGCGAGCCGATTGAGAACGAGTATGGGCTGAGGGCCAAGGGTTGTTGGGGTCTTCTGAAGGGAAGCGATCAAATCGCTGACAAGCGGCTTGCCGGCTTTGCGCCGTGCATGGCGACGAATCTGCGCGGCTATGTCCGTCGATCGGAGGCCGATCGCATTATCGCTGCCAACTACCCGGTAATGAGCGCGGCAAAGCGGCGGCAGCTCCTCGACATTCTACGGACCAATGGCCTTATAGAAGAGGACGCTGTCTGGTATTCGACGAACAACGGAGTCAAGACCCGAGTCGTCTTCCGTCTTCCCTATCAACGATTCAGCGACCACTTGGTCGCAAGGCATTTGCTAAAGCCCCCACATCTCGATGTTTCATCGGCTGAAACGATAAGGCGAAGTTTCACGGCCAAGTCGCCGCTCGCAAAAATCTTTCGGTTGTCCAATCACTATTCTCAACAGTACGAAGAACCCGGCTGGGCGCAGGCGCTGATTACCGAATTTCCCGAACGCGTGGGAAAGCATCTTTCGGGCAAGCAGCGTGAACTGTTCTTTGTGTTGCCCAAACGGGCCCAGAACTTGAATGCCTACTTCGAACCATTCATAGAAGGGATGTTTTGGCGAGACCCTGCAGCATTCACCGAGGGTACTGAAGCCATTGTAAATCAATATTTAAATGCTGGGCCTCGTGAGTGGGAGCAAATAGTTGATGCGTTGGCTGCCGTCTCTACCAAGCCAAGCCACCCTTACCACACCAAACGTCTGTACGATTATCTGGCGCTCTACCCGATGCCGGACCGCGATCTCCAGTGGTCTGAATATCTTCGCCGACGGGACGCGTCGCCTACCATTCAGCGGCTACTGACATGGGCGGAGAAACTCAACGCAGCGAACATGCCGCAGCGCTCTGCGAGGGAGCTCGTTGTACTGCTTTCCCTAGTCCTTACAACTGTCGTTCGCAGCGACCGCGACTTGGCCACAAAGGCACTTGTGATGATCGGCGAAAGGTTTCCGGAAGTGCTTTTTGCCCACGTCGTGACGAGCCTTGAATTTAATGATCCTTATTTGCCCGAGCGCATGTTGGCAGCTGCATACGGGACCACCTTATCCCTGGTGGACTCGAAGGCGGCGTCAACGTTTCGACCTCTACTCGGAGATCTTGCGGAAACGCTCTATCGAATGATGTTCGGCCACGGTGCGCGCAACGCAACCCACCACACCCTGATGCGAGATTACGCGCTCGGCATCATCCAGATCGCCCAGCGTGCAAATTGCGTTGTTTTACCCAAAACGGCCGGTCAAAATCTTGCCATGCCCTTTCAGAATACGCATTCAACATTCGCAAGTGATGGCACGCCAGATCCTGCAGTGAAAGAAGCCATTGGTCATGCCATTCAGATGGATTTTGGCAACTATACGATAGGACGCTTAATCCCCAACCGAGCAAACTACGACGACAAGAAGCCAGACTACGTACAGGTCCGAGCGAAGATTGAACGACGCATATTTGATTTGGGATACCGTGCAGAACGGTTCAAAGAAGCCGAAAGTGAAATTACTAATATGTGGAATGCACGCGACCAGGAGAAGGTCGATCGGTACGGGAAGAAGTACTCGTGGATAGCCTTTTTCGAAATGTGGGGTGAACGCGAGGCCACAAGAAAGCTGCCAGATTGGCGCCTCGGAGAGAGAACATCTGATTGCGGAGTTGATCCAAGTTTCCCGAAGCGACCGCCCGACTGGACGCCACCAATTCCGGAGCTGTTTGGCGACACGGGTGTTGACACCGAATCCTGGGTCAAGGGAGGTTTCACACCGAAGTGGGATCCGTTGCTCGTGGTCCCTGATATCAACGGTCACATAGGTGAGTGGGTGCTCGTGGAAGGGTACATTCGCGCAGCCGACGAGACTAATGATCGAGAGTTCTCTGCCTTCCTGCGCGGATTATTCGTCGCGCCTAGAGATGTATGCAGTTTCAGAGCGAAGTACCTTGCGGTGGAGTTCCCGGGGAATGATCAGATCCCCGATGGAGCCCATGAACATTGTCTCTACGCTGGGGAGGCTGGGCGCCGTCAGAACTATGTGCGGCACCTTCTCCAGCGCAACGGGCGGTACCGCCGACAAATTGTGGAGGCGTTAGATCGATACTTGAATATGCGTCACGTCCCAGGCATCCGGATCGAGGTACCGTTCATTCACTTTGGCTGGGAGTCTTACCATTCGCTACACAACACTTTCTCGGGCTTCAATCTCCCAGCGCCTAGTTTGTTACAGCGCCTCGGCTTGGCGAGCATGAATCGCGAGATCGACTTCTATGATTCAATGGGAAGACTCGGAACTGTCTATCGAGAAGCCGGGAATGATTGGAAGGGAGATCGGCACAGCCTCTTGTACATCCGTGCCGATCTGCTTCGGCGTTACCTGAAAGTCACCCGCCAAGACCTGGTCTGGTGCAATTGGGGTGAACGGGATTGGCTGAAAAAGATGGAAGGGCATGACGTGATCCGCGATCCTGCCAGGCACCGGATCTATCAGGCTCACAATCACATTCATCGTTCGTTTTCTCAATGGTCCGCAAAGAACTCCAAGGTCGTCTAGATGGCTGCGTCATATCTACTTACAATTGAGTTCTGTCAGCCAGCGGCTGAGTCATCAGAAAGATCCGCATAACACCTAGATGCAGAAGACGGGCGCTGCGGCTGGGTTCTATACAGTGATCTCCGCCCGCTTCTGATCTGGAGCGTAACAGCATCTGAGAACGTACCCCGCGCCGCAGACATGATGAAGCAGGCGATTAAAACCGGTCAGTCGGTGCTGTAACCAGGCTGGCAAGGGAGGTGGTCTGCCCCCCATCCGATGACCACCCCGATGAGCGCCGAGCGGTTCAGTGACCGCTTCCGCTATTACCGCGACCAGCCGCAGCAGCAACGCGGCGTTCTGCAGCTGTATGCCGCCATCAGCAGCAGCGACCAGGGCAGCGCGATCCTCGATGAGCAGGCGCCCTGGGCCTTCACCTTCAGTGAGCAGCCACCCCAGCCGGCAGCCCCTGCCGGTGGGCTCGATCCCCGCGGTTCAGAAGAGGTCGGCATGGTCGGCCCGCAGAAGCCGGCACCGGTAAAACCCGGCGACAGCTACCTGCTGGTGAATGACCGGGACCAGGACATGGAGGCCTACGACCACACCGGGGCATTCCTGTGGAAGATCCCCTGCCTGGCCCGCGGCCAGGGCGCCGACACCGACTGGAGCCACAACAGCACCGACACCCCGCCGGGGCTCTACACGCTCGGCCAGCTCTACGCCGACTACGAGCAGAACCCCAATCCCCCCTGCTCCGACACGGCCATGGCCTACGGCTGGTACTCCTTCGACATGGAGGAGCTGGAGGGCCAGGAGGTGGCCCATGGTCGGGCCGGGATCATGCTCCACGGCGGTGGATCGGCCTGCGGCTGGCCCGGGGCCTGGGCAGCGCAGCAGCGCCTGCACCCCACCCTCGGTTGCGTACGCCTGCACAACGCCGATCTGCGCGACAAGGTGCTGCCCCTCTACCGGCAGGGCACCGTCTATGTGGGGGTGTTCCAGGAAAGACAGTGATATGGACTCCCGATCGCCCAAGCCGCCGTTCGACCGGGAGCGGTTTGTCTTCAAGATCCTGGCGGTGGTGATCGGCACCCAGCTGCTGATCTATTCCCTCGCTGCCGGGGTCTGCGGCCAGCGGGCACTCGATGGCCGCCCTGTCGGTCAGATCTGCCCCGGCACGCTGGAGCAGCTGCAGGGCGGCTTTGATTCCACCCTCAAGCTGCTGCTGGCGCTGCTGGGTGGAGCCGCGTTGACGCGCATGGACCGGTAACGCCTGGGAGCGAAAGGGGGGCTTGCTCCGGGCCTCTCCAGTCTGAGGCCCTCCTGCCGTCGGGCCTCCGCTGGGTTCGGTCCCATCGCTGCGCCACACCGGGCGCCGATCGTCATGGCCACGCTCTTTGCAGGCAGTTCCGCTGCCACCTCGGCGTTCTGCACGCCAGAGGAGGATCCGTTCCTGCTGCTCGACTCCACATTGCGCACGGTGGTGAACATCCTGCAGCGTCGTCGTGGGCTGCCCCTGTGCCGCACCTGGATCGCGCATCCCTACGGAGGAGAGGAGATCACGTTGCTGGAAGAAGAGGTGATCCCGGCTCTGCTGCGGCTCAAGGAGCGGGTCGATGAGATCGATGGCGAGCTCGAGCAGGCCTATGAGCGGGGCTATGAGGCCCACAGGCTCGATCAAGAAGAGCGGGCGGAGGAGCTCGCGCAACACCGCTACGAGTTCAGCCTCTGAGGCGTTCTGCCTGGGGGCCTCAGGCCCGGCTGCGGCCGGGCTTTTGCCTCACAGTTCGGGCTGCGCTTGAGAACGCTCCGCTGCGGCCCCCTTCAGTCTGGCTCCGGGTGTCAAGGCTGCAACAAGCGCCCCGGTTGAGGACGTTGGCTCCGCTCCGCTCCGCATGGATCGGTGGGTCGGCCTTGACACCCTCCGCCAGCCCTGCGGTGTCCTTCGCTGCGCTCACCGTGGCCCCTTCCTTCTCCAGCTGGTCCTTCTGCGATCTCGATGATTGGTGCTGCACCCTCGAAAACCAGTTCCCCGGCAATCGTTATTTCATACCCCTCCTCAATGCCGAGCTCAACCGGCGCCTGGCGCTCATGCCGCCGGTGGTGGTTGATCCAGAGCTTGAGGCCATCATTCCCTTCTGAGCCAGCGGCTCCTCTGGCCCCCGGGTGTTCCCCGGGGGCTGTTGTGCTGTCTCCACCACGGGCAATGGGGTGCCATGGCGGCTGCAGCGAGGGGTCCCCCAGGCTGCGCCAGGTGCTCACGCTGGCCAGGGCTGACGCGAGCCGCTCCGCGACCCTGGCCAGCGCTGCGCGCCCGCGCTGCTTTCTGGGGTCCCTCGCCTCCACCGCCATGGCAGCACCCCAAGGTCCCGTCTGCGAGCTGCGCCTGCTCACCATCCACCGCTACACCCCCGGCACCACCAAAGGTGGCGCGATGCCCTGCGCGATCGAGCACCTCGGCCGTCGCGGCAAGCCGGTCAAGCGCCAGCGGTTCATTCCTGCCGAGCGGGCCCATGCCTTTGCACGCAAGCTGCAGGGCACTGCAGGCTGCACGGTCTCGGTCTGCTGAGCCTGGGGGCTCAGGCCCGGCTGCCGGTTGGTGGCCGGGCTTTCTAGCCGCTGGCAGGGCCACGCCCGTGTGTCAGCTCTCCTGTGTTGGCTGGTGATGCATCAGATGCCTGGCGGTCACAAACCGGGTCCGCTGGCCGGCCCTGCTGAGGCTGGAATTGGCGCGAGCAATTTCCTCCTCCGTGGCGCGGGTTCTGTAGAGCGCCAAGCCGGTATCTCGATGGAGGAGCACATAGTCGCTGGCCTCTGGCGGGAAGGGCATGGGCATGGGCAGGAAGGGGCAGCGGCAAGAAGCGCTGGGGTGCAGCAAAGCGAAACAGCGCTGCTGAGGCCACTGCAGTTCCACCGCTGTTACAGAGCGGCCAGCTCAGAACGTCCAGTTGATCGTTGGCTGCCGCGCCGCGCCCGAGGCCAGTCTGTTCGCTGCTGGATCAACCAGAAGCCCCAAGCCACCGGCGATAACGGCTCCGCTGCCGCCGCGCCCTGGCCTTCGATCGAGCAGGGCCGAACTGGGGGCTGGAACCATCGCGCCGCCGCCGCACCCAGACGCCACGGCGAATGAGCTGGCTGTCCTGGGGATTGGCCCGACGGGCGGCCACGATCACCCCATAGCCCTTCTTGTGTCGGTGCTGGGCACGGGAGCGGGCCTGGCTGGCGCTGGCGGCCGGCACCACCGTGGCGGTGGATCGGTTGCGCCAGAACACCAGATACCAGGCCATCTCGTTCTCCCGTCAGGATGATCAGCGCCGGGGAGCAGCCGCCCTGGGCGTGGTGCCCTTGACAGCCTCCATGTACAGCTCGGCGGTGCTCAGGGTCTGCAGGTTCACCGCGCCGCCGTGCTCATGGCCCGTGTCAGGCACAGCAGCGGAATAGAGACCGCTGCGCTGCTGGAACAGGAAGCTGTACACCGGGTGGCGGCGCAACTCCTCCATGTAGTCGCCATCGCTGAGGGCGACACCGTCGGCGGTGAGGGGCTGGCCCTTGCCGTCCACCGGCAGCAGCCGCTCGCGGCCGTCCACCTCCCCCAGCTGGAAGTGGCCGCCGCAGAGCGTCACGAAGGTGTCAAAGAACGTCCCCCGTTCATCGCCACCGACGCGGCCCTCGGCCTCGGAGAACAGGCGCTCCATCAAGCGCTCCTTGCGCAGATTCTGCACCTGACAGCGGGCCTCATCCCGCTCTTTTTCCACGCTGCGCACCCGCCGCAGGTTGGCCTCATTGAGCTGGCGTTCGCGCTCGCCCACCTGCCGTTCGAACTCCTCGCGCTTGCGCTCAGCGTCCTGCAAGCGGGCGTACTCGTCCGGGTTGATCTCCGAGAAGCGCGACAGCTGGGCGCGGGCCTTGCGGAGCTCCTTCTCGAGCTGGTTGCTGCGGCGGCGCTCGGCGCGCAAAGGGTCAGCACTGCTGGGAGCAGCGGCAGGGGGGTCGTCGTTGTCGCTGGGGCTGGAGTCCTGTGGCAGGGAGAGGTCGAGGGTGTCGTCGCCATCAGCAGCATCCAGTCCCGCATCAGCAGCGCCGTCGCTGTCGAGCAGGTCGGGGTCAGCGGCAGGTTGGACAGAGCCAGCAGAGCCCTGGTTGGGCTGTTGCTGGTGCTGGCTGTAGCTCCGCCACGGAGCAGCCGGGGCCAGGGGGGCTGGAGCAGTGCCGCTGTTGGCGCTGCTGGAATCAGAGGAGAAGAAGGAGGAGGGCATCACCCATCACGGCTGTGGTGCTGCGGGCGCCCCGTCCGGGCTGCGCTCGCTCTTCCTGTTGCCAGCTCCTCAAAAGCCCTGCTCAGGCAGCTCATCCAGCACGGGAGCAGAGCGCCGGGCCGGCAGGTAGATCCACTCCTCCGCCGGCAGTGGCGTCGAGGGCATGTAGCCAGGCACCAGCAACTGCATCCCCGCCGGGATGGGCGTGGTGGAGCGGTAGACGGGCAGCAGCAGGGTGGTGCCAGCCGGCAGCGGTTCCTCGCTGGGCCAGCTGCTCAGCTCCGGGTTGAACTGGCGCAGCAGAGAGAGGCTGAGGTTCTGCTCGGCCGCCACGCTGCTGAGCGTGTCGCCTTCGACGCTGATGTAGGTCTCGCTCTGCTGCAGCACCGGGTTGAGGCTGCGCAGCTTGGTTTCGGTGGTGCCATGGCGGCCAGCCAGCACGGCCAGCGAATCCCCCTCGACTGCGGTGATCGTCTGGGTGCTCTCCAGCTGGGGGTTGATCCGCCGCAGGGTGGCCACGGTGGTGCCGTAGCGCTCGGCGATTAGGTTCAACGTGTCGCCATCCCTGAGCACCAGCACGCTGTGGGGCCGGAGCACCAGCTGGATCGCTTCCCCCAGCAGCGGCTGCACCAGCAGGCCGATACCGCCGGGGCCGTAATCCGCCCCGAAGTGCATCACCTGGCAGCCGGCGAACTGGGCCCGGCCGCCATTGGGCAGGCCGCCCTGGGGCGAGAGCTGGGCCAGGTCCCCGAGCCACATCACCCCCTGACAGGGGGCCTGCACCGTGCCCAGCAGCGACGGATCCCAGGGCAGCGGCGCCTCGGCGCGGAAGCCTGGGGTAGCCCAATCGAGCTCTGCCGCCAGCCAATCGAAAGTGTTGCTGGTGCTCACCGGCAGGATCGCCGCCCGGCAGAGGTAGCCGCGCAGCAGCACGTCGCCCGGGTCGGTGAGGGCGGTGTCGTTGTAGCCGCTGACGATGCCGCTCTGCTCGAGAAAGCAGTCGATCACATGCCGGCGGATGGGAACCGGATTGCGGCTCTCGGGCCGGTCCACCTCGAACAGGCAGAGGCGGGCATTGGCGTAGGGCTGCAGCGCCAGCCACAGGGGCACAGCCCCAGGGGGCGCAGCAGTGGACTGACCCACCCGGCTGTCGATCGCCGGGGCGGCTGCAGGCAGAGACACCAGCTGACCCCACAGCGGCGCACCCCGCAGGGGGTTGAGGCCCTGGTTCAGCGGCGAGAGGGGTTGCTCCATCGCTCAGCCCCGCACCAGCGATCCACGGAAAGGGTCAGGGTTGCACTGGCGCCAGTTCTGCAGCCTTGGCAGCAGCAGCGCCAGCTGGCCGATGTGCTGGTTGCGCTGATTCCCCAGCACCACCGCCGGTGATGGGCCCGCAGGGTTCCACTCGCTCTCGGTTTCCTCCAGCAGCAGCTCGGTGGCGTACTCCACCACCGCCAACTTGCTCAACGGCAGCGGGTTGGGCACGTCGCCACCGGCCACGCCCTTGCGCCGGCTGCGTACCGGACTGTTCACCTCCGCCGGCGTCAGCGCCGCCAGCTGCTCATTGAGCGCCGCAATGGAATCGAGGTGCGCCTGGGCGGTGCAAACCCCCGTGGGGTAGTGGGTCTGGAGCTGGGCCATCTCCCGGTTCAATGCCGCCAAGGCATCAGCGGTAACGGGGATCGAAAGGGCCATGCGCAAGGCCTCGGTATCTCCGGGGCGCCAGGTGCAGGTGGGTGGGGAGGACTGGGTCATGCCCTCACTTGCCAGCTCAGCCGCCACTGGCCGCGTTGGGCTGGCCCAGCCCCAGCTGCTGGCGCAGCTCGGCCCCGTCGATCACCCCCCGCTCATGCAGCACCAGCCACTCCTGCACCGAGGGCTGGGGTTTGCGCGGCGGTTGCTGCGGCACCAGCGGGCAGATCTCCACGCTGCAGGCCGGCGTGTCGGAGAGCTTTTCGCCGGTGAGGCGGGTCCACTGGCGCAGCAGGGTGCTGAGCATTGAGGCCTTCTGGCCTGCCAGCGATTGCAGCACCGCAAAGCTCTGGCCGGCGGTGAGCGAGACCTCCAACTCGGTACGGGCCGGGCCATGGCCGCCCGAGGGGATCAGGGCGTCGCGGCGCATCGCCTCCTCCAGCTGCTGCAAGTAAGCCCGGTGCTCCGCCAGCGAGCGGGCTTCTATTTCGACCCATTGGAACTTGGCGCCCTCGGGCAGGTCCATGAAGGAGGAGGTGGAAAGCACCAGCCGCTGGGGGCGTTGGCCCTCGGCGCTACCGGTAGAACCGGAGCCGAGCGCACCGTCACTGCGGCGGAAGCCATAGGCATCCACCAGACCGGTGCGCACCCCCACCGGTAGGGCGGTGCGGGAGAGGAGGTCTTCGTAGTCGCTGCGGCAGCGGTAGTGGTTGAGGTACTGATGGGCCAGACCCAGATGCGGCAGATCGCCCTCGCCAAAAGCGCTGCCATCGACCGAATACCAGAGGGCAGGCAGGTCAAAGCGCTGGGGCATCAGCTCCGGCTCACCCACCGGCACCACGTCGTAGCCATCGACGGCACCGGGGTTGGGGTTGGCCTGCCAGCTGCGCAGCACCAGGCTGTCATCGGTGACCGAGAGGCTGCAGTAGAGCCAGGCCTGCGGATCCGGCACCAGTCCGCCGTGGGCGTCAATCACAAGCGTGGGCACCGCTGCATTGCCGCTGGCGAAGCGGGGCGGCAATGCCTGCCGGCGCGGCTCCCGCCAGACGATCTCCACCGGTCCCGATGCCGGAGCCCCCGTGGCGCCTTCTGTGGGTAGGCGCCAGTTGAGCAGGTCACCCCGGGGCACCAGCTGCAGCCGCGGCAGCGAAAGCCGATCGCCCTTGGCCAGGGCCTCCAGCCGGTCGCCTTCTGAGGGCCAGCGATGCTGGGGGGGGAGCTGCAGGATCAGGCAGCCCCCATCCCGCAGGGTGAGCAGGTCGGCCAGGAAGAGGAACACCCCCAGGTCGGTGCCCTGGCCGTCCACGTCGGTGGCCACACGGGTCAGCGAGTCTGGCAGCTCCTGCCAGGCCAGCCGCGACAGCATCCCCGCGTAGGTGCGCAGGGCATCGCGGTAGAAGCCGGTGGGCCGGGCCGCTTCCAGCCGCTTGAGGTAGCAGGTCTCGGGCTCCTCGATGCCGCGGGGGAGGTAGACCGGCCGGCGGCTGGTGCCATCGGGGAGCTCCAGCAGGGTCCAGCAGTCGTAGACCAGCTGAAGGCGGTCTCGAAGGCCAGAGAGGATGGGGTGTTCAAGCCAGGGAGGCTCAGCAGGAGCTTGAGGCTGCGTCTCTGGTGGGGAGAAGGGTCCACTGGGGGTGGTTGTCCTGCGGCGGCGGGTGGTGGGCACTGGCTGCTGGTGGCGTTCCAACAGTTGCCAGGGGCCAGGAATTGTGACGAGACAACCATATGCAGTACGAAAGCCTGCATAAGACTTGGCGAAAGCGTGGTATCTAATAACGATTTCGGGCCCTACGCATGTCGGGCCTCGTCAGGGCCCTCTGAAAATGCAGGGCAGAGGGTCTTCTTTCTCCCGATTTGCTGCCTTGTGGCGAGGCTTCGCCCAATTAACCTTGACCAATGCTGGATAAACTTTTGCTATGACCTTGGTCGCAGCCTGGGTAAGGCATCACAGGGCTACGTCGGAGCTTTATGTTGCTAGTGATTCAAGGCTAAATGGCGGTCGCGCATGGGATATCGGAACCAAGGTTCTCGATCTTGGGCGGGGTGATTCAGTTATTGCTTTTGCAGGCGCTACGGCCGACGCATATCCTCTAATGCTACAGCTTCAATCCGCCGTAATAATGCACCCCAAACTTGCGTCCAGAGCGTATGACTTAACTGACTTAAAAGGGCATGTTCTTCGCATCTTCAATGCAATGTGGCGGAGCATCTCCTCACTTCCGCGCGGCCAGCAAGTTCCTGACCCCGCGGGGGCGCGCTTCATTCTTGCTGGGTACTCATGGCGCTGTGAGTCTTTTAAGATATGGTCTATCTCCTTCCAAAAACAGGCAAACGAATTTCGATTCAAAGAAGCTTCGTCGCACGTAAAGAAGGGAGGCGGCAATAAGTATTTTATGTTTATTGGAGATGATTCTGGGTTGACCAATGAGCGCGTATACGAAATCCTCAGAGAAAGGAAGAGAATCAAAAGTGCTGGCCTTGTAATGGAACCATTTGAGGTATTGGTTGAGTTCATTCGAGACGACAAGAGGCCGTCCATTGGCGGATCGCCTCAGATATACAAGATCTATAAGCACCTGAATACGCTTCCATACAATGTCTACTGGCCGTCAAGGGCGGCTGGCCAAGTAGCGTTTGGTGGTCGTCAATTACTGGCTTATGAGAGAAATAGGTTTCTTGCTTTTGATCCTGATAGTTTTGACGTGAGTGAAACCGATTGGCCGTCAGACTCGCAATCTGGTGTCGAGCAAGAGAGTCTTGACGTCGAGCAAGGGAATCAAGTCGATGGTATTACTTCTGGTAAGCCTGCAGTTTAGGCCCAATCATTCACTCAGCCTGACAGGCAACCACTCGTACTGAGCATGCATCGACGATCTGAATCCACTGCTCGCGGTTAATCCCTATTCGCTCCAGCATCTCGCCCACGCCAACTCCCGAGGTAAGCAATCGCTGCCCCCGCACATGTAACTCTCGCCAAGTGGGCGGCACCTTGAGCAGGAAGCCGCTGTCCCGCAAAAAGTGCGTGATCTCCCCGTTGGCATAGGTGCGCCCGTAGGGACGAAACGGCCCACGTGAAGGGTCGTAGCGGCGGGCCGCTTTGATCAGCCCGATCATCGCCAGCTGCAGCAGGTCCTCCTTGGGATGGACCGTGCGCCGAGCGAAGTTGCCGGCGATCTTCTCCGCCAGATCCATATGCTCCAGCGCCAGTGCGTCGGCAGCGGTGTGGGGCTGCACTGGCCGCTGCCGCCGGGGTCTGCAGCGCAGCGGCTGCTGGACCTGGGCTCTGGGGTGGTGACGCACTGGTGCCTGCAGGTTGATCTCCAGCTGCTGCGCTCGGGCATGGCACGCCGGCCGCCGGTAGCGCCGTTGTCGCAGCATCCGCTCCGCCCCGGCGGCATCACCCACCAGCACCACAGTGAGCGGCAGGCTGAGCTGCACCACAACCGGCGCCGGCCCTGCAGACCGTGGGCTCGTCCGGGGAGATCGCGTCTGAAGTTCCCGCACCGCGGACACCATCGGCACGCTCACCGACTCACCAGCAGCGGCGTCACCACCGGCTGGATGCCCTGGGCCTTCCAGTAGCGCCCCTCCAGCCAGAGGGCGCCGTGGCAGAAGGCATCCACCAGGTCCTTGCTGCCCTTCGGGAAGCGGATCGCTTCCTCCACCAGCGGCTGGGCACGGTGGTGAAAGCGAATCTGCCCGGCCTCCACCAGGGGGGCGACGGCATGGGCGCGGGTTTCCTTGCTGCCGCGGGCGGTGATCGGCAGCATCCCCGGCACCCTGCGGCGAAGCGTCTGCAGCACCGCCGGGCCGTTGGCGGCGTCTTCCACGAGGACGGCATTGGGCCTGAGGCCTTGCTGCTCCAGCGCCTCCAGGCAGCCCAGCAGGAAGCGGATCACCTCCGGCAGACCAAAGCGGTGCCGGGCGGCCCACAGCACCTCGATCTCGAGTGCCGCCGGGGCCATCTGCCCCTGAGATTCACCCGATCGGGGGATGGCAGAGCGGGCCGGTGGTGCCAGCAGGCCCGCCAGGCAGAAGCCGCAGTAGTCGCTCTCCGCCTCCCCCTTGAAGCTCAGGTCACAGGAGAGCGCCAGCAGGGCGTGCTGGCGCTGGGGGCCTTTCTCGCGGGGGAAGGGCGGCCGGATCCACTGCCGCAGGAAGATTGATCCAGACGCCGGGCTGGGCCGCTGCTGGTAAAGCGCCGCCCACCAGTAGGCACCGAGACGGGCCCTGATCTTGAGCAGTTCCGGCAGGGGAAACCGCTCCGGGCACAGGGCTTCTCCTCTATGGCGCCAGTCGGGGACCAGGGTGCAGGTGGGCGGCAGCTTGGGCCGTTCTGCCGGGTCTTCGGCGATGGCCGGCAGGTCGAGCACGGTCCAGTGCTGCGGCGCTTCCCCCAGCTCCTGCTCGTACAACCAGCCGATCACGTCCTGGTGGTCCCAGCGGGTGAGCACCACCACCTGGGCCGAGAGGTTCGGCTGGGTGCTGCCGTCCGGACCCAGCACAGAAGCCGGTTCGGCGCGGGTCAGCCACACCGAGCGCAGCCAGTCGATCAGCTTCTGCCGCAGCGCGGGGGATGCGGCATCGCCGGGGCCCTTGTAGGGGTCGTCGATGATCCCCAGGCTGTAGCCCTTGCCGGTGAACGGGCCATCCACGCCGGCGGCGATGCACCCTCCGCGCTGGCGTGTGAGCCAGTTGCCCACAGCCGCCGAATCGCGGGCCAGCAGGTGACCAGTCACCCGGTAAAAGTGGCGGGCTTCTCGGGAGTGGGCGTAGGCCAGCTCCGCCGAATACGAGGCGATCGCCGCGAACAGATGCGGGTAGCGCTGCAGGAAGTAGGCCGGGAACAGCTTGGAGACCAGGAGCGATTTCCCCAGCCGGGGTGGACAGGTGACGATCAGCCGGCTCAGCTGGCCATCGGCAACGGCCTGCAGCAGCTCGATCAGCACCTCGGCCCAGCGATGGAAGCCGTAGCGGGGGTAGGCCTCGGCAATGAAGCTGCGCAGGGTCTGGGGTTCGGATTGCGCGGCAGTAGTGGCCGTGGGGAGGTACAGCAGGCCGCTGTCTCCCCACGGGTCGAGCTCCGGCAGCAGCAATCCGCCTTCTGCAGGGGGCTGTGGCGTGAGCACCGGTGCTGGCATCGCAGTGGCGGTGGGGCTCGCCGTCATGCCCGTGGCTCCGGCGGCTTGATCGGTGCCCGCAGCAGGCCGCCGATCTCGGCAATCACTCGGAAAGCTCCGACCGCCGCGTTGAACTGCTCGGCGTCCATCGCCCGGCGGGCGCAATCGTTCAGGGCAAAGATCTGCTCGGCCTGGTGGCGGCGGCGGTCGGAGATCAGCTCCTCCACCATCCGCTGCCGCGCCTGGGCGAGGTAGCGGCTCACCGTTTTGATGTTGGTGATTCCCCAGTTCTGGGCAGCTTTTTCCCTGATTACGGCCAGCGGCAGGCGCTGCGCGATCCACAGCTGCGCCTCAGCGATGCGCGTCTCCACCTCCATGTGGGTGGCCCGGGGCTTGTGGGTTTTGCTGCGGCGGCCCCGCGGCGGGTTGCCCTTCCCCACCGGCCTGCTGGGGTCGGCGGCCGGCCAGATCGGGTTGCCGTCGTCGTCCTGCTGGGGCGGGGCAGCACGCAGTTCCTCCGGCGACTCAGTGCCTGGTTCTGAGCCAGCGACCGCCGCCTGTGGGTGCTCGGGGCTCATGCTCCACCTCCACGACTGGGCGGCAGATCAGGGAGCGCCGTCCCCTGGGGGGACTGCCTCAGGATCAGCCGCACGTAGGCCGCCCACTGCTCGGGGGTAAGCACCACCCGCCAGGTGCCGCCGCGGAAGCGCACCAAGGTCGCCGCGAATCCCGCAGCGGCGTGCTCGGCCTGCAGCGCGGCCTCGTCTGGCTTGAGGCGGGCCGCTGCAGCGGTGTTGGCCCAGCTGGCCACCTGGATCACATGGGCCGGCACGCCATCGAGGTCGCCGGTGTCACCGCCGGCTGTGGTGGTGCGGCCGGCGCCGAGCTTGCGGCGCACCACCAGGCCCAACAGATCGCTCAGCAGCTGAGCCGCTTCTCGCTCGGCCGCATCCCCCTTACGCTTCTGGGGATTGGCCATCGTTCAGCTCCGGCCCGGCTTGATCGTCCAGAACGCCTTGCCGTGCTTCTCCATGGCGGCACCGGTGGCGACCGCCAGCCGCTGGGCCTCCTTGAGGGCCTGCTCCTGTTGTTGCAGTGGCTCGGGGTAGGCGTAGCTGGTGCGCCCGGCCGACCAGCAAAAGCTGCAGCCGTTGTGGGAGAAGGAGGCATCCAGCTCTCCGGCCTCCAGGGCCCCGCTGAGCTGCTCCAGCAGCGGGCAGAGCTCGGCGTCGATGCTTTTTTGCTGCAGCTTGAGGACCGTGATGCGATCGAGCAGCGCATCCAGAACGGCGCCTGCCGGAGGAGCAGCGCTGGCGGTGGTAGCAGCCATCAACTGAGCCAGCGAAGGAGCAACGAGGCGCGAGCAAGCGACCTACCCCAAATCATAGCGGCTCGATAGTCCGAACACATGGGTTCGGACAGTGGATCACCACGGCCGGAGCCTGCTCACGTAGCCCGCCCACGCCGCTGCCCAGGCCGCCAGGCATTCCTCGCGGGAATAGAGCGGCGAGAAGCGGGTCTCCCCCGGCCGGGCCCAGATCGTCTGGCCGGCGTCGTAGTGCACGCCCCAGGTCGCCTCCAGGGCCATGTAGCCCCCCAGCTGGGCGCGGGTGCAGTAGCTGCCCGAGCCGGGCCGCGAGAGGGTCTTGAGGTCGGCCAGCACCCGCAGGCCGCCGGCGTGCTGGATGTAGCCGGTGTCGTAGGTGCCGGCCAGGTTGCGGATCAGGCAGCAGGTGGGCCGCTCGGAAGCGATCACCGTCACCTGGCGCCAGTGAGGGTGGGCCAGCAGCGGCTCGATCCAGTCCCGGTAGTTGCCAGAGCGCAGGTTCTCCAGCTGGCGGCTGGCCTGCTGGCGTTGCTGGGGCAGGGGATGGAAGCGGCTGTGCAGCAGCGCCTCCAGCGCCAGGTGCACGGTGTGGCCCCGTGGCTCCCAGACGTGGCGGGTGGCCTCGATGCGGGCCATCGCCCAGTCGCTCTTGGCTGAGCCGACCACGCCGGTGATGGACACCGCGAACAGGTGCTCCCCCAGCCAGTAGCGGTGCTCCGGGTCAGTACGCCGCAGGCCTGGGATCGGTGGCAGCCAGTCGCTGGTGGCAGTGATGACAGAGCTGGTTGTCGTGTGCTGCGCCATCACCAGTGCCTCACGTGAAGCACTAAAAACTTGTGATTCTTTAGAACCCGTTGCAGCGCAGGGGATCTGAGAGGGTCCAGGACGAGTGAAACTTTGTGATTCTTGTGGAACGCTTGCGGCGCAACGGTTTCACAAGTTTCCAGATCGTTTCCACCCGCCGCGATGCGTGAGAACGTCTGCGCTGGAGTGGGTTTCGAAGTTTCCGAAGTTTCCAGCCCTCTTGTGCGCTGGAGAAACAGGGCAACAGCGCCACTGCGGGGCAGGCAGGACCCCAAAGAATCACAGGTTTCCAGGTTGTTTCCAGCTGCCATGAAGCGCCGGAACGCCTGCCCTGGAAGGGCTCCACAAGAATCCGAAGTTTCCATCCCTAGAGTTTGAACTCACGCGCCAGCCATTCCGCACCGGCTGCGCTGAGGCCATAGCGCAGGTAGTAGCTCTGGCTGCCGGTGGAGACGCGTGTGGTTGTCACCAGGCCATCGAGCTTCCCGAGAAACCGACCGAGGGTCTTGTAGGCGCTCAGGGCCTCAGCCTCGAGATCTCTCATCAGCCGTGCTTCCGCCGGCGCCAGGTCGATGGCCTGCAGCAGCTCCAGCAGGCCCACCCCGCCCAGACCGTTGGTGTGCAAGGCCTGGAGATACCGCAGAGCCTCCTTCTGCTTCTCGCTGGCCTTGCGCACCCGCTGGGCGGCGCGATCAAGATCGCTCTCCTGCTCCTGCTTTTCCTGCAGGTCGTCGTAGGTGCCCAGCCGGGCAAAGGATCCGGTGTTGCCGTCGATCGCCACCACCAGATCCGCGGGTGGGCCGGAGCGGGCCTCGCGCACCAGGCGGCGCTGGGGTGAATCCTTGATCAGCCGATTGCCCTTGGCCAGGTAGTGGAGGGTGAGGATCGTGTTGGCCGCCCCGGCAATGGCGTTGTGGCCCGAGAGGGCCTCGGTGCCGGTGGTGTCATTGGCCTTGTTGCAGTGGTGGATTAGCAGCAACGTGCCGCCGGCATCGGTGATCTGGTGCTTGAGGTCGTAGATCAGCGACCCCATCTCCGGGTCGTTCTCCCCGAAGCAGCAGCTGCGGGTGATCGAGCGCAGTGAATCGAGGATCACCACCGCGCCAGGGTGCTCGGCCAGGCAGGCCAGCAAGGCATCGAGGTTGGCCTCGGTGGCCCGGAACCGGCGTGACCAGAGCAGCAACGGGTGATCCCAGATCCCGAGCTGCTGCAGCATCTGGGCGGTGTCGCCATCGCCCTGGTCATCGGTCACCAGGATCACCGGCCGCGGTTCCTCCGGCGCCCCGAAGCCCAGGAAGTCCTCGGCGCAGAGCAGGCAGCGGGCCAGGGCATGCACCAGCCGCGTCTTGCCCACCTTGGCCCGGCCGCCCACGATCGAGAGGTCGCGGCGGGGAATGCAGCCGGGGATCTCCCAGGCCACCACCGGTTGCGGCATCGCCAAGCGCTCGGCCTGATCGAGGCCGCGGAAGCGGTTGCCATTGCGCTGGTCGTGAGCCTCGAGGATTAGCTGGCCGATCTCCTGCAGCCGCAAGGCCGTTTTCAGTTGCAGGGCAGCATGGGCCTCGCGCACGCGGGCCGAGCGGCGCAGGCTGTTGCGCTCGCGCCCCACCAGGGATCGGATGCAGTGCTCCAAGGCATTGAGGCGGCGGGTGATCGGGAGGTGCACCTTTCCCCAGCGCACCCGGGTGTCGGGCCGTGGCGAGAAGCGCTGCGGGCCAGGCCCGGAACCCTTGGTGCCCCTGGCATTGCTGGTGTGGTCGGTGCCCTTGCCACCGGGATGGCGCCCGCCGGTGTCGCCCTGGTTTCGGCGGCTGCCTGTGGTCTGCGCCCCAGGTGGCCGGGGGGTGTGAGGCGGCTCCGGTGGCAACCAGCCGTGCTGACGTGCATGGAACCAGAAGGTGGCGGCGCTGATCTGCTCACCGCCGGAGCTGGCCACCTGGCGGATGTCCCAGCCGCAGCTGGTCGAGGGGCTGTGGGCCTCCATCAGGGCGATCGCCAGCTCCCGGTCGTGGCCGGCCTGCTCGCAGGCCTGGATCAACCCCCAGAGGAGGTTGCGGTAGTCGGCGTAGGTGTTGCTGCCGGCCACACGGCGGGGGATGGCGGCCAGGGCGCTGCGGATCTGCTCCAGCGGCCGCGGCGGCCCGAAGTCCTCGTCATCGAGGTTCGGCAGAGGGATGCCGCTGGATGAACCCTCGCTGGGCTGCTCCGGGGGGATGGCTTGCTGGGGCGACGGATCAGCGTCGGGTTCGGCGAACTCATCGGGCAGCAGCGCCAGGGCGATGTCCTCCGGCGCGTAGCGCTGGCCGCTCACATGCGCCAGCTCCACCAAGGCGGTGGGCTCGCCAGCCGAATCCACGTACCAGCAGCCGGGCAGTCGCATCACCCGCGAGGCGTCCTTGCAGTGGGAATCGCCGCCGGCGTAGGCGATCAGCTCAGCCTGCAGTGGCTCCCACTCCTGCGGCGGGATGGGCTGCTCCAGCAGCCAGTAGCAGTGGGCCGACTTGCCGCCGCTGAGAACGATCAGGGAGGGCTCGGGCAGCCCCAGCTCCTTCCAGGCGTTCAGCTGCCAGGCGATCGGCCGGTCGTCCCATTCCACAAAGAACGCCCGGCAGGCCGTGATCTCGCTCTTGCGGTCACCGCCGTCATTGATCACCAGGTAGATGCCCCGGCCTTCCCGCTGCCACTGCTCCGCCGCCGCCAGATCGAAGGTGCCCTTGCGGGCGCCGATTGCTCCCTTGGCGGGGTTGGCGCGGTGGGGGAAGGCACGCAGCCGAGCGCTGGCAGGGTCCTTGCCCAGCAGGGAGAGGAACTGCTCGGCGGCGCCGCGGTCGATGCAGGCCTGCGTCGGGGCAGCGGCCGCTTCAGCGCTGGCCATCGAGCCCCTGGCGCTGGCGGGGCTTGCTGGCGAGCTGCTCGCGTTCCATCGCCTCGGCCACGATCAGCCGGATCACCGAGGAACGCGAGAGCACACCGCCGCGGGTGCGCGCATCCAGCCAGTCCCGCTGCTCAAGCGTGAACTGCACGGAGAGCGGGGTCATCATCGAGGGCATGGGAACCTCGGCATGTCGAATCAGCTTATTCATGCTGGCACAGGCTCGCTAAGCTGATCCGGTTGGCGAATGGGACATGGTCGACAGCGCAGCGGCGGATCGGGCAGCGGAGAAGGTCCGCAAGCTGGTGGCGATGACCGCCTCACCCCACCTGGAGGAGGCTCGCACCAGCGCCTATCTGGCCTGCCGGCTGATCCGTGAGCACGGCCTGCAGGTCAGCGGGCACCCTCCCTCTGCAGCGTCCGCGCCCGGGTTTCCCACGGCAGGAGTGCCCCACAGGCAGCCCACAGCCGACCCCCATGGCTTTCGCCGCATCCGCGTCCGCCATCCCGGCCATTGCCGCTGTTGCGGCAAGCCGATCGCCCTCGGGGAGTGGGCGCTCTGGTGCCGTGGCAATGGCTTGCGTCACCCGCTCTGCACCCCCTGAGCCGCTGTTGCGCCGCCGAGATCCAGCAGGCCTTGCGGGCGCTGCTGGCGGGAGAGGCCTTCCTGGCGGACAGGCCCTGGAGTGAGATCTGGTGGGGCCGGATGCGGCTGGATCTGGCCAGCGGCTGGCAGCTGGAGATCGCGATCGAGCGCGACCAGCTTGGGGCGTTGCTCTGGGCGCAGGCGCCAGGCGGCCGTGATTGGGTCTACGGCTGCCAACGCGACGACTGGACCCTTGGCCCGGACAGCCGCATCGTCGAGCCCGTGGCGTTGCTGGAGCCGGAGCAACGCCAGCAGCTGGAGCAGCTGCTGCGCGAGGCCATCTGCTGGCCAGCGCCGGTGGTCACAGGCGGTTGGGTGGTGCCGATGGGCAATGTCAAACCGTTGCGTTACGCCCGGCGAAGAGGACGGTGCTCCGTCCATCGCCCCGTCACCAGTGCTAGTCGGGGCAGGCCAGGGCAACCGTCCAAGACAGGGTCGCCAGCGCCCACACCGCTCTGAAACAGGCACGTCACCGGTTCATGCTCATGATTGGGATGCCTTAGCCTTTCGCTAATGGCCAGATCGCAGTCCTGATGAGCTCTGAGTACCGGTACATCGAGGCCAAGCAGCTCGAAGCCGGTCAGGAATTCGGGCGCATGCTCAGGCGCTGGCGCGAGCTGAACAACTGGACCCAGTACACGGCCTACAAGTGGGCCAAGGAGGCCGGCTTTGAAGTGATGGCCCCCAGCACCTTGAGCGTGTTCGAGAACGGCAAGGCACCCAAGCCCAGGCCGGAGAGCTTCTTTGCCCTGGCGGAGGTCAACCGCCGGCTGGCCGCCAAAGACTTCAGCGGCGTGCGCACCCGGGCCCTCAAGGATCTAATTAGTCAGGCCAAACCCTTGGTGGATGACGCGGAGCGGGTGTGGGGGCCGGCGGAGTTCTGGAGCTGCCACCTGGGGCTGTTGCCGGTGCCGAGCGCCTACCAGGCGCCTGCCGTGCCGGCCCAGCCCGAGGTCGATGCCGCAGAAGCAGCGAAGCTGAGCGAGCAATGGCGCGGCCAGCTGGCGCAGACCGCCAAGCAGCATGGCATCGGCGTGATGGAGGCCCTGAGTTCCGCCTCCAAGGCAGCGCCAGTCAAGCAGCGGCAGGCCTTTCAGGCGATGCTGGCCGGCTTTGAGCCGTATTCCGCCGAGCAGCTGCAGGGCATGTGGGACGGAGAGGCGTGGCTGCCGCAGCGCTGGCTGGAGGAGTGGTCCACCAAGACAAGCGCCAGCTGAGGCAGGCACGAAAGGCTCCGGAGCAGGTTCGGAGTGCGCCATGCCCTGCGTTGTGCAAGCTACAGATTCGGATTAGCGAGCCGCTAATATTCGAGGCAAGCGGGCGCCGGTCCCGCAGTGCCTTCGATGACCACCACCCCTTGCGGGCGGATGGAGCCGACGCCAGGTCCCACCGCCGCCTTTGATCTCAACCAGGCCCTGTTGCAGAGCCGCGAGCAGGCCCGCGCCCAGTGGGCCGAGGGCCTGGCCCAGTTCCAGTCCCAGATGGCCGCCATCGCCGAAACCTCCATGCAGGAGGTCGTTCAGGCGGCGGCGCCGGCTTTTGCCCTGGGCTTCTCCTTCAGCGCCCAGAAGCTGATCAACGAGGAGCATGAAGTGCTGCGGGTGACCCTGCGGCACCGCGGCGGCGCCGAGGAGTTCAGCGAGGCCCAGGCTCCCCAGGAGGGCAGCGCGGCCTGGTATGCGCTCACCGCTTCCCTGTTGGCGGGCCTGCTGGGCATTCCCGTGGGCAAAACTCCTCGGACTATCGAGCCGGATCAGGCGCGACCGCGGCCCTCGGTTTCCGCTTCCGGTACTGAGGCCGCGGCAACTTCTGCGGCCCCCGCCCCCGCTGCGGACGACCCTGAGACCGCAGACGACGAGTGGGACACCGGCGCTCCGGATGGGCCGGAAGCCGGCGACTCCGGCCTGGAGCCCCTGTCGGACGAGGAGATCGCCACCCTGCACAAGTTCCTCGGGGCGATGCCTCAGGCGGCGCGCAAGCGCTTCACGATCGAGTTCCGCCACCACTTCCAGGTGCCCAGAGAGGTGCGGACGATCAAGGACCGCATCACCCAGCGGCGCCACAAGGACTTCATCGACGTGTTCGAGCGCGAACTGGCGGGGGGAACGCCATGAGCGTCTGCCGTCGCGCCTACGCCAGGCCCCAGCCGCGCTCGCAGCACGGCCGTCACTACCTGTGCGTCTGCGTGCACAGCGATGTCTACCGGCAGGTGCGGCAGCTGTCGGCCGAGCACCAGCTGTCTCTCTCCGGCGCCGCCCATCACCTGCTGCGGCTGGGCGCCGGCCTGGAGCCCCTGCTGCCCCTGTCCTCTTCCTCTTCCACCCTGAACAGCAAGTCCCATGGCGATTGAACTCAACGACGGCAGCCGCATCGCGGCGCCGGTGATCCGTCAGCAGCGCCTCGGTGAGGTGGCCTATCTGGCGATCGTGCGACCCGAGCAACGCGACCGGTTGCGCAAGAACCTCACCAGCGGGGCGATGGAGCCGATCCCCAACGGCACCGACCGCCAGGGCCGGCCCAAGGTCAAGCAGGAGATGGTCGTCCATGCGATCGCCATGCCCGGCACGACGATGGAGGCCCGCATCGGCGATGCGGGCGGCGTTCCAGCACCGGGAGACCGGGTGCGCCTGATCCTCAAGGCCAAGGGCTTTGGCGACTGGATCGAGGCACGGCGTCAGCATCGCCGCGGCCGGCTGAATGTGGGGGATGTGCTGGTGCTCGAGACCCGCTGGGCCCAGCAATACGACCAGGACGGCAACCCCAAGGGCCCCAAGATCGAAGACCAGGCCGCGGCCGATGCAGTCCCCCGCAACGTCACGATCGGCTTCTACGGCCCGCTGAGCATCCGCGAGGGCACCGATCCCGCCTGGATCGAGGCGGCCGAGCAGGCCTACCGGGCTGATGAGGCCGCTGCCCGCCAGCAGCAGGCGATTCCGCTGGCGGATGGGGAGGACTACGGCGATGAGTTCGCCGATGAGGAGGTGCCGTTCTGATGGCCCACCCCCAACACCCCGGCCGCATGCCGCGGCCTATTTCCCAGCCGCAGTTACCTGCCTTCTGCCGCACGCGCCGGCCCATCACCACCACCGTGCGACTGGGCGACCTGCGGCAGCTCCAGTGGTTGCTGTGGCTGGTGCTGGCCCTGCAGCTGAGCACGGTGCTGCTGGTCCTCGCCGGCCCGGTGCCGGCACCCCTGACCGCGACCCCTGGGGGCTTCACCCCCGCAGTGTTCGCGTCGCCGCATGACGCCCCTGTCCCCTCGCCTTCCCAGCCATGAGCAACACGTCCGCTCTGGTGCCCTACCTGTTCGAGGGGCACCGCATCCGGGTGAGCACCGATCAGCAGGGCGAGGCCTGGATCGTCGTCGCCGATGCCTGCACTGCGCTGGCGGAGAGCCCGATGGCCTGGGCCATGGCGAACCGACGCGATGAGGAGCATTGCCTCCATTCAGAGGAGGGTCCCGGCGCCGGTGGTTTCACCCTGGCGCTGATCAACGAAGCCACGCTGCTGCGCAGGCTGCTGAACAGCGACAACCCCAGCGCACCGCGGATGCGGCGCTGGCTCACCCACGAACTGCTGCCCGCTCTGCAGCGCCGCCAAGAGGGCAACGGAGTGCTGCCGGGACGCAGCATCGTGGCGATCCGCAGGCAGACCGCAGCAGAGGTGCTGCGCGGGGCCGACGAGATCATCCACCTCACCGGGGTGTCCCATGCCGATGCCCTGCTCAGCGTCCTGGAGGAGATCCAGGCCCACAGCAGTCCCGCCGCCGCTGACGTGAAGCAACGCGTCTCGCAGCGTGCAGCGGTGGCCTGGTTGACCGCTGATCAGGTAGCGGACCGTCTGGAGGGAACGCTCCGCCACACCAACCAGCGGCTCGCTACCGCCGGATTGCAGCAGCGCAACGAGGACGACGACTGGCAGCTCACACAAGCCGGCCTGGACTGGGGCGTCGCCCTGCCGCTCTGCAGTCGGGGAGAGCGCCGCCAGCAGATCCTCTGGGATCCGGCCGTGGTGGCGTTGCTGCACCAGACCAACTGAAAGGCACCAAACCAATCCAAGACACACACCTGAGACCCAGTCCATCAGCCATGACATCCGCAACCGATCGACTGCTGCGGCTCCCGGAGGTGATCCACCGGGTCGGCCTCTCACGCACCACGATCTACAGCCTGATCGCCACAGGCGAGTTCCCCAGGCAGATCGTGATTGGCCCACGGGCGGTGGCCTGGTCCCAGCAGGAGCTGGAGGCCTGGATCACCTCCAAGCGTCAGGCTGCCTGCAGCGCTGATGGTTGAGCAGCCATCTCTGCGCTCAGCTCTGAGACCGGCGCCAGACCAGCAGCGACGGCCACCTGATCGAGCAGATCGGCCCAGCGCTGCAGCATGTCGGAGCGCTCCTCGAGATATTCGGCCCAGTCGTAGGCCCGGCTGACGCTGTTGCCATCGGCATGGGCCAGCTGCTTTTCAGTCACCACCCTGGGGATCTTGAGCTGCTCGATGCAGTTGGTCTGCCCGAAGCCCCTGAAGCCATGGGGTGTCTGCCGCCCCTGGAAGCCCATGCGCCGCAGCAGCATCGAGAGGCAGCCATTGCTCATGACCCGCAGCTCCCCGCTGCCGCGGTGGTTGGGGGTGTAAAAGACCAGATCGGTGTGGCCAGTGATCGGCCGCTGCAGGTCGAATAGGTGCCGCGCCTGCGAGGAAAGCGGCACGATGTGGCGAACGCGGGTCTTCATGCGTTCAGCGGGAATGATCCACTGACGACCCTCGGTATCCACTTCGCTCCAACGGGCTTCCCGGAGTTCACTGGGCCGCACCAGGGTGAGCATCATCAGGCGCAGAGCGATGAGGCTGCTGCGCTCGGCCAGCCGCTGTTGCTCGAACCGTTCGATGGCCTCCAGCAGCTCGGGCAGCTCCACCCAGCTGATGCGGTGGTAGTGGGTGACGCGCGTGGCGGCGATGACCTTGCGGGCTTTGACGGCGGGGTTGTCCTGTCGAAGTTCGAGGTCAACCGCGTGCTCGATCACGCGACGGGTGACGTCGTTGCAGCGGCGGGCCTGTTCATGGGCACCCCTGGCGAGGATGGGCGCAAGCAGACGGGTTTCGATGTCGCTGCGGGTGATCGCATCGATATCCAGTTGACCCAGTGCCGGTATCACGAAGTGATCAAGTTTCTCTCGCATATCTCTGCAATAGCGGGGGCTCCAGCTGGCGCTGTGGTGCTCAAACCAGGCCTGAGCGATCTGGGCAAACGGACGGCGGCTGTTCTGCACCTGCTTGCGCTGCTGGCCTGGGGACTGGGTGCGTGGATCGATCCCGGTTTTGATCCAGGTGTTCAGCTCCAGGGCCTGCTTGCGGGCATCGGCGAGCCGCATAGCCGGGTAGGCGCCAATGGTGAAGGTGCGGCGTGCTCCCTGCCAGCGGTAATCCTTGCGCCAGGTCTTGGAGCCGGAGCGCGCCACCCAGAGGTAGAGGCCATCCCGGTCGTGGTGCTTGGTGCCCGGCCTGTCCGGGTCAGGCCGTAGGGCCTGGATCGCCTTGTCACTGAGCATGGCGGACAGCGCCGGAACGCTGGCGCGGGAGGGGATGTCGGCGGTTCAGCCAGGCTGGTGACGGTATAGACCCGGACCCGGCTGGCTATACCGTCAAAAATACCGTCATCCGCAGCGGCTGTAGCGGGCTCTCAGCGGATCTACCCGGACAAGCCTAAAGGGCAGATCGACTGCGCTGGAACAGTTTTGGGATTTCCTCGAATCCCTTCGGATCCTGTCTAAACGGAGAGGGTGGGATTCGAACCCACGGACCCTTGCGGGTCGCCGGTTTTCAAGACCGGAGCCATCAACCACTCGACCACCTCTCCCTGACGGCACCGAAGCTGCCGCAACGGCGACAACTCAGGGTGCAACACCCATCGCTGCCTGGGGGCATTCTCTCATGCCCTGCACCTAGTATTTCACTCTGCAGCACCCAGTTCATGGGAACCCGCTTGCGCCGGGCCCTCACGATTCGCCAGATCTTCACGCTGCTGGCGATCCTCAATGGCATCGTGCTGTTCTCGTTGCTTCTCTCGGCCTCGCAGCTGCTCCGTGATCAGGCCTCGGGAACCCTGCATGCCTACACCACGATTTTCCTGTCGGTGTTGCTGGTGTTTGGTGTTGCCATCTCCTATCGGATCGTCGCCATGCGCGTGGTGGCACCGCTGGTCAGGCTGGCGCGACAGTCACAGCAGATCGCCGCAGACAATCAGCGCAGCAGCGAGTTGCTCGTGGTGCATGGCAGCGATGAGATCGCCCGCCTCACCGAGGCGTTCAATGCCATGCTCGTCAGCCAGCGCCGTGCCATTGGCCAGGTGGAGGATTCGATCCGCTATGCAGCCCTGCTGCAGAAATCGATCCTGCCCGATCGCCAGCTGCAGGAGCGCTTTGGCGCTGAGCACTTCGTGCTCTGGCAGCCGCGCGACACCGTGGGTGGTGATTCCTATGTTTTTCACGACGAAGGCCAGCGCTGCCTGGCCGGCGTCGCCGACTGCGCTGGTCATGGGGTGCCGGGAGCGATGATGACGATGCTGGCCCGTGCGGGGATCGATCGCGCGATCCAGCAGGTTGGAATCAGTTCTCCGGCGGCTCTGCTTCAGGCCACCCATGCCGGCATGAGTACGGTGCTGAGTGAGGCCCAGATCTCCAGCGCCATTGCCACATCCATGGATCTGGGCCTGGTGTTTCTCGATTTCAAGGAGGGCATCCTGCGCTTCGCTGGTGCCAGGATCTCGCTCTATTGGAGTGACGGCAGGCGGGTCGAGCAGGCCTGTGGCGATAATCGCTCGCTCTGGAATCGGCGCAGCGGCACTTACCAGGATCATCAGGTGCCACTGCTCAAGGGCTTCACCTATTACATGGCCACCGACGGAGTGTTCGATCAGTCCGGTGGCGACCACGGTTTCGGTTTCGGCACGGAGCGCTTCCGTGACTGGCTGCTGGCCCACGCTGCCAAGCCGCTCAGCATGCAGCACCAGGTTTTAGGCAGCACGATCAGGTCCTTCATGGGCAACTATCCCCAGCGCGACGACATCACGATGTTGTCGTTTCGCCTTGGCTGACGGACCCGCAGGCATTGCGGTTCATCAGTTGATAGCATGAATGCGATGGCTTGAGTAGATGACAACCACGCTCTCCACCCTGCGCAGTCTGGCCTCGCTGCGGGACTTTTTTTCTTCGGAACGGATTTTGATCTGTTTTAACGGTCCAATTTCCCGCACTCTCATTAGTGAAATCGGTGCAGCGTTGAAAGAGCATATTGAATCAACGCGAGAGTGCGCAGCTGCCGCCATGGACGTCTTCAGTGTATACATTGAAATCAGTCAGAATATCCGCCATTACTCGGCCCAGAAAAATTATGTTGAGCCCGAATCCACTGCCACTGTAGTGATCGCTGAGTCTGGGGATGATCATTATGTGGTTTCCGCTGGGAATGTGGTCGAGTATGCTGATGGTGAGGCTTTGCAGGAGCGGATTGCGTTGCTCACCGCTTTGGATAAGTCTCAGCTCAAGGATTTGTACAAGCAGCAGTTGCGCCAACCGCGCTCGGAAGGTTCGACCACCGGCGCCGGCCTGGGGTTGATCGAGGTGGCGCGTAAATCGACAGCTCCTCTGCTCTGCAGTCTTGACCGGCTGGAATCCGGTCGGGCATTCTTCACTCTGCGTGCCACGATCTGAATTCCGATGACTCAGTCCTCAGGTCCTGGTGGAGACGGCGCCGATCTGATCATGGCTCCCACCCAGTCGACCCCCTCTGTGAGAGCAGACTGGCAGGCTGGAAGCCTGGAAATGGCCGGGGAATCCTATCCCGAAAACACCTATGAAATTTTCGAGGGTATAATTACATGGGTTCAGTCATTCCTTGAATTCACGACGCGTCCGTTGCGTGTGGAGCTGGAGCTAAGCTATCTTAATACAAGCAGTATACGGGCCATGATTGACATATTTGATCAGCTCGAGAAGCATGCCAGTGCAGGCAGGGGTGTTTCGGTGTTGTGGCTTTATGACGGCCGCAATCCCCGATCGGCCGAACTTGGTGAAGAGTTTAAGGAAGATTATACTTTTCAATTTGATATTGTGGCCATTCCTGTATAATCTCGTGCATCCGATGCGTGCCTCACCCTGATTCTTTCATGTCGTCTGCTCCTTCCCCCTCACCCGACGATTCTCTGGATGTGCGCATCGCCGAACTCCTCGCCGATGAGCGCTATCACGGCCATCCGTTGCGGGATCTGCTCGAGGCGATGATTGAGCGGATGGGGCAGCAGCTCACTCGGCTTGAGCGCATCACAACGATCTCCGACCGATATCAGAGCAGCGCACGTGAGCAGATGTGCCATCTGAGCCGTCGCTACGATCAGCAGATCCGCAAGCTTGAGAAGGCGATCCGCATCTCCGATCGCTATCAGGCGATGCTGGCCGATCTGAACAAGGCGCTGCAGGAAGCGTCGACCCATGATCAGCTCACGGGCCTGCCGAATCGGCGCCTGATGGCCGATCGGCTGTTGCAGGAGGATCACAGCACCTTGCGGGAGGGCACCACCTACTCCCTGCTGGCGATCGATGTGGACCGCTTCAAGGGCATCAACGACCGCTTCGGCCACGAAGTGGGCGACAAGGTGCTGGTGGCCCTGGCGCGTGTCTTCCGCAACAGCCTGCGCGACTACGACGCCTGCGCCCGCTGGGGTGGTGAGGAGTTTCTGGCCCTGCTGGCGGGCGCCGATCTGGCCACCGCCCAGCTCGTCGCCCAGCGGTTGATCGAGGCGGTGCGCGGGCTGCAGGTTGACGTACCGGATGCGGTGGTGGAGCCGCGGGTGAGCATTGGGGTGGCCGAGCATCGCAGCGGCGAGCGCTACAACGATGTGTACAGGCGTGCCGATGCGGCCCTGCTGATCGCCAAGCAGAACGGCCGTGACCGGTTTCTGGTGGCGGAGGATCCCCGTGGCGACGCTGCGCCTCCGCCTCAGGCGCTCTGTTGATCCCGGGCCCAGCTGCGCTCCAGTGCGGCCCGGAACCGCTCAACAGGCTGCGTTCCGCCGCGATGAAGCATCGAGCCGAACCGCCACAGTTTCAGGCCCACCGCCACGGCGAAGACGCACCAGGGCAGCAGGATCAGCAGGGGGCCTCCCATCAGCCTTGATCGACCGGAATGGGTTCAGCTTGGCAGGCGCTCACCCCTGCCACCACTGCCACGCTTCGAGATTGATGGCCAGGCCGATCAGGGTGAGCACGGCCATCAGCAGCACCTGATCGCCTCTGGCATCGGGGATGCGGATGTCAGCCGCGAGGTGGATGGCGTTGCTGAGGCTGTAAAGCGCACTGAACCAGAACTGGCCGGCGCGCAGCCAGGGCGCGGCGCTCCAGCCGCCCGGTGCCGAGAGGGCGTGGACCAGCAGCAGCAGGGCCAGCACCGGCAGCAGGAAGTAGATCAGCATCGTCAGAAAAATGGCCGGCAGACGGGCGCTCGGCACCCGGCTGCGGATCTCCACCGAGAGGCCGTGAAACAGGGGCATCAGGCCCAGCTCCACGTGAAAGAGCAGCACCAGCAGCCAGGCCAGCCACAGGCCCGCCAGGCGCAGGGCATGGTCGCTGGTTGGGGGTGTCACCATCGCCTCTGCACTGCTGAGCTGCCGCATTCCACTCAGCCTGCCGATCCCTGCCCGGCGCCGAACGCTCGGATGCAGGACTGCTGCCGGCTTGCGGCTTGGCAGGGATGAATCGGGTCAGCGCGGCGCCGCCGGCGGCACCATCCACACGGTCTGGCTGGCATCGCTGGTGGTGTCAGGGCCGATCACGACCGGATTGCGATAGCCGGGCAGCACTGTCACCGCGAACACCTCCTCCACGCCGGAGTGGAACCAGAACAGGCCCACCAGCTCCGCCGTGCCCAGATCCACCACCGCCAGGCCGCAGCGCAGCTGCTGGCCCGCCTCCTGCAGGGGTAGCCCGCCGAACACCGCCGTCTCGCGGATCTGCGAGAGGCCCACGAAGGCATGGCCCGCGAAGCAGTCGAGGCCGCGCGTGAAGCCGGGCAGCGTGGCAACGGTGCTGCGGGTGCCGGTGAGCGGATCGAAGCGCACCAGGCTGCCCTGGCCGGAATCGAGCAGGTAGAGCTGGCCGTTGTAGAGGCGTGGCGAGTGGGGCATGGCCAGGCCGCGCAGCACCACCTCGCCCGAGGGCACATGGATCAGGCAGCCGCCCGTGGCTTTGTTCTCCCGCCAGCCGTTCTCGCTGTCGCATTCCCCGAGGGCGGTCACGTAGGCCGGGGCGCGGCCGTCGTCGCTGATCGCCAGGCCGTTGAGGTGGCAGCGGTCGCCCGCTGCCCAGCCGCCGATGAAGGGCGGCTGCCATTGGGGCACGAAGCTCCAGCTGCCCTCGATCGTGACCAGGCCGTTGAACAGGGTGTTCACCAGCCAGAGGCGCTCACCGCACCAGGCCAGGTCGTGGCCCATCAGCGGGCCGCTGTGGTGGCAGGAGCGGGCCAGAAAGGCGATGTCGTGCTGGCCTTCCGGCTTGATGCGCGGGGCGATCTCGCGGCTGGCGGGCAGGCTCCAGATGGCATCGCGGCTGCCCACCACCAGTCCTGTGGGCGTGCGCGCCAGACCCATCGCCTGATCGAAGCGGGAGAAGCCCACCTGCAGCTGGCCCCGATGGCTGCCGAGGCTCACCACCCGGCCGGCCTGGTAGGTGGAGAGCAGCACCGAGAGGTGGAGCCGCTCCAGCAGGGCCGGCAGCGAGAGGCTGTGTTCATAGCGCACGGCCACGCTGGGGGGCAGGGTTGCCGCGGTGGGATCGGGTGATGTCATGGCTGCGCTGCGGGGCGGGATCAGACCGGCGCAGGCACACCGAGGGCGTCCAGTAGGTGCGCGGCCCCTCCCTCCTGGCTGATCGCCCGGCGGCCCAGCACATAGTTGAGGTTGTATTCGTTGAGGATGCTCTGCTGCACGGGAGCGGCGAAGGAATCGGCGTTGTTGCTGGTGAACAGGCGCACGCGGCCGCTCTGGCCGCCCACGATGCCGAACTGCCGGTTGG
>Ga0208787_1000034_pt1 | contig 61703 bp, 53 predicted proteins | sample Wag4_2014_7_11_FD_187362 | JGI IMG/M metagenome (GOLD analysis project Ga0208787, IMG submission 187362) | Fresh water microbial communities from Ohio, USA - Utica-2 Time Series HT 2014_7_11 (SPAdes) (version 2) | ecosystem: Environmental > Aquatic > Freshwater > Water tank | place: USA: Ohio...
TATTTGTATTGATGATATCAAACAGAACCCGTTACTTCTTTTATTTTTATTACTACTTTACCAGTGGAACGGGAACTTTTTGTTGAAAAGAAATAAACAAAAACAACAACATAAAAGATCCCGGCTAACCACCGGGATTTTTTTTTAATTGCAGGTTATGAATAAAGCGCATGCTTCAGGAGGCAGAGAACGATTAGAAAGTCTGCCTGTTGCAATACAGGGCTATGAAGGCAGTTTTCATCAGGTTGCTGCGAGAACTTTTTTGGGTAAAAAAGTTGAAATTCTGCCCTGTGCTACTTTTGCTGAAGTCATCCAATCGGCTTCAGACCCATCCCTCACAATGGGTGGTATAATGGCAATAGAAAATTCTCTGGCGGGAAGCATTATGCCAAACTATAACCTGCTCCAGAAATCAAATCTGTTCGTAATTGGTGAGGTGTACCTGCAAATTGATCAGCACCTGATGGTAAATCCAGATGTTGAGCTTGATCAGATCCGGGAAGTCCATTCGCACCCAATGGCATTGCAGCAATGCCTGGGTTACCTGAATCAACATCCCTGGAAGCTCATAGAGTCTGAAGACACAGCACTTAGTGCAAAGCAACTCATGTTGAAAAAAAGCAAGCATACTGCTGCGATTGCTGGAAAGCTGGCCGCGGAGTTGTTTGGACTAAAGATCATCACACCCAACATCCATGATGTTAAGAACAATTATACCAGATTTCTGATTCTCAGCAGGACACCTGAAGTTATTGCAGGTGCCAACAAAGCATCATTGAATTTTCATACAGATCATGCCAAAGGCAGACTGGCTGAAGTGCTTACGCTGATTGCAGGTGAAGACATTAACTTGAGTAAACTGCAATCATTTCCCATTGCAGGGAGTCAGTTTAAATATGGGTTTCATGCCGACCTGGAATTTGATGACATCGAACAGTTTAACAGCTTATTAAAAAAGCTTGATAAAAGTACTGAATACCTAAAAGTGTTGGGTATTTATAAAAAAGGCAAATACAAAAAATAAAGTAATGATTGGGGTAGCCGACAGATTGAATGGTATTGGTGAATATTATTTCTCCACAAAACTTCGGGAAATAGAAGCGCTTAATAAGGCGGGTCACCAGGTTATTAACCTGGGAATCGGTAGTCCGGATATGCCGCCCCATCCTGATGTGGTTCAGGCTCTCCACGATGAAGCACTAAAGCCCAATAGCCATGCATATCAGTCTTACAAGGGTTCGGCGGTATTGCGCGATGCTGTTGCAGCTTTTTACAAGGAATGGTATAAGGTTTCTGTTGATCCGCAATCTGAAGTGCTTCCGCTTATTGGCAGCAAAGAAGGTATTATGCACATTTGCATGACTTATCTTAATCAGGGAGACTCAGCCCTAATACCCAATCCAGGTTATCCTACTTATTCCAGTGCAGTTAAAATTGCTGGTGGCGAAATATTACCGTATAGACTGGATGAAGCGCATGAATGGCATCCTGTAATCGCTGATTGGGAAAAGTTGGTTCAGGATTACCGCAAATCAGGAAAAGGGCAGGTTAAATTACTGTTCCTCAATTACCCGCACATGCCAACTGGCCAATTGCCGGATAAATCTTTACTGTCAGAAATTGTAGCATTTGCCAGGCAGGAGCAGATTTTAATCATTCATGATAATCCCTATAGTTTTATTCTGAATGATGAACCTATGAGTCTGTTTGAATTTGATCCCGGAAAGGAAGTTGTCGTTGAATTGAATTCATTGAGCAAATCGCACAATATGGCAGGTTGGCGTGTGGGCATGATTGTGGCAGCGGAAGACCAGATCAATGCAATCCTCCGGTTCAAAAGCAACATGGATTCGGGAATGTTCCTGCCTGTTCAAGTTGCTGCCGCGAAAGCCTTACAACTCGACAGAAGTTGGTTTAGTCAGGTTAATGAAATTTACAGCCAAAGAAAAAAACAGGCGCTCAGACTCCTAGATTCATTGGGATGTAGTTATGCGGCGGGGCAGGTTGGTATGTTTGTTTGGGCCCGTATCCCCGGAGCGTTTTCATCCGGGTTTGAGTTGAGTGATTCAGTCTTGCAAAAAGCCCGGGTTTTCATAACACCGGGAGGCATTTTTGGGGATGCAGGTAATAAGCATGTGCGTGTCAGCTTATGTAGCAAACAACATGTGCTGGAAGAAGCCATTGAAAGGGTAATTCGCGCAGGTAATTTGCATGGATGAGCTGAAAAAAATCACCAGAATTAACATGAAAAGAAATTTTACAATTGTCGGAATAGGTTTGATCGGAGGTTCTGTTGCACTCAAATGCAGGAACATCGGCTTGTCTGATCGGATTGTGGGCGTGGATAACAATGTTGAACACTGTAGTCAGGCTCTTGAGTTGGGACTGGTTGATGAAATTCTTCCCCTTGAGCAGGCAATCAAAAAATCAGATATTATTATTTTGGCAGTGCCTGTTAGCGCCCTTGCGAGCCTGTTGCCTGAAGTATTGAATCAGGTAGATAGGCAGGTGGTGATAGATATGGGTTCAACGAAAAGTATGCTGGCAGCATTGGTGCATGATCACCCGAAGCGTGGACGCTTTGTTGCGGCCCATCCGATGTGGGGTACAGAATACAGTGGTCCTTCTGCAGCTGTTGAAAATGCATTTGAACATAAAGCGGTCATACTCTGTGATACAAATCAAAGTGATGCTGATGCAGTAGAGATAGCCCATGAACTTTTTATGGGGTTATCGATGCGTATCATTGAAATGGATGCAACTGCCCATGATTTACACGCAGCGTATGTAAGTCATATATCACATATCACATCCTTTGCTTTGGCCAACACCGTGCTGGAAAAGGAACGGGAAGATGATGCTATTTTTGAGATGGCGAGTGCCGGCTTTGAAAGTACGGTAAGGCTTGCTAAAAGTAATCCGGATATGTGGACACCCATTCTCATGCAAAACCGGGAAAATGTGCTGGATGTGCTCAATGAACATATTTCACAGTTAAGAAAATTTAAATCATGTCTTGAAAAGGAAAACTGGGATTATCTCCACGAACTCATGACCAATGCCAATCAGATTCGCAGAATCATTCAATAAAAAACAACCGCTTAATCGTTAATTTTACAAAATGGAAACAGCTCAAACAACCCAACAGTCAGCAACTCAGTCAGCCTGGAATAAACGTCCGCTGATTATTTCAGGTCCATGCAGTGCCGAAACAGAAGAACAGGTTATTGAAACTGCACAGCGTCTTGCTAAAACAGGAAAAGTTGATATGCTAAGGGCGGGGATCTGGAAGCCCCGCACAAAACCCGGCATGTTCGAAGGAATCGGTGCAAAGGGATTGCCCTGGTTGCAACAGGCCAAAAAAATAACCGGATTGCCAACAACTGTTGAAGTTGCCACTGGCAAGCAGGTTGAAGATGCGCTCACATTTGATGTGGATGTGCTTTGGATTGGCGCCCGTACAACAGTTAATCCCTTTAGTGTTCAGGAGGTAGCCGATGCACTGCGTGGAGTGGATGTACCTGTTTTGATTAAAAATCCGATTAATCCGGATCTTGAGTTGTGGCAGGGAGCTGTTGAAAGGGTTAGTCGTGCTGGTATAAAACAAATCGGACTCATTCACCGTGGATTTTCATCTTATGGGAATACTGAATTCAGGAATGCGCCAATGTGGCACCTGGCAATTGAAATGAAAAGGAGGATGCCGGGCATGCCAATCATCAATGACCCTTCCCATATATGTGGCCGCAGGGATATTTTACAGGCTACAGCTCAGAAAGCAATTGACCTCGATTTTGATGGGCTGATGATTGAGAGTCACATTGACCCAGATAATGCCTGGAGTGATGCCAAACAGCAGATTACACCTGAACGTCTTGCAGAAATGTTGGGTGAAATCAGCTGGAGAAGTGAAGATGTTCCCTCTGAATCTTTTCATGCTGCATTGGATAAATTGCGCGAACAAATCAATCATGTGGATGATGAACTCATGCAGCTGCTTGCACAGCGTATGAACATCGCTGAAAAAATTGGTGAGTACAAGAAAAATAACAATGTCACAATCCTGCAGGCTGGTCGCTGGAACGAATTGCGTGAAAAAGCAATTGGCAAGGCGGTAAGACTGAACCTGAGTGAAGATTTCATTGAAAAATATATGGATGCAGTGCATATGGAAAGTATCAACAGGCAGAACAAGATCATGAATGCCTGATTAGCTTTTTAATATGATGCAGGTTTACCTATATGTTCATGTTATCTTGTCTACAGCAGAGAGATCAAAGATTCTTACCAAGCCTGTGCGTGTAGTACTTTTTACACACTTGCGTAAATATGGTGAGGAAAAGGGAATCAGGATTTTAAAGGCCGATGGGGCAGAAGAGCATGCACACCTGTTGTTGCAATTACATCCAGCGCAAAACCTGTCTCAGGTTTTGCGCCAGTTAAAATCTGAGTCAGAAGAATGGCTGAATAGTGCTCAGCTGCTTAAAGCACAGTTCAGCTGGTCAGACGAATTGATAGCCTATTCAGTGAGCCCGGGTTCATTGCAGCAAGTAATCAGTTTCTTGGAAAGACAGGATGAATACCATCAATCAAGAACCTTTGAATCTGAAATCGAAGGATTTTTGAAAATGGATAAAGACGGAAATACATGACAAAAAGAACATATCGCTTCTCTAGTGCACCCGTTGAGGTTTATTTTGATGCAAAATTCCGGCAGCTTGAAAGTCTGGTGGATAAGAAGAAGGGGATCATCATTACCGATGAAAATATTTTTTCTGCACATCACAGCAAATTCAAAAACTGGAACGTAATCACCTTAAAGCCCGGAGAACAGTTTAAGATTCAGGCTACTGCAGATACAGTTATTGAACAACTGATTGGTTTGGAAGCAGACAGGCAATCGGTGTTGATAGGAGTTGGCGGTGGGGTGGTCACAGATCTTACTGGTTATGTGGCCTCCACTTATATGCGTGGTATTCGTTTTGGGTTTGTTCCCACTTCCTTGCTGGCGATGGTGGATGCTTCCATAGGCGGAAAGAATGGGATAGATGTGGGAGAATACAAAAACATGGTGGGCATCATCCGTCAACCTTCGTTCCTTTTTTATGATTCTTCCCTGCTATCCACTTTGCCTGATAAGGAATGGTCAAATGGATTTGCAGAAATTATTAAACACGCCTGTATCCTGGATAGGCCAATGTTTAAATTACTTGAATCCTCTTCGCTGGAAAAATTGCGAAAGAAAAAACCACTGCTAGACGATATCATCCGCCGCAATGTTCATCTGAAATCAGGGGTTGTTAAGCGGGATGAATTTGAGCAGGGAGACAGGAAGCTGCTTAATTTCGGTCATACGCTTGGGCATGCATTGGAAACGCAATATGAACTTACTCACGGACAGGCAGTGGCATTGGGAATGATTTTTGCAGGTTGGTTATCAGCCAAATTGCTAGGTTATAAGGATTTAAAAAGACTTGAATCAACAATTGCAACATACGGTCTTCCAACGCGTGCATCATTTGACGTGGAAAAAGTATTCAACGTACTTAAAATGGATAAGAAAAGGGTAAGTAAAACCATGAACTATGTTTTACTAAGCCGAACAGGCAAAGGAGAAATTGTTCAAATACCCGTTGAAGATCTCAAGGAATATCTAACGGAATTTAATGCACTGAAATAATAAATATGATTGTAACAATTGTACCGTCTGCTGTTTCAGGCAATATTCGTGCACCAAGATCTAAAAGTGATATGCAAAGGGCATGTGCTGCTGCACTCTTACATCATGGCGAAACCCGAATCACAGATCCGGGCAGGAGCAACGATGATAAAGCCGCCTTGGATGTTATTGCCAAATTAGGAGCAACAGTAGAAGACCTGGGTCATTCGATTCTGATTAGGAGCAGTGGCGTTAATCCATTGCATGAAATGATTCATTGCGGGGAAAGCGGGCTGGGTATCAGGATGTTTACCCCCATTGCTGCTTTAAGTGAAAAGCCACTTACCATTAGCGGCACAGGCTCACTGGTATCAAGGCCGATGGGTTTTTTTGATGAAATATTCCCTCAACTCAATATCAGCATTCAATCACAGTCAGGGAAACTCCCATTACATATCCAGGGTCCGCTTCAGCCAGCAACAATTGAAGTTGATGGTAGCCTCAGTTCTCAATTCCTAACAGGATTGCTGATGGCCTATTCTGCCTCCGGAGCGTCAGCTGTAACCATTAAGGTTAAAGACCTGAAAAGTAAACCCTATATAGACCTTACGCTTTCTGTATTGAAGTCGTTTGATATGAAGGTGCCACAGGTTGTCAATTATGAATCATTCATCTTTGATGCAGCCCAACACAGTCAGCCAACCGGAGATTTCACTTATGAGGTTGAAGGCGACTGGAGCGGTGCAGCATTCCTCTTTGTAGCAGGTGCTATTGCAGGTGAAATCACTATTGAAGGAATGAAAGATGATTCCGTGCAGGCCGACAAAAAAATTCTTGAGGCAATTAAAGATTCCGGTGCAGTCCTTTCTTATGCAAATGGCAAATATACAGTTGCGCCATCGAAGCTGCAGTCATTTGATTTTGATGCTACCGAATGCCCTGATCTGTTTCCGCCACTGGTAGCACTGGCTGCATATTGTAATGGTATTACCAGGATAAAAGGTGCCAGCAGGTTAACCCATAAGGAAAGCAACCGCGCGCTGACATTACAGGATATTTTTGGCAAAATGGGTATTCTCATTGTGCTGGAAGAAGATATGATGCTGGTTCATGGAGGAACTGCGCTGCACAGCGCCGATGTTTCTTCGCACCACGACCATCGTATAGCCATGGCTGCTGCTGTAGCTGCACTTCGGGCAACTGGTCCTGTTAAGATTAGTGACGCTCATGCTATAGATAAGTCGTATCCTGATTTTTATCAGCACCTTGAGCTGCTTGGGGCCACTATAAATTCAACCAAATAAAGCGCAATCATGAATCATTTTGGTAATCTTTTTTCGGTCAGTATTTTCGGCGAATCACATGGTGAAGGTCTGGGTATGTTGATAGATGGTTGTCCTGCAGGGATGCCCTTATCCATAGAAGATTTCATAGAAGATACCACAAGAAGAAAGGGAGGTACTCAAAAGGGGGTGACCCCCAGGCAGGAGGAAGATTTGCCTTTGTTTAAAAGTGGGCTATTCAATGGTAAAACAACAGGGGCACCACTTATGCTCCTGTTTGAAAATAAGAATACCAGATCAGGCGATTATGAGAAACAAAGAGCTTTTCCGCGTCCAGGGCATGCTGACCTCGTTGCGCATCACAAGTATGGGGGTTTTGAAGATTTTAGGGGCGGCGGACATTTCAGCGGGAGGTTGACACTGTGTTTGGTAGCTGCTGGTGTTGTTGCTAAAAAAATGCTGAATGGCATTCAGGTAAATGCAAAAGTCCTTTCAATCGGGGGTGATGCTGATCTTGAGCGCGGGTTGCAAAAGGCAATCGACCAGAAAGATTCGGTAGGTGGCGTAGTGGAATGTAGGATAACTGGACTTCCACTGGGGCTTGGTGAACCTTTTTTTGATTCTGTTGAGTCTTTGCTGGCCCATGCAGTGTTTGCAATACCTGCTGTTAGAGGTATTGAATTTGGAACAGGTTTCAAGGCTGCGGAAATGTTTGGCGTTGACCATAATGACCCAATTCAGGATATCCAGGGCGCAACCACAAGCAACCATGCCGGAGGAATTGTAGGGGGTATTACCAATGGTAATGAGCTCGTTTTCAGGATCGCAATCAAACCCACATCCTCAACACCCAAAGATCAATTTACCTACAACTGGGAAACTGATCAAATGGAGACTTTTGCAGTGCGAGGCAGGCATGATCTATGTATTGCATTGCGTGTACCTCCTGTTTTAGAAGCAACTGCGGCAATGGTGCTTGCAGACCTGATGTTGAGAGAACAGAAAATCAAAAGAGTAATTTAGTTAAATTATTCCTAGTTCCTTGCCACATAATTTTCCGCCAAGTCCGAGTACGAGGTAATGTTGTTCAGCTGATTTTGCAAGGGATATGAACTCATTGACATCAGCTGTATTGAATGCGAATAAGTCGTAATGGCAAGGTATAATCATCGGTATCCCACATGATTTAGCCAGTTGTACAGCTTCATGCGCATTCAGATTTCCGGCAACTTTTCTTGATGGAAGATTTCCGTTAATTGGCAATAGCGCAAGCTGCGGGGCAAATGCACTTAGCAGCGCATCCATTCCTTCATAAAGTAAGGTGTCTCCGCTGTGGTAAATTCTATATGGACCAGCACTTACAAAGTATCCCAGATAATGACATTGCCCCTTTTCGTTTCTATCGATGGTATTGTGAGCTGCTGGAATAGCTGTAATGATGAACGTATCGTCTCTATAAGTTAGGCCATCATTGAGTCCTATCGGGATAGATGGATCGATCTTTAAGCGGTCAGCAACAAAATTCCGATTTGCTTCTGGGATAATCAATTTACAATCCGGAAAGTTTGTGAGCACCGGATTCAATGTTTCTGCATCCAAATGATCTGTATGGTTATGACTTGATGTAACGATATCGATCCTGGGGAGGCATGAAGGGTCTATTACAAGTTCACTGATTCTGACATGTGGTTTGTCAGTAAGTGCGTATTTATGGGTCAGCGAATCTGACAAATAAGGATCGATGAGCAGTCTCTTCCCATTAAACTGAATCAGGAACCCACTTTGCCCCAGCCACCAAATGTGTAAATCGGTGGAAGTTTCATACTTCAGTATGTCATCAATCAGCTCTTGGTTTTTTCTTTGGGCCTTTATCATTTATTATCGCATTTGTCTTGCCCCTTCAACCATATTGATCAGTTTCTTTTTGGCTGCCCAGCGTGCTGTCTGGCTTAATCCGCAATCCGGTGCAACAGAAAGTTTCTCTGCCGGCACATACTGAAGGCATTTGGCAATTCGCTCTTTTACGTCATCCACTGTTTCTATATAGTAGTTTTTGACATCAATGATGCCAACAGAAACGTCCATCTTTTCTGCAAACTGTGCCAGAAGTTCAATTTCTGAAAACTCCCGGTTTGCCATTTCAATATGCATTTCGTCAACATCAAGATCCAGAAAATCAGGTAGCATGGGTTTAAGACTTCTGTAACCTACTGGCCGGCCTTTGAAGTTTCCAAAACACAGGTGTGTAGAAAGCCTGCATTTCCCTTTTATGGCTGACACGGTTTCATTGAAAATCGAAACAAATCTCTGGGTGTCTTCCTTGTATGCATAGCAACTCATAGATGGTTCATCCAGGGTGATTTCTGTGCATCCAGCTGCAACCAACGCCTCCAATTCTCTACTGATGATTGGTGTAAGTGCTGCGGTGATTTCCCAGCGGTCTTTGTATTGAGCATTGGGTAATAGACGCCCACTCAGGGTGTAGGGGCCTGGCAGACTGCATTTCAGTACCGGACCTGCAGGTGCAAGCTTTTGCAATCTTTTGAACTCAGTTATTGAACCCAATCCTTCGGGGGCCATAAGTTCACCGATTATGCTGTGTTTACCTCTTTGGTCATGTGCGGGCGGACCAAACCTTCTGGTTTCTGTGTGGTTAGGCTGTATTCCATTTATAAAACCATAAAAGGAAAGGTTAAAATCAAATCTTGTTTGTTCACCATCTGTTATCACATCCAGACCTGCCCGCATCTGATCGTGAATTGCTGCAATGACTGCATCTTCTGCCATTTCTTCAATGTCGGCTGCTCCAAATGCTGCTAAATTACCAGTAGCATATTCAAGCCAACCTGGGAACGGGTAACTTCCTACTACTGTTGTTCTGATGGGAATGGGTTGCATATCGTGTTTTTAGGGATTGAATTGATAGAGTCTGGCAAGTCTGACCGCATGTTCATCATAGGCTTTTTCAAAAAGCCTGATGGCTTCACCAGCGCCTACAACATTAGCAGCACTTAAAACTGTTGGTGGTTGACCTGCTGCAGTGAGTAACGCCGCAACCCTTGCTTTGATACAATTGACAAGCAAAACGCCTCCAAGTGTTGAACCGGGGGAAACAGGCGTATGGAGATTTTCAATTTTGATCATAGCATCTCCTGCAGGTGCTCCGGTATCCAAAACAAGGTCTGAAACATCGCCCAACTTTACGCCGTCTGCACGTTTACTCGCACTTACAGAACTGTGTTTTTCAGAGATGATGCTGACTACTTTTATGTTGTTTTTCCTGAAGTTTTCAGCCATTTCAATGGGTACTATGTTTGTGCCGCCCGATGAAATGATCAGGGCTGTATCATCATCAGAAAGCGTAAAATTCCTTAGGATTCTTTCTGCCAGTCCGCTTACATTTTCCAGAAACATCGCCTGACGCTGTCCGTTTGCGCCAACAACAAGGTTGTGGAAAGTAAGAGAGAGTTCTACGATAGGGTTGAAGCCGGTAAAGGAGCCATACCTGGGCCACATTTCTTCAACCATAATTCTGCTGTGCCCTGATCCGAATACATGAACCATTCTGCCTTTCAGAATGGTATCGGCGAACCATCCGGCAGCAGTCTCAATGGCATCCTGTTGAGCACCAATAGTATCGCAGATCAGACGACTTTTTTCAAGATATTGTTCAATTTCATTCATATTTTTTCATTTCTGTTACTGACCATCCACCATCTATCCTGATATTTTGTCCGGTTATAAAACTACCTGCATCAGAAAGCAAAAGCGCAGCCATAGGAACGATATCAGCTGGCAATACTGCTCTTCCCCCGTCGAGCTGCTGTTTGCTTTTAACATGGTTCATGATAGTCTCATCAGATAATGCACGTTTTGCCATTGGTGTATGTGTAAGACCTGGTGAAATTACATTGATGCTGATATTGTGTGTTGCATACATGGAAGCTGCAGCGAGAGAAAGACCTTCAACTGCTGCTTTTGCTGCAGTATAGGCATGCGTTCCGAAATATTCAGGATAAGGTCTGTTGGTGAGTGCGGATGAGAGGTTAACAATAGAACCTCTTTGCTTGTACTCAAGGCAGTGTCTTACAAAGGCCTTATTAGAAAGCATTACAGTGCCAGCGTTTAGGTTAATTGTTTTTTCCCACCCCTCAAGTGTCATCTCATGTAGGGGGCCATCGCCGAACGAGCGGCCACTGCCTCCGGCCACATGAAACAAACCATCAATAACTCCAAATATTTCCATTCCCAAGGAAATGCCCTGCTGAATGGTATCTTCGTCTCTTAAATCTCCTGTGATCAGGCACAGGTTTTCAGTTTGAGGGAGATCCATCGGCGATTCCTTTCCAATAGCCACAACCTTTGCACCTTGTAGCAGAAAGTAATTTACAGCTTCCAATCCAATACCGGATGTCCCCCCTGCCACTATAATGCTCTTTTCAGAAAGTATCATTGATGCATTTTAAGTTTGTTGAAAGGGATATCCAGAATCTCGTATTGCGCCGAATCTGGCCAGAAATAATGCCACCATTCAGTATCAAACTTGTTGAAGCCATATTTTACCATAAGCGACAAAAGCAACTCTCTGTTTTTGATTTGCTCCTCATTGAGCAGAGGATAACCATGATGGGATTTTTCTGAAAAGTCGTCAAAACCTGTTGGCATTGAAAGTTCTTTACCGTTTGATAACTTGTAGAGAGTAAGGTCAACTGCAATCCCCCTGTTATGACCACTGCCTTTCAATGGGTTGGCTACATAGCGTTCATCATGAATCAGTTTCCAGAATCGTACTGTTACGCTATATGGCCGATAGGCATCCCATATCAAGAGTCCCAATCCGTGCTGTTCAAGTTCTTTAGCTAGCGCTGTCAGCGCTTTTGCAGGTTCAACACGTAAAAATGTAGTTTTTGTATTTGGAGGGTACATTCGTTTACCTGTGAAGTTTTCCTTCCCTGCATAGTGAAGTTCAAATCTTATGTTGGGGATACCAAACCCAAGGTCAACCATTTCCTTTGTAGCATTTGTTGCAATTTCATCACTCAACTGTTGATGTTTTTTTATGATCTTCATCCCAATGCTTTTTTGTGCATCAGCAGACCTGGTCAAAAAGCAAAAAAGAAGTAAAAAAGACATTCTCATCATATCGGAAGTGGCATTCACTTATCTAAAGGATACTAAGTTAGTGCCTTTAAATAAAAAAAATGGTCTTTTATTGGAAGGCTGACTTACATTTACTTAAATTGTTTAGTTGTTGAAGCTTAAAAAATCATATTTTTTTGGTTTCCTGTTGATTTTGTTATCGCAAGAAATCCTTGCGCAAAAAAAGTTGAATTACAGGAATGTTCCGGTTGTTGATTCTGCAATCGGATTTGCAAGTTATTATTCCGACCGATTTATTGGAAAGAGGACGGCAAATGGGGAAATTTTCAGTCAAAAGAAAATGACCTGTGCCCACAATACATTGCCAATGGGAACATTGGTGCGGGTGACGTCATTGAAAAGTGGACAATTTGTAATTGTCAGGGTTAATGATCGGCTGCATAGGCATAATCCCCGCTTGGTGGATTTATCAAAAGCGGCAGCCACTCAGTTGGGGTTTATTAAAAAAGGAATTATTAAAGTAAATGTAGTGGTCTTAAAAGATGAAAATGTCGAAAAAAAGGTGCCAAAGGAATAATTATTTCTCTTTTCAACACTACCTCGCTATTTTTGTTATATCCAAAACAAAACTGTTTATGAAAAGGATTTTTTTCTTCATTGTTTTAATCACCTCGGTTTCGTCAACTCAAGCACAAAGTGGAAAGATAAAAGGTCAAAACCTTGGACTACAATTTACCCTGCATGATCACAAGACAGCTTCGGAACTGGACAGCAAAGGAACAAGTTTTGTTCTTGGAGGTACAGACTGGAAAAAGCTGAGCAGGATGCGCCCTGGGTTGGCTGTTACATATACCGAGGGTCTCAATGATCATTTTGATTTTAATGCCAGGCTTGGATTTTCTTACCTTGAATATACTTTGTCTAACAAACCATTTGCAGCGAGTACAGGATCAAAAGCATATTTTGAGGCTGATGCAAATATTCTCATGAAACTGACTACAGACGATTATTTAGTATCTCCATTTTTATCACTTGGCGCAGGAGCATCTAGCTGGAATGGTTATTACGGCGCATATATTCCTGCTGGTGCAGGGTTACAGGTTAATCTATATGATATTACCTATTTCGTTATTCAGGCACAATACAGGAGCCCAGTTACTGCTAATGTTTCAGGCAACTTATTTTATAGCTTTGGCATTTCCGCCAATATTGGTAAGAAATAGAACTATCTGAATAAAATATTTTCAAAAGGACTAGCCTGAGGTTAGTCCTTTTGAATTCCACCAAATACCCTATTTAGACCGCTTTTTCGTTTGTTAACAGTATCTTTCGCTTTAGGTACAGATGTTCTGTCTTTTTCCGGTGTAGCTGTTGGTTTTGGAGTCTCTTTGTTAGGAATAGCTTCATCAAACCGCTGTGATTCCGTGACTACTTTTTCTTTGCCATCGCTTATTGGGATTTCTATATACTCATTCCCCGGAATTTGTTCATCGCCTTCTATTGGCATGATTTCGGACTGTTCTTCTGCAGGGGAGTAGTCAAAGATGACTTCATTTTGCATGTTGGCCGGAGGAATAAATGTAGCTCCTGGATCAATATTCAGGCTCTTGTCGTTGAAGACCTGTTGGTAATAATATGCCCAGGCTGGCATAGCCATTTGAGACCCCCCTGAAGTGTACAACATCCTCAGAAAAGGATCGTCACATCCTACCCATACGCCAGATAACAACTGCGGACTGAAACCTATAAACCAGCCATCAGCGTTATCATTAGTGGTTCCTGTTTTTCCTGCAACCTGCGCGGTTAAGCCGTAAGCACCATGCAGTGCTCTTGCCGTTCCAAAATCTGCCACTCCCTGTAACATCTTAGTCATGATGAAGGCCTCACTTTCGCTGATAACTTCCTTGGTTTCAGCCCTGAATGAAGCCAGCACATTCCCGTTTCTGTCTTCAATCCGGCTGATAAAAATTGGTTTTACATTAAATCCACGGCCGGGAAACATACTGAATACCTGAACCATTTCAAATAGCGATAAATCGGCAGATCCCAGTGCGATAGAAGCATATGGCGGTATTTTGCTTACAACGCCACATTGTTTCGCAAAATCTATGGTGCGTTGAATGCCTAGCTCGTTAATCAAGTGTACGGCAGGAGGGTTCTTTGAAAAAGCCAATGCAATTGCCATGGCACCACCATCTCCATCAATCATTTTTCCTCCCATATCGATAGGACCACCTGGAAGTGGAGTTTCCGGCTTGTATCCATTCATTACACCCAATGTATAAAGTATTGGTTTGAATGTTGATCCAACCTGTCTTTTGGTATTTACATTTACATGGTCAAATTTGAATCTTTTAAAATTGCTGCCGCCAACCCAAGCTTTTACTTCACCTGAGAAAGGATCCATTGAAAGTAAACCAATTTGCATGATTTGCTTGTGGTATTTAATGGAGTCAATAGGACTAAGCAGGGTATCTGTTTCACGTTTTTCATTCCATGCAAAAACTTTCATATTGACTGGCTTACTGAAAGAAGCCATTATTTCATCATCAGTTGACCCGTCTTCTTTCATGTTTCTCCAACGTTCTGATTGTTTTATGGCATTTTCAAGTACAGTTTTACCTTCTTTGGATTTCCAGACTGATCCATTTTTGATATTGGGCTGACTGTGAAATACTTTCTGCAGGTTTTGCATATGCCTGTACACTGCTATTTCTGCATATTCCTGCATACGCGGATTGATCGTCGTAAATATTTTTAAACCATCCTTATAGATATCGTAAGGTTCTCCTGTTTTAGGATTTTCATGTTCTTTACACCAAGCCTTTATTTCATCTCTTAAAATTTCCCTCAGGTATGGTGAGATGCCAGAATTTTCATCCAGCCTGAGGTATTTGAGCTTGATTGGTGCAATTTTTAATGCCCTTGAAGCTTCTTTGTTGAGGTAATTATTCCTGACCATCTGATCAATCACAATATTCCTTCTGGCCATTGAATATTTTGGGTTACGTCGCGGATTATAACGGGTGCTCCCTTTCAATAAACCTACCAGAACTGCTGCCTCTTCAATTTCAAGCTGACCAGGTTCTTTTTGGAAGTAGGTTTTTGCTGCATTGCGGATACCATAAATCTCATCTCCGTATGTTACCATATTCAAATACAGGGTAATTATTTCTTCTTTTGTGAGGTTCCTTTCCAGTTTGATGGCTACTATCCACTCCTTAAACTTTTCTATGACCCTGCCAACGCTTTTACGGCTTTCCTGGCCAAGTAGTGCCTTTGCTGTTTGCTGGGTGATTGTACTGGCTCCGCCTTCTCTGCCTAGATAAACAATTGCGCGTACAAGACTTTTGATATCTATGCCGGAATGGTCATAAAAACGTTCATCTTCTGTTGCAATCAAAGCATTAATCACATTGGGAGATATATCCTGGTACTTGACATTGATTCTGTCTTTCTGGTAATATTTCCCCATCAGGGTTCCATCATCTGCATAGATCTCTGAGGAAGACATCATGGACGGATTTTCTAGTTCGTCAATAGAGGGTAGTTTTCCAAAAACCCCCACGTAGATTAAGACAATCAATAAAAAAAACGCACCCCATCCATAGAGAAAAACTTTCCAGAATGTGCGGACTGGCTTGCTTATTGCCTGTGGCTTAGTTGCTTTACCTGACATGCGGTAAAACTAATCAAAAGACAGGTCTTTCATGAAAAGGAATCCTTAAAATTTTCCAGGAAACTGTGTCTTGATGAATTTGATGAAGTTATCGGTTTTTTCTTCTTCCATCATGGTTTTAAGGTGATCCGGAGAAAGAATATACATTTTGTATTTATCACCTGGTAGCCAGGGGAAAATTTCCTTGGATGCAATAGGCACAGTCTGATCGAAATAACTAACGGCTTCTGCGGCATTCTGGAAGAAACTAATTATGATAAAGGGCGTATTGCCAATCTTGTCATTATTTACTGTATACTCATTTTCCGGGTATTTGATGCTGTGGTAGCGAACGAGCGCTCTTTTTGCTTCATTGATGTAAACAATATCAACATTATTCATCAACATGATTACAGCATGAGGCGCATTGGCATTAAATGTATATCGGTCATTTTGCACAGGTGCTGGCAGGACTGCAAGTTCAGGCAGTTTTAATTTCGAACTATCTCTGACCGGGCTTTCAATTGCTGCCACCTGATTCTTCACTGCAGGTTCAACTGGTTTGACTGTTTTTTCGGACGGATCAATTTTTTTAAGCAACTGGCTGTTATCGCCCAAGCTTATACTGTCTTCTTTTACCCTTACAACAGACATGCTTGTGAGTTCTTTTTCAATTTCATTTCGTCTTCTGACCACATCTGCTAACTGTACAGCCTTTTGCGCCAATGGTGATGAAGGAAAGCGCTTACTTATGATATTTAAAGTGGTAATGGCAATGCTGTCTTCTCTCGATTTAATATAATAAACTGCTTCTATGTACATCAGCTGTGGCGACCATGCAGTTTGTCCATACACCGAGTCGGCATTTTTTTTCGCTGTAACTGCGGCAGTGAAATCACCAGACAGAAACTGGTCATAAATTTTTTGATAGGTTTCCGTAGCTGCATTAGATTTTTCGTTAACTTTTTTTGCAGACAATTCGGGGTTGCGTAATTTCTGCAGGAGTTCTCCTGAAGGGTTAACTTGTTCAAGCTGTGCAAGGTAACGGTTACTTTTGTCGGTAAGTCCGGTTTCTTTGCAACAGATTACAAGATCAAAAAGAACCAGTTCAAGTTCAGGGTGATTGCTATTTGATTGCAGGAGGGTCTCATTCCATTGTACCGAAGACGCACAATCACCCAGCTTGTTTTTATAAATCAGAGCTAATTGTCTTGCAGCATTTGCTTTTCTGGCATTTGATTCCTGAAGGCTTTTGACACTTAACGGAAGGTCTCTGGCCAGTTTTTCTATTGATGGCGTATCGTCTTCCGTTACAGCTTGTTGTTGAACTATTCTTGATCTTGAAGTAATCGGTCGGGCTGTTGCTGAACCTGATGTACTTCTTCTCCAATTGTCTTCATTCGGCCTATTTCCCCATTTCTGCTGAAAAGCCTGAATACCTTGGGTTTTAAGCGTGGCATTGTTGAAGTACCATTCGCCCTTTTGTTGTGCAGCAGGAAAGAGCGAACCAGTTTGGTCTTCCGGAAACCTTGATCTTTGTACTGCTTGACCAATATTTTTTCGTTCCGGGAGCAATCCGGAATTTTCTTTTTCAATTTTCTTTAGCATTTCTGCAAGCAGCTCATTCCTTTCACGTTCAGGCAGCGCAGCAATCTTTTGCAAACTGTCTTCATGTGAAACGGCACTTAGAAATTTAACCAGGTCTGTTACAACAGACTTCTTGATGGTCATCTGTTTTTCCCTGACATGACCAGTAATATTTGAGCTGTCAAAATAACGTTTTGCTAACGGGTAATCCTTTGATTCAAATGCCAATTCTGCAATTTCTATGCTGTTGGTATTTTTGGCATTTGCATCATTTGCCAGTGCAACATTGCTTCTGATGAGAAAGTTTATGGCTTCGGTGTTATGATTTCTGCTTTTTTCTATCTGAGCAGCGGCTGCGTATATGATGCCGCGGTATGCTGCATATTTTTCTTTTTTTGCCATTGTCATCAAGGCATCAATGTTTTCACTGATACGGGTCTCTTTAGCTTTACTGGCAGATACCAATCCAATCTGACTGATCTTTGCATAAGCGTCCATAACAGGATTGGTAGTCAGTGAAATAGATTTTTCAAAGGAAGAATCAGCCGCTTCGTTTTGGCCTGCCATAACAAGTAACTGCGCAATGAGGTAATATCTTCTGGATTTCTCTCCCGCATTTTCAAGTTTCGCAACCGATTTTTTCAAATAATATGCTGCTGAGTCGTACTGTTTAACCCTGTAAAACCAGTCTCCTTTGGTCTCAGACAATTCGTTGTAAAGTCGGTTAGGAAATAGCTTATCCCGAGATAGGGTTTCGAGCATGCCTCTTGCCTCATCTGTTTGCCCTAGTTCTAACAAGGTTCGTGCAATCCACAGTAAAGCATCATTTCTGACGGATTGGTGTGGGCTGATTTTTTTTTCTTTTGAAGAAACAGTGTAAACATTGCCACTGTTATTCAGGTTCGAGCCAATGGATTTCTCCATGCCGGCTTCGTCTTTATTCCTGGGTTGGAAATTATAGTTGATGAATTGAAATACATCATAAGCAGAATCAAACTTCTTTTGGTAGAAGTAGGATTGGCCCATCAATAAATACAGGTCATCAACCCAGTCATTCCTCAGGTCATGTAACAAGATGCCATTGTTGCACTTTAGAATTACTGAATCCAATTCTTGTTGCTGCTGTGCAGTATTTTCCAAACTGTAATTGAAGACAGTTAATAGTTGCGTAAATGTGTCTTGGTGAGCCGTTTTTGCATTCCTAATTACCTTTTCTAGTTTGTTGCGTGCATTGAAATGAAAATTGTAGTGTGTTACAATATTCTGTTTGGCTCTTTTAACTGGATTGATTTTTTTTTCCGGGGTAAGTTCTGATGCAAGCTTTCTGTTTTCAAAAGCCTTGGGTTTTTGAAGGTCGTAGGTAGGATTGATCTGTGCGCTGGCATTGAATACCTGTATAAAAAAAACTATAATCAGCCCGCATCTTCCTGTTATTCGAAGCTTATATGGTAAACGGTTTCTCAATTATTGTAAAACTACAGCTTATCCTTTGATTTTAAATAGGTCAGATTCCTGATTTAACTGTAACTTTATTCTCTGTTTTGCAATTTATATAAATATGTCGGAAGCCAATATCAAACAAAGCAGGTTTAAGCGCCTCACGAATAGGTATCGTCTGGTTATCATGAATGACCATACATATGAGGAAGTTGTGACTTTTAAGCTGACCAGGCTTGGGGTATATATTGTATCGTGCTTCCTTTTTGTGTTATTGGTGGGGTTGACAACAGCCCTGATTGTATTTACGCCATTAAAATATTACATACCTGGCTATGGTAATCAAGCAGAGCGAAGGGAATTGACGAGGCTTAAACTCAGGGCTGATGAAATGGAGCAGAAAATGCAACACCGGGAAGCCTATTGGGAAAACGTCAGGAATGTATTATCTGGAAAAGCGGAGTTGATTCTTGACACCGCCATTATTTCTCTCCCTGAGTTGGAAGAGTCCACATACTGATATGCATGATTCAAAAAATAGCTTCTCGCAATATGCCGGTTTGGGCGCCCAGCTTTTTTTAACCATGTTGATAGCATTGTTTGGGGGTATGAAAACAGACAATTGGATGGGGTTCAAAAAGCCCTTGTTTATCTGGGTTTTACCACTCTTGGTCATTCTTGGTACACTTGTTAAAATCATTATTGAAACCAATAAAAAGAAGCCATGACTTTAAGTAAAGCATTGAGGCCCATTTTAATCCTTTTTGTAGCCGTTAATTTAATAGGTATTACCTTTTATACAAATCTTGCTACAATTGGATTAGACTCAGATGTCTTCCTTGTTGGCAATCTCTTTGTTTGCGCAATCACGGTTCTGTCTTTCTGGATGTTGCTGCGTGGCATGAAAGCCAGAACTACTGCAGGTTTTCTTTCCTCTGTGTACAGTTCATTCCTGATTAAGCTGGTTATTTCCGGATTGCTTGTGGTTGCTTATGCCAAACTGAAAGGTGCAGCCATGAATACACCAGCTGTATTTTCAAGTCTCTTTCTGTACCTCCTTTATACTTTTTTGGAAGTTAGGGGATTACTTGCTTTGATCAGAAAAGATTGAAAATGTCTAAGAAAGAGTCACCTCTAGTGTCATTGGCAGACTTCCTGCCGCAAGGGGCTTTCCCACTTGTTGAACCTTTCCTTTTGCAGTATAAGGTGCACCTGACAATTACCCGCGAAAGGGCTTCTGTGTTAGGAGATTACCGCAATGCAGTTGCAGGAAAAGCTCACCGTATTTCTGTTAATGGAAACCTGAATCCTTATGCTTTCCTGATTACCTTGTTACATGAGTTGGCGCATCTGATAACGTTTATCAAATTCGGACACAAGGTGTCGGCACATGGTCGGGAATGGCAAACGGAATTTGCTTTACTGCTCAAACAGTTTTTATTATCGGGTTTTTTTCCTGAAGATATTGGCCGGCAATTGAATAAGTCATTAAAAAGTCCGGCTGCAAGCTCTTGTGCAGATACTGGATTGATGCGTGTGTTGCGAAATTATGATCCAGTCAAAGATGGACATTGCCTGGTAGAGGAACTTCAGCCCGGGGAACTTTTTGAGATAACAAAGGGAAGGGTTTTCAGGATGGAGGGCCAGCAACGCAAGCGATTCAAGGCGCTCGAGCTCTCTACAAAACGTTTGTATCTGTTTAGTCCTGTTTATGAAGTAAAGAAAATTTTACTTTCAGAGTGATTTCATCATCCAGATATCACAGCCGAAGTGTCCTGTATTGCCGAGCGGGGCTGTAAGTTGGGTAAATCCAAATTGTTCATAAAGTCCAACTGCCTTATTTAATTCCGGCATCGATTCCAGGTATATGGATTTGTATCCCAACTCCCTGGCTGCAGATATGCACCTTTTCATCAATGCTGCTCCTAAGCCCATACCCCTTGAATATGGCAAGAGGTAAAGCTTTACAAGCTCACAGGTGCCTGCTGGTAATCCCTGGCTGGGGAAAATACCGCCTCCGCCAAGTAACCTGTTTTCTTCTGCTGCAATAAAATAGATAGAACCGGGAACACGGAATAATTCGAACAGGTGGTCTGTTGTGGGGTCAAAATAAACTGTGCCGGGTTTATTTGCTCCAAATTCTGCAAGGCATGAACGTATAATTGAGGCAATTTCAAGATTGTCTGTGGGAATAATTTCCCTGATGGTAATTACAGCATCCATAGCGCAAAGTTAACATACCCAAATTAATAATAGCGGTCGTCTTTTAGTGGCTCTCTTTGCTATTGATCAACTTATCCATCACGTCAAGATGGGGTAGGGTAATGACTGAAAGGAAAATGAAAATAAATGGTAACGGGTCCATATCCAAGCCTGTACCTTTCCAGATGAATGCCATGAAAACAAATCCTACTGCAGCTAGAAAAGTCATGGGTATCGCATTTTTCCACATCGCTGCAGGCGTTGGGGCAGCCTCATGATTTTGCTCATTGAGGAAGTTAAAGATGATTTCAAATGACCTAATGGCATGCCATCCTCCGAAATACAACGCAAATGCAGGTAAAAGTGGAAGGTATGCCGTAAGAATTATGATGATCAGAAGGTTGGCAATGTGACCTATTTTGAACTGCCACTTGTTTTGCCTGTGTGCCATTATGATACTTATTGTACAAAGTAGCAAAATGGAAACAGCTATGATAATACCCCATTGCTTGAAGAATTCGAGTATTTCAATAGCATTAGCTGATTGATTGGTGATGCGTAATACCAATTGTGTAGTTTCTTCAGCATGAGTCAGTAACAGAATTAATAAAACCAGGCTCCCCCAAAGAAAACGGCTCAATGTCCAACGCCAGGTGTTTTTTGCAGCGTGTAAGTCTGTTTCTCCAAAATGCCAGGCTGAAATCAATAAGAATATGATCAGACTGATTCCGGGTAATTTTATCCAACAATAAGAATAAAAAAAGCTAACGGCCACATAACGAAGTAGAAACCCCGGAATTGTAAATTTTTTTTTGGCATATGCGGCACTGGCTCGTGCCACATGATGATCAAGCGCACCATGAGGTATGCCGGCTGATCCAATCATCAGAACAAAATAAAATACCTGCCACCCCATGGGGATGCTACCTGCTATCAATTGCCAGCAAAGCAAAATAATTCCAACAACAGCATTGGTCCATGTTATTTTATCGAAAATTGGGATGGTTCGCATATTTTATCATTTCCGGGCTAAAAAAAGGGCCTATGTATAAACATAGGCCCGGATATTTCTTGCGTGTTTCCCTTATTTAGATGCAGAACGGCTGAGGGCATAGATTACAAGACCGAAACCAATCTTGTTAACGGCATCACCAATATTGTAGATGATGTCCATGTTCAATCCGCCAATGCCGAGTGATTCAGCTGACATGCCGAAGAGACCACCAGGAGTACCTACTATATAACCAAGTGGATAGATAGCCCATCCAACGAGTACGAACCATCCGAGTGTTTTGTTTGCTTTAGCAACTGCAGGAGATGCTGCTGTAGCTAATTTAGCTACTTCACCAAACCATACCAGGTAAACAATGTAGAAGTAAGCAGCGCCGCTGATTACACCCCACAATACGCTCGAGTCGCTGTAAATTGTTTCTCCGAAATAACCGGTTACAAGCATTACAACCGAAGCAAGGATCAGTTTCCAAAGCAGGCCTACAGTTCCGCCAGACTTTTTAGTGATGAGGTAGAATTCAACACACATCAAAGGTACTGTAAGCAACCAGTCAACATAACGGAAGAAGGTCGGAGAATCACCACCTGTTTCCAAGTTGTAACCCCTCATGTAATAATAATGCACAGCAGCAATGAAAGTAATCAATCCAGACACAAGAACAGACGTCCTCCATTCTTTTTCTGTATTGTTTAGCTCAAAAAAGAAAAAGACAGAAGCAGCCATCATGGCCATGGTGCCGATAAAGAATGTAAAGGCTACGTAGTTGTCTGCAGCAATGGCAGCATCGAGAAAAAATGGACTCATTGTGTATAGTTTTGGTTAAAAAATGACAAGGTTACTCCTACACACGTTTCAGCAATCGCAAGATAGACTAACACATACTGTTTTAAATTGTTTAATATTTTTTAAAAAAAGTTTAGACTTTTTGAAAATCATCGTGTATTCTTTACACTAACCATTGGATGAATTCTATTTTTTGAGTTCATTGATTTTGTTTCGAAGTTGTTGATATTCAGGACTTACAAGTACTGCTTTTTTAGCTTTACCCATCATGTCAAGTAGCGCCTCTGGCAGGTTGATTTTTTTTTGGATTTCATCTTCTACCACTTCAGGGAATTTGACTGGGTGAGCAGTACCCAAAATAATTCCTGGATTTTTTCCATTTTTGCTTTTCCATAAATCCAATGCAGCATAGGCTACTGCAGTGTGTGGGTCCATAATATATTGAAGCTTATTGGCAGCTCCTCGTATGGTATCACGGGTTAGTGCATCGCTGATTGATAAACTGCTTACATTTTCTCTAATCTCAGCTTCGCGTCCTTTAAAAAGTTCTTGTATTCTGGTGAAATTACTTGGATTTCCCACATCCATTGCATTAGAAATAGTAGATACGGATGAAACAGCAAGGTATTTGCCAGTTTCAAGGTAGTTTGTAAATGCCCTGTTAGCATTACAGGCAGCAATAAAATGTTTTACAGGCAATCCGGATTGTTTTGCAACCAATCCGGCACAAAGATTTCCAAAATTTCCGCTTGGTACGGCAATAACAGGCTGGTCGGATTCTCTCCATTGAGCCATGCCGATGGCATAATAAATTTGTTGGGAAAGCCATCTGGAAATATTGATCGAGTTTGAAGAGGTCAAGAGTATGCCTTTTTTCAATGCTTCGTCTTTGAAAGCTTCTTTTACAAGTCGCTGACAGTCGTCAAAGTCGCCTTCAACTTCAAGTGCATGGATATTGCCACCATGGGTTGTTAGCTGTTTTTCCTGAACCGGACTAACCTTTCCGGATGGATAGAGGATGACCACATCAGTTCCTGCAACTCCATGGAATGCATCTGCCACAGCACCTCCTGTATCGCCACTGGTAGCTACCAGCACAATGATTTTTTGTTCACCGGCAGCAGCGAAATGCCCCATAACCCTACTCAGAAATCGGGCGCCAAGATCTTTGAAAGCAAGTGTTGGACCGTGGAATAGTTCAAGACACCAGTTTTCATCATCAATTTTCCGGAGCGGAAAATCAAATGATAACATTTCTTCCATGATGTCAAACAATGTTGCATCTGTAAGACTGTCACCCACAAAAGGTTGCATGATTCTGAAACCAATTTCTGCTTTAGATAAAGAGGGTAATGTCTTGATAAATTCTTTTTCCCATTGTGGTATATAGGATGGAAAATAAAGTCCGCCTCCAGGAGGCTGGCCCTCTAATGTTGCTGTTCTGAAGTCTGCCTTTTCAGCAGGATTACTGATGTTGTAGTAAATCATGATAACGTTTCTGTTATGGTGATGCCTTTTTTATTTAGTTTGGTTACATAAGTGCGGAAATCAATTCCGATTTCATTGTAAATCTCTTTCATGACCTCTTCCACTTCCAATGCCGTCTGTTGGCTTTTGTTCAGCATGAAAATTGATGGACCGCTTCCTGAAATACCACCTCCAAGGGCACCTGCTTCAAGGCAGGCTTTTTTGATCCGTTCAAAGCCGGGGATCAAAATGCTTCTGGCGGGTTCAATGATAACATCCTCAAGTGATCGGCCTATGAGCTCATGGTCTCCCTGCATCAAGCCGGCAACAAGGGCAGCAATATTGCCCCACTGTTTGATGGCAAGTTTGAGTGGAACTTCTTTTTTCAGGATTTGTCTCGCATCCGAAGTGCGTACTTCTATTTGTGGATGAACAACAGTTACAAAGATATCCGGGGCATGGAGACTTACTACATCCAGTGGAAGGATTGAGCGAATGAGGGTAACCCCACCCAACAAGCAGGGTGTAATATTGTCTGCATGTTTCACCCCGCTGGCAACTTTTTCACCAAACATGGCAAAGCGTATCAGATCGTTTGAACTGAAACTTTTATCAAGCAGTTGATTGGCCGCAAATACAGCCCCTGCTGCACTTGCCGCACTTGAGCCTAGTCCGCTCCCAGGCATGATCCTTTTATCTATTGTAAGTTTCAAGCCTGGGGCATCATTAACTTGTTCCAACAAAGCAATCAGTGCTGCTCCTGCCACATTTTCTTCTGGAATGGTAGGTAGTCTGAACCCATCGATGTGCTCAATCAGCAACCCTGGATGATCATGTAATTCTAGTGTCATTACATCATAAGGTGCCTCCAAAGCCAGTCCGAGTACATCAAATCCGCAAACCAGATTAGCAATGGTTGCTGGAGATTGAATGGTGATTTTTTTCATGGTTTACCTGTTGATTGTTCTGAGGATATCAGCAAAAACGCCACTTGCTGTTACTGCTGCGCCAGCTCCGGCTCCTTTGACCACGAGTGGCTGCAAAGCATATCTTTCAGTGAAGAAAAGTACAATATTATCTTTGCCGTATAGGTGATACATTTCACTCGAAGGTTGAATGTGTTGGAGTCCAACACTGGCTTTGCCTTCAGCAAATGTTGCCACAAATTTCAGTTTCGCATTTTTATTTTCTGCGTCCCGAAGCAGACCGCGAAAGTGGGGCTCGTATTTTTCAAGAGAAACATAAAAATCATCTACAGAACCTTCCATACAGGGTGCAGGCAGGAATGCGTTACATGTAATATCTTCCATCTCCATTGCTTGTCCAGATTCTCTTGCAAGAATCATGATTTTGCGCATCACGTCTGTACCACTCAGGTCAAGCCTGGGGTCCGGTTCAGTATAGCCTTCATCCTGTGCGGTTTTTACAACAGAGGCAAAACTTTTTTTGCCATCATAATTGTTGAATACAAAATTGAGGGTACCGCTCAGGACTGCTTCAATGCGCAGAATTTGGTCCCCGCTTTTTATGAGGTCATTTAATGTTCCAATAACGGGAAGAGCCGCTCCAACATTGGTTTCAAAAAGAAACCGGCAATTGTATGCCAGTGCCAGCTGTTTCAACTCGCGGTATTTTTCATATTTGTCTGATGCGGCAATTTTATTGCAGGCAACCACAGACATTGATTTTTTCAGTAATCCGGCATATAGCTCAGGTATTTCTTTATTTGCTGTAACATCAACCAGAACAGAGTTGCGTAGGTTAAGTCTGCTTATTTCATTTGCAAACAAATGGGCATTGGCATTTTCACCGTTGTTGAGCATTGCTTCCCAATGCATAGGGTCAATTCCAGTTGGATCAATACACATCTTCCTGCTGTTGCTGATGCCCGCAAGAATAATACGAATATGTTGTCTTTCTGCCAGCATTTGAATCTGGCTGCTGAGTTGCTCCAGTAATTTTTTACCAACATTACCGGTTCCTGCAATGAAGAGGTTTACTTCCTTGAAAGTATCTTCAAAAAAAGCTTCATGTAGCACATTCAATGCCTTGTTCTGATCAGCCTCACTTACAACCGCTGAAATATTTCGTTCGTTGGAACCTTGTGCAATGGCAAGAATGTTGATACCGTTATTTCCCAATGCTCCAAACATTCTGCCACTGATTCCGGGGTGGTTGCGCATGTTTTCACCTATCAGCTCGAGTAAGGCAACGGGAGACTGGTACTGTATAGCTTTAATCACCCCCTGACCTATCTCCTTTTCAAATGCAGCTGTTAATGTTCCAACGGCATTGCCACACTGGTCTTTTTGTACAGCAATACAAATGGCATGTTCAGATGCTCCCTGAGATATCAGGCTGATATTGATCGCTCTCATAAAGAGTGCAGCAAATACCCGTTGGGCAAATCCGGCAACACCTATCATGCCACTTCCTTCTATGTTGATGAGTGCATATCCCGAAACGGCAGTGATTCCCGTAACCATTCCCCTTTCCGGGACGCCTGAACCGCTTGTAATTTTGGTTTCATTTTGCTTATGGGATTTGACAGTTATCTCGAGCTGATTTTTCCTCGCCCAGGTAATGAGGTCAGCTGAAATACTGTTTGGAGTATGCCTTGATAATTCAATGGCTTCATCGTGTGTCAGGAAGCTGATGTCTTTTGCTTGTTTTACTAAAGATGGGTCTGTTGTTACAAAAGGTAATTCTTCTACCATGCAGGTTATCTGAGTTACTTTACCTTCCAGTTGATAGAATGCCGGATGAAAAATATTTCGGTCGTCGGCCAGTATAACCAATGTTGCATTAGTCGCCCCCATGTTCAGATCAGCGGTTGATGGAATCTCCAATGCCTTACAGGCTGCATGGCAAAGCTGAACCATGATCAACGCAGGTGTCGAGCTGATGAGTTGAAGTGTTTTTGCCGGACATTCACCCAGGAGTTGTATGCCTTTGCAAAGGTCATCTATGTCATTGAATTTCTTTCGGATAAAGCTGAGTGTTGTGCCTTGATGGATTACAGGTACAACCTCTCTTGCCAGCTGAAGGTATCCTGTTTCCAACTCCGTAAGCAATGCCGAAAAATCAGTAGCGGCATCAGCGGCACTTTGTGCAATGGATTCCAGCTTCCTTTCAGTAGTGAGCTTTCCAGTTATCAGCAGGATGCAGCTACTTTCCTGAACTAGCTTTGCTGATTGTTGTAAAAGTACCACCATGTCTTTTGCATCTCCAAGTAATTCACCTTTGATGTGGACGATATGCATATAAAAAGTATAAAAAAAGTAATATGTCTAAGTTGAGCATTGTTTTCTTTTGCTGCTTAAAGCCGAAGCCCATTGGTAATATCATGAAGTTCAACCCTTAACGGGTTGTTGTGCAGGTTGCAGTCGTTGCCTGTATGAACAGGTTGAGGTTTGAATAATATGTATGGACTGCTTTCATTGTTTTATAGAATACAAAATTAAGCATTATTCTTGAATTGTTGATTTTTATTTAATTTTACGTCAGGATTGCCGCCTTTTCCCTAATTAATTTCACACATGAGTACAAATTTATCAACTGAACTTTCAAGGTTCAACAGTGAGGTTGGCATTCGCTACCAGCTTTATAACAGCCTCTTTACTTCACTTCCGTTTCACCGCATAGAAAAAACGGGTATTCTCCTCTCACTTTTACTTTCAAACTGTGAAGAAGGATATAAACGGAAAATGAGTCCTGAAGAAATCCTAAAAGATTTTTTCAGCAGGCATACAGCTTATACCTCAGAGCAGCAACAGCTGGACCTGCTGTTTCGCTTTGTGCAATACACAGAACGTCAGGTAGTACTTTTTGATGCCCTTGAAGATGCCGCCTTTCCACGTTTGAATGATATGAAGGGAGTTGGCACACTCAAGCATTTAGAAACCGAAGTGACGCAACATGGCAAAGAAAAACAACTTGAAAAAAAATTGAAAGATTTTTCGGTCCGGATGGTACTCACAGCCCATCCCACCCAGTTTTATCCGGGTTCTGTGTTGGGAATTATCAACGATATGGCAAGGGCTATTGCTGAGAATAACCTCAATCAGATCAATATTTTTTTGCAGCAGTTGGGTAAAACACCTTTTTTCAAAAAACAAAAACCTACCCCTTATGATGAGGCCATAAGCCTGATTTGGTACCTTGAAAATGTCTTTTACCAGTCGAGCGGACGTATTGTTAATACCCTTGTTTCCCAGTTTCGAGATTTGTATAATGAGGAAAATCCAGTAATACGCATGGGATTCTGGCCGGGTGGAGACCGGGATGGCAACCCTTTTGTAACTGCAGATATTACTCTTAAAGTTGCAGAAGCATTGCGTGGAAGTATCATCAAGTGTTACTACCTAGACATCCGAAAATTAAGACGCAGACTCACTTTTGATGGGGTTGAAGTTCGCCTGCAAGAGCTGGAAAAAAAGCTGTACGACAATATTTTTATTCCAGGATACCACGCAGATCTTAAAGTATCTTACATACTCGAGCAGCTCAATGCCATCAGGGAGATAATAATCCACAGCCACAACGGACTTTTTCTGAACATGCTGGAATCATTGATTCATAAGGTGCATCTGTTCGGACTTCATTTTGCTACGCTTGACATCCGTCAGGATAGTTCAATTCATGAGCGGGTTATTGGAGCAATCTGCAGATGGCAAGGGAGGGGCAATTATGCAGACCTTTCTACACCTGAAAAAATGGAATGGCTTTCCTCACTTGCTGCAGCAATTGATGTACCGGAGGATGCTGATTTTATAGAAAAGGATACCATTGAAACCATCCGGGCTATCCGTGCCATTCAGGAAAGAAATGGTAAGCCAGGTTGCGATAGGTACATCATCAGTCAATGTAACAGTGCAGTTGACATCCTTGAGGTTTTCGGACTTTTTGTTGCAGCAGGGTGCAGACGTGAAGCTATTGCAGTGGACATCATTCCATTGTTTGAGACCATTGATGACCTGCGCAATGCAGCTGATGTGATGCAGGAGTTGTATGCTTTTCCTGTTTACAAAGATCACCTGAAACGCCGGAGTAACAAGCAGACTGTTATGCTCGGATTCAGTGATGGTACAAAGGATGGTGGTTACCTGATGGCAAACTACAGTATTTTCAAAGCGAAGAAAGAGTTGTCTGCGATTTCAGCCAAATATGGTCTTGAAATAGTCTTTTTCGATGGCCGTGGTGGTCCGCCTGCCCGGGGAGGTGGTAAAACACACAAGTTTTATGCTTCCATGGGCAGTGACATCGCCAACAAAGAAATAGAACTTACCGTTCAAGGACAAACAGTCAGTTCTAACTTTGGAACAATTGATGCCGCTCAGTTTAATATCGAACAACTGATTCATGCGGGATTGGGTAGTGAACTTTTTGGTTCTGGGGCCAGTACATTCAGTGCTCAGGAAGAAGAGTTACTACACGCTCTTGCTGAAGAAAGTCTGAAGTCTTATGAAGCACTTAAGAACAATCCCTCTTTCATGGAATACCTTACGCATGTGAGTCCGCTTCGGTTCTATGCTGCAACAAATATTGGCAGTCGTCCTGCTAAAAGAGGAGCCCAGGGTAAGCTTACGCTGTCTGATTTACGAGCTATACCGTTTGTAGGTGCGTGGAGTCAACTTAAGCAAAATGTAACTGGTTATTATGGTGTTGGCACTGCACTGCGAACATTGGAGTCGCAGGGGCGGATGCCTGAATTGCGTGCCTTGTATGCCAGATCAGCTTTCTTCAGAACATTGATCGATAACTGTGAGATGGCGATGAAAAAATGCTTTTTCCCGCTAACAGCATTTCTTCGGGATCATCGGCTTTATGGTGAATTGTGGCGGGATATACAAGAGGAATACGCCCTTACAAAACGTTATGTGCTGATGTTATCAGGAAAAACTGAGCTGATGGAAAATTATCCAATAGACCAGCTGTCTATTCAGATGCGGGAGAAGATTGTTTTACCGCTACTTACCATTCAGCAGTTTGCTATTTCCAAGGTTAGGGAAATGGAGGAGAAAAATCTGCCGGAAACACTGCGCAAGAGTTATGAGAAACTGGTAATGCGCTGCTCTTTTGGCATCATCAATGCAGGACGAAACTCAGCCTGATCAGGCTTCAAAAACATAGACACCAACCATCTTCCGTGAAACAGGAAGATGGTTTTTTTATTCTGAAATTAATAAGGAGAGGTAAGTCAGCATAAAAAAAGTGATGATACGATCAGCGCTTCCCAAGCCGTTCCATGATTGACTCTGCCACATACTGAACCATTCTCCACCAATAACGATGAATCCGATGAACCAAAGTAAAATACCAATGGAAATACCCGTGTAAGCATTTTTTTTAGCGGCCTGGAACGCATCAGATCCTGATTTAATGGATTTGACAAGGGAATATCCTCCGCTTAGCAGAAAGTATGCCATTATTGCTTCGGTTGCAATGATGGCGATATAGGCTGCATGATGAATCAGGGGATATTGTAATGATCTGTATGTAACTGTACTGTTGGGAAACAAGGTGTCCATCATCAGCACATGCCTCACAAATTCAAAATTGGTACCGTAGTCGGTCATGTTGCCAAAGGCAATCACCAGGCTAAGTAGTCCGCAACCTGTTGTGGCAAGGGTTACACCCAGCCTGGCATGTAAGGATTGTTTCATAAAGAATATTTTGTGGGTGAAATTTTTTATTCGTGGCCGTGGTTGCGGTGTAGTCTGTCTTCAAACTTTTCAAACAACCAGGTGATGAAAATGAGGAAAAGGGTTATCGTTAGCGGAATCAGGTACATATTGCTACCGATGAGAACACTGATGCCACTCATGGCCCAGATGAATGCAGCAGTGGTTACACCTGTAACTTTTTGATCTGATTTTACTATAGCTCCGGCACCTAAAAAGCCTATCCCAGTTGCAATCTGTCCAATTATCCTGGTTGGATCAATATTCGGCATTTTTTCAGCAATATAAAATCCAATGGAGCTATACAAGGTGCAACCCACGCAAATGAGTATAAGGGTTCTAAAACCTGCTGGTTTATGTCTTTTTTCACGGCCATATCCAACAATGCCGCCACATGCTGTTGCCGTTATCAGTTGCGGTAACAGCCTGTTGAACATAAAGTCGTATTCGTTGGTGAAAAATTCCATTTGGTAGTTTATCGGGTTTTTGTTTGCGTTGAAACAGAAATGTGAAGTTACAGCTTTACAAGAAGTGGCAGGAATCATTAAATGTAGTTATCTTTATTAAAATTTGATTTTATGAACATTTTTGTCGCCGGACTTCCTTACGATCTTGATGATGCCGAACTCATGGAGATCTTTGAAAAGTTTGGACAGGTGAAAACTGCCAAAGTGGCCATGGATAAGGAAACAGGAAAAAGCAGGGGATTTGGTTTTGTTGATATGCCGGTACGTGAAGAAGCCATGGATGCCATTGAAAACCTCAATGATATTAATTTGGGCAAAAAGCCTCTTGTTGTGAAGGCTGCCGAAGACCGGCCACCCAGTGGTGGTGGCGGCAACCGCAGGCCTCCAAGTGGCGGTGGCTATGGCGGTGGCGGTGGTGGATACAGCGGCGGCGGTGGTTATCGTAGGTAGAATTCCTCAGTGTGCCAATAGAAGATTTCAATTGTTGCAACTGATTAAATGATGAATCTCTTTTTGTTTTTTATCATTCAATTATTCCACTTTAATGCTGGATTTTTGAGTTCAAAGCATTCAAGTGAGGAAATATGTTTAAAATCTAGGCCAAATATCATCCTTATAATGAGTGATGACCAGGGTTATGGAGAGGTCGGGTACTATGGTCACCCTGTATTGAAAACACCTCATCTTGATGAGATGTCCAGATCTGGTCTTAGACTCGATAGGTTTTATGCTGGGGCACCGGTCTGCTCCCCAACTAGAAGTAGTGTACTTACTGGCAGGACAAACGACCGCTCTGCAGTTTATTCGGTTGGATATCCAATGAGATTGCAAGAAAAAACTATTGCTCATGCACTTCAAAAGACTGGATACAGTACCGCACATTTCGGAAAATGGCATCTTGATGGTTTAAAAGGATCAGGGGTTCCTATTCTTGCTACTGATAAAAGGAATCCCGGTTTTTTTGGGTTTGACTACTGGCTGTCTTCAACCAATTATTTTGATACCAATCCGCTCTTAAGTCGGAATGGTGTTTTTGAGGCATTTACCGGAAATACTTCAGATTTGCTTGTTGATGAGGCACTAGCGTATTTAAAGTCAGAAAACAAGAAAGGCAAACCTGTATTTCAGGTAATCTGGCTTAGCAGTCCACACGGTCCGTGGCATGCCGATAAAAGGGATTACAAACAATTCAAGAAATTGGATTCCTCAATAGCCCATCATTATGGTGAAATTATTGAGGTTGATCGTGCATTAGGGAAACTCAGAAGCGGGTTGAGGAAACTTAATCTTGAAGATAATACCATCCTGTGGTTCAATAGTGATAATGGCGGAGTCAAAGAGTTTGGTAGTGATGTATCAGGGGGATTGAAAGGCTTTAAAGGGGAAGTATATGAGGGTGGTATAAGAGTGCCATGCATCATTGAATGGCCCGGAACGATTGTGCCCCGTATTTCGTCATTTCCATCCGTAACAATGGATATTTATCCAACAATACTTGATGTTCTTGATCTGCCTCAGGAGCCTAAGGGTTATCCAATGGATGGGATAAGTTTAAAAAGCTTATTTCAGGAAGAGCTTACTGAAAGACTGAAACCAATAGGTTTCAGATACCAGGGCAAAGCAGCTTACATTGACAAGCATATGAAACTGGTGAAATCCAAAGCCAATAACAGTTTTTTTGAGATATATGATCTTGAAAAAGATCCGCTTGAAAAAGACAATCTTATTATCAGCCACCCAGAAATATCAGCCAAGCTTATTTCGTCATTTCAGCAATGGAATAAGTCTGTAGAATGCAGTATTAGCGGTAATGACTATGAAGGAGGATTGGCTAATCCTGACCCTGAGCCAGTTTTTTGGAAAGATGATGATGCATTTAAGGCTTTCATACCGTTCCTTTTATCGAGGCCTGAGTATAAAAAAGCTCAAGTTGAAAATTGAATTGCTTGTACAAACTGCCAAAAGTGAATCAGATTTTGTTTGATTTTACATCAAAACTTGAATTAAGGAATTTGAACTTTGTGTGGAGAATACCGGAATCGAACCGGTCACCTCTTGCATGCCATGCAAGCGCTCTACCAAATGAGCTAATTCCCCTTAAAATAATATTACTCAAATTCCGATAACAGCACTATCAAAGGTATAATCTGTGATTTGATCTGGTACTGTAGCGGTTTGCAAATATATGAAAAAACACCTTGAAAAAAATATTTGAATTTGTCTGTTTTGGGAAGGATGATTCTCCATTTGTCAGTTGGCAACAACTTCCCGCAGGTGCTTGGCAACTGCCTTCCCGAATGCTCTTGAACTGGCAGGGCCATTGCCGGTGATGATATTCCCGTCAACTGTTACAGCTTCTCCGGTGTAAATTGCACCATATTGTTTGAGGGTATATTCATGGTCGGGGTAGACTGTGGCTTTCTTGTCTTTCAATAATCCTGCTTTGGCCAGAATCACGGGGGCTGCACAAATGGCGCTTACAACTTTTCCATCTGCGTACATCTCCCAGGCAAGATCGTGTGCAACGGGGTGCTCAAAATAGACCTGACTGCCCATGCCTCCCACAAAAACAATGGCCTGATAATCTGAAGATCTGGCTTCTTCAATGCTGATTGCAGCCTCTGCCACTCCGCCGAGTTTGCCTGTACAAATTCCTTTAGCGGTGCTTGCAATAACTATTTCAAAACCTGCTTTCTCCAGCTCTTCACGGGTTTCAAACAGTTCCTCATCGCGAAAAACTTGGGGAGCAATAACAAGCAAAACCTTATCCATATCCTTTTTGGCGAAAAGTACATCAAAATGGAAGAAGTCGTAACTTGTAGCTGGGTTAATAATTCAAAAAATGCGAAAAGATTCAGCTCAGGTCTATATTCAGGGGAAGGGCAAAATGTCTCATACCTATGATGCCATAGTTATTGGATCAGGTATCAGCGGAGGATGGGCAGCCAAAGAATTGTGCGAAAAGGGATTGAAAACCCTCTTATTGGAAAGGGGAAAGGATGTTGTTCACCTGAAAGATTATCCCACCGCCACCAAGGCGCCATGGGAGTTTCCACATCACCTGAAAATGCCTTATGCTGATGCATCAGAAAATCCAGTAGTATCGAGGTGTTATGCATACAATGAATCCACTGAACACTTCTTTGTTAAGGATAAGGAGCATCCTTATCTCCAGGAAAAACCTTTCGATTGGATTCGTGGTTACCAGGTCGGTGGCAAATCCCTCCTTTGGGCCCGCCAGACGCAGCGTTGGAGCAAGTATGATTTCGAAGGACCAGCACGCGATGGCTTTGCCGTTGACTGGCCCATTAGGTATGCCGACCTTGAACCCTGGTATGGATATGTGGAAGATTTTGCTGGTATTTCCGGCAACAGGGATGGATTGGATACTTTACCCGACGGAGATTACCTCCCCGCATGGGAAATGAATTGTGTAGAAAAGGATATCGCCCAAAAAATCATGGCATCATTCAAAGACCGTCATGTTGTGCAGGGTCGCTGCGCTCACCTCACAAAGCCACGACATATCCATATTGAGCAGGGGCGGGGGCAATGTCAGGCCCGCAGTCTTTGTGAACGGGGGTGCCCTTTCGGGGGGTATTTCAATGCCAACTCCACAACAATCCCTTGGGCAGCCAAAACCGGCAACCTTACGCTCCGTCCGCATTCGGTGGTTCAATCTATTATATACGATGATGCCGCAGGCAAGGCCAGCGGGGTTCGGGTAGTTGATACCCTTTCAGGAGAATCAACTGAGTTTTTTGCAAAAATCATTTTTGTCAATGCAGCTTGTTTCAATACCAACCTGATTCTGCTGAATTCAACATCTGCCAGATTTCCAAACGGATTGGGGAATGATAATGGGTTACTCGGACAGTACATTGCTTTTCACAATTACCGGGGTACAGTTTCGGCAGATATTGATGGGCCGGCAGACAAGTATTACTATGGCCGCAGGCCCACACAGCCTATGATGCCGAATTTCAGGAATGTCCACAAGCAGGAAACAGATTTTTTGAGAGGATACATGGTCTTTTTTGGAGCAGGACGGGATAGGGGAACTTCAGAAGAAATAGGTGTTGGTTTAAAGGAGGCGCTCTCCGAGGCTGGCCCTTGGTCTGTTTCCATGATGATGCAGGGTGAAACCATACCCAAAGCTGCCAACCGGGTTACCCTCAGCAGGGATAAAAAGGATAAATGGGGCATACCATTGCTGAATTTTTCAATTGATTACGATGATAACGATGTGAAGTCGATGCAGGATTTCCTGCAGGTTGGCTCTGAAATGCTGGAGAAGGCAGGCTGCACAAATATCAGGCAGCACGACAGCAAACAGGCCCCGGGTCTGGATATCCACGAAATGGGTGGTGTCAGAATGGGGCATGATCCTAAGACATCACTGTTGGACAAATGGAATGCATTGCATCATTGTAAAAATGTATTTGTTACAGATGGGGCATGTATGACCTCCACCAGTACACAGAATCCTTCACTCACCTTCATGGCCATCACAGCACGCGCTGCAAATCATGCCACAGAAGAGTTGAAGAAAGGAAATCTTTGATCAGGAAAGAATTCCTTTGACCAAGTTTCCATGGACATCCGTTAGCCTGAACCGGCGTCCCTGTACCTTGTAGGTAAGTTGCTCATGGTCAATCCCCATCAGGTGCAAAAGTGTAGCGTGGAAATCATGCACATGAACGGGATCTTTGATGATATTGTAACTGAACTCGTCAGTCTGCCCAAAGGTGATGCCTTTCTTTACTCCCGCACCGGCCATCCACATCGAAAAACACCTTGGATGATGATCTCTTCCATAATCAGTTTTTGAAACTTTGCCCTGGGAATAAACAGTCCTTCCAAATTCACCACCCCAGATTACAAGGGTGTCATCCAGCATACCTCTACGCTTCAGGTCGGTTATCAACGCAGCAGTGGGTTGGTCGATTTGTTTGCATTGATGTTTGATGTTGCTTGGGAGTCCGCCATGATTGTCCCATCCCTGGTGGTATAGCTGAACAAAACGTACATCTTTTTCGAGCAACTTTCTTGCCAGGATACAATTGGCTGCATAACTGCCCTTATCCCTGCTGGATGGTCCATACAAATTAAACACTTCATCAGATTCTTTGGTGGTATCCATGATTTCAGGAACGGCTGTTTGCATCCTGAAGGCCATTTCATATTGTGAGATACGGGCATTGATTTCAGGATCGCCCCAGCTTTCCTGCTGTAATTCATTCAGCTGTCTCAGGTGATCAAGCATCTCTCTTCTGTCATTCCCATCATAGCCCTCCGGGTTTTGTAGAAACAATACGGGGTCGTTACCAGACCTAAACTGAATGCCCTGATGCTCTGAAGGTAAAAAGCCATTACCCCAAAGCCTGGAATACAAGGGTTGATCCTTGGAAGCATCCTTGGAGACAAGAACGATAAATGCGGGCAGGTTTTTGTTTTCTGAGCCAAGTCCATAACTAAGCCAGGACCCGATTGATGGCCTGCCGGGAAGCTGGTGGCCGGTCTGGAAAAAAGTGATTGCCGGATCGTGGTTGATCTGTTCTGTGAACATCGATGGGATGACGCACAATTCATCGACTACCTGAGCCGTGTATGGCAATATTTCACTTACCCAGGTTCCGCTTTTGCCATATCTTTTGAAATTATATAGGGAGGGAACTACGGGCAGGGCAGACTGATTGGCACTCATGCCTGTTAGGCGCTGACCTTTTCTGATCGAATCCGGGAGATTGGTGGAATAGAGTTCCCTGAGCTTCGGTTTATAGTCAAAAGTTTCAAATTGTGATGGTCCGCCTGCCATGAAGAGGTACAACACTTTTTTTGCCTTTGGTGCAATGGTGGGAAGTGTGTTCAGGATTGTTTCTTCCAGTGATTGTGCCTGTGTCTGCAGGGGTGAAAGTAATTGCTGTAAAGCCATCGCTCCCATCCCCATGGCAGTCTTATTGAGGAAATTTCTCCTGTCCATGGCATGGTACAAGTGAGTGAAATCCCCATGCAAAATTCTTTTTTCAGGTTGATGTGCTCCCATGGTTATCGTTTGGTGATTGAGGCATCTGAATTCATGATGGTGCTTGCCACAACTGTATTTGCTGCAAGCAGGGCAGGATTATCCATACCGGTTTTGAAAATTCCGGTTTTATTCCAGCCTTTCATTTTTTCGGGATTGTTGCTGAATTTCTGTAATTCACTGTTATGCAGTTTTTTCAGGATTAATAATTCCCGCTCATTAGGATACCGTGCTGTTAGTTTTCTGAACATGGACTGAATCATCAATGTCGTGTCTTTTAATGCGGCTGACTGAGCTCCAAGCGCTCTGGCAGCCTCAATATAGGCTGGATCATTGAGTGTTACCAATGCTTGTATAGGCGTATTTGTCTGTTGTCTTCTAGACAGACAGGAGCTTCTTTCTGAGGCATCGAATGCTGCGAGTGTAGGGAAGGGGACTGATCTCTTTACCACCACATAAACACTTCTCCTGTACATGGCTTCGGTGCTGTCTGCCCGGTACTGCATGCTGTTTATTTCCCAAAGACCGGCAGGTTGGTAAGGTTTAACACTTTCACCTCCAGTTTTTCTGTTAATTAGTCCACTGGCTGCCAATGCCTGGTCTCGCAGCATTTCTGCAGTAAGGCGTTTGGATGGTCCCCTTGCGAGCAGCCTGTTTTCCGGATCCAACTCACGCAAGGCCTGACTTGCAAAGGCATCCTGCTGATAGGTTTTGGAGGTTACAATAAGTTGTATCATTTTTTTGATATCCCATCCAGATTCCATGAATTGAACTGCAAGCCAGTCTAATAATTCAGGGTGACTGGGCATCTCACCCTGGTTGCCAAAATCTTCGCTGGTTTTAACCAGTCCGGTTCCGAAAAACTGTTGCCAGAGCCTGTTTACAGCTACTCTTGCCGTTAGGGGATGGGATGGGTCTGTAAGCCAGCGTGCCAATCCCAGCCTGTTTTTGGGGAATGATGTGGGGTATGGTAAAATAGAGGTAGGTGTTCCCGGGTAAACTTTTTCACCTTTCAGGTCGTATTGTCCGCGGTTTAAAAGATAGGTCTGTTTTACACCTGGTGTTTCTTCCATCACCATAACCTGTTTCACATCTTTAACCGCAGCATACCATTCTGCTTTGGTCTGTAGCAATTTCCTCCTGGTCCTTGCAACGAGGCTGTCTTCCTGATTGACATAATATGCAATTTTTAAATCAATCGCTGGAAAGGTTTTGGTTGATGAGGAGGCTTGTGTGGTATTCATTTTTTTACCAGACAGCAGGGCCATCTCAAAAGGCTCCAGTTTTCTGTTATATATGACAATATCATCCACTTTGCCACCTGTAAATCCCGTACCGCGCCACCATCCGCCAATCTGTAATCCGGGTTCTTCTTTCCTATAAAAGATGATGTCTTTATACAATTTGTCAATGATGGTTTCCATCGGAACTTCTTCACCATGCTGAAATAGCTGAAAACCAGCCGCTTTTCCCATCCCGTCATAAGAAAGGCTTACATGTAACCATTGGTTTCGTGGAACATCTTTGAGTGCTCTTTTGATAATAGCATTGGATGGCGCTGCATGTGCCATGGTGATTTCCAGTCGCTTGTTTTTTAGCGAAACATTAAATCCCTTAAAGTTATAGAGCCTTTCCCCATCACTCTTGTGAAAAATGACGCCATCTTGCAGGGTTTGGGGAATCCATAGCCACATGCCTATGGTGAAAGGCTCGGCAGCATTGAAAATGCCAGCCGGACTCAAGTCGAGGTAAACATCGCCATTGAGTTGTAGTACCTGTTCGCCTCGGTCTTTGACGAATGTGGGTTTGTCTCCTGTTGCACCTGCATCGTGTTTCATCACACCACGCTTACTGGTATCGAGTTCATTTTGAAGTGTATTATTGAGGTTGAAAAAGGCTATCAGTCCTTGCCAAGGTCTTGTACTTGTAAATATTGCCGTATCTGTTGCATTTTTCAGCCAATCTTCTGCCCGGGTGACTGCAATTTTTCGTTCCTCTTCAAATAGTTGTTCCTGCAGCGCTATTTGTCTCTTCAGCGAATCCATCCTTTTTTCCTGTTCCTGATTAGGTAAAAGCAGGGTAGGGGTTGGCATATCATTGTTCCATGAAATTTGTCCTGCTTCCAATACGTTGTTGAAGAAGGCCGACATTTGATAATAACTCTTCTGGGAAATTGGGTCATATTTGTGGTCATGGCAACGGGAACAACTTACAGACATGGCCATGAATGCTTCTCCGAATGTATTGGTCCTATCAAGCACATATTCAGTCTGAAATTCTTCCTCTACAATACCGCCTTCCATGTTCAGCTGGTGAAGCCTGTTGAATGCAGTAGCAATAAGCATTTCTTTAGTTGGATTGGGCATCAGGTCTCCTGCCAGTTGCTCATGGATGAACTTGTCATAAGGCTTGTTGTTGTTATATGCATTGATCACCCAGTCGCGGTAGGGCGACATATCCCTGTACCTATCAACCGAATACCCGTAGGTGTCTGCAAACCTTGCCAGGTCAAGCCAATCTGCAGCCATACGTTCTCCATAATGTTCCGATTGCAAAAGGCGCTCAACTTGTTTTTCATAAGCATCAGGTGTATTGTCTTGCAGAAAACGATCTAGCTCTTCAGGTGCCGGCGGCAATCCGGTTATGTCAAAACTCAGTCTCCTGAGGAGTAATTCTTTCGATGTTCTGGGTGATGGTTTAAGGTTTTTGGATTGTAAACGGGCAATCACAAATTGGTCAATTGGGTTGCTTGAATAAGCAGGATTTTGTTGGGCGGGAACTTCTTTTTTTATTGGTTTAACAAAAGCCCAATGTGGCTGATAAACTGCACCAAGCTCAATCCACCTCACCAGCAATGCTTTTTCATCTGCGTTCAAACTCAGGTGAGAAGCAGGTGTGGGCATGATGTATTCCGGATCTTTCGATATGATGCGGTAAACAAGTTCACTCTTCCAAATATTGCCGGGTTTAATCGCTGTTTTGCCCGGGCTTTCAGGTAATGTGGAATACGCAGCTGTAGATTCATCAAGGCGGAGTCCTGCTTTTTGTTTGGCTTTATCTGGACCATGGCAGGCAAAGCATTTGTCTGAAAGTATGGGTTTTATGTGCTGGTTGTAGTCAGGTACAAAATTGATTTTAGCTAGGGCTTCTGCTACATCTGGGGGCAAAGTAGGAGGTGCAGAAAGAATAGCCGCACTGAGCATGATTATTATAATTACAGCTGATATGGTTTTAAATAGGTTCATGCTATTGCTTTTGCAGTGAGTCAGTTTTGTTTAGTCTAAGCGCCCCAAATTCGAGTATAATTTCCGGATGTTGTTTACTGAATTGTCTTAAAGCAGAATCGGTCATCTGGGTATTCCACAAGGTTACTGTCCTGATATTTTTTAATCGCCCAATTAAATCAAGAGATTGATCAGTCACCTTAGTGCCATAAAGATTCAGGTGTCGTAATTCAGGCAGGTCTTTTATCGGAATTAATCCGGCATCAGTTAAACTGGTTCCGGAAAGCTGAAGGCTTGTTAATTGTCTGAGGTCCGATAAAAACAGAAGTTCATTTGATTCCAGGTTGATTTCATTGAGTTTCAATGCTATAACTTGTTCTTTTAGTCCGGATAAGTTTTGTATAATCTCTGGTGTTATTTTTTTGATGTTAACCAGGTTGATGTACAAACCATTGATTCTATTGGGATCGTAACGGACAATGGCTTCCAGGTTTGTCAGCTTTTGAATCAGACCTGAATCAGCCACAGGAAGTGGTGAGTATTTTAATGAAATAGTCTGTTTACTTTTTTCCTGTTCGGTTTCTTGTACTGAAACCATGTCCACTTCGGTGTTTGACACTATTCCTTTTTCAACATTGTATGTAATCTCGCCAAATGGCGCGCCCAGCTGAATCCATTGAAAAATAGTATTGATATCTCCTGTGTTCAATTGTTTTTTACCCTTTGGAGGCATGTGCTTTTCATCTTCAAGTGGTAACTTGAGGTGTGTATAGATCGTGCTTTTTCCCGGGTTGCCATGTACCAGGATTAAACCATTTTTCCCTCCTGCCTTTATCCATTGTTCGTTATCAAGACGTAATCCTCCCTTTTTTTTCAGAGAGGAATGACAGGAATAGCAGTTTGCTTTCAGGATCGGTGCAATGGTCGTCTGATATGGTGAATATTTTTCGGTTTTATTTGCCGTTGGCGAGAGGGTAACAGTGGTGTCTGCTGAACTTTGAATTCCAGTTTCCTCCTGTAACAAGTCTGTTGTAGCTGCACCAAAAATTTTATTCAGGTAACCGGATCCATGTGTCAATTCACCTCCCCAGTGTCCGGTAACGGTCAATGATATGGCTGATATCCAGATTAATTGTCGCTGGAATTTCTTGATAAAACAGGCGATTAACAAGAATATTCCGGTTATGATGCCACTCCACTGGTGTTGTACAATTGCAGTTGTGTCATAGTCTCCTGATCTCGAAAGCAGATAGCCGGTGATAGATGCAAGAATAGCGGATACAGATGCGGTAAGCAATGCAATTGAAATTGCCGGCTTCAAGCTGTTCCGCAACGTTTGCGGCATGAGGGATAACAGCAGCATGAAGTAGACTATTCCTATCGGAAAATGAACAATCAGTGGGTGCAAAAGCCCTGTTTGCAAGGGTTCTGTGGATAGCAATAAGAATGGCTGCATTTGAATACAAGTTACGCCTTTCTTATTTTTCTTAAAAATGAATCACAAAAATCCCAGTTCGAGTTTAGCCTCTTCGCTCATGCGGTCTTTGGTCCATGCCGGTGTCCAGGTAATTTCCACAAAAACATCATTTAGTCCTTCAATTTCTCTGATTTTTTGATCAACATCATGAGGGAGTGTTTGCGCAGCCGGACAATTAGGCGCTGTCAATGTCATGATTACCTGAACATTTTTAATAGGCACAATATTCACTTCATAAATAAGGCCTAGCTCCCAAATATTAACAGGTAACTCGGGATCAAAAATAGTCTTGAGTTTTTCTATTACCTGTTCTTTGATTGTTTCTTCAGTCATCATGTGTTCTAAAAAACAAAATTAATTCAAGTTTGTTCTTGCAGGATTTTTTTCGTTTGTTCCCGATATATCGATACATAATGTGTACGGATGCTATCAGATTGTATTTTTTTTATGCCTGCGGTATTGAGTTGTATTTTCCGTGAGGGCAGTACAGGCATGTGACAGTCTATACAGTTCTCAGACAGATTTATTTGGTCTGTTTCCAGACTACAAAAATTTTTCTTTTCAATATTATGACAGGTCATACATCTGGAAGAGAACAAAGCGGGATTGTTTACCTCCTCGCGATGTACATTGTGGCAACTGGAACAATCCATTTCAACAGACGACTTGTAACATTCACTTGCAGCAAGTAGTCCGTATTGGTTACCATGAACATCAAGCGTGTCTGGGTTGTTGCTGACCGGCAAACCCACTGAATGGTCTTTAAGAGACATGCCGGGTTTGAAACTGAATGGGGGCCTTTTGTGTTGCCTGATACCCGAATGGCAAACAGCGCAAACATCCATCCTGATTTCCCTGGTTGCAAGGTTGGCAGGATTTACAATAAATTGACCTTCTTTTTCGCTTGGGTTAAGCGTGTGGTGGTCTATATGTTCTTTCGATGGACCATGGCAGCGTTCGCAGTTAATGGAAAGCATGACAGAGGCTTTATCATAGGCATTAATTGCATCACCAGAAGTTACTTTCTTGGCCGCACTGCTGTGGCATTCAAGACAATTCAAGGGAACTGGTCGTTCGAAATAAGGGTAAGCAGGGAACCCCGGACTGTTAGTCCAGCTGTTTGTTGCAGTAAAATAGGAAATTGGGAGCTGAAACAACTGGTTTCCTTTCCAGTATAAATAGGATTGCCCTTTTCTTCCAGAACCTATTACGATATCGAAATACTGCTTTTGCATTTCTTCCTGGTTGAAACTGGCAGACTGCGCAAAGCGATTCCCTTCCTTTAACATCGTTACCTGCATGAACAGGTTGAATGCATATATATTGCTGTCAGGATGAAAGTTTCCCCTGATTCCGGCTGCAGTTGCAGGTCTGGAATCCAGGTTATGTGCTGTTTTCAGGTAGGAGTCGTAAATTTCCTGGTGGCACGATTGGCATTGTGTTGCAGATGAACTAACCTGGATGGTGTTTGTATGCGCTTCGTTTGAGGTTGGTTTGAAAAACAGGTTGGGTATCACAATAAAGGTGATTAGTCCCGCAAGGGTGAGGAGCTTGTTTTTTTTCCAATATTTGAAAGGGCTCACATGCATAATTCAAATATCAGTTTTTTTATGGTACTATTGGGGTGAAGAAGCGCCGTAAACGGAAGCATCAAGCTTCATTTGTTTAATCATGGCCCTTAAACCATTGGAACGGGTTTGTGCAAGGTGCGAACTTAATCCGGTTGTCTGGATGAAAGATAGGGGAGCCTGAATAATTTCTGCTGGTTTTTGTCCGCTTAAAACCTGTATCATCAGGCTTACAAGCCCTTTAACAATCATGGCATCGCTATCTCCCTCAAAATGAACCAGTCCTTCTTTGCAATAAGAATGTATCCATACACTTGACTGACAACCTTTTATTTTGTAGTCATCAGTCTTAAATGATGCATCCAAGATTGGTAACTTTTTACCCAGATCTATCAGGTATTCATATTTTTCTTCCCATGTTTCAAACATGGCGAAATCTTCTGTAAGTTCTTGTTCTATTACTGCTATGGATTTTCTTTCCTGCATTTATCTGAGCATCTTGATTGACTTGTTCAATGCTTGTGTAAAGATATCGATTTCTTCAAATGTATTGTATGCAGCAAACGAAGCTCGGGTGGTGCCCACTATACAGAGCCTTTTCATGAGTGGTTGGGCACAATGGTGACCCGTTCTTACAGCTATACCTTGATTGTCTAATAAAATAGCAAGGTCTTGCGGATGAATGTTATCAATCGTAAATGATACCACACTCACTTTATTGGGCACATTACCTCTTATGTGAAGACCGTCAATTGCTTCAAGTTTTTCTGTGGCATAGCGCAAAAGAGCGTCTTCGTGTGCATGAATATTTTTTTTGCCAATATCTTGTATGAAATCGACCGCCGGTTTCAATGCAATGAAGTCTGCAATATTTGGTGTACCAGCCTCAAACTTGAAAGGTAATTCATTAAAGGTGGTCTTTTCAAAACTGACTTCTTTGATCATTTCACCTCCGCCCTGATAGGGTGGTAACATTTCGAGCAATGCTTTTTTCCCATAAAGAATTCCGGTGCCTGTTGGACCGTAAATTTTATGTCCGGAAAAAACTAGAAAGTCACAGTCCAGCTGCTGCACATCCAGCTCGAGGTGTACACTCGATTGTGCTGCATCAACAAGCACAAGTGCACCATAAGTGTGTGCCAGTGTTATGATATCTTCCACAGGGTTTATAACACCAAGAGCGTTAGACGCATGAACAATTGAAACGAACCTGGTTTTTTCATTCACCATATTTCGATATGCTTGCATGTCCAAGACTCCATTATCATCAATGGGAATTACCCTTAAACGTGCGCCTCTTGCTTCAGCCACCATCTGCCAGGGCACAATATTGGCATGATGTTCAAGGCTGGAGATGATGATTTCGTCGCCTTTTTGAAGGTGGGAATTACCCCATGATGAAGCGATCAGGTTAATGCTTTCAGTAGTGCCCTTTGTAAAAATTATTTCTTCAGGTAGTGCGGCACCAATGAAATGCTGAATACTGTGTCTTGTTGCCTCAAATGCGGCTGTGGCCTCATCTGCAAGGGTATGTAAGCCCCTGTGGATGTTGGCGTTGTAGTAGCTGTAATAATGTGTAAGTGCCTCAATTACCTGAAGTGGTTTCTGGGCAGTTGCGGCATTGTCAAAATAAATCAGATCTCTTCCTTTTACCTTTCTGTTCAGGATCGGAAAAAGAGCCCTAATCGCTTCAACGTTATATCCGGATTTTGATTCTGGCATTAAATGGTAAATGATAATCTTTTGGAAATAAGTTGGTCTGCAAATATCCTCACATTTTCATCTTTGATCTGGTCTAAAATATCCATAGCAAATGCATGAAGAAGGAGTGCCTGCGCATTTTCTACACTTATACCCCTGGCCCTCAGGTAGAATAAAGCATCATCATCAAGTTTGCCAATGGTGCAACCATGGGAACATTTGACATCGTCAGCAAAAATTTCCAGCTGTGGTTTGGTATTGGCAGAAGCGTTGCTTCCGATAAGAATATTTTTGTTGGACTGGTATGCATTCGTTTTCTGTGCGTCTTTCCGTACAAATATTTTACCATTGAATACGCCGGTAGAATGACCATCCATGATGCCTTTGTATAGCTCATTGCTGTAACAATGCGGCATGGCATTGTCAACAATGGTATGGTTGTCTGTAAGGGTTTCATTATCAAGAAGGTATAGTCCGTACATATGGCTCTCACCATGTTCTGCTTCCATCACCATGTTGAGGTTATTCCGAACAACTTTACCACTTAAAGTAATGGTAACGGCATGAGTGAGTGATTTGGCAAGTTGTCGGATATGTGTAGTGCCAGTTTGACTAGAAGCGTTTCCTTCATCCTGAATTTTGATGTAGTACAGAATTGCATCCTGTGCGGTGCAAGCCTCTAAAACCTCATTGGTTAATGTGTCTCCGGCACCCAGGTTAACATAGTGTTCAATTATGGTTGCCTGTGATCCTGCTTCGATGTTTGCAAGTATCCTAGGTTGGGAAAAACGGAATCCATTCGTTGAATCCGAAAAATGGTAAATGGCTAGTGGCGCGGTTAGTGATTTACCTTTTTTTACACGCAGGTAAACACCGCCCGTAGCGAATGCACCATTGAGTGCATTGATGCCGTCTGCGTGGTAACGCGCGCTATGACCAAGATTTTGCTTGACAAATGCTGCGTCTTCATCAGAAGATGCCGTTAGTAAGGATTTTACAACAAGTGAAGATTCATCATCTTGGATATTACTCAATTCAGGAACGAAATATCCATTTACAAAAATAACGCTGTTTGCGTTTTCCAATCCGGGCAGGAAATGCTTTGTGATGGCTTCTTTTTCCGGTAATTGCTCCAGGCCTGCAATGAGCTTATCTGTAAATAAATTTCGGATACGGGTATATCTCCATTCTTCATGTTTCAATGCTGGCAGACCCCAGTTTGAAAAGTTGGTCCAATTGTCCTGCTGGAATGCAGACAGTCCTGATTTTTCAGTTGATGATGCCGTAAATGTATCCTCTAAAAATGTTTTAACGTCCATGTTACACAGTTTCCTTTTCTACTTCTGCCTTGATGAAATCATATCCCTTTTCTTCCAGTTCGAGCGCCAGTTCTTTTGTTCCGGAGCGGACGATCCTGCCATTGTAAAGTACATGAACAAAGTCAGGTACAATATAATCGAGCAAACGCTGATAGTGAGTTACAACCAGGAAGGCATTGTTTGAGGAACGTAATTCGTTTACACCATTGGCAACAATCCTGAGTGCATCTATATCAAGGCCCGAGTCTGTTTCATCCAAGATGGCGAGTTTGGGTTCAAGCATCGCCATCTGAAATATTTCATTTCTTTTTTTCTCACCGCCTGAAAAGCCTTCGTTGAGTGACCTGGAGAGAAGCGACTGGTCAATCTGAACCAATTTCATTTTCTCCTTCATGGTCCTCAGGAACTGGGCAGCATCCAGGGGTTCAAGACCCTGGTATTTTCTTTTTTCATTGACTGCAGTCTTGATGAAATTGGTGGTACTTACACCCGGGATCTCAACCGGATACTGAAAGGCCAGGAATAATCCTTCCTTTGCACGGTCTTCAGGTGAAAGTTCAAGCAGGTCTTTGCCCTGGAAATCCACAGAGCCGCCGGTGACTTCATAGTCTTCCCTTCCTGCAAGCACAGATGCGAGTGTACTCTTGCCGGATCCGTTTGGCCCCATGATAGCATGTATTTCTCCTGGTTTTATTTCCAGATTGATTCCTTTCAATATCTCCTTTTCTTCAATTCTCGCCTGCAGATTTTCGATCTTTAACATATTGGTATTTTGTCGTTTTACGGTTTGATTAGCCTACACTGCCTTCCAGGCTTATGGCCAGTAACTTTTGGGCCTCTACAGCAAATTCCATTGGCAGCTGGTTCATGACTTCCTTGGCAAAGCCATTGATAATCAGCGCTACTGCTGTTTCCGTGTCAATGCCGCGTTGGTTACAGTAAAATATCTGGTCTTCTCCAATTTTAGAGGTGGTGGCTTCGTGTTCCACCATAGCGGTATTGTTTTTTACCTCTATATATGGGAAAGTATGCGCACCGCACTTGTCGCCAAGCAAAAGTGAATCGCATTGGGAGAAATTGCGTGCATCGCTTGCATTTTTAGCTACACTAACGAGTCCTCTGTATGAGTTCTGACTTTTGCCGGCAGAAATTCCTTTTGAAACAATTCGGCTTCTGGTGTTTTTTCCGAGGTGAACCATTTTGGTTCCTGTATCAGCCTGTTGGAAGTTATTGGTTACGGCAACAGAGTAAAACTCACCAATACTGTAATCACCCTTGAGAATTACACTGGGGTATTTCCAAGTGATACTTGATCCCGTTTCAACCTGCGTCCAGGAAATTTTTGAATGGTTGCCTGCGCAGATACCTCTTTTTGTTACAAAATTATATATGCCTCCTTTCCCTTCCTTGTCTCCGGGGTACCAATTCTGTACGGTAGAATATTTAACCTCTGCTTTTTCCATCGCTACAATTTCCACAACAGCAGCGTGCAGCTGGTTTTCATCCCGCATGGGGGCGGTGCAGCCCTCAAGATAGCTCACGTAGCTGCCTTCTTCCGCCACAATAAGCGTTCTTTCAAACTGACCTGTATTGGCGGCATTGATCCTGAAATAGGTTGATAATTCCATCGGGCACCTTACGCCCTTGGGAATATAGCAGAAAGATCCGTCGCTGAAAACAGCGGCATTCAGTGCTGTAAAGTAATTGTCTGTTGCAGGAACAACAGAACCAAGGTGCTTTTTAATGAGGTCTGGATGTTCCTGAATGGCGTCGCTCATGGAACAGAAGATCACACCAACCTTGGAGAGTTCTTCTCTGAAAGTGGTGGCAACAGAAACACTATCAATCACTGCATCAACAGCAATACCTGAAATACGCTTTTGCTCATCCAGGGAAATACCCAATTTTTCAAAAGTTTTTCTGAGTTCAGGATCAATTTCATCCAGGCTGTTGGGGGCAACTTTCTGCTTGGGCGCAGAATAGTAAATGATGTCTTGGTAGTTGATGGTGGGAAAAGTCAGGTTTGCCCATTCCGGAGTCTCCATGGTTAGCCAGTGCCTGTATGCCTTGAGTCTGTATTCAAGCATCCAGGATGGTTCATTCTTTTTTGCAGAAATAAACCTAACGGTATCTTCCGTAAGACCCATTGGAGCCTCATCAGCCTCAATATCTGTAACGAAACCGTATTTATAATCTGAGTTTGTAATCTGTTCGAGTATGTCTTCTTGTTCCTCCTGCATAATCTGCTCAAGTTTTGAATCCGCAAAATTCAACATTTTGCAGCTTTGTAAAAAGTGATAATGCCCCAATGTCCCTTTAAGTTGCCCTTTTTTCCCAAATTCGTAACAACTCCTGATTGTTTTGGTTCATTTCAACATATTGTTGACATTCCCGGTCGTCAGAGATTTTGATTATTTTTATCAAAATTTGTGTACGATGGTCTCAAAAGCGTGGTTGTCAGGACTTTTTGAAGCTGAATATGGTAGTTTCCCCCTTGTTTTTCAGTCGCCCGGAAGGATAAACCTCATCGGCGAACATACAGATTACAACGGAGGATGGGTGATGCCTGCCGGGATTGACAAAGCTTGTTCCCTGGCAATTCTGCCCCTAAAAGAGGGACCGACAACGGTATGGGCTTTTGACCTTCAGGATAAAATCTCAGTGGACACCTTTCCATCAGTTGCAACAGGCAGCCATTGGAGTAATTATATTTTTGGTGTCTGCCTGGCTTTTTCCCGACGGGGTGTAAAGCTACCACATTTTCAGGCAATCGTTTCTTCTGATATTCCGGTTGGTGCAGGATTGTCTTCGTCAGCAGCTTTAGAGTCGGTTTTTGCCTTTGCTTTCAATGAGATATCTCGTGCGGGATTTGACAGCATGGAGTTGACTCGGATTGCGCGTGAGGCTGAAAATGAATTTGTGGGATTGCAATGTGGTATCATGGACATGTTTGCCAGCATACATGCCAGGCAAGATCATGCTATCAGGCTGGATTGCCGGTCACTTGCCTATGAATATGTGCCGCTGGCAATGGGAGGGAATAAGATTTTACTTTTTGATACCTGCATCAAACATGACCTGGCCAGTTCTGAATACAACCTGCGCCGGCAGGAGTGCGAGCAAGTTGTGCATCACTTTCGGGGTTTAGGTATTGAAGCGCAAACACTCAGAGATATTACCATGCCACAGCTGATGGGAGCAGCTCCGGATCTTGATCCGGTAAGTTTCAGCAGGGCAAGGTTTGTGCTTGAGGAGAATGAACGGGTTGAGGTATTCGCTGAGGCCATGCAAACAGGCAATTGGGCATTGGCGGGAGAACAATTGTATGCATCACACACGGGATTGAAAAATGATTATGCTGTGAGTTGCAAGGAGCTGGACTTTCTGGTTGATGCGGTAAGGGGTCAGCAGGGTGTATGGGGTGGTAGGATGATGGGCGGCGGATTCGGTGGCTGTACCATAAATATAGTAGCTGCATCTGCAGTGGATAATCTGGTACAAAAAGTTGCTTCTGCGTATCTAAATGTTTTCGGTCTTGAGCCAAAACATTATATTGCAAACACAGGCGATGGTGCCTGTAAGCTCTAACTGCCTCGTATGAAAAAAATGTTATTTGCCGCCATCATGCTGATGGCTATTTCTTCATGTATAATTACTCCTGATAAAATGGAACAAGAACCACTCGATGCTGCAAGAGCAGAAGCTTTTGCTTCTGGTGACAGCATCAGGCTGTTTACGCTGAGTAACAAAAATGGGGTGACCGTTGAATTTTCCAGCTATGGGGCAACCATAGTGGCTGTGCATGTGCCTGATCGGGCGGGAAAAATTGAGAATGTCACCCTTGGGTATGATAACCAAACCTCATTGGCAGCAGGAAAGTCATATTTTGGTTGTGTGGTTGGTAGGTATGCAAACAGGATTGCAGGTGGAACTTTTGCTATTGGCAACAATAAATACCAGGTCCCTCAGAATGATGGTCCGAATTCACTTCATGGGGGCATCAACAGTATCGACAAGCAGGTTTGGAAAGCCAGGGTCATGAATGATGCCATCAAGTTTACCCGTAGCATGGCAGACGGCGAAAATGGCTATCCCGGAAACATGCAGGTTACCGTAACTTACTCGTTGCGTGACGACAATTCCCTTGTCATAGACTATACAGCTACCACAGATCAGGAAACAGTTTTGAACCTGACAAACCACGCCTATTTTAACCTTTCAGGAAATCCGGAGAAACAGATTCTGGATCATGAAATCATGATCAGGGCTTCAGCTTTTACTCCTGTCGATAGCACCCTGATCCCCACGGGAGAGCTCAGGCCTGTCAAGGGAACACCTTTTGATTTTACAACACCTGTTGCAATCGGTAAAAACATTGTACTGGAAGATGAGCAGCTGGTATTGGGTAAGGGATTTGACCACAATTTTGTGCTTGATAAGCAGCTTTCTGATGAACCCGCAGTTGTTGTTACAGAGCCGATTTCCGGACGTCAGATGGAGGTTTTTACAACTGAGCCGGGTGTTCAGTTCTATACCGGGAATTTCCTGAATGGAACGGAAAAAGGAAGGGGTACTGCCTACCAGCACAGAACCGGATTTTGTCTGGAAACACAGCACTTTCCTGATTCGCCCAATCAGCCGACTTTCCCTTCAACATTATTGAAACCGGGAGAGACCTTCAAGAGTCAGACAGTTTATCGTTTTTCAACTGTAAAATGATCTTTTTCAGTATCAAAGAATGAATGTAATTACAGCAAACCATTAGAATCAACAATCATGAAATATTTGCTCGGTATTGATATTGGATCATCATCTGTGAAATGTGCGCTGATCCAGGTTGATTCGGGGGCGTGTGTAGCCTCAGCCTATTCGCCATCCAGCGAAATGCGCATCCATTCACCTCATGCTGGTTTTGCTGAGCAGGACCCTGAAATGTGGTGGACAGAGCTCCGAAATGCCATGTCAATGCTGGCAGATGAATACGATTATAAAGCTGGGGAGATTGCTGCCGTCGGTATTTCGTATCAGATGCACGGGCTGGTTGCGGTAGACAGAGATGGTGCACCGGTAAGGTCGTCTATTATTTGGTGCGACAGCAGAGCGGTGGAAATAGGAACCAAAGCTTTCAGTGACTTAGGTCAAGAATTCTGCCTGCAGCATTACCTGAACTCTCCCGGAAATCTCACTGCATCCAAGTTAAAATGGGTCAAAGACAATGAACCTGAAGTATACGCGCGGATTCATAAAGTCATGTTGCCAGGAGACTACATAGCCTACAAGTTGACCGGCGAGATGCGTACAACCATATCCGGACTCTCAGAAGGTGTGATGTGGGACACATCTGCAGAAGATATAGCACATGACCTATTTCAGTATTATGGCATAGATGAGCGCCTGCTTTGCAACAGAGTTCCTCAATTTGGGGATCAGGGATATGTTACTGCACATGCAGCAGCAGCGCTTGGATTGGCAGCGAATACACCCGTGTGTTACCGTGCGGGTGATCAGCCCAATAATGCCTTTTCTCTTAACGTACTCAATCCCGGTGAAATAGCCGCCACAGCCGGAACATCAGGCGTTGTGTATGGAGTCATTGATAAGCCGGCATTTGATCCTCCCTCCAGGGTAAATACTTTTGTACATGTAAACCACCTGCCTGAGGCAAAACGCTATGGTGTTTTGTTGTGTATAAACGGAACAGGAATTTTGAACAGTTGGTTACAGAAAAATGTCTTCAATGGCATGAGCTATCCTGAAATGAACGCACTTGCCTCCAAGATTCAGGTTGGGGCAGAAGGCTTGCAATGTTACCCTTTTGGGAATGGGGCTGAACGCGTGCTTGAGAACCGAGATCCCGGCTCCATGATCCGCAACCTCCATTTCAACAGACACAGCAATGCACACCTTGCCAGGGCTGCACAGGAGGGTATTGTTTTTGCACTTTATTACGGGATCGAGATTATGGTTAAAATGGGACTGAAAATCAATACTGTTCGGGCAGGCAAAGCCAATATGTTTTTAAGCCCACTCTTCTCAGAGGCATTTGCCAACACTACTGGTGCAACCATCGAGTTGTTCAATACAGACGGGGCGCAGGGTGCAGCCAGGGCTGCAGGTATAGGGGCAAAAATTTATAAAGATGCCGGAGAAGCCTTTGTTGGTCTAAGGGTTTTAGAAACAGTGCATCCACAACCAACATTGCAGGATCAGTATAGAGATGCATACAGCCGCTGGTGTTTAAACCTCTAATCCTTAACTTTTGAGCCTTTAAAAATTAAACTTCAACCATAAAACAATACAAGATGTCAATTACACTAGGCAGTAAAGAGTTCTTTCCCGGTATTGGAAAGATCAGTTATGAAGGAAGACAATCTGATAACCCTTTGGCATACAAGTGGTACAATGAGGATCAGCTTGTTGGCGGAAAAACCATGAAAGACCATTTCAAGTTTGCAGTGGCCTATTGGCATAGTTTCTGCAATACCGGTGCAGATCCTTTTGGTCCGGGTACGAAGCAGTATGCCTGGGATCAATCTGCTGATGCCGTTGGCCGGGCAAAAGACAAAATGGATGCCGCTTTTGAGTTCATCACCAAATTAGGTGTTCCTTATTATTGCTTCCATGATATTGACCTGGTGGATGAAGGCTCCAGTCTTGCTGAATACGAAAGCAACCTTTCTGCTATTGTGGACTATGCCGCCCAGAAACAGCAGGCCAGCGGTGTAAAGCTGCTGTGGGGCACTGCCAATGTCTTTTCCAATCCTCGCTACATGAATGGCGCCAGTACAAATCCTGATTTCAATGTGGTAGCACATGCTGCCACGCAGGTCAAGAATGCACTCGATGCAACAATAAGGCTCGGAGGAGAAAATTATGTTTTCTGGGGCGGCCGGGAAGGTTATATGACCCTTTTAAATACAGATATGAAAAGGGAGCAGGAACATCTGGCCCGATTCCTGCACGCTGCAAAGGATTATGCCCGGAAGAATGGGTTTAAGGGAACGTTTTTTATCGAGCCAAAGCCTTGTGAGCCAACCAAACACCAGTATGATTATGATGCTGCCACGGTGATAGGTTTCCTGCGCCAGCACGGACTGGACCAAGATTTCAAACTCAATGTAGAAGTGAATCATGCTACCTTGGCTGGACATACCTTTCAGCATGAAATCCAGGTAGCTGCAGATGCAGGGATGCTCGGAAGTATTGATGCCAACAGGGGTGATGCTCAAAATGGATGGGATACAGACCAATTTCCAATGAATCTCAATGAACTGGTTGAATCCATGCTCATTATTCTTGAGGCTGGAGGCTTTGCAGGTGGTGGAGTCAATTTTGATGCCAAAATAAGACGCAATTCTACAGATATGGAAGACCTCTTTTATGCACATATTGGAGGAATGGATGCATTTGCCAGGGCACTGGTTGTAGCAGATAACATTATACAGCACTCTCCTTACAAACAGTTTAGGACCGATCGCTATGCATCTTTTGATAATGGTAGCGGAAAGTTATTTGAGGAAGGAAAGCTCACACTCGAAGATCTCAGGAATTTTGCCTTGGCAGCCGGTGAGCCCAGACTGACCAGCGGTCGCCAGGAATGGCTTGAGAATATCATTAATCAATACATTTGATTTTTGCATAAAAATAAATTTGGTAGCTGATAAATATTTTTTAGTAAAATGCCCATTGTTTAGAAATAATCTACACAATGGGCATTTTTTTGTCATTTTTTGAATAATTAAGTAGGCGGACTTCTGTCACACACGGGTTGTTAAAAAAAGATTAAATTTGTTTTAATTGGTAGTCTTCCTAAAAGGAGTCATATCTATTCTTAAACCATAAAATTTAGTCTATCATGAGAAAATTGGCCTCTGTGCTGGCAATCTGCATGCTTTTTGGCATGACCGCATTTGCCCAGACAAGAACCGTTTCAGGTGTAGTCAAAAGTGACAGGGGAGAATCAGTTCCCAATGCCACTATTACTGAAATGGGCACCAACAATGCCGTGAAGGCAGACGCCTCCGGTAATTTCAAAATCACGATCAAGGAAAAAGGGCAGCTTTCTGTTTCTGCAACAGGATTTAACGCGAAAGTGTTTACTGTAGCAGGCAACAATACTACCTTGATTATTACTACCAGCGAAGCGCAGATGCAGGAGGTAGTAGTTACCGCACTTGGTATCCAGAAGCAGCCACGTCAGTTGGGTTATTCCACTGCCAAAATTGGCGGTAAGGAAGTAACTGCGGCCAAGGCAGTTAATATTCAGAATGGTCTTACCGGAAAGGTTTCTGGTCTGAATATTGCTACTGTCAACAACGGTGTGTTTGCTGATACCCGTATCACACTTCGTGGTATCCGTTCACTCACTGGTAACAACCAACCTTTGTTGGTTGTTGATGGTGTTCCTGTTGCCCTCGGCTTTCTGAACAGGATCAACCCCAACGATGTAGATGATATCAATATCCTGAAAGGTGCTTCAGCGGCTTCATTGTATGGTCCGGATGGTGTGAACGGTGTTATCATCGTAAAAACCAAGCGTGGCAATAAGTCAGGTGCTCCTGTGGTTACCATCAGCAACACCACTCAGTTTGAGCGTGTAAGCTTTTTACCCAAATTCCAAAAGCAGTTTGGTCAGGGTTCAAGTGTGGATATCAACGGTATTGGTGTTTATGATCCCATTGAAAACCAACAATATGGCGATGAATTCGATGGCTCAGAAAGAGAACTCGGGCGTGCCAATGATAAGGGCGAAATTCAAAAGGTATTATACTCTCCATTGAATGGTGAAAAAGAGAAATATTTTGCAACTGGCATTACTATGCAAAATGATATCTCTCTTTCTGCAAAGGATTTTTATGTTTCTGCACAGGATGTGAATATTTCCGGAACATTGGAAGGTGACAAGAACAGGAGAACTTCATTGAGTTTCAAATCTGCCAAGGATTATGGTAAGTTCAATGTTGACTATACCCTTACTTATACCCGTCAGCAGTATGATGTGGCATCCAATGGCGCTTACTGGGAGGTCTTCAACACCGCTCAGAACATTCCGCTTACAAGTTACAAAGATTGGAGAAACTATACTTTTGCAAGTCCTAACCATTATTATAATGACTATTATAATAATCCTTATTTTATCAAGGATAGGGCTCGTTCAACTGGTACATCTCATGATTTGATTGGCTCTGCTACCCTTAGCTACAAAATTAGACCATGGTTGACTGCTACCTATCGTGCAGGAACTACCATCAACTCCAGCTATAACAGGGGTACTGCTGAAGCTTTTACTTATTCACCATTTGCTAAGACTTCGGGCAAATACAATTCTGTGAATGACATCTTTGCAAGTGTTTCTGACGGACAGGGTATTGGCACGAGGTTGACTTCAGAGGCTTTCCTCTCTGGTCAAAAAGAGTTTGGCAAGTTTGAAGTTGATGCCCTCTTAGGACAGTCATACCGTGAAACTTATTCCAAATCAACAGGCGTATCAGGTAGCAACCTGATTATACCTACACTCTTCAACATTTCAAATAGAACTGGTGAGCCTGGTGCTTCATCAAGTTTCTCTGAAACCAAGCTGATGGGTGCTTTTGGAAAGGTATCTTTTGGTTATGACAATTGGGCGTTCATAGAAGTAACAGGTCGTAATGACTGGGATTCTCGTTTGCCTAAAAACGGTAACTCATTCTTCTATCCTGGTGCAGCTGCATCATTGGTGTTGAGTGATGCCATTTCTGCTATCAAAAACAGCGATGTTATTTCTTACTTGAAATTGCGTGGTTCCGTTTCCAAATCAGGTAATGTAAACTTGGGTGCATATTCACTTGAGCCAACGTATGGTGTTGCCGGTGGCTTCCCCTATGGTTCATTGCCTGGTTTTACTGCAAGCTCCAGTGTTAACAATCCAGCAATTAAGCCTGAGTTTGTACTCTCCAAGGAAGTTGGTTTTGAATTGTCTTTGTTCCGCAACAGGGTAAGCATTGAGGCAACTGCATATACACAAGAAAATACCAACCAGATCCTCAGCATTCAGCTGAGCCGTGCAACTGGTTTCGCTTCCTCACTGGTTAATGCTGCAGATTTCACTAATAAAGGACTTGAGTTCGATCTCCGTTTAACTCCGGTTGTTGACCTTGGTGAGTTCAGGTTTAACTTCAAAGGAAACTTTACAATACAAGACAGCAAAGTAAACTCAGTTTACGAAGGACTTGATGAGGTGGGTATCGGTAATGGCAACTTCGCCATCAAAGGTTATCCTGCATTCATGTTCAAGCTTACGGATTACAACAGGGATCCTGAAGGACGCATCATTGTTAATGCAACAACTGGTTATCCTTCACAAAACCCTTCTCCAAAAATGTTCGGACGTACTCTGCCAAAGTATATACTTGGTGTTAATCCTTCATTCGAGTGGAGAGGACTTAGCCTGACTATTACTGCTGATTACAGAGCAGGACACCAGGTTTATCATGGAATTGGTCCTGATATGGACTTCACTGGTATCTCTCTTAGAAGTAGTTCTAACGGTCGCCAACGTTTCATAGTTCCAAATTCAGTATATGATGATGGAACAGGCAAATTTGTTGAAAACAAGGATGTAGTTGTTCGTGCGGGTGGTTACGGTTTCTTCGAAGCTGTTGCAACCAACAGGGGTATCCAATCCAACTACCTGACCAGTGCAGCTGCTTGGAAAATCAGAGAAGTGTCTCTGAATTATGATTTGCCTGCTGCGCTGTTACGCAATACCAAGTCAATTAAAGGAGCTTCAGTAGGATTCGTTGCAAGGAATCTATTTACCTTCTTGCCGGTTTCCAACCAGTGGACTGATCCTGAGTTTGCCAACACCACAGGTAATGCTGCAGGTGTAAACAACTCAAGCATTCTGCCTCCCAACAGGCTTTATGGTTTTAACGTAACACTCAGGTTCTAATTCAATCACACGTAAAAACCAAGAATATGTTTAAAATGAAATATATAATGATTACAGCATTCGCGGGATTGGTTCTCGGCGGATGTAAGAAGGAATACCTGGACATCAACACAAATCCGAACACCGCTACAGAATCCGTCATCACTCCTGATTTAGCCATGGCTGCACAACTAACCAGTTCTGCTGGTAGGAATGCGAGCAGTTACGATGTCCTTGCCCGCTGGTTGGGTTATTGGAGTGCCTCCGGAGACTACTCCCGTTCAACCGTTGAAATGAGCTATAATATTACGACTGATTCCTATACAGGATTATGGGAAGGTGGATTTTATACTGCCGGTCAGTATAAATCTATTGAGAAAAAGTCCAAAGAATTAGGCTGGACATACTACGAAGGCATTTCCAAAATTATGGGTGCGATGGAAATGATGAATATTGTAGATATTTATAACAATCTTCCTTATACTACTGCATTCGATCTGGCTGGGAACATTCGTCCTACCTATGACAAGGGTGAAGATGTTTACAAGGCATTGTTTGCCCAAATAGATGCTGGGATAGGATTGATCAAAGGTGCAGATGTAAACCTGAATAGGAATATTGGCAAGCAGGACATCATGTTCGGCGGTGATAAAGTTAAATGGGCGAAATTTGGAAACACCCTCAAGTTGAAAATGTTGTTACACACTGTGAATACAACTACCTTCAATGCCCAGGCTGAGATTGCTAAAATCAGTGCAGAAGGTTCCGGTTTCATAGGAAATGGTTTGAGTGCTGAAGTGCAACCTGGTTATACTTCTGACAGGCCTAATCCTTTCTATGCAGCACATTTGTTCAATGCCCAAAATGGCAATGAATCAGATAATTATAACAGGGCCAACAATTTCTCATTGAATTTATTGAGCGGATTGAATGATATAAGAGCAACTTACATTTATAGGGCTCCCAAAAATGGTGGTGGTTTGAAGGGTACTGATTATGGTGCCAACGCCAACGCGGCAAACTGTTCCAACTGTACTTCTGGCATTGGAACCGGAATTGGTAAGTCGTTCACTATGCCAATGTGGGTCATGACTTCTGTAGAAGCACAATTCCTGATTGCTGAAGCCACCATCCGTGGATGGATCAGTGGTGATGCTCAGGCTGCCTACTCACTTGCTGTAACCGAATCATTCAAATGGTTGATGGGTGCCGCTTCGGGATCAGCTGCAGCAACAGATTATCTGGCCACTGGAAATACCAAAATCACTTGGCCTGCTACCGGAACCTTGCAAGATAAACTTGCTGTTATGGCTTGGCAAAAATATATCGGCCTAAATGGTATCGGTATGCTGGAATCATGGAACGACGTACGCCGGTTGGGTGTGGTTCAACCACCACTTTCTATTGCCCCTGAGCGTGGTTCTAACCCAATCCCTGTACGTTTGTTGTATCCTTCTTCTGAGTACAACTACAATTCAGCCAATGTGAAGGCCGAGGGAACCATCAACCAGTTTACTTCCAAGGTTTTCTGGCACAAATAACTTTTAGCAACCTAAACAAAAGGAAAAGTCATGAATAAATTTATTTTAAAATACAAGTCTGCAGCCGTCATTGGGATGGCTGTACTTGGACTTTCGTCTTGCTTGAAAGATGAAGGTTTCGAAAATGGAACCTACGGCCTGACGGGGTTTACAGGTGGAGAATTTGTATCCATTGGGGCAGCAGGCAGGAATGTAAATGCTTTGGCTTTGGAGTCTAGGGCTGGTGACCAAACTGTTGAATTGTTCAAGGTTACCTATGATTATGTTGATGTTGCAAAGGAAGCCATCAAGGTTACCCTAACCAAGGACGATGCTGCTGTTACAGCCGCTGATCCTTCAATAGTTATTCTTCCTGCTAATGTCTACAGCGTTGTATCTAACGACCTGACCATCGATGCTGGCAAAAGAGTTTCTACTAACACTTTTACAATCAAAGTCAATACCAGTACACTCAATCCGGTAAAGGCGTATGGTGTTGCATTCACCATATCCGCCATCAGCAAGGCGTCAGCAGCTGCTCCTAAAAACCTGAAGACTGTCATCTACAAAATCTCCCTGAAGAACAAGTACGATGGTTTTTATGAGGTCAATGGCACCATGACTGATTTTGTTTTGCCTATTTTAACTGGCCTTTATCCACATACGGTAAATTTGTATACATCTGGTCCTGATCAGAATGATTATGGCCAAACACAGTACAACTTTGGTGGCGGTTATCCTCGTGGCGAGATACATTTGATTAAAAACGGCGCAAATGTTTCAGGTTATGGTACTTTTGCACCCGTGTTCAAATTTGATGCCAATGATAATGTTATTTCAGTAACTAACTTCTGGGGGCAGCCCTCGAGCATAGGAAGATCCGCAAGAATTGATCCTTCTGGTATCAATAAATATGATGCTGCAACCAAGACTATCCGTGTAAAATATTGGATGGTTCAGGCTGGTGCAGACAGAACACTTTTTGACGAAGTGTTCACTTGGAAAAGATCCAGATAAAAATCCTTGAAGCTTTGAAAAAGGGGCGTTCGTCGGAACGTCCCTTTTTTTGTTAATATTGCATGGAATAAGCATTCTGTCATTGTGATTGATTATTTTGTGTTGAAATTTTAATTTTATGAGGCCTATAATATTTTTGTTGTTTATTGCTTTTGCAAATTCGCTTCAGGCACAGACTGATGCCATCGGGGATTTCAACAAGCATGTTATTGAAAAATGGACTGAAGATTATATTCGTGTGAGTCAGTACAGGGTAAAAGGAAGTCCCTATTTGCTTGGTGAGTCTTTTGATGGACAGCTTACGATGAAAACAGGGTTAAAAACCATCAATCAGAAAGTACTATACAATGTCATGGAACAGAAGGTAGGTACTGAAATCGATAAACAACTGATTGCACCGGATGGCGATGTAGTAAGCTTTTATATTCAACTGCCTGAAAAATTCGGCGGTGAAAAGCTGGATTTTGTGGCTACAGCTACCTTGGGAGACAACAATGTCAAGGGTTATTTGAATGTGATAGCAGACGGTCCTAAACTGGCTTTTCTTAGGCAGTATAAGTCGAAGATGGTTCCTGATCCAACTAACATGTATTCAAAAGATATCCGCATTTTTGAGCAATACAACGAATACTACATTTTCGTCCGCAAAACAGCGGAATTGATTAAAGTCCGCTTAAAAGAAAAAGACATCGTTGCGGCTTTGTCTGGTTTTGCTATACCCGCCAACACAGATTTCTCAAAGCTGGCTGGTGTAAAACAGGCTATTGATTTCCTTAATAGATAATGCCGAGATTGGGTTTGTAAACTTATTCAACAGGTATCCTGCAGCCTTTCTTACTGGATTCAAAAGCCAGTTCGATAATCCTGATTACCTTCAAACCATCTTCCGGGGGCTCCTGTAAAGGGGCCCCATTCATTACAGCTTGATAAACATTTTCATAAAAAAGGTTATATCCTCCCTGCAAAGAAGGATATATTTCACGGATTATTTTTCCATCAACCTCACTGTGTAACAATCCCCAGTTACCTTCAGGCTCCTTACCCCAATCAAGCGTATCAGGTATCTGTCCGGCTTTAAGTAATTCTTCCTGCGGGTCTTCTCCACTTTTAATGAATGAACCTTTGGTGCCATGAAGCATGTAACGTGGTCCCATTTCCCTAACCAACATACTTGCATGGAGCGTAACAATAAGGTTTTCATATTCCAGCCTCACATCAAAATAGTCATCCACCTTGGAATAAGCTTTCATACTTCTGATATCTGCCCGAATAAACTGCGGCATACCAAATAGTACTAGGGCCTGGTCGATCAGGTGCGGTCCCAAGTCATAAAAAATGCCACTGCCTGGTAAAGATTCTTCCCGCCACAATCCATAAGTTCGGGGATCAGGCCGGTACCTGTCATAGTGCGCAAAAAACTCGCGTGGTTCGCCAATGAGTCCCGCTGCAAGAATTTTTTGCATGGTTAAGAAGTCGGCAACATAGCGTCTGTTCTGGTAAACAGCACATGTCTTTCCCGTATGCTGAGCTATTTCTACCAATTCCCGCGCTTCTGTAGTGGTATTGGTGAATGGTTTCTCAACAATCACATGTTTCCCTGCGAGC